>Ga0070741_10002007_pt1 | contig 57153 bp, 50 predicted proteins | sample Coa_R1_4_FD_66440 | JGI IMG/M metagenome (GOLD analysis project Ga0070741, IMG submission 66440) | Surface soil microbial communities from Centralia Pennsylvania, which are recovering from an underground coalmine fire - Coalmine... | ecosystem: Environmental > Terrestrial > Soil > Unclassified ... | reverse complement strand
GAGGCGGCCGTCTTCGGTGCGTGGCTCCACGACGAGAACTTCGGGTCGAGCGCGCAGGAACCGATCGTGCGCGCCGACGTCGGACCGACGATGGCGTACATGTCCCCGCGCCAGCTGCTCGAGTACCCGATGACCGCGCTGTACTGGCCCTTCGGCGCGGCGACGACGTACAACCCGCCGCTGGCGCTGGCGGCCGCCGCGCTCGTGGACGGCACGCTGCCCGACGAAGCGTTCGTCGCGGGCGAGGCCGTCGACGTGCGCCTGCTCGTCGACGCGGGCGCGTGGGGGGACGCGGGCGGCACGTGGGTCACGCCGAACGCAGCCGGGCGCTTCCTGTTCCACCGCACCATCCCGGAGCAGCACCGCATCCGCCAGATCGGGTTCCGGTTCGGTCACCGCCCCGGCGTCCTCCGCCTCGACTGGGTGAAGTTCGTCTTCGTGCGCCGCGACGGCGAACCGGTGACCGTGCACCTCGACACGCCCGCCGCGCTGGGCCAGCTCCACTACCGCGAGGGCATCCCGATCGCGCCGAACGCCATCGTCGCGCCGCGCCGCGCGCCGGAAGCCATCTTCCGTTGCCCGCGGCAGTGGTCGGAGAGCGCGCACGGCGGCGAGGTCGAGGTGGCGTTCGCGTGGTTGCCCACCGGGCCCGTCGAGGGCGCGCCGCCGACGAACGCGGAGGCCGCCATCCACCTCGCGCGGCGCGCCGCCGGCAAGGCACGAAACGTCTGGCACAACGCACACCAGGAGGCCTATGGACGGCTCCGCCGGCGCTGAGCACTACCGCGCCCCCCTGTTGCTGCACTCCCTCGCGGAGTTCCGCGAGATCATCTACGGCTGCCTCGACGCCGCCGGCGTCCGTTCGATCGCGGAGGTGGGCGCCGAGGACGGACACTTCACGTCCGAGCTGTTGCAGTGGTCCGCGGGCCGCGACGTGCGTGTGGTCGCCGTCGATCCCGAGCCGTCGGCCGCGCTCCTGCGTCTCGCCGTCGACGAGCCCCGTCTCGAGCTCGTCGCCAAGACGAGCCTCGACGCCCTGCCCGAGCTCGACGCACTCGACGCGTACGTCATCGATGGCGACCACAACCACTACACCGTGCTGCACGAGCTGCGCGCGATCGCGTCGAACGCGCGCAACCAGTTTCCGATCGTCCTGCTGCACGATGTCGCGTGGCCGTGGGCGCGTCGTGATCTGTACTACGCGCCCGACGTCATCCCCGACGACGCCCGCCAGCCCTACACGTTCGACGCCGGCGTCGTGCCGGGCGACCCGTCGGTCGTGGCCGCCGGGTTCCGTGGCGAGGGGGAGTTCGCCGTCGCGCTGACGGAGGGTGGTGCGAACAACGGCGTGCGCACCGCCGTCGAGGACTTCATGGCGGAACGGCCCGGGCTCGTGTTCCGCATCGTCCCCGCCGTGTTCGGCCTCGGCGTCCTCTTCGACGAACGGGCGCCGTATGCCGGCGCCGTCGACGCCGTCGTCGCGGTGTACGACGGGAACCCGCTGATCGAGCGGCTCGAGCGCAACCGCCTCGATCTGTACATGGCCGTCCTCGGTGGCGCCGACGGACGGTCCGGTCCGGTCGGCGAGCTGCGCTCGGCGCTGGAGCAGGCGCAGCTGCACATCCGCGATCTCGAGAGCGAGAACAAGGCGTTGTGGGCCGAGCGGGCCGAGCACGAGGAACGGGCCGAGGCCGGGCGACGACTGGCTGCCGAGGTGCGCGCGCTGATCGCGGCGAAGCCGTTCCGCGTCGCGGAGACGGTCGCCCGGTTGCGATCCTCGAGCGGCGTGTCCCGCGCCCACGTGGAAGCCGTGCTGCGCGAGTTGGGGCTCTGAACCGACCTACGCGTAGTAGTGGCGGACGGTGAGCAGGAGGCCGAACCACGCCTGCGCGGCGGCGAGCGCGACCACCGCGGGGCCGACGACGACGACGAACCGCCGCCGCGCCGCGGCGAGCGCGATGCCCGCGCCGTACAGCGCGAGCAACGGGAACAGGTAGCGCGTCTGCTCGAAGGGGAGGTCGGTGGCGACGAGCTGGCGCACGCCGACGCTGGCCATGAACGCGAGCGTCCCCACCGCCACGATCGCGTACGTGACGACTTCACCGAGGCGCGCACGCACGCGGGCGCGCTCGCGCACGAGCGTCCACACCGCGAGCGCGACGACGGCAGCGGCAGGGACCAGCGCCAGCTTCAACACGCGGTACGAGAAGCCGTACGCGAAGAACCCGTACACGCCGACGAGGCCGCGCCAGTACACGTCGTACACGGGGTAGTGCAGGTAGTCGACGGCCGGCGTCATGTTCGGCAAACGGGGGAGGAAGTACTGCCAGAAGTAGCTGAGCTGGCGGCGGATGCCGACGGGGCCGGCGCGGGCGGACAGCTCGGTGCCGCCCGACAGGCCGAGGGCCTGGCTGGGCGATCGGCCGCCCCATACCTTGGCGATCGCCACCCACACGGCGAGCGCCACCGTCGTGACCACGGTGGCCTCCGCCACCGGCCGCAGGGGCCGGCGGTGGCGGCGATGAGCCACGACGAGGCCGACGACGATCCCAGGGAAGAGCATGGCGATCGACGGTTTGGTCAGGATGCCCGCGAACGCGAGACCGGCGAGGCCCCATGCCGACGTGCGATCGATGCCGCGGCGCATGGCGCGCGCGGTGAGGGCCAGCAGCCCTGCGGACAGCGCGTAGAGGAGGTTGTCGTTGTTGACGCCGCCACCCATGAACGCGGCGACCGGTTGCAGCGCGACGGCGAACGCGCCCACGGCCCACGTCCACGGGCGGCTCGGGAACACCTCGCGCAGGAAGAGCAGCACACCCACCGCGGTCGCGCCGAACAGCAGTGCGGACCACATGCGCAGGACGAAGAAGCGGTCGAGCGCGTCGAGCGGTTGCAGCACGCGCGCGGGCACGGCTTCGTACGCGTAGTAGAGCGGTGGGTACGGCGCCGCCGAACCGGGCGCGCCCTCGTTCGTCGCGTAGGGCAGGTGGTCGAGCGAGTTGCGCAACTCGTTGTCGCGCGCCTTGGACCAGTTCGTCGGCTCCGTCAACGAGAACGGCACCGAGTCGAACAGCAGGTTGTAGCCGGGGAGCGTGGCGCCGGCAGGCGTGGGCTTGGGTTGCAGCGGGGGCAGCGTGTGCTTCGCCGCGAGGTAGTCGACGTACGCCGTGTGCACGCCCTCGTCGGGCACCTGGTCGGGTGGCGTGGTGAACGCCCACACCCACGCGTGGCCGATGGCGACGACGGCGACGACGACGAGCAACGTGCGCAGTCGCACCGTCGATCGCGCCGCGAGGATCGTGTACGCGATCGCGAGGGCGGCGAGCACGACGAACGCGCCGAGCACGACGTAGAGCAGCGCGTCGCCGAACAGGTGGGGCTTGTAGAGCGCGAACCGCGCTGCGATCTGTGACGCGGAGGAGAAGAACGTGCCGGGGTGGTCGGTGAAGAAGTCGATGCGGATGTCGTCGCCGCGGATGGCACCGAAGGGATCGCGCTGCGTCATCGCGATCTCGAAGCCGCGCAACTTGGCGGAGGGATCGACGGCGTTGGGGAGCGTGAGGTTCCCTGCGAACGAGATCGTCTGCGTGCCGTCGTTGTGGATGCAGATGCGGGCGGGATCGACCGTCGTGGGTGGGTGGACCGGGACGGTCAACGGTCCCGCGTCCCAGCCCGCCGCGACGTCGGCGGTGAAGACGACCGAGCCGTCGCGGTGTTCGAACAGGACGCGGAACGGTCCGCCGACGCCGGTCGGTCCGGGATCGGCGAAGAGGCGTGCGGTGGTCGCCTCCGCCGGCACCCAGTCCTGGTCCTGGCAGCGCTCGGTGCCGGGGTCGATCTCGAGGGCGACGCCGCTGATGAGCACGCGGCTGTTGGTGGCGGCGAGGTCCGGTGCGCGGCGGGTGACGAGATGGATCGTCCACGCCGCCACGAGCACGACGACGACGGCGGCGGACGCGATCGCGACGACCGTCCGCCTGCGGCTGTCGGTGCGGTCGTCGGTGCGGTCGTCGGCGCTGTCGGCGGCGCTGTCGTCGGGGTCGGTCATGAACGGGTCAGGGCGTCCGCCGCCGCCGTGGGGGTGAGCTCGCCGCGCACGACGCGCCCCTCCAGCTCCTTGCTGCGGGCGGCGGTGTCGGGGTCGTCGAGCAGGCGGGACAGCAGGCGCTCGCGGACCTCCGACCAGAACCAGCGGCGAGCCTGCGTGGCCCGCCGCCGTCCGAGCTCACCGCTGTCGACGAGGTGCCGGTGCGCGTCGCTCGTCGCCTGCCACACCTCGCCGATCCCGCTGCCCGTGAGGGCGGAGCAGGCGAGCACGACGGCCGGCGTGTCGGCGTGCTTCGGGCGCAGGAGGTGGAGGGCGTGGCGGTAGTCCGCCGTCGCCCGTTGCGCAGGGCCGAGCAGCTCGCCGTCCGCCTTCGTGACGACGAGGAGGTCGGCGAGCTCGGTGATGCCGCGCTTGATGCCCTGCAGCTCGTCACCGCCGCCGGGCGCGACGAGCAGCATGAAGAGGTCGACCATGTCGTCGACCTCGGTCTCGCTCTGCCCGACGCCGACGGTCTCGACGAGGACGACGTCGAAGCCGGCCGCCTCGCACACGAGCATCGCCTCCCGCGTGCGACGGGCGACCCCACCGAGCGCGCCGCCGGACGGCGAGGGACGGATGAAGGCATCGGGGTGGCGGGCGAGCTCCTCCATGCGGGTCTTGTCGCCGAGGATCGAGCCGCCGGAACGGCTGCTGGACGGGTCGACGGCGAGCACCGCCACCCGGTGCCCCGCTTCGACGAGGTGGACGCCGAACGCCTCGATGAACGTGCTCTTGCCCACGCCCGGGGCGCCGCTGATCCCGACCCGGACCGCCGACCCGGTGTGGGGGAGGAGGGCGTCGAGGAGGGCGGCGGCGTCGGCCCGGTGGTCCGGCCGCGTCGACTCCACCAACGTGATCGCCCTCGCCAACCCCCGCCGATCCCCCCGCAGGACGGCCGCCGCCAGCGTTTGTGCGGTTATTTCCGGCGCGTCGCGCCGGTTTTCACCGCCAGAACGGCTGGGGGCACTGGGTGTCACACCCCTTGTTCATAGTCGAGGGATGTCCCGACAACGATTCGATGCGCAGCTGCTGGCCATCGCCGTCGCGCAGAGCGGGGCTGTCGCCGCCGCGCAGGTGCGTGCGATCGGCGGCACCTACGACCACCTCCGCCGACGCGAGCGCGCCGGTCAACTCACCCGCGTGCGCGGTGGCCTGTACGTCCACGCCGGCTTCCCGCCGTCCTGGCGCCAGGACCTCTGGCTCGAGCACCTCGCCGCCGGTCCGCGTTCGGCGGTGTGCGGACGGGCGGCTGCACAGCTCCACGGCGTCAAGGGGTACGACGACGACTGGGTCGAGGTCGAGCGCGTCCAGGGTGGCAACCACGAAGCCGTACGCGGCATCCTCCACGAGACGTTCTGGTTGCCGCCCAGTCACGTCGTGTCCGTCGACGGGTTGCCGACGACGACGGTGGCGCGCACCGTGTTCGACCTGGCCGGCCTCCCGAAGCACCCGCTCGCCTTCCGCAACGACGCCCTGCGCGAGATCCACACCAAGCGGATCACCTGGCTCGTGAACCACGCCCTGCGCGACCACGGCATGCGCATGCTCGACCTCGACCGCGTCCTCGCCGCGGTCGGTCGCCGGGGGAAGCCGGGCACGGCCATCATCCGCGCGGTCGTCGCCGACCTCGGACTCGACTACGCGGCGACGGCGAGCGAGCTCGAGGACATGTTCCTCGACTTCTGCGACGCCCACGGCCTCGAACGTCCGGACCAGCAGGTCGACCTCGGCACCGAGGCCCGATGGGTGGGACGCGTCGACTTCGTGTGGCGCCGCGTCAAGCTCATCGTCGAGGTCGACGGGTCGCAGCACCGTGCCCCGCTCGACCGCCGTCGGGACCGCGACCGCGACGACACGTTCGGCGGCGACGGCTGGTACACGATCCGCGTGACGTGGTGGGAGCTCGTCCACGAGCCGGAGGCGTTGGCAGCCCGGATCCGCCTGTTCCTCGTTCTGACGGTGAAAACCGGCGCGTAGCGCCGGAAAGAACCGCACAAACGCCGGGGGAAGGCGCGGGCCGGGTCAGTGGTGCAGCAGTTGGAGGACCTTGTGGGCGGCGGCGGGGATGTTCGTGCCGGGGCCGAACACGGCGGCGACGCCGTGGTCCTCGAGGAACCGGTAGTCCTGCGGCGGGATCACGCCACCGACGACGACCACGATGTCGTCCGCACCGGCCGCCTTCAGCTCGTCGATCAACTGCGGCACCAGCGTCTTGTGCCCGGCCGCCTGCGACGACACGCCCACCACGTGGACGTCGTTCTCGACGGCCGCCTTCGCCACCTCGGCGGGGGTCTCGAAGAGCGGACCGAAGTCGACGTCGAAACCGAGATCGGCGAACGCCGTCCCCACCACCTTTGCGCCGCGGTCGTGGCCGTCCTGGCCCATCTTCGCCACGAGCATCCGGGGCTGGCGTCCGGCCTCGGCGGCGAACCTCGCCACCTCCTCACGGATGCCGCGGAACTCGTCGTCGTCCTCGTACGCCGACCCGTACACACCGGAGATCGAGCGGATCTCGGCCTTGTGGCGTCCGAACACGCGCTCCATCGCCTCACTCATCTCACCGACCGTCGCGCGCGCCCGCGCCGCCTCGATGCACAGCGCCAGCAGGTTGCCGTCACCGCGCGCGCCGGCCTCCAACGCGTCGAGCGCGGCGCGGCAGGCGTGTTCGTCGCGCGCCGCCCGCACCTGTGACAGCCGCGCGATCTGCTGCTCGCGCACCTTCGTGTTGTCGATGTCGAGCACGTCGACGTGCTCGGGATGCTCGGGCCGGTACTTGTTCACGCCGACGATCACCTCGTCGCCGCGGTCGACACGCGCCTGGCGCCTCGCCGCCGACTCCTCGATGCGCAGCTTCGGCATCCCCGACTCGACGGCCTTCGTCATGCCACCGAGCGCCTCGACCTCCTCGATGAGCGTCCACGCCTTGTCGGCCAGCTCCTGCGTCAGGCGCTCCACGTAGTACGAGCCCGCCAGCGGGTCGACGACGTGGGGGACGCCGGTCTCCTCGGCGAGGATCAGCTGCGTGTTGCGGGCGATGCGGGCCGAGAAGTCCGTCGGCAGGCCGAGCGCCTCGTCGAAGGAGTTCGTGTGCAGCGACTGCGTGCCACCGAGCACCGCCGCCATCGCCTCGAACGCGGTGCGCACCACGTTGTTGTACGGGTCCTGCTCGGTGAGCGACACACCCGAGGTCTGGCAGTGCGTCCGCAACATCAACGACGACGGGTTCTTCGGCTCGAACTGCGAGACCACGCGGTGCCACAGCAGGCGCGCGGCGCGCAGCTTGGCAACCTCCATGAAGAAGTTCATGCCGATGGCGAAGAAGAAGGACAGCCGCCCGGCGAACGCGTCGATGTCGAGGCCGCGCGCCAGCGCGGCGCGCACGTACTCGAGCCCGTCCGCGATCGTGAACGCCAGCTCCTGGTCCGCCGTCGCGCCCGCCTCCTGCATGTGGTAGCCGGAGATCGAGATGGAGTTGAACCGCGGCATGTGCTGCGCGGTGTGCTCGATGATGTCCGCAACGATCCGCATCGATGGCTCGGGCGGATAGATGTACGTGTTGCGGACCATGAACTCCTTGAGGATGTCGTTCTGGATGGTGCCGCTCAGCTTCGATTGATCGACGCCCTGCTCCTCACCGGCGACGATGAAGCACGCCATCACCGGCAGCACGGCGCCGTTCATCGTCATCGACACGGACATCTTCTCGAGGGGGATGCCGTCGAAGAGGATCTTCATGTCCTCGACGGAGTCGATGGCGACGCCCGCCTTGCCGACGTCACCCACCACGCGCGGGTGGTCGCTGTCGTAGCCACGATGCGTGGCGAGGTCGAAGGCCACCGACAGCCCCATCTGGCCGGCGGCGAGGTTGCGCCGGTAGAAGGCGTTCGACTCCTCGGCGGTGGAGAACCCCGCGTACTGGCGGACGGTCCACGGCCGGTTGGCGTACATCGTCGCTCGTACGCCCCGCACGAACGGCGCGAAGCCGGGGAGCGAGTCGAGGTGGTCGATGCCGTCGAGGTCGTCGCCGGTGTAGAGGGGCTTCACCGGGATGCCCTCGGGTGTCTGCCACACGAGCGTGTCGGGATCGGCGCCCTTCAGCTCCTTCTCTGCCAGCTCCCGCCAGTCGTCAACGCGCACGGGACCAGCGTAGGTGGGGCAGGAACCGCGCAGCACAACGACGAACCGATGCGGATCAGCGTCCGTTCACGAGCCGTTGCCGTGGGGTTCACCCTCGCGTGCCTGCTGACGATCCCCGTCGTCGCGCACGCCGCGCCGGGCGACCCGCCGTGCCCGCCGGGTTCGTCGCCGGACCCGACCGGCCTCGTGTGCGTCCTCGTCGACAAGGTCACGACGGGGGCCGACGCGCAATTCGACGGTGCCGCGACGGAACAGGCGGTCGCCGCGCAGGAGCAGGGTTGGTTGGGCCAGGCGCTCGAGATGCAGCACCGTCTCGGCGACGGGCTGCCGCTGCGCGACGCGATGTGGGTCGGCACCCACAACTCGTTCAACACGGTGGCCAACACGCCGCCGTCGCTGTCGAACCTCGACAGCAACCAGCACGTCTCCCTCGTCGACCAGCTCCGGCTCGGCGTGCGCGGCATCGAGATCGACGTGCACTGGGCACCGAGCGTGTGGGCAGGCGGTGCGAAGGCGCCGGTCGTGTGCCACGCCCGCCCCCCGTCGGAGCTCAACGCGGGGTGCACCGACGAACGTCTCCTGCCGGACGAGCTCGCACCGGTCGGTGCGTGGGTGCGCAGCCACCCGGGCGACGTGATCCTGCTGTACCTCGAGGACAACATCGACGAAGCGGCCGGGTACGACGCGGCCGCGCAGGCGATCCGCGACACGATCGGCGACCTCGTGTACACGCCACCGGCGAGCGCGCCGTGCACGCTGCTGCCGCTCACGTTGCGGCGCGCGGACGTGCTCGCGCAGGGCAAGCAGATCGTCGTGATGTCCGGATGCGGCGGCACAGCAACGGGTTCGCCGTCGTGGGGTGCGACGGTGTTCGACGACGCCGTGCGCGCGGAGGAGGGCAACCCGGACTTCGCCGGGTACCCCACGTGCACCTCGCCCTCCGTCCCCGCGAGCGCGTACGGCACGAAGCTCGTGCGCTTCTACGAGGACTCGACGTTCGTGTCCGCCGCCGTGGCCGGTGGCGACCCGGGTCACCGCCTCACGGTCGACACCATCGGCGCGATGGTGCGGTGCGGCGTGAACCTCTTCGGTCTCGACCAGGTCGACCCCGGTGACCCCCGCCTGGCGGCGATGGTGTGGAGCTGGGCCGACGGCGAGCCGGCGGCGTCGGGCAACGGCACGTGCACGATCACGTCGTCGGTGGACGCGCGCTTCCACGCAGCCGGCTGCAACAGCGCGCGACTGCACTTCGCGTGTGTCGACGCGTCGGGTGCGTGGTTCGTCAGCGCTGCCACCGGTCCCGCCAACGGCGGCGCGAACGCGTGCCGGCGGCAGGGGGCGACGTTCGCCGTGCCGGGCTCGGGGAACCACCAGCAACGCCTCGTCGACGCCATGGCGGCGGCCGGCGCGGACCGCGTGTGGGTGGCGTACCGCGTGGTCAACGGCGTGTGGACCGCGGCCGCCGCGTAGTCCCGCCCTACCCTGAGCCGTGTGACGGCCGCGTTCGACCTCGACCACGTCAGCGTCGTGGCCGGCGTCACGACGATCCTCGACGACGTCACCACCACCATCGAGTCCGGGGTCATCACCGTCCTCGTCGGCCCGTCGGGCGCAGGCAAGACGACGTTGCTGCGCCTGCTCAACCGCCTCGAGGTGCCGACCTCCGGCACGATCCGCTTCCGCGGCGACGACGTCGCCACCCTCGACCCGCTGCGCCTGCGGCGGCGCGTCGGGATGGTCTTCCAGCGGCCGACGCTGTTCGCCGGCACCGTCCGCGACAACCTGCAGGTGGCCGACCCGACGTGCGACGAGGCGCGCTACTGCACCGTGCTCGAGCGCGCCGGGCTGTCGTCGTCGTTCCTCGACCGCGACGGCGGCGAGCTGTCGGGTGGCGAGGCGCAGCGCGCGTGCCTGGCCCGCTCGCTGCTGGCGGATCCGGAGGTCCTGCTGATGGACGAGCCGACGTCCTCGCTCGACGACGTCAACACGAAGCTGCTCGAGGCGAACACGTGCGACGTCGTGCGCGCGGGAGTCACCGTCGTGTGGGTCACGCACGACATCACGCAAGCGGAACGCATCGCCGACCGCACACTGCGACTCGAAGGTGGTCGCGTCGTTGATTGAGGTCTACGCACGGGGCGCCACCGACATCGGTTGGGTCGGTCTCGCGGCGTCGTTGATCCTCATCGCCATCGTGGTCGCGCTGTCGATCGCGCAACGGCTCGATCTGGAACGGTCGATCGTGTGGGCGGCCACGCGCGCGATGGCGCAGTTGCTCGTCGTCGGGGCTGCGCTCGGCTTCGTCATCGACCCGAAGCAACCGGTGGCGTACGCGTGGCTCTGGGTGCTGTTGATGGTCGCCGTCGCCGCCGTCACCGTGCAGGGGCGAGCGCGCGAGATCCCGCACATCGTGCCGCTGGCGTTCTTGGGGACGGGCGCGAGCGCGCTCGTGAGCCTCGGGGTGATCTTCGTGTTCCACATCTTCCCGATGGAGGCACGCACGGTCGTGCCGCTGGCGGGGATGATGATCGGCAACTCGATGGCGGCGACGGTCGTGGCCGCCCGTCGCATCGTGGCCGAGCTCGCCGACAAGCGACCGGAGGTGGAGGCCCGGCTCGCGCTGGGCCAACCGTGGCAGCACGCGTCACGGCCGTACGTGCGGGAGGCCATCCGCACCGCGGTGCTGCCGCAGATCGAGCAGACGAAGATCGTCGGGCTCATCGCCCTCCCCGGCGCGATGACGGGGTTGATCCTGGCGGGGGTCGACCCCGTCGACGCGGTGAAGATCCAGGCCGCGGTCATGTACCTCGTCCTCGGCTCGGTGGCCACGACGACGGCGGTGATCGGACTCGGCCTCACGCGGCGGCTGTTCACGCCCGATCACCGGATGGTGCGCCTCGTCCGGACCGCCCCTTAGCCTGAAGCCCGTGCCCCTTCGCTTCGTGATCATCGGTGGTGGGCCCGCCGGCAACACGGCGGCCACGCACGCCGCCCGTCTCGGCGCCGACGTCACGATCGTCGAACGGGACCTGATCGGTGGTGCCGCCCACCTGTGGGACTGCATCCCGTCGAAGGCGATGATCGCCACCGGCGGCGCCATGTCCTTCAACCGCCGCATCGGCGGGATGGGCCTCACCGAGTCCTCGTCGCACATCGACCCCGAGCTCGTGAAGGGTCGCATCGCGGAGATCACCGACAAGTTGCAGCACGGCATCGTCGATCTGCTCGAGAGCCAGCACGTGCGCATGATCCACGGCAGCGCCCGCTTGAAGAGCGCGCACGAGGTCGTCGTCGACAGCGCGGACGGGGTCGAGGAGGTCGAAGCCGACGCCATCCTCGTGTCGACGGGGAGCCGCCCGCGCGTGCCCGAGTGGGCCGACGTCGACGGGCGACGCGTCCTCACGACACGCGACGCGTACCCGCCGCCGGAGATCCCGTCGCATCTCGTCGTCATCGGCTCGGGTGTCACGGGCGTCGAGTTCGTCCACATGTTCTCGTCGTTCGGCAGCGACGTCACGTTGATCGTTTCCCGCCAGCAGGTCCTCCCCGCGAAGGACCCCGAGGTGGCGGCGGCGTTGGAGGACGAGTTCCTCCAACGCGGAGTGCGCCTGTTGAAGGGTGCCCGCGCCACGGGCATCGAGCGCACGGCCGACGACGGCGTCGTCGTCGTGTGCGACGACGGTCGGCGCGCCCCCGGCTCCCACGCCCTGCTCGCCATCGGCGCCGTGCCCAACTCCGAGGGCCTCGGCCTCGACGACGCGGGCGTCGTGGTCGACCCCGCCGGCTACATCCCGGTGAACCACCACTGCCAGTCGAACGTGCCCCACATCTACGCCGCCGGCGACGTGTCGGGGAAGCTGCCGCTGTCGTCCGTGGCCGCCATGCAGGGCCGCAAGATCGCGGAGCACGTCATGGGTCTGCACACCCGCGAGCACCGCCACCTCGACTACGACAAGGCAGCCTCCGCCATCTTCACCGAGCCGGAGATCGCGGACGTCGGTCTCGCCGAAGCCGACGCGTTCGCGGCGGGTCGCAAGGTGCGCACCACGAAGGTGCCGTTCTCCGCGTCGGCGAAGGCGCTCATCAACAACGACCCGCGCGGGTTCGTGAAGATCGTGAGCGACCCCGCCACCGGCGTCGTCCTCGGTGGATCGATCGTCGGACGCCACGCCGCGGAGCTCATCTCGGTGATCGCGCTCGCCGTCACCGCGGGCCTCCGCGTGAACGACATCGTCGAGAGCCTCCTCGTGCACCCCGCGCTGGCCGAGGCGTTGGCGGACGCGGCCGAGTAGCGCGTGGCGAACGAGAACGACGACGTCACCGTCGTCATCAGTTGCTACAACTACGGCGCCTTCCTCGAGGACGCGCTCGCGTCGCTCGACGCGCAGGAGGGCGGACGACCGCGCGTGATCGTCGTCGACGACGGCTCGACGGATCCCCACACGCTCGAGGTGCTCGATGCGATCGAGCACCGTGCCGACGTCGTGCGCCAGGCGAACGCCGGCGCCGCCGCCGCCCGCAACGAGGGTCTGGCGCGCGCCTCGACGCCGTTCGTACTCGTCCTCGATGCCGACGATCGCCTCGCGCCTGCGTCGCTCCGCATCCTCAAGGACGCGCTGGCCCGTCATCCCGAAGCGGGCTTCGCCTACGGGTACATCGAGTTCTTCGGTGACCAGGAAGGCGTGATGCGCATGCCGCCCTACGACCCGTGGCGGCTGCTGTTCCGCCACACGGTCGGACCGACGGCGCTGATGCGGCGGGAGATGGCGGCGGCGATCGGCGGCTTCGATCCGACGTACGCCCACTACGAGGACTGGGAGATCTGGCTGCGGGCGCTCGCCGCCGGTTGGACCGGCGTGCTCGTGCCGCAGTCCGTGCTGCTGTACCGCAAGCACGGCACGTCGAAGTACGACTCGGACCGCGCCGCGTACCGCGAGTACTTCGGGCGGCTCCGTCGCAAGCATCGCTCGCTGTACGGCGACCTCGCGTCCGTGCGTCGCCGCTCGTCGCTCGGGTTCGTCGAGCGCAACGTGTACCGCTGGATCTGGGGCCACCGGCCATGGCCCGCGGCGCTGGAGTCCGCGCTCTACTCGCGCGTGTGGCGTCGATCCACGCAGACGACCGAACGGTAGGTCGGCGCCTTGTCGCTGCCACCCAGGCGGCGCACGAGGCGCGTCGCCGTCGCGCGCGCCGCGCTTTGACGGGCGCGCAGTCCGCGGGCCAGGACGCGCGCGCCGAGTCGCAGCGGCACCGCGGTCGCCGGGCGCAGCTCGGCGAGCGTGACCCGCGCGTGCGCGGCCGCCGACTCGTTGCCGGCGACGTCGACGTGGCCGTGCCGCGCCGCGCACGCAACCAGTTCGTCGCGCGTCGGGAAGCCGTTGTCGAGGTGCTCGTCGAGCCACGGGGGCACGGTGGCGCCGCGCGCGACGAGCGCGTCGCGGATGCGCCGGTCGCTCGCGCGGGCGTCGTCACCGGTGGGGCACGCGATCACGGCGCGGCGCGACGCCACCCGGCACAGCTCGTCGACGGCGCGCGCCCGTCTCGCCGGCGGCACGTGCTCGAGCAGGTCGACGGCGACGACGGCGTCGAACGCGCCGTCGTGGAAGGGCAGGGCGGCGACGTCGCCCTGCACGCGCGGCGACCGGCGGGTGCCGGTCACGAGCGCGCCGTAGTCGGCGAAGTCGGCGTCGAGCGCGACCACCGTCCAACCCGCGGGCAGGAGGGGTGCGATGCCCGTGCTGCCGCTGCCCACGTCGAGGAGCCGTCCCGGCGTCATGCCGTCGAGGGCACGAAGCACCGGCACGAACCGCACCAGCTGGTTGACTTGCCGGGTACCGAGCACGCGATGCGCGGCCCGCGTGATCGTCGACACCTCGCCATCCTATGAACGACGTCGAAACCCGCCGGCACCTCCTGGACACCGTCGCCACGTCGATCGGCATCCTCGCCATCGCCGTCACGTCGGCCGTCGAGGTGCTGCTGTTCCTCCACGACTTCGGCACGACCGATCGCACGGACGGCGTGTTCGCGGCGTTCGCGCTCTACTCGCTCGTCACCGTGTTCGCCCAGATCCTGCGCACGAGCGCGGTACCGCTCGTGACCGGCGACGCCGCGCCGGTGCTGCCGGCGGACTTCGTCGCCGCCGTGACGGTGATGGCGGCCGTGGTCGCGGTGGGCGGGTTCGTGTGCGCCACACCACTGGCGGCCGCGCTCGGTCACTCGTTGCCCCACGAAGGGCGCGACACCGTCGCGTCGGCGTTGCGCATCCTGGCGCCGGCGATGGCGCTGCAACTCGTCGGCGCGGCGATGGCGGTCATCGGCGCCCGTCGCGAGAAGCTGCGCGTCGTCGGCGTGGCCTACGTCGTCGCCAACGTGGCCGGCCTGGTGGCGTTCGTTGTGCTCGTCGACCGCACCGGTGAGCTGGCGTTGCCCTGGTGCGTGCTCATCGGCTCGCTCGTGCTCGTACCGTGCCTGCTGCCGGCGACGGGCACGAGGGTGGCGCGCCCGGGCACCACGCGGCAGCTCGCCCGAGCCGCCGCGCTCGTGGTTCGCAGCGCCGCCGTGCCGGTCGCGTTCGTGGCCGTGTACCCGATCTCCATCGCGCTCGCCGGCACGGTGCCGGCGGGGGAGATCACGCGGTTCGCGTTCGCGTACACCGTGTGCAGCTACCTGCCGGGCCTGACGAGCGTCGCGCTGGGCATGACGGACGTCGCGCAGCTCAGCGCGACGGCGTCGTCGAGCGACGCGCGCGGCGACGTCGCCCACCGATCGGTGCGATGGTCGGCGTTCCTGATCGCACCCGTCGTCGCACTCGCCGCGGTGGTCGGCCCGAACCTGTTCGCGACGTTGCAGCCCGGTAAGGGCGAGGCGCACGACCTCGGCACGCTGTTCGTCGAGCTGGCGCCGTGGTTGGCGGCGACCGTGTTGCTGTGGTCGACGCTGCCGGCGTTGCTGGCCGAGACGCGCGGGGTCCGGTTGGTGCGATACCTACCGGCCATCGTCGCCGTGCACGTCGTCGCCACGATCGCGGGGCGCGCGGTGTGGGGCTTCGACGGTGTGGTGATCGCGCTCGCCATCGCGCCGCTGGTGTTCGCGTTCGTGTCGTGGCGCCTGACCGACGTCGTGCGGCGCGTGCCGTCGCTGTTGTGGTCGTTGCTGCAGGCGACCGCGGTCGGCGGTGGTGTCTACGCGGTGGCCGCGATCGTCACTCGATGACGAGGACGATGTCGCCGGTGCCGACGGACTGACCGGCCGACACCTTCACCTCGGTGACCGTGCCCGCCTTGTCGGCGTTGATGTTGTTCTCCATCTTCATCGCCTCGAGGACGCACACCGCCTGCCCTGCTTCGACGGTGTCACCGACCGAGACCAGGACCTTGGTGATCGTGCCCTGCATCGGCACCGTGACCTTGCCGCTGCCCGCGACCGAAGCGGACGATGCCGCGCCCGCGGCGCGCCGCGGGCGCGCCGCGGCCGGGCCACCTGCGGCAGGCGCGGCGGCGACCGGCACGTCCGGCACCCACAACGCCACGGCATAGCGGCGGCCGTTCACCTCGACGTCGACGTCGCGACGCACACGCGGTGACTCGCCGTCGGCTGATGGCGGCGCGGACGGCGTGGCGGTGACGTTCGAGAGGTCGAGGCGTTCCTCCACCCACTTGGTCGAGTGCTCGGCGGCCGCGAAGTCCGGGTGCTCGAGGATGGCGATGTCGGCGGGGATCGTCGTGGCGATGCCGTCGATCTGCATCTCCCGCACCGCCCGCAGCATGCGGGCGATGGCCGCGTCGCGATCGCCCGCCCACACGACCAGCTTGCCCACGAGGTTGTCGTAGAACTGGCTGACCTCGTCGCCGCTCTCGTAGCCGCCGTCCCAGCGCACGCCGGGGCCGGCGGGCACGTCCAGGGTCTTCACGGGCCCGGGGGAGGGGAGGAAGCGCCCACCGGCGGGGTTCTCGGCGTTGATGCGCACCTCGATCGAGTGACCGCGCACACCGGCCCGCACGGACTCCTGCGTGAACGACAACGGCGCACCGGCGGCGACGCGCAGCTGCTCGTGCACGAGGTCGACGCCGGTGACGAACTCGGTGACGGGGTGCTCGACCTGGAGCCGCGTGTTCATCTCGAGGAAGTAGAACTCGCCGTCCTGGTACAGGAACTCGACGGTGCCGGCGTTCACGTAGCCGCACGCCTTCGACACCTTGACCGCGGCGGCACCCATCGCCTGGCGGACGTCGTCGGGGAAGGCGGGCGCCGGGCTCTCCTCCACGAGCTTCTGGTGACGGCGCTGCGCGGAGCAGTCGCGCTCGCCGAGCCACACGCAGTTGCCGTGCGTGTCGGCGAACACCTGCATCTCGATGTGGCGGGGCCACGTGAGGTAGCGCTCGACGTAGCACTCGCTGCGCCCGAAGCCCTTCAACGCCTCGGACTGCGCGGATTCGAAGGCGGACGCCGCGTCCGCCGCGGACTGCACGACGCGCATGCCTCGTCCGCCACCGCCGTAGGCGGCCTTGATGGCGACGGGCCAACCGTGCGAGTTGCCGAAGGCGACGACCTCGTCGGCGTCGGTGAGGAACTGCGTCGTGCCGGGGACGCCGGCCACGCCCGCGTTCTCGGCGGCGATGCGCGACGACACCTTGTCGCCCATCACCTCGATGGCCTCCGGCGGCGGACCCACGAACACGATGCCCTGGTCGTGGATGGCGCGGGCGAAGTCCGTGTTCTCGGAGAAGAACCCGTAGCCCGGGTGCACCGCTTCGGCGCCGGAGCGCTCGATGATCTCGAGGATCTTCTCGGTGTTGAGGTACGACTCCGCCGCCGTCTGCCCACCGAGCGCGTACGCCTCGTCGGCGAGACGCACGTGCAGCGCGTCGCGGTCGAGGTCGGAGTACACGGCGACGGACGCGATACCGAGCTCGCGGCACGCGCGGATGACGCGCACCGCGATCTCGCCCCGGTTGGCAATCAGGACCTTGGCGAACACGGCCGTATGTTTACTGCCGTGTTGAGCGAGGCCGCGAAACGAGCGCTCGCCGACACGAGGTTCACCGACGTGCGCTGGGTCGACGAGACCGGCTCGACGAACGCCGACGTGATGGCGCTCGTGCGCGCCGGCGCGCCGGAGGGCACGGTCGTCGTCGCCGACCACCAGACCGCGGGGCGGGGCAGGGCCGATCGCCGGTGGGAGGCGCCGCCGCGGTCGTCGCTGCTGGTGTCCGTGCTGCTGCGCCCCCCGGCGGCGACGGCGGCGCTGTGCACGACGGCGTTGGGCGTCGCCGCGGTCGACGCGGTGGCCGCCGTGGCGGGGGTGAGCGTGCGGCTGAAGTGGCCGAACGATCTCGTGCATCCGGGGCGGGGCGACGCGTCCGACCGCAAGCTGGGGGGGATCCTGGCCGAGGCGGACTGGTCCGACGCCCACCGCCCCGCCGTCGTGGCGGGCCTCGGGCTCAACGTGAACTGGCCGGACGAGCTGCCCGGCGAGCTGCGGGACATCGCGACCGCGCTGAACTACGTCGCCGGGCGGGACATCGACCGCGAGGCGCTGCTGGTCGAGCTGCTGACGTCGCTCGACGTGGTGTACGGCCACCCGATGCTGGTGGACGCGGCCAGGGAGCGCTCGGCGACGATCGGCACCCGGGTCCGGGTCACGATGGCGGACGGCGAGCTCGTCGGCGCCGCCGTCGGCATCGGCGACACCGGCCACCTCGTCGTCGTGGACGACGCCGGCGTCACCCACCACGTCGTGGTCGGCGACGTCGTCCACCTCCGCCCCGCCTGACCCGCGCTGCCCCCGTTTGTGCGGTGAAAACCGGCGAACCGCGCCGGTTTTCACCGTCAGAACGGGGGGGGCGGGGGGCTTAGGGGTCGAGCGTGCGGGCCTGGAGGGCGGCGAAGGCGGCGGCCGCCGCCGCCGTACGCGGGCCCGGGCACCGGGGGACCGGACGGCCGTCGATCGACGCGATCGGCTGCACGTCGCGCGTGCTCGACGCCAGGAACGCCTCGTCCACCTCGGCCAGCGCGGACATCGGCACATCGACCTCGTCGACGGGCAGGTCGAGCTCGAGCAACAGCTCGCGCGTCACGCCCGCGAGGCATCCGGCGGACAGCGGTGGCGTGCGCAACCGACCGTCGACGGCCACGAACACGTTGGTGCCCGTGCCCTCGCACAGGTTGCCGACGGTGTTGGCGAACAACGCCTCGTCCGCACCGGCGTCGAGCGCGTGCTGCAACGCCACGACGTTCTCGGCGTACGACGTCGTCTTCAACCCCGCGAGCGCGCCGCGTTCGTTGCGCGGCCACGGCACCGTCACGACGACCGCGGCCGGTGCCCACTGACTCGGCGGGCCGCAGTGGACGATGACGGTGGGCGACGCCGCCCCCCGCATCGAACCCATCGGCGCCGGGCCGCCGGTGATCGTGAGCCGCACCTTGCCGACGCCGACACCGACACCGACACCGACGCCGACACCCACACCGATGCCGGCGCCACGGTTCGCCTCGATCGTGGTCGCCAGCGCGGCCCGCAGCTCGCCGTCGGACATGGGCAACGCCAGCCCCAGGCCGGCCGCCGTGCGCCGCAACCGCGCCAGGTGACGGCGCACGGCGAACGCGGTGCCGTCGACGACCTTCATCGTCTCGAACAACCCGTCACCCACGGTCACCCCGTGGTCGCCGGCGGCGACGACGGCGTCGCGCTCGTCGACGAGCTCGCCGTCGATCCACACCACGCTCATGGCACGCCGACCGCCTGCGCGCTCGCGACACGGATCAACCGTCGCGCCTTCAACTCGGTCTCCTCCCATTCACCGTCCGGCGACGAGTCCCACGTGATCGCGCCCCCCGTGCCGAAGTGCAGCATCCCGTCGTCGAACCAGAACGTCCGGATGGCGACGTTCAACTCGCCGCGTCGCGTGTCTGCATCGACCCAACCGACGGCGCCGCAGTACACGTCGCGCGCCACGGGCTCGAGCGCGGCGATGTGCTGCAACGCCGCGATCTTCGGTGCGCCGGTGACGCTCCCCGGTGGAAACGTCGCGCCGATGGCGTCCGCCCACCCGCACCCGTCGCGCAACGTGCCCGTCACCGTCGACACGAGATGACAAAGGCCGGGATGCATCTCCACCGCGCACAACGCGGGCACGTGCACGGACCCGAACTCGCACACGCGCCCGAGGTCGTTGCGTACGAGGTCGACGATCATCACGTTCTCGGCGCGGTCCTTCGGCAGGAACGCGGTCGCGTCGACCGCGGTGCCCTTGATCGGCTTCGACGTCACCGTCCGACCGTCGCGGGCGAGGAACAGCTCGGGCGACGCGGAAGCCACGTGCACGCCGTGGCGGGGGAGGCGCACGACGGCGGCGTAGGGCGCGGGATTTCCCTCGGCGAGCGCCGCACCGAGGGCGGCGACGTCCGCGCCCCCGGGCAGCGGCGCCGACAAGCGGCGCGTGAGGTTCACCTCGTACACGTCGCCGGCGCCGATGGCGGCCCGGAGCACGTCGACCCGGCGGCAGAACGCAGCGCGGTCGAGCGACGAGACCCATGCGTCGGGGGGCGGACCCTGCCACGGCGCGCCGGGCCACGGGCGGGCGGCGCGGGCGGACGAGAACCGGGCACACACCGGCGCACCTTCGAACGGGAGCACGACGGCCCACCGGCCGTCCGAGTCGAGCGCCGTGAGGTCGGACGTGACGTCCTCGAGGCCGGTCAGCAACCGGCCGCCCACGACGGCGAGCGCGTCCAAGGCGGGCCAGCGTAGGGGTCACACCTACGATCGGCCCGTGCAGTTCGAGCTGAGCGAGGAGCACGAGGCCTTCCGTCGCGTCGTGCGCGAGTTCGCCGAGGCGGAGATCGCGCCGCACGCCGAGCAGTGGGACCGCGACCACACCTTCCCCGTCGACGTCGTCCTGCGCATGGGCGAGCTCGGGTTGTTCGGCCTTCCCTTCCCCGAGGAGTACGGCGGCGGCGGCGCCGACCTCACGACGTTGTGCATCGCCATCGAAGAGTTGGCGCGCGTCGACCACTCGATGGCCATCACGCTCGAAGCCGGTGTCGGCCTCGGCGCCAACCCCGTCCACCGCTTCGGCACCGAGGCCCAGAAGCAGCGGTGGCTGCCCGACCTGTGCGCCGGTCGCGCGCTCGGCGCGTTCGGCCTCACGGAACCCGAGGCGGGCAGCGACGCGGGTGGGACGCGCACCAAGGCCACGCTCGACGAGCACACCGACGAATGGGTGATCGACGGCGAGAAGGCGTTCATCACGAACTCCGGCACGCCGATCACGTCGATCATCACGGTCACGGCGCGCACCGGACCGGGCGAGATCTCGGCCATCGTCGTGCCTGCGGGCACCCTCGGGCTCACGGTGCAGCCGCCGTACCGGAAGATGGGTTGGCACGCATCCGACACGCACGGGCTCACGTTCGACGGATGCCGCGTGCCGCGCGACCACCTGCTCGGCGAGCGCGGGCGGGGGTTCGCGCAGTTCCTCTCGATCCTCGACGAAGGGCGCATCGCCATCGCCGCGCTCGCCGTCGGCGTCATCGACGCGTGCCTCGCGCACTCGACGCAGTACGCGAAGGACCGGCGCGCGTTCGGACGTCCGATCGGTGCGAACCAGGCGGTGGCGTTCAAGTGCGCGGACCTCGCGGTGATGGCGGCGACGGCACGTCTCCTGACGTACGACGCGGCATGGCGCCGCGACACGGGCCGGCCGCACCGGCGGGAGGCGGCGATGGCGAAGCTGTACGCGACCGAGGCCGCCGTCACCGCGACGCGTGACGCGACGCAGGTCTTCGGGGGCTACGGCTTCATGGACGAGACGCCGGTCAGCCGCTTCTACCGCGATGCGAAGATCCTCGAGATCGGGGAGGGGACGAGCGAGATCCAGCGCCTCGTCATCGCCCGCGACCTCGGTCTGCCCGTGGAGTGACGGGCCGCGGTCGCCCGCGCCCGCGGCCGGAGGGCCCACCTGCCGGCAGTAGCATCGGACGCCGTGACGGCCCCGGTTCCGCGGCGGGCGCGGCTCCGGCGCACCTGGCCGCAGCGCCTGCTGATCGGCTTCAACATCTTCCTGGTCCTCGTGTGCCTGCTGACGGCAGGCGGGATCGGCTACGTGTACTCGAAGGTGAGCCGCATCGGGCGCGTGCAACTCGGCAACGCGCTCGCGCCGACGTCGACGAGCGGCGGCATCGGCGACCGGGCCGAGAACTTCCTCATCGTCGGCACCGACTCCGCCGAGGGGCTCGACCCGAACGATCCGGTGCTCGCCGGCCGCCCCGGTGGTCTGCGCTCGGACACGATCATGATCCTGCGCGTCGACCCGAACTCGGATCACGCGCTGTTGCTCTCCCTCCCGCGCGACCTCTACGTGCCGATCGACGGCGAGAAGGGGAGCGATCGCATCAACGCCGCAATCCAAGGCGGACCCGTGCGTTTGATCAACACGATCAAGAACGACTTCGGCATCCCGATCAACCACTACATCGAGATCAACTTCTTCGCGTTCCGCAACATCGTCGCCGCCATCGGCGGCGTCCCGATGTACTTCGCCACACCGGTGCGCGACACGCACTCCTTCCTCGAGATCGACCAGACCGGCTGCGTGACGCTCGACCCGGTGCAAGCGCTCGCGTTCGCGCGGTCGCGCTACTTCGAATACCAGGTGGACGGGAAGTGGAAGTCCGATCCGACGGGTGACTTCGGACGCATCAGCCGGCAGCAGGAGTTCATCCGCAAGGTGATCGAGCGCGCCATCGAGAAGGGCGCGCGCAACCCGGTCGTGTTGAACGACCTCATCACGACCGCGACCGGTGCCGTGCACCTCGACCCGACGCTGACCCCGGGTGACCTCGTCGAGCTCGGGAAGCGGTTCCGGGACTTCAACCCGCAGAACCTCGTCACGTACTCCGCGCCGGGCACACCGGTGAACATCCGCGGCGCGTCGGTGGTCCTGCTCGACTCGAAGCAGTCGCAGCCCATCTTCGACCTCTTCCGCAACGTCGACCCCAACTCTCCGGACAGCACGCTCGTGCTCCTCGAGAACGGCACGTCGACCGTCGGCTTCGGCGAGAAGGCCGCCACCGACCTGCGAGCCCCGGGGTTCAGCATCCCGCCGCAGAACGTGGTCGACGCCGACCGCTTCGACTACGCCCAGACGGTCGTGCGCTACCTGCCGGGCAACGAGGCCAAGGCCGAGCAGGTGGCCAGCTACCTGAACGCCCCACCGGTCCTGGAGGCGACCGACTACGCCCCCAACGCCGACGTCGTCGTGGTCGTCGGCGCCGACTGGCAAGGTGTACGCACCACACCGGGGCCCACCGTCCCGCTGCCGACCACCAGCACCTTGCCCCCCACGACCGTTCGCGGGAAGGGCACGACCACCACCACGACGAACACCACCACCACGACGGTGCCCGGCGGCACCGCCCCGTCGGTCACGGCGACCACGCTCGGCGTCGTGCCCCAGCAACCAGAGGATGTGAGCTGCTGATGCCGAGTCGCATCACCATCGTCGGAAGTGGCTACGTCGGTCTCACGACCGGCGCCTGCTTCGCCCACCTCGGGCACCAGGTGACCTGTGCCGACATCGACCCCGAGCGCATCGCCATGCTCAACCGCGGCGAGGTGCCGATCCTGGAGGCGGGCCTCGACAACCTCATCCGCGAGGGGATCAACGGCGGTCGGCTGACGTTCGTCGTCGGCTCCTCCGAGCCCGCCGCGGAGAGCGAGTTCGTGTACCTGTGCGTCCCGACGCCGCAGGGCCCCGACGGGTCGGCGGACCTCAGTCACATCGAGGCGGCCGCCGCCGAGGTGGGGCCGGTGCTGGCGTCGGAGACGATCGTCGTGAACAAGTCGACGGTGCCCGTCGGGTCGACGCGCGTCGTCGAGCAGGCGCTCGGTCGCAGCGACGTGTACGTCGTGTCGAACCCGGAGTTCCTCCGCGAGGGTTCCGCGGTGCACGACTTCCTCCATCCCGACCGCATCGTGATCGGTGCGGACGACCAGTCGGCGGCCGTGCGCGTCGCGTCGCTCTACCTCGGCGTGGCGGCGCCGCTCATCGTGACCGACCCGCCGTCGGCCGAGCTCATCAAGTACGCGAGCAACGCGTTCCTCGCCGCCAAGGTCAGCTTCGTCAACGCCGTCGCCGCCGTGTGCGAAGCCGTCGGCGCGGACATGAACGACGTCGTGCTCGGCATGGGTTACGACAAGCGCATCGGCCACGAGTTCCTCCGCCCCGGCCCTGGGTGGGGTGGAAGTTGCTTCCCGAAGGACTCGCGGGCGTTGATCCGGATCGCGGAGGATGCGGGGTACCGGTTCGACCTGCTCGAAGGTGTGGTCGGTGTGAACGACGAGCAGTTCGAGCGCGTCGCACGCAAGGCGGTCGACATGGTCGGCGGCAGCGTCGAGGGCGTGCCCGTCGCGGTGTGGGGCCTCACGTTCAAGGCCCGCACGGACGACCTGCGCGAGTCGCCGTCGCTGGAGATCATCCGCCGCCTGCGCGAGCAGGGCGCGAGGATCCGCGCCTTCGACCCCTCCGTGGAGCCGCCGCTCGAGGGCAAGAAGGCGAGCATCCTCGACGGCATCGAGATCGCGACGGATCCGTACGCTGCATGCGAGGGCGCCGCGGTGCTGCTCGTGCTCACCGAGTGGGACGAGTTCAAGTGGCTCGACTTCGACAAGGTCGCCGACGCGCTGGCGATGCCGCGCGTGGTGGACGGTCGGAACCTGCTCGACCGGGAGGCGTTGCGGCGACGGGGGTTCGAGTACCAAGGGATCGGGCGCGTCTGATGGCACGAATCGTCGTCACCGGTGGTGCGGGCTTCCTCGGCTCGCACCTGTGCGAAGCGCTGCTCGACCGCGGCGACGAGGTCGTCGTGCTCGACAACCTCGTGACCGGCGGGCAGGACAACATCGCCCACCTCTTCGGCCGCGACGGGTTCACGTTCGTGGAGCACGACGTGAGCAGCTACATCTGGGTGCCGGGTCACGTCGACACGGTCATGCACCTCGCCAGCCCCGCCTCGCCGAAGGACTACCTCGAGAAGCCGATCCAGACGCTCAAGGTCGGCAGCCTCGGGACGCACAACACACTCGGTCTCGCGAAGGCGAAGGGCGCGCGCTACTTCCTCGCGTCGACGAGCGAGGTGTACGGCGACCCGCAGGTGCATCCCCAACCGGAGAGCTACTGGGGTCACGTGAACCCCGTCGGGCCCCGCGGCGTGTACGACGAGGCCAAGCGCTTCGCCGAGGCGATGACGATGGCGTACCACCGCTTCCACGGCCTCGACGTCCGCATCGTGCGCATCTTCAACGTGTACGGCCCGCGCATGCGCCCGGAGGACGGCCGGGTCGTGTCGAACTTCATCGTGCAGGCGCTGCTCGGCAAGCCGCTCACGGTGTACGGCGACGGCTCGCAGAGTCGATCGTTCTGCTACGTGGACGACGAGATCCGCGGCTTCCTCGCGCTCCTCGACGCCGACATCACGGGGCCGTGCAACATCGGCAACCCGGGCGAGTTCACGGTGCGAGAGCTGGCCGAGCTCGTGCTCGAGCTCACCGGTTCGTCGTCGGAGATCGTGTACGAGCCGTTGCCCGTCGACGACCCGACGCAACGCCAGCCGGACCTCACCCTCGCCCGTGCCGCGCTCGGTTGGGAGCCGGCCATCCCGTTGCGGGACGGGCTGGCGCGCACGATCCCGTACTTCGCCGCCGTCCTCGGCGTGTAGCGACCGGGGTCAGATCGCGGTCTCGTGCCGCGGCTGGTAGAGCCCCATGCGCACGCCCCCGGGCAGCACCATCGTCGTCACGATCCCGAACCCCTGGTTCTCGGGCTCGCCCTCGAAGACGATGCCCTTCGCCTTCAGGTCGCCCATCGTTGCCTCGAGGTCGTCGCACATCAGCCACAGCTCGTGGGACGGCGCGTCGGCGGGATGCACGCCCAGCTCTGCAGGGGGCAGGGCGAAGATCAACCAGCCGTCGTGCGCGTCGACGTGGTGCCATCCGAACACGTCGCGCAACGTCGCCCGCAACGCCTCCGGCTCCGACGTGTACAGCAACCCGTGCACTCCCGTGATCGCCATGGCCGCACGCTACCCACGATGCTCTGAGCGCGCTGGTGGCCGGGGGACCGCCACCGGCGCGCGCAAAACCGAGCGAGCCCGCGCGGTCAGGTCGGCTTGTTCGCGGTCGGGTTGTCGTGGAGGCGCTGCAGCGTCGTCGTGACAAGGGTCGTCTCGACGTCGGACGGGAAGTTGCTGCCCTGCGCGACGAACAGCAGCGTGATCTCGGCGCGGCCGTCACCGATCAGGTACGCGTCGAGTTGCGTGCCCACGTAGCCGTACCGTGCGATCGCGACGCGGAACGCGTACGTCGTCGCCGGCGCGTTGCCCGGTGGCGTCAAGGGCACCGCTTCGGCGGTGATGCCGGTGCACGAGCACAGCACCGGACCGAGGCGGTCGACGATCTCGCCGCGGATGCAGTCGAGCATCGCGCCGCTGCTGGCGGCGTTGAAGTCGTTGGCGACGGTCTCGGTGGTGCGCTGGAGCGCGACGCCCTGCACCGCGAGGAAGGCGCCGTTCGTCATCGCCGGCGCGTCGTCGTGCGCGGTCGGCGGGGCGTGCGACGGATCCGCCCCGCACGCGGGCAACGACAGATCGTCGGGACGGGCGGCGGAGGTGTCCGACGGCGAGAACGACCATCCCGCGGGCGCGTCGTCGGAGGTCCACGACAGCGCCTGCACGATCTGGCCCTCGTCGAGCGCGTGGGTGGCGCCGGTGGACGAGGACGACGCGCCGGTGGCCGCTGACGTCGCGGCGTGCGTCGAACGATGGTGCGGGCGCAGGACGAGGTAGGCGCCCAGCCCGCCGACGACGATGGCGATCACCATGCCGACGGCGATGGCGGGGTGCACGGTGTCTCGCCGCGACGCCGCGGGAACAGGCGGAGCGGGAACGACGGGTCCACTGGGCGCGGCACCGTTCTCGCTGTCGGGTGCGACGTCCGGCGCCGCGGGACGCGACGCGGGGCAGGCGCGGCACAGCCGCCGCCACGTCTCGTTGCGTGCAGCACAACGTGGACAGATCCACGCGTCGTCGTCCACAGCAGCCCCTCCCGGCAGCGACAAGACCCCCGCACTGCATCGGCACATCGCCCCCGGGTCTTGACCCCTGCGGCCTCTCGCGGGTCCCGGCGTGCGACGATCTGGCGATGGTCCGCCGCGCCGCCGCGCTGACCGCGGTGCTCCTGCTCGTCGCCGGTTGCACCGGGGGATCGAGTCCGAAGCCGCAGACCGCGCGCAAGCCGAACATCCTCTTCGTGCTCACCGACGACATGCGCCTCGACGACCTGCAGTACATGCCGCAGGTGCGTTCCCTGATCGGCGACAAGGGCGTCAGCTTCGACGACTACTTCGACAACGTCACGCTGTGCTGCCCGGCGCGGACGTCGATCCTGCGCGGTCAGTACTCGCACAACACCCACGTGCTCACCAACGGCGGCACGAACGGCGGCTTCGAGACGGCGCACGCCGACAACGTCGAGCAGGCCACGGTGGCGACCGCCATGCACGACGCCGGCTACACGACCGGACTGTTCGGCAAGTACCTCAACGGCTACCCGAACACGGCGAGCGACAGCTACGTGCCGCCTGGCTGGGACCAGTGGTCGAGCTCGTCGAAGGGCAATGCGTACGGGGAGTACGACTACACGCTCAACCAGAACGGCACGCAGGTCGCGTACGGCCACGCGCCGAGCGACTACGGCACGGACGTCTACCTCCGGCAGACCGAGAGCTTCGTGCAGCACGCGGTCGACGCGTCGAAGCCGTTCTTCGCGTACCTCGCCGTGTACGCGCCCCACCAACCGGCCACGCCTGCACCGCAGGACGTCGACGCGTTCCCGGACCTGCAGGCGCCGCGTGACCCCGCCTACGACGAAGCCGACGTCAGCGACAAGCCGCAGTACATCCAGACGCACGCGCCGCTGACGCCGAAGCAGGAGAAGCAGATCGACGCGCTGGCACGACGTCGAGCCCAGTCGCTGCAAGCGGTCGACCGCGGTGTCGGCGCGCTCGTCGCGGAGCTCCAGGCCGACCACCAGCTCGACAACACGTACATCGTCTTCACGTCGGACAACGGCTTCCATCTCGGTCAGCACCGCCTGCCGGCGGGCAAGCAGACGGCGTACGAGACCGACATCCACCTGCCGCTGCTCGTTCGCGGACCCGGCGTTCCCGCGGGTGCGCACGTCACGGCGCTCGCGGGCAACGTCGATCTCGCGCCGACGTTCGCCGCGCTCGGCGGCGCGACGATGGCGGACAACCCCGACGGGCGCTCGCTCGTGCCGTTCCTCCAGCATCCCGACCAGGCGGTCGCGTCGTGGCGGCAGGCGTACCTGCTCGAGCACTGGACGCAGACGTCCACCGGCCCCGCGACGCCGGGCGGCCCGCAGCTCGAGCCCGACGACCTCGACCAGTCGGACGCGTCCGACACCGCCACCGACGACACGTCGTCGTCGACGACGAGCACCACCGCGCCCCGCACGCCGCGGGCGGCGGCGACGAACATCCCCGAGTTCCAGGGTCTGCGCGTCGCCGGGTACGCGTACGTCGAGTACGCCACCGGCGAGCGCGAGCTCTACGACCTGCGCGCGGATCCCGACGAGCTCGACAACCTCGCGGCGACCGCCAACCCGGCGCTCCTCGACGCGCTCCACCAACGCCTCGACGAACTGCGCGCCTGCGTCGGCGAGAGCTGCCGCACCGCGGAGGGCGCGGCGTTGGTGCTGCCCTCCTGAGCCGGCGGCTCACACGGCGCGGGCTTCTGCCTCCTCGCGGTGCGAGACGTACCAGTCGATCGTGCGCCGCAGCCCTTCCTCGAACGGCGTCGTCGCCGCGAACCCGAGCAGCTCTGCGGCGCGTGACGGATCGACGCTGCGGCGGGGCTGGCCGTCGGGCTTGCTCGTGTCCCAGCGGACCTCGCCGTCGTAGCCGATGATCTTCACGATGAGCTGCACGAGGTCCTTGATGGGCAGCTCCTGGTTGGCGCCGAGGTTGATCGGCTCGGGGCCGTCGTAGCGCTCGGCAGCGAGCACGACGCCCTCGGCGGCGTCGTCGACGTACAGGAACTCACGTGACGCCGCACCCGTGCCCCACACGTCGATGTGGTCGAGACCCTGTTCCTTGGCGTCGACGCACTTCTTGATCAGCGCGGGGATCACGTGCGACACCGCGGGGTGGAACTTGTCGCCGGGACCGTAGAGGTTCGTCGGCATGACGTACACGCAGTTCTGCCCGTACTGCGCGCGGTTCGCCTGCGCGTGCACGAGATGGGCGAGCTTGGCGATGCCGTACGGCGCGTTCGTCTCCTCGGGGTAGCCCTGCCAGAGCGACGTCTCCTTGAACGGCACGGGCGTGTGCTTCGGGTACGAGCAGATCGTGCCGACGAGCACCGTCTTCTGCGTGTTGCGCCGGCGGGCCTCCTCGATGACGTACGTGCCCATCAAGAGGTTGTCGATGTAGAGCTCGGCGGGACGGGCCTGGTTCGCACCGATGCCGCCCACCCTCGCTGCGAGGTGGATCACGAGGTCGGGTTGCGTCTCGGCGAACAGCGCGGTGACCTGCTCGTCGTCGCGGAGGTCGTACTGCTCGCTCGTCGGCGTGACCACGTCGCCTGCACCCCGTGCACGCACCGCGGCGGTGACCGCACGGCCGAGGAACCCCGTGCCGCCGGTGATGAGCACTCGACGATCGGACCAGCTGTCGGACCCAGCCATGGGGTCGCAGCCTACCGACGGGCAGGTGACAAACTCGCCGCGGCATGTCCCCCTTGCAGGTGGCGGTCACGCTCGAGCAGTGCTGGCACGCGGTCCCGGGCGGGACGGCCCGCTCCACGATCGAGCTCGTGCGCGCGCTGGCGCGGCGGGACGACGTCGCGCTCGTCGGCGTCGCCGCCCGCCACCGCCACCCACCGCCGGCCGAGTGGGCGCCGCCGGTCGCCGTCCGCCACCTCCCGCTGCCCCGCAACCTGCTCTACGAGACCTGGCACGCGCCGTGGTGGCGGTGGCCGGCCGTCGAGCGCGCCACCGGACCGGTCGACGTCGTGCACGCCACCGCCGTCGCCTACCCGGCGGCGCGCGCGCCGGTCGTCGTCACGGTGCACGACCTCGCGTTCCTGGAGGACGCGCGGCTGGCCACGCGGCACGGCCACCGCTTCTTCCGCCGGGGCACCGAGCTGGCGCGACGGCATGCGCGCCTCGTGATGTGCCCGTCGCAGGCGACGCTCGAGGACTGCGTGCGCGCCGGCTTCGCGCCCGAACGGTTGCGCGTCGTGCCGTGGGGCGTCGCGCCGTCGACGGTCACGGACGGCGACGTCGCGCGCGTGCGCGCCGCGCACGGGCTCGACGGTCCGTACGTGCTGTTCTCGGGCACGGTGGAACCGCGCAAGAACCTGCCGCGGCTGCTCGACGCGTTCGCGCGGGTCGACGCAGACGGCGTCCGGCTCGTGCTCACCGGACCGACCGGATGGAACGAGTCGATCACCGCGCAGCTCGCCGCGCTCGGCGAGCGCGCCCGGCCCCTCGGCTTCGTCGAGCGCGCCGACCTCGACGCGCTCATGTCCGGCGCCGCGGTGTTCTGCTACCCGAGCACGCGAGAAGGCTTCGGGCTCCCCGTGCTCGAGGCCATGGCCCAGGGCACCCCGGTCGTGACGTCGGCGACGACGTCCACCGCGGAGGCGGCCGGTGACGCCGCGGTGCTCGTCGACCCGTCGGACGTCGACGACATCGCTGCTGCGCTCCAGCGCGTGCTCGACGACGACGAACTGGCGCGGCGCCTGGCCACCGCCGGCCGCGAGCGCGCCGCGCAGTTCACCTGGGACCGCACCGCCGAGCTCGTTGCCGCCGTGTACCGGGAAGCGGGCTCGTGACGGTGCGGCAGCGCATCGGCGTCAACCTGCTGTGGCTCGTGCCGGGCGTGGTCGGTGGCAGCGAGGAGTACACGGTGCGGCTGCTGACGGCCATCGCCGAGCGCCCACCCGCCGACATCGAGCTGTCGCTGTTCGTGCTGCGCCCGTTCGTGGAGGAGTACGGCGAGCTCGCGGCGCAGTTCCCCACCGACGTGTGCCCGCTCGCCGATCGTGCCAAGGCGGTGCGCATCGCGGCCGAGAGCTCGTGGCTGGCCGTGGCCGCCCGCCGGCGGCGGTGCGACCTGCTCCACCACGCCGGCGGCACGATCCCGTTCGTGCGCAGCGCGCCGGCCGTCGTCACGGTGCACGACCTGCAACCGCTGCTGCTCCCGGACAACTCGCACGGCCTCGTGAAACGGGCGTACCTGCACCAGCGCCTGCCACCGTCGGTGCGCCGATCGCGGTTGGTGATCACGCTCACGGAGTACACGCGCCGCACGATCATCGAGCGCTTCGGTGTGTCGGGCGACCATGTCGTGCTCGCGCCACCGGGGTACACGAGCGCGCTCGTCGAGGAGCCACCGCACGACCCCGCCGAGGTGTACGACATCGACCGCCCGTTCTTCCTGTACCCGGCGATCACGTACCCCCACAAGAACCACGTCACGTTGGTGCGCGCGTTCGCGCGCGTGGTCGACCAGGGCGACGACGTCCTGCTCGTGCTGACGCACCGGCCCGACACCGAGGAGCGCAACGTCCACGAAGTGGCCGCGTCGCTCGGTGTCGCCGATCGCATCCGCCGCCTCGGCCACGTGCCCCGTGGCGATCTCGACTGGCTCTACCGCAACGCGATCGCGCTCACGTTCCCGTCCCGCTTCGAGGGGTTCGGTTTGCCGGTGCTCGAGGCGATGGGACACGGTTGCCCGGTGATCGCAGCCGACGCGACCGCGTTGCCGGAGGTGGTGGGCGAGAGCGGCGTGCTCGTCGACCCCGAGGACGACGCGGCATGGGCTGCCGCCATGCTGGACGTGCGCCGCGACGCGGCACGGCGGGAGTGGCTGGTCGAGGCCGGTCTCGCGCGCGTCACCGAGTTCCGGTGGTCGGCCTCCGCCGACAAGCTGCTCGACGCCTACCGGCGCGCCGCCGAGGTCCGCTCGTGAACCTGCTCGTGCTGTGCCCGCACTTCGCGCCCGATGTCGCGCCCACCGGCGAGGTGATGACCAGCATCGCCACCGAGTTGGCGGCGCGCGGTCACCGGTTGCACGTCGTCACGTCGTTGCCGTGGTACCTCCACCACCGCATCGAGGACGGGTGGGGCGGCCAGGCCGTGCGTCACCAGGAGACGGAGTGGGGGCGCATCACGCGCGTGCACCCCTTCCCGACGGACAAGCGCAACATCCCCGCGCGCGCGCTCGCGTTCGGCGGGTTCACCGCGCTCGCATCGGCGGTGGCGACCGTGTCGACGCCGCGTCCCGACGCGGTGCTCGCCATGTCGCCGCCGCTGACCCTCGGTGCCGGTGGATGGATGGCGGCGCGGGCGCGGCGGGTGCCGTTCGTGTTCAACATCCAGGACGTGTTCCCCGACGTCGCCGTCGAGCTCGGGGTCATCACCAACCCGCGGGTGATCGCCGCCGCGTCGTGGTTGGAACGCGAGACGTACCTGCACGCGGACGCGGTCACAGTGCTGTCCGACGACCTGCGTGACAACGTCGCGGCGAAGCTGCGCGGCGATCGTCCCGACCGCGTGCGCGTGATCCCGAACTTCGTCGACGTCGAGCGCATCCGTCCCACGGACAAGGAGAACTCGTACCGCGCCGAGTACGGACTCTCGGGCAAGACCGTCGTGATGTACGCGGGCAACGTCGGTTTCTCGCAATCGCTGGACCTCGTGCTCGCCGCCGCGACCGCGATGGCCCACGAGCCCGACGTCGTGTTCGTGATCAACGGGGGCGGCTCGGCGCGCGCGGACCTGGAGCGGCAGGCGGCGGGGTTGCGCAACGTCCGCTTCGTCGACCACCAACCGAAGGACCGGCTGCCCGAGCTGCTGGCGGCCGCCGACATCCACGTCGTCCCGTTGCGCAAGGGGCTGGCCCGCGCCAGCGTGCCGTCGAAGATGTACTCGATCCTCGCCGCGGGGCGACCGATCGTGGCGAGCGTCGATCCCGGCACCGAGGTGGCCAACGTGGTCGAGCGGGCCGGTGCGGGTCTCACCGTGCCGCCCGACGACGCCGAGGCGTTCACGAAGGCGGTCGCCCGCCTCCTCGCCGACCCCGACGATGCCGCCCGCCGGGGCGCGGCGGGCCGTTCGTTCGTCGAGCGGTGGGCCTCGCCCGCCGCCGTGGCTGCCCGCTACGAGGACCTCTTCGAGGAGCTCATCGCCGCTCGAAAGGCCCGCTGACCTGCGGCGCTGCACCGGGCAGGTGCCCCGCCTCTAGAGTTGCCAAACCATGGGTAAGGCGTCCTCGTCCAAGAAGGTGGCTCGCGCCGCGCGTGCCGGCGGCAGCCGCCGTTCGGGTCAGCGGCGCCCGATCGGGTTCCCGGTGGCCATCGGCGCCGTCGTCGTCCTCGGCCTGCTCCTGGTGCTCTTCGCCCGCGATCGCCGCAACGCCGACGCCTTCCCGCGGGCCAACCAGGACCACGTGCACGCCGCCTACGACGTGTACACGTGCGTGGAGCAGGCGGCGGCCACGACCACCGGGTCGACCACCACGACGGTGCCGGGCGCGACCGACAGCACGACGACCACCGCCGCCACCGACACCACCACGACGACGGCGCCGACGTCGACCACGATCGCGGCGCCGGGCGACGTGCCCGGCGAGTACCAGCCGCCGTTCACCGACGCGCAGCAGGACACACAGGGCATCCACACACACGGTGACGGGCTCATCCACATCCACCCGTTCGTCGACAGCGCCGCCGGTCGCAACGCCACGCTCGGCAAGTTCCTCGACCAGGTGGGCGTGTCGATGACCGACACCACGCTGACGCTCGCCACCGGCAAGGTGTTCCAGGAGGGCGTCACCAAGTGCGCCGGCGGCAAGGACGGCGAGCTGCAGGTGGCGAAGTGGAACGACGTGAAGGACGCGGCCGCAGGCCACAAGCCGAACCAGATCTTCACGTCGGGCTTCGACAAGATCCGCCTCGGCGCCAACAACTCGTTCACGATCGCGTTCATGCCGGCAGGGTCGACGATCCCCGCCAAGTCCGACGTCGCGCAGCGCGTCGCCAACGTGAGCGACCTCGCCACCACGACGGCACCGGCCTCGTCGGGCGAGCCGGCATCGGGTGCGCCCGGATCGGGCGCACCGGCATCGTCGACGACGGCCTCGTCAGGAGCTCCTGACACGGGCACGACCGTGCCCGTCACGACCGTGCCGGCGTCGACGTCCAGCAGCGGCCCGTGAGAGCCGTCGTGCTCGTCGGTGGCCTCGGCACCCGGCTGCGCCCGCTGACGCACCACATCCCGAAGCAGATGTTGCCGGTGGTCGACCGGCCCATGATCGAGGTCGTGCTCGCACGGTTGCACGCGCACGGTGTCGACGACGTCGTGCTCTCCCTCGGTTACCGCGCCGACGTGTTCGCCGCCGCGTACCCGGACGGCACGTGCGCGGGCGTGCGCCTGCACTACGCGGTGGAGGACGAGCCGCTCGACACCGCGGGCGCGGTGCGCTTCGCGGCGCGGCACGCCGGCATCGACGAGCGCTTCCTCGTGATGAACAGCGACGTGCTCACCGATCTCGACGTCGGCGCGCTCGTCCGCTTCCACGAGGCGCACGGCGCCGAGGGCACGATCGCGTTGCACGAGGTCGACGACCCATCGCGGTTCGGGGTCGTGCAGACGGACGGCGACGGGCGGGTCGTCGCCTTCATCGAGAAGCCGCCACGCGACGCGGCGCCGACGAACCGGATCAACGCGGGGACGTACGTCCTCGAGCCGTCCGTGCTCGACCGCATCCCCGACGGGCGGCCGGTCTCCATCGAACGAGCGACGTTCCCCGCGATGGCGGCCGACGGCACGCTGTTCGCCATGGACGACGGCGGCGCGTACTGGATCGATGCCGGCACGCCCGCCACCTACCTGCAGGCGCAGCTCGACGCCGTCGGCGCGACGAGCGCGATCGCGCCCGGCGCCGCCGTCGACCGTGCCGCAGTGGTCGAGCGTTCGGTGCTCGGCGACGGCGTCGTCGTCGACGAGGGCGCCGACGTGCTCCGCTCGATCGTGTTGCGGGGCGCCAAGATCGGGCGGGGTGCCCACGTCGTGGACAGCATCGTCGGTCCCGGCGCCACCGTGGGCGACGGCGCCACCGTCGACGCGCTGTCGATCCTCGGCGAGGGCGCGGTCGTCGCGTCGGGCACCGTCGTGTCGAACGGCCGCGTGCCGGAGCCGGTGGCGTGAGCCGGCCCCGGTGAAGGCGCTCGTCACCGGCGGCGCCGGGTTCATCGGCAGCAACCTCGTCGACCGGCTGCTGGCCGAGGGTCATGCGGTGGACGTCATCGACGACCTGTCAGCGGGCTCGCTCGCCAACCTCGCCGACGCTCGTGCCGATCGTGCCAACCGCGTGACGTTCCACCAGCTCGACATCCGCCGTCCCGAGACGGTCGACCTGATCGCGCGCCGCGCCCCCGAGGTCGTCTTCCACCTCGCGGCGCAGATGAGCGTGCGCGAGTCCGTCGCCCATCCGGCGTACGACGCCGAGATCAACCTCATCGGTGGCATCAACGTCCTCGAAGGCGCGCGCGTCGCGGGCGCGCGCAAGGTCGTGTTCGCGTCGAGCGGCGGCACGATCTACGGCGCGGTCGACGACAGCGACCTCCCGATCAAGGAATCGCACTCGCAGCACCCGCTGTCGCCGTACGGCATCGCGAAGCGCGCGTACACCGACTACCTGTACGCGTACCGCGAGCTGTACGGCATCGAATACACGTCGCTCGCGCTCGCCAACATCTACGGCCCGCGGCAGAACCCGCACGGCGAGGCAGGTGTCGTCGCCATCTTCGCCGGGCGGTTGCTGTCCGGTGAGCGCTGCACGGTGTTCGGCGACGGTTCGAAGACCCGCGACTACGTGTTCGTCGACGACGTCGTCGACGCGTTCGTCCGTGCGGCGGACAAGGGCAGCGGGCTGCTGTGCAACATCGGCACCGGCATCCAGACCGCCGACCTCGAGCTCTACCGGACGATGGCGGGCGCTGCCGGCATCGACGCACCGCCCGAGTTCGCCCCCGACCGTCCGGGCGACCTCCAACGGTCCGCCCTCGACCCGGGACGGGCCGCCATCCACCTCGGGTGGAAGCCGTGGACCACGCTCGACGACGGCGTCGCCGCGGTCCTGCGCTGGTTCCGCGACCACCAGCCCTGACCCGACGCCGGCGCAGCCCGTCATCCTCCCGGTGACAGGTTGCCCGGAGGTGGCGTCAGCGGAAGAGGTCCTCCTCGGGCCGGCGCACGAGCTCGCCCCGCACCTCGCCCCGCCGCAACCACTCGCGGGGGACACCGCGTACGACGGCGACGGGTGTGCCGGTGGCCTTGCCCATCACGAGCTCGGCGGCGGACGCCAGCTCGTCGACGACCGCGACCTCGGTCACCTGCATCTCCCGTCCGTAGGTGTCGGTCGAGCCGCGCAGGTCGAGGATGGCGCCGATGCCCGCGCACCCGATGGCGACGTCGGTCAGACCACGACGCCACGTCCGCCCGAACGTGTCGCTCACGATCACGGCGACGTCGACGCCGGCCTTCGCCTTGATGCCGTCACGGATGCGCCGGGCGGAACGGTCCGAGTCCTCCGGCAACAGCGCGGCGTAGCCGCGCTCGACGTTGGACAGGTCGACGCCCGCGTTGGCGCACACGAAACCGTGCTTCGTCTCGCTGATCACGAGGTCGCCGCGGCGGCGCAGCACGCGCACGGATTCCCGTTCGACGATCGCCTTGTGGCTCAGCGGGTCGTCCGCGTCGACGGCCTCGATCATGCCCTCCGCCTTCGAGACGATCTTCTGCGTGACGACCACCACGTCGCCGTCCTGCAGCTCGACGTGCGCGGCGATGATCGACGCGAGGTCGTCGCCCTGACGGATCTCGCCGATGCCCTCGACGCCGAAGATCGACAGCTCCGTCATCGCGCCGGTGCACCGATCGTCGTGCGCGCCAGGTCGGCGGCGATGTCCGGCGTCGACATCACGGTGGGCGTGACGATGCACGTCATGCCGGCGTCCTCCACCGCGGGCGCGTGCGCGGCGTCCGCTTCGTCGACGACGAGCGCCGAGGCGACGTCGACGTAGAGGCGCGCCACGCCGACCACCGACGGCTCGTGGCCGAGCTCGCGCAACATCCGGTCCGCCGGTCCCTTCAACGCCGCGCCCGCCACGATCGGCGACACCGCGACCGTGCGCGCCCGCACCGCCCGCAACGCGTCACGGACGCCGGGCACGGCGAGGACGGGGGCGATCGAGACCAGCGGGTTCGACGGCGCGATCACGACGACATCCGCGTCGCGCAACGCGTCGAGCACGCCGGGTGCCGGGCGCGCGCCGGACGCGCCCTCGAAGCGCAGCGCGGTGACGGCCACCGAGTGCTGGCGCCCGACGAAGTAGTCCTGGAAGCCGATCTCGCCTTCGCCCGCGACCGTCACCATCGTGCGCAGCGCGTCGTCGGTGGCGGGCAGGACCGTGAGCTCGAGCCCCCACGCGCGTGCGATCTCGGCGGTGACCCGCGACAGCGGCGCACCGTCGCGGAGCCGGCCGGTGCGGAACAGGTGAGTGCCGAGGTCGCGGTCGCCGAGGCGGAACCACGCCGGCCCGCCGTACTGCTCGAGCAGCGTCATCGCCTGCCACGACTCGTCGCGCAGCCCCCAGCCGGTCTCGGGGTTGATGGCACCGGCCAGGGTGTACGTGACCGTGTCGAGGTCGGGTGAGATGTGCAGCCCGTGCAGCACGGTGTCGTCGCCGACGTTGACGATCGCGGTCACCGTCGCCGGGTCGACGACGCGTACGAGGCCGGCGAGGAAGCGGGCGGCGCCCACACCACCCGCGACGACCGTGATCAGCGCAGCTCGCCCTTCAGCAGCGCGAGGTCGGCGTCCACCATCATGCGCACGAGCTCGGGGAAGGACACCTTCGGCTTCCACCCCAGCACGCGACGAGACTTCGACGAGTCGCCGACGAGCAGGTCGACCTCGGCGGGACGGAAGAAGCGCTCGTCCTGCACGACGTAGTCCTCGTAGTTCAGACCCACGTGGGAGAACGCCAGCTCGCAGAACTCTCGCACCGAGTGCGTCTCGTCGGTCGACACGACGAAGTTGTCACCCTCCGGCTGCTGCAACATCAACCACATCGCTTCGACGTAGTCACCGGCGAATCCCCAGTCGCGCTGCGACTCCAGGTTGCCCAACCGCAGCTCGTCGGTGAGCCCGAGCTTGATGCGCGCCACGCCGTGGCTGATCTTGCGCGTCGCGAACTCGAGGCCACGTCGCGGTGATTCGTGGTTGAACAGGATGCCGCTCGTCGCGTGCAGGCCGTAGGACTCGCGGTAGTTCACCGTGATCCAGTGGCCGTACACCTTGGCGACGCCGTACGGCGAGCGCGGGTAGAAGGGCGTGTCCTCGTGCTGCGGTACCTCGAGCACCTTGCCGAACATCTCGCTCGAGCTCGCCTGGTAGAAGCGGATGTCGGGGTCGACGATGCGGATGGCGTCGAGGATGCGGGTGACCCCGAGCGCGGTGGTCTCGCCGGTGAACACGGGTTGCGACCACGACGTCTGCACGAACGACTGCGCGGCGAGGTTGTAGACCTCGTCGGGACGGTGCTCACGCAGGATGCTGATCATCGAGACCTCGTCGAGCAGGTCACCGGCCACGAACTCGATGCGGTCCTGGATGTGCGCGATGCGCTCGAAGTTCACCGTGCTGCTGCGCCGCACCATCCCGACCACGTCGTAGCCCTTCCCGAGCAGCAGCTCGGCGAGGTATGAGCCGTCCTGTCCGGTGATGCCGGTGATGAGGGCGCGAGGACTCATGGTCCACGTTCTACGCTCTCCTCACCGTCCGGTCTGCCAAGTGGGTTCGCACGTGCGCGAAGAGAAGGAGAACCTGGGGAGGAGGATCGCCGCCCTGCGGGGGAAGCTCGCGCTCACGCAGCAGGAGCTGGCCGATCGCCTCGCCGTCTCTCGCACGGCGGTGTCCCACATGGAGGCGGGGATGACCGTGCCCGGCGAGCGCACGGTGGTGCTGCTGGCGGGGCTGTTCAAGGTCGAGCCCCACGAGCTCGTGGCCGGCACCAACTACCCGTCCGGGAAGGCCGAGCGCCTGCCGGTGGTCGCGGCCCGCTACACGGAGGTCGAGCTGCAGCTGGCGCTGTTCGACAACGACCTGGCGTGGATCGAGCGCGCCGGCGACGAGCACCGCCGCCGCGTGCTCGACGAGTGGGACGCGCGGCTGCGCGCGTTCCGTGACGTCGATCTGGAACTGCGCGAGCGCGAGCTCGTGCGCGACGCGCGCCGCCGACTGCGCGTCAACCGCGACCGAGGCTGACGCGCTCGCGCATCTCGTCGAGCAGGTCGGCGAGCGTCTGATCGAGCGGGATCTCCGGCTGCCAACCGGTCGCGTCGCGCAACCTGCGGTTGTCGCCGCGCAGCACCGGCACGTCGACCGGCCGCTCGAGCGACGGGTCGTGGTGCAACGTCATCGGGGCCTTGGCCATCGACAGCAACGACTCGGCGAGCGACTGGACGGCGACGTCTCGTCCCGAGCACACGTTGTAGGCGGCGCCGTCGTGGCCGCGCTCGGCGAGGAGGCGGTACGCGCGCACGACGTCGCGCACGTCGGTGAAGTCGCGCCGTGCCGAGAGGTTGCCGACGGGCACCTCGTCGCCACCGTCGAGCTCGTTGCGGGCCACCCGTTCCGCGAGCGCGGGCGCGACGAACTTGTTGCTCTGACCCGGACCGAGGTGGTTGAAGGCGCGGATGCGGATAACCGGCAGCTTCCACCCGAGCCATGCCTGCAACGCGAGGTAGTCGGCCGCCACCTTGCTCACCGCGTAGGGCGTCACCGGACGAAGCGGCGCGTCCTCGTCGACGGGAAGCTCGTCCTCGGGGACGATGCCGTAGACGTCCGCGCTCGACACCGCGAGCACGCGCTCGACGCCGGCGTCGCGGCACGCGAGCAGCAGGCGGAGCGTGCCCTCGGCGTTGGCCCGGAAGACCTCCTCGGGCGCGTTCCACGACCCACCGACATCGCTCCATCCTGCGAGGTGGTAGACGACCTCCGGCTTCGAGCGGTGCAGCAGGCTGTCGATCGAGGTGCGGTCGCCGATGTCGAGCGTGCCGTCGGCGCGGTCGCCACCCTCGACGTCATCGCCCTCGGCGCGCAGGTGCTCGACCAGGTGACGGCCGACGAAGCCGCTGACGCCGGTGACGAGCGCGCGCACGCTCGGGTTCTTAGCAGAGGCGCTGGTAGAGCGCGACCAGCCCGTCGGCGCACGCGTCCCACGAGAAGCGCGCCGCCCGCGCCCGTCCCGCGGTGATCAGCGCGTCCCGCCGGCGGCTGTCGGTGAGGACCGTGCCGATCGCGTCGCGCAGCGCGCCGACGTCGCCGGGCGCGACGAGGAGGGCGGCGTCGCCGAGCACCTCGGGCAACGCGCCCGCGCTCGTCGTCACGACGGGCACGCCGCTCGCCATCGCTTCGAGCGGCGCCAGCCCGAACCCTTCGTACTTCGACGGGTAGGCGAACACCGACGCGCCCGCGAGCAGGTCCGCGCGCGTGCGGTCGTCGACGAAACCGGTGCGTACGACGCGGTCGCGGTGACGGGCGCCCGTCACCGCATCGGTGAACGCGGCCGCGCCCCAGCCGTCCTGCCCCGCGACGACCAGACGCAGCTCACCGTCGTCGGCGGCGAGCTCGTCGAACGCGCGCACGAGCGAGGGGAGGTCCTTGCGGGGCTCGATGGTGCCGATGGCGAGGACGTACCGGTCGCCACCGGCGCGCGCCCGACCCGCGGCAGCGTCACCGGCGGCAACGGTGTCGACGCCATTCGCCACGACGTGCACACGCGACGCATCGACGTCGAAGGTGGACACGACCTCGTCGGCCACGAACTGCGACACGGCATGCACGTGCGCGCCCCGTTGCAGCGCCCGCCGGATCAGGCCGGGGTACTGGCGCGTGTCGCGCGTGCACAGCTCCGGATAGCGGACGCACGTGAGGTCATGGACCGTTGCCAGCTGCACCGCGTCGCGCGCGGGCGGCACGACGAAGTTCGGACCGTGCACCAGGTCGATGTCGCCCGTCCACCACTCGATGGGCGGCCAGTCGGCGCGCCGCCACAGCTGCCGCAGCGGTTGCGCGGCCATCACACCGCGCGCCCGTTGCACGCCCGCGGGCACAATCGACGGCACGCGGTCGCGTCCCCGCCACGACACCGAGTACGCGACGACGTCGATGCCGTCCGCCTTCGTGATGCGGGCGAGGACCTCGCGTGCGAACGCGCCGACGCCGGTGCGGCTGTCGAGCAACGAGGTGACGTCGTAGGCGACGCGCATCACGCCGATGTTGTCGCGTGTCGGGGCCCGGACGCGTGACGTCCCCGGCCGAGGGGGGCAAGGCCGGGGACGTCAATGCACCGATCGGCCGAGGGGGGATCGGCCGCGGTGCGAGCGGGGATCTGGTTCAGGCGGCGCCGCGGGAGCCGAGCGCCCGCACCTGGGAGCGGGTGGCCCTGGCCGCGGTGCGCGCCTGCTGGCTGGCGGCACGGGCCTGCTCGGGGAGCCGCTCCTCGACCCGGTCGAGCACGGTGTCGACGAGCGTCTCGATGCCCTCGAGGCGCTCCTCGATCGTCTTCAGCCGGCCCTCGACGCGCTTGCCGGCGTCGTCGAGCTGGCCCTTCAGGCGGCCGCGGAGCTCCCGTCGCTGCACCTGGGCCTTCTGGAAGCCGATCACGCCGAGGCCGACGGTGACGTAGAGGGCGTCCTTGGCGAGGGTGGAGAGATCTCGGTTCGGCGCCATGATGGGAACTCCTCGGTGGTCGGGGATCGCTTGCAAGCATACGGCAGAGTGCAAACTTTTGCAAGCACCGGCGCCGTCGGCCCCCCGAGCCGGTGCCCCTGCGGACGGGCCCCGCTTGGCTAGGTTGACCCGATCGTGGCCTCCGCCCCCGACGCCGACGCGCCCGTGCAGCCGCTCGGCGACGAGGTCGACGAACCGCTCGCGCCACCCCCGGTCGTGGCCGTCGTCGTGGCCCACGACCCGGGCCCGTGGTTCGAGACGGCCCTGCGGGCCCTGGCGGCCCAGGACTACCCGAACCTCTCCACCCTCGTCATCGACGCGGGGAGCGCTGGTGACGACGTGACGGTGCGGGTGGCCGCCGTCCTCCCGTCCGCCTACGTGCGGCGCACCGAGCAGCGCGGCTTCGGTCCCGCCGCCGACGAGGTCCTCGACGTCGTCGAGGGCGCCGCCTTCTACGCGTTCTGCCACGACGATGTCGCGCTCGCGCCCAACGCCGTGCGGGCCATGGTGGAGGAGGCGTTCCGCTCGAACGCCGGCATCTGCACACCGAAGCTCGTCGAGTGGGACGACACCACGCGCCTGCAACAGGTGGGCGCCACGGTGGACAAGTTCGCGGTGGCGTCACCGTTCGTCGACCGCGGCGAGCTCGACCAGGAACAGCACGACGCCGTTGCCGACGTGTTCGTCGCACCCGGGGGGTGCACGCTCGTGCGCGCCGACCTCTTCGCGGTCCTCGGTGGGTTCGACCGCGGCATCGATCTCGTCGGCGAGGACCTCGATCTCTCGTGGCGGGCACAGGTCGCCGGCGCGCGCGTCGTCACCGTGCCCGCCGCCGTGGTGCGCCATCTCCAGGCATCGGACCGCGATCGTCCGATCCCGGAGCAGGACGAGCGCGCCGTGCGCCACCGGGTGCGCACGATGCTCACCTGTTACAGCCGCAGCCACCTCGCGCGCGTGCTGCCGCAGGCGATCGCGCTCGCCGTCGTCGAGTACCTCTACGCGCTCTTCACGGGCGAGCGCGCGCACGCCCGCAACGTCGTGCGAGCGTGGCGGTGGAACGCTGCGCACCTCTCCGACATCCGTGCCGCGCGGCACCGCCTCGCGGCGGTGCGCCAGCTGCCCGACAGCGAGGTGCGCCGGCTGCAGGTGCGGGGGAGCGCGCAGATCGCCCGCACGGCGCGCGCCCAGTTCGGCGGTGGCGACTCGCTGCTCAGCGGTCGCCGGAACATCGCCGGTTCCGTGCGCGCCACCGCGCTGGGCGCCCCCGCCGCGGTCTGGACCGCCGTCGTGCTGGTGCTGCTGTACGGCAGCCGCCAGCTCCTCGTCGGTCGCATCCCGCCGTTCGCCGATCTGCCGCTGTTCCCGCACCAACCGTGGACGCTGTTCACGGAGTGGGCGAGCGGCTGGCGCAGTGCCGGACTGGGGTCCGAGGCGCCGGCACCGACCGCGTTCGCCATGTTGGGCGCGCTCGGCGTCGTGTTCCTCGGCGCCATGGGCACGTTGCGGCGGGTGCTGCTCGTCGGGCTCCTCCCCGTCGGCTTCGTCGGCGCATGGCGCCTTCCGCGCGCCGCTGGCTCGCCGTTGGCTCGTCTCGCCGCGCTCGTCACGTACGTCGTCATCCCGCTGCCATACGACGCGATCGCGCGCGGCCGTTGGGGCGGGCTGCTGCTCTGGGCGGCGGCGCCGTGGTTCGTGCACGCGCTCGCCACGCGCGTGCGCACGGCACCGTTCGACGCGGCGCGCGGCGGACGTCGAGCCGTGCTCGGCCTCGGACTCGTCGTCGCGGTGGTCGCCGCCTTCGAACCGATCGTGTTGCTCGTCGTGCTCACGATCGCCGTCGGGCTCGCCTTGGGTGGTGTCGTCGCGGGACAGGCGCGAGGCGCGACGCGCGTCGTCGGCGCCGCGCTCGGTGCCAGTGCGATCGCCGTCGTGCTGCACGTGCCGTGGACGCTCGACTTCGTCCTGCCCGGCAGCCAGTGGGCGCCGATCGGCGGCGTGCAGTCGGGCAGCGGGCTCGACCTCGGCCACCTGCTGCGCTTCCAGACCGGCCCCCTCGGCGGCGGTCCGCTCGGATGGCTGTTCTTCGTGGTCGCCGCCCTCCCGCTCGTGATCGGGCGCGAGTGGCGCGTCACCTGGGCGGTGCGGGCGTGGGTGCTGGCCCTCACCTGCTGGGTGGTGGCGTGGGTGGGGCAGCAGCCGTGGTTCGGCCACGGCGTCGGACCGCCCGAGGCCTTCCTCGCGCCCGCCGCCGTCGCGCTCGCGCTGTCCGCCGCGCTCGGCGTCGTCGCCTTCGAGGTGGACCTCCCGGGTTACCGCTTCGGATGGCGGCAAGCGGCGTCGCTCGCCGCGGCGGCCGCGCTGGCGCTCGGCGCGCTCCCGGTGCTCGGCGCCATGTTCGACGGCGGTTGGAACCAACCCGACGAGGGGTTCGACCGCGTGCTCGCGTTCGTCGCCGACGAGCAACCCGCGGTCGGTCCGTACCGCGTGCTGTGGATCGGTGATTCGGACGTCATGCCACCCGGCGCGTGGCGGTTGCAGGACGGCGTGGCGTACGCGACGACCGACAACGGCCTGCCCACCGTCGAGAACCGGTGGGCGGGCACGTCCGACGGCGCGACGAGCCTGCTCGGCGACGCGTTGCACCTCGCGCAACGGCGCGACACCGGTCGCCTCGGACGCGTGCTCGCGCCGATGGGTGTGCGCTACATCGTCGTGCAGACGGCGGCCGCGCCCGCGGGCGCGCCGTCGCGACCGCTGCCCGACGCCATCTCGCGCTCGCTCGGGGAGCAACTCGACCTGCAGCAGGTGCTCGCCGACCCGACCGTGCAGGTGTACCGCAACATCGCGTGGGCGCCGGCGCGCACGGTCCTCGGTCCCGCCGCGCAGCAGGCGTCGACGCAGTCACCGTTCTTCGACGTCGTCGCCGGCGTCGACCTGACCGGATCGCCTCCTGCGCTCGTCGAGCACACCGGGTACGCGCGCGCCAGCGGTCCCGTCGCCGACGGCAACGACGTCTACCTCAGCGCGGCTTCGTCGTCGCACTGGTCGATGGCGGTCGACGGCCGTCCGGCGCCGCGCACGAAGGCGTTCGGTTGGGCCAACTCCTTCGCGGTCGCGAAGGGCGGGCACGCACAACTGGCGTTCGACACCCCCGTCCAGCGCTACGGGCTGCTCGCGCTGCAGGTGCTGCTGTGGGCGTATGCCGTGTGCCGGTGGTGGCGCGGTCGCAAGGACGACACGGTGGCGGCGGCGTGAGGGCGCGCCGCCTGCCTGCGGTCGTCGTGATCGTGGTGGTGCTCGTCGCGCTCGCGATCGCGGACCATCGCCGCACACCGCCGTCGCGCACGGACACGATCGCGAGCACCGCGCTCATGCCGATGACGTCACCGCCGGGCGCCGTCTCGTCGTCGTTCTACTGCGCCGGCGGCGCCGCCTCGACCGACAGCGTCTTCGACGCAACCGTCGTGCTCGCCAACCCCGACGACCAGCCCGCCGCCGCCACCGTCACCGCGTACCCGGCGGCGGCGTCGACCGACGACGCCGGGCAGACCGCGGTGGCGGCGTTGAAGCCGGTCGCGAAGGGGATCACCGTCCCGGCGCGCGGGCGCGCCGAGGTCCACCTCGCCGATCTCCAGGTGTCGCCGTTCGCCGCCGCGCTGGTCGAGACGAACGGTCCGGACATCGCCGTCGAGCGACGGGTGGCGGGCAAGGTCGGCGCGCAGAGCAGCCCCTGCGCGTCCGCGCCGTCGAGCAACTGGGTCGTGCCGACGGGTACCACGACGCGCGACGCCCACGAATTCCTCGCCGTGTTCAACCCCTTTGCCGTCGATGCCGTCGTCGACGTGACGCTGCAGACGAGCGACGGCTTCCGCAGCCCCGAGGGCTTGCAGGGCCTCCCGGTCGCGGGCGGGCATCTGCGCGTCGTCGACCTCGCCGCGGAGGTGCCGCGCCTCGAGCACCTGACGGCGTTCGTCGCGGCGCGGTCGGGAGAGGTCGTCGTCGACCGGCTGCAGAGCTTCGACGGTTCCGACGCCAACCATCCGGCCGGCGCGGCGGCGACGGTGGCGGCGCCGGCGGCCGCGCCGGTGTGGCTGTTCCCCGAGGGCGAGGTGGCCGACGGCCTGAAGGACACGATCACGATCGCCAACCCGGGCGACCAACCCACCGACGCGCAGGTCGAGATCACGCTCGAGGATCCCGCCAAGAACGGATCGGTCGACCCCATCCCGGCCACCGTGCCCGCGCGCGGCTACGTGCAGGTCCCCATGCAGGACCAGACGCGCGTGCCGATGGGCGTGGCGTTCGCGTCGGTCGTGCGGACGCTGCGCGGTCCCGGCGTCGTGGCCGAACGCGTCGTGCAGGCGGCGTCACCCGCACCGAGACGGGGGTACGCGCCCGCACTCGGCGCGCCGCTCGTGGCGACGAAGTGGCTGTTCGCCGACGGGCGTGCCGTGGCCAACAGCGCGGCCGAGTTCCTCGTCGCCTACAACCCGTCGACGACGGCGGCGACGCTGTCGGTCACCGCGCTGGCGCAGGGCCAGCTGCTCGCCGTCGAAGGACTGCAGGACGTCAGCGTGCCTGCCGGCGCGCGCGTCGCCATCGAGCTCGGCGCGCACGTGAACCGGCCCGACCTCACGTTGCTCGTGTCGGTCGACCATCCCCTCGTCGTCGAACGGGGGATCTACGCCGCGAGCGGACCCGGCGCGTCGATGTCGATGGGCATCCCGGTCGCGACGACCACGGCACCACCGCCGAGCACACCACCGCCGCCGCCCGCGCCGCCGTCCACCGTCGCCGCCAACGCGTCCGACACGAGCTCGTCGGCGACGACGACCACGGCGCCGCCGACGACCGCGCCGCCGACGACCGCACCGCCGCCGGCGACCGTCAGCAGCTGACGGTCACACGCCGACCGTTGCCGCCCGCGCGTCGTCCGAGGCGCGCACGACCACGGCGTACGAGCCGATCCCGCGCAGGCGGTCGGCAGACGCGATCGCGTGCTCACCGACGAAGCTGTCCACCACACCCGTCGACTCGTCGAAGTGGACGTCGACGACGAGGCCCGCGCTCGTCCCCTGGTCGTTCAGCAGGCGCTTGCCGAGCGGATCGCGGCGGCCGCCGGCATCGGCCTTCTCCGCGTCGGACCCGGGATCGCGCACCGCGCTGGTGGCCCCGACGAGGATGGCATCGGGGCCGAACCCGGTGACGTCGTCCCACGCGACGAGCTTGTCGTTGCGGCCGCTGCGCACCACGAGCGCGACGACCTTGGCGCCGCTGGGGTCGACGACGACGTGGCGCAGCTCGCCGAGCTGCTCTGCGGTGTCGCGACCCAGCACGGTGCGGCCGATGGCGTCCTTCAACGTGATCATCGCGACGCACCGCCCAGCTCCGCGGCGCGGAACTCGTCCACCGCGGCGCCGAAGCCGACGAGGTCGTCGCGCACGAAGCGCTCGATGTCGACCGGCACGACGACGGCATCGCCCGACACCGCGCGCTGCACGGGACGGGGGATGAACCACGATCCCTTCGCGTCGTCGCGGTCGAGCTCGTAGCCGACGGCCTCGCCGTCACCGCCGACGAGCACGATCACGTCACGCACGACCCCGAGACGCACACCCGCCTCCGTCACCACGGCGTCGCCGAGCACGTTGCGCGCCTTGTCCGGCGCCGCGACCGGCGCCGGTGCCTCCGCGGGTGGCACGAGGCAGGCCGACTCGTCCTCGATCATCACCGCGTCGCGACCCACGGCGGTCACGTGGTCCATGGGGAGGACCTCGCGCCGCGGGCCGCGCAGGATGCCGCCCCGTTGGTTGAGCGTGAAGCCCAGCACCCGTCCCTCGTCGGCGCCGTACACGACATCCTTCACCTCTGCCACGTCCTCACCGCCGTCGATCGTCACCACCGGGAGACCGATCAGCTCGGAGGCGCGCATGAGGACCGTCATCGCTCGTCACCGCGGGGCGTGCCGGGGCGGCGAGTGGGTCGCGCCGCGATCACCCCACCGGCACGTCGCCGGCGCTGCACGGTGATCGCCGCGGTCACGACCAGGAGGAACAACACGATGAGCAGCCACAGTGCGGTCATGGCGCGGGGCTACCCCGCGCGGCGCAGCACCAGTCCGCTCATCAACCGGGCGGTGCGATGGTCTGGTCGTCCTCGCGCTTCGACTCGGGTTCGTCCCCGGATTCGAAGAAGCGGTGCCCGTGGTGCCCGCCCTCGATCAACCCGTCGTCGGTCGCCTTGCGCTTGGCTTCCTGGATGTCCTCCTCGATCTCCTCGAGGCGCTCTTCTTCGGATGTCATGCGCCCTCTGTACCCCGGGGGACGCCGTCGTATGAGCGCGGTCGCGATCGGATACCTCCACAGTGTCGAGGAGGAGGACGCATGCAGACGTTGCACACGGTGGTGGCGGAGTTCGACGGGCCGGGGGAGGCCCGTGAGGCGATGGTCGATCTCGAGGGACGCGGCATCGATGCCGACGCCATCCACCTCGTCGACCGCCCGGCGACGATGATGACCAAGGAGGGCGCGCGAGGCGAGGACCTCGCGGCGTCCCGTCGCTTCATCGACGCCTACGTCCGCAACGGCATCGTGGGCGCGGTCGTGCTGGCCGCCGTGTTCATCGGCGTGCTCGCACTGATGCACGTGGAGCCCTTCGGCACGGCGGCGCTCGTCGGCGGGCTCGCCGGCGCGATGGGGGGCTTCGCCGTCATCGGTTTCATCGGCGCCTCCCGGCGGATGCCGGTCAACGTCGAAGCGCTCGACACGTACGGGATCGACCCGCGCGACGTGGACGGCGTCGCCGTCGAGGTGCGGGTGCCGGACGCCGAGATCGCCAACACGGCGGTCGCGGTGCTGCGCAGCCACCATCCGCGCGCCATCGAGCGGCGCGCCGCGTAGGAGGCCGACGATGGCACGCGCCGTGTGGTCGGGCTCGATCAGCTTCGGTCTGGTGAACGTGCCGGTGAAGCTGTACGCCGCGGTGCGGCACAAGGACGTCCACTTCCACCAGCTCGACGAGAAGTCGGGTGCGCGCATCCGCAACCGCCGCGTGTCCGAGGAGACCGGCCGCGAGGTACCGCTCGAGCGGATCGTGAAGGGCTACGAGGTCAGCAAGGGCACGTACGTCCCTGTGACGGACGAGGACCTCGAGGCCGTCGAGCCGGAGCACACGCGCACGATCGACGTGGAGGACTTCGTCGCGCTCGACGAGGTCGATCCGATGCACTTCGACGCCACGTACTGGGTCACCCCGGACGGCAAGCGTGCATCGAAGGCGTACGCGTTGCTGCGCGACGCGATGGATCGCACCGATCGGGTCGCCATCGGTCGGTTCGTGATGCGCACGAAGGAGCATCTCGTCCTGCTGCGCGCCGTGGGCGGTTCGCTCGCGCTCCACACGATGCTGTATCCCGACGAGATCGTGGCCGCTTCCGACATCGACGGGCTGCCCGTGCGCTCGAAGCCGGACAGCCGTGAGGTCAAGATGGCCGAGCAGCTGATCGACTCGTTGACGGTGAAGTGGGACCCGAAGCGCTACCACGACGTCTACCGTGAGCGCCTCCTCGACGTGATCGAGCGGAAGGCGAAGGGTGAGGAGATCGTGACCGAGCCGCAGGCGGAACCCGCTGCCGAGGTGGTCGACCTCATGGCCGCGCTCGAGGCCAGCATCGAGGCGAGCAAAAAGCGCGGCAAGCGCGGCAGCCGATCACGATCGAAGTCACGGACCCGCAAGTCGGCGTGAGCCCGCTCGAGGAGTACCGCGCCAAGCGCAACTTCCGATCGACACCCGAGCCGTCGGGACGGCGCCGCCCCGAGAAGACCGACGAGTGCCGGTTCGTCATCCAGCAGCACTCGGCCACCCGCCTCCACTGGGATCTCCGTCTCGAGCGCGACGGCGTGCTGGCGTCGTGGGCGCTGCCGCGCGGTGTGCCGTGGTCGCCGAAGGAGAACCACCTCGCCGTGCGCACCGAGGACCACCCGCTCGAGTACCTCGACTTCCACGGTGAGATCCCCGAGGGCAGCTACGGCGCGGGGTCGATGACGATCTGGGACGCCGGCACCTACGAAGCCGAGGAGTGGGAGGACCGCAAGGTCGTCGTCACCTTCGACGGCGAACGCACGCAAGGGAAGTACGCGCTGTTCGCGACCCGGGGGAAGGACTGGATGATCCACCGGATGGATCCCCCCGAGGACCCGTCGCACACCCCGCCACCGCGGGACCTGCGCCCGATGGTCGCGACGTCGGGCGCGCTGCCGAAGGGGCGCAACTGGGCGTTCGAGGTGTGCTGGCGAGGCACACGCGCGCTCGTCGTCAACGAACCGGGGCTCACCGAGATCCGTGACGGCGAGGGCAACGACATCAGCGCCGCGTTCCCCGAGATCCGTCGCATCGGTCGCGCCATCGGCAGCCGCGAGGTCGTGCTCGACGGTGTCGTCACGGCGGGCGACGCCGACTCGATCGGGCGCCGGCTGGCGGCGAAGTCGGACAGCACCGTGCGCCGCCTCGCCCGTGACCACCCCGCCTCGTTCGTCGCTTTCGACATCCTCTGGCTCGACGGGCGGTCGCTCTGCGACGAGCGCTGGGACACCCGCCGCGACTGCCTCGACGACCTCGCCCTCGCCGGTGACGCGTGGTCGGCACCCGCGGCCCACATCGGCGACGGCGCCGCCATGAAGGAGGCAGCGACGGGCCAGGGGATCGATGCCCTCGTCGCCAAGAAGACGGCCTCGCGCTACCACCCGGGCGCGACGACGGACGACTGGCGCGAGATCCCTACGCGCTGACGCGCTCGAGCACGGCGACGGGGAACCCGCCCCGCACCGCATCGAAGCGCACCGGCTCGTCGGCGGTGTGCTCCTCGCCGGTGAGGACGTTGCGCCACGCGCCACGGGGGAGCTCGACCTTGGCGTCGCCGTGCGCACCCTTCATCGGTCGCAACGGGACGGCGACGGCCACGTCGTCGCCGCGCTGGAAGGCGAGCACGTCGCCGCCGGTGCCGAGTGCCGTGTACGCACCGTGAGGACCGAACGCGCGCGGGCGACGGCGGCGCAGCGCGAGACATGCGTGCACGAGCGCCAGCTTCGGGAGGCCGCTGGCGCGATCGTCACGCCACGCGTCCGCTGCCGTGCGACCGTCCAGGGACTGCAACATCGCGCGTCGCCCGTCGAAGTCCACCGGGCGGCGGTTGTCGGGGTCGACGAGGCTGTCGTCCCACAACTCGGTGCCCTGGTACGTGTCAGGAACTCCTGACGCGAGCAGGCGCAACGTCGTTAGGGTGAGCGCGTTGACCCGACCGGGGTCGACCAGCGGCGCGACGAAACGATCGAGCTCGGCGAGGAAGCGCTCGTCGCGCAGGATGGTGTCGCAGAACCGGTGCACGGCGTGTTCGTAGGCGTCGTCGGGACGCACCCAGCTCGTGCGCCGCTTCGCCTCCCGCATCGACTTCTCCATGACCGGCCACAGTCGGTCGAGCGGTAGCGGGTGGGCACCGACGAGCGTCTGGTACGCGAACCACTCGTCGTGGCGGTCGGGCGCGTCGAGCTCGACGTCGCGGGCGTGGTTGTTCATCGAGGACCAGTGCGCGACCGCGCCCGCCCATTCGTCGGGGATCTCGGTCAGGAGCGCGAGCCGCGCCCGGACGTCCTCGCTGCGCTTCGTGTCGTGCGTCGAGGTGGTCACCATCGCCGTCGGCCACCGCTGCTGTCGTGCCGCGCACTCCTCGTGGAACTCCGACGGCGTGAGCGACGGGTGGTCGGGCTCGGCGCCGACCTCGTTCCACGACAGCAACGGCGTCCACCGGTAGAACGCGGTGTCCTCCTCGCCCTTCGCGGCGACGGGCCCGGAGAGCTGCTGGAACCGGGCCACCGCCTCCGCTTCGGCGTCACCGGTGAGGGCGCCCGTGAGCAGGGCGCGGAACAGCTCGAGCAGATCGACGTCCAGGTCCGGGCGGTCGGCGGCGGCGGCGTCGATGGCAGCGGCGACGAGCCGCACGTCGGCCTCGCGCGGCGCTTCGCCGGCGCGGGCGTACGTCCGGTACGCCCCGAAGCGGCCGAGCACGGCAACGAGACCGTCGCGCAGCTCGGCGCGCGTGAAGTCGCGCCACCGGCGACGGTGTTCGCACACTCGCAGGAGGACGGCCAGCAGCCGCTCGAGGTCGGCGTCGAGGCTTTCCTCGAGCACGCTGCGCCGAGCATCCGCGCGCACGGCGTCGAACGGCGTGTCGTCACCGGTGAAGTGCTGGTAGGCGCGAACGAGCGCGTCGACGCCGCGCTCGTCGGTCAGCAGGCCGTTGGCGTGGGCGAGGAAGTCGTAGCCGGTGGTGCCGTCGATCGGCCACGGCGGCAGTTCCTCGTCGGGGCGAAGGATCTTCTCGACGACGAGCCACGTATCGGGCGCGAGGTCGCGGAGGTGCTCGAGGTACGACGCCGGGTCGCGCAACCCATCGACGTGATCGATGCGCAACCCGTCGACACGTCCCGTCGTCACGAGCTCGAGCACGAGCCGGTGGTAGTCCGCGAACACGTCCGGCCGTTCGCTGCGCAGCGCGACGAGCGAGTCGATGTCGAAGAACCGGCGGTAGTCCAGCTCGTGGGCGGCCGTCTGCCAGCGGGCGAACCGGTGGTGCTGCCGATCGAGGATGGCGTCGACGCGTGCGGGATCCGCGTTGACCTCGGTGAGCACGTCGTCGACGGGACAGCCGCGCCGGCCCGCGATCGCCCACAGCTCGTCCGCCGTGTCCGGCGAGAGCGGCGCGACATGGTCGTAGTAGCGAGCGACGATGGCATCGTCGCGACCGCGTTCGAGGTGGAGCTCGCCGGCGTCGACGACGCGGCCGTAGTGGTCACCGAGCACCGGGAGCAGGACGGTGCCCCGCAGCCGGCGCGACGGCGGGTTCCAGTCGATGTCGAAGTGGCGCGCGTACGGGCTCGACTCGCCGAGCTCGAGCACGGACCACCACCACGCGTTGTCCGCAGTGGCTGCCATGTGGTGGGGCACCACGTCGACGACGACGCCGAGACCGTGCTCGTGGGCGACCGCGACCATGGCATCGAACGCGTCCCGCCCGCCGAGCGCGGCGCGCAGGCGGTTCGGGTCGACGACGTCGTAGCCGTGCGTGCTGCCCTCGGCGGCTTCGAAGGGCGGCGACAGGTAGAGGTGGGACACGCCGAGCGAGGCGAGGTACGGCACGACAGCGGCCGCCTCGGCGAACCCGAAGCCCGGCCGCAGTTGCAGGCGGTACGTCGCCCGCACCGCCCGCTCGGCGACGCGATCGTCAGCCATCGAGGCCGAGATCGAGGTCGGCGGTGTGGCGGTCGAGGTCGGCGCGCAGCGTGCAACTGCCGCGTCGCACGATCAGCGCGCGTCCGTCGACCTGGACGTCGATCGACGCGGGCCGCGGATCGGTCAGCTCGGCGTGCGCACGTCGCAACTGCAGCAACCTCCGGTACCAGTCGAGCATCGAGGCGTGCGCGCCGTCGTCGCGCTCGTCCCACCGCAGCCGGGCGGCGCGTGCGGTTGCCTCGTCGACGGGATCGGGGATCTCGGACGGATCCCACCCGAACGCTGCGAACTCGTCGCGGCGGCCGCGCCGCACGGCGTCGTCGAGCTCGGGGTCGCGTGGCCCGGCGAAGTAGGGGAACGGCGTGGACGCCGCCCACTCCTCGCCCATCCACAACATCGGCGTGCACGGCGACCAGAGCACGACCGCGGCTGCCACCTTCGCCGCGTCCGCGCCCACGAGGTGCACGAGACGGTCACCGCGCGCACGGTTGCCGACCTGGTCGTGGTTCTGCGTGCACACGACGAACCGGTCGCGCGGGAGGTCGTCCTTGGGGCCGCGCAGCGCGGCGACGACGTCGTCGACCTCGCCGAAGTCGGCGTAGTACCCGTCGCGCTCGCCGGTGAGGAGCGCGTGCACGGCATGGTGGAGCTCGTCGCTCCAGATGGCGGTGAGCCCGTGGCCGCCGGCCTCGCGCGCCGTGACCGCCATCGGTTCGGTGCGCGGGTACTCCGCGATGAGCGACAGCGGCCGGTGCACGTGCGCGGCGAGCGCTTCGACCTCCTCGGTGAGCTCGCGGAGCAGGTGGTGCTCGGACTCGTCGATGAGCTGGTGGACCGCGTCGAGCCGCAGCCCGTCGAGGTGGTAGTGCCGCAACCAGTGCTGCGCGTTGTCGAGGAAGTAGCGACGCACGGCGGCGCTGTCCGGACCGTCGAGGTTGACGGCGTCGCCCCAGGGCGTCTGGTGGCGGTCAGAGGTGTACGGACCGAAGCGGCCGAGGTGGTTCCCCGTCGGGCCGAAGTGGTTGTAGACGACGTCGAGGACAACCCCGAGGCCGCGGCCGTGCGCGGCATCCACGAAGCGCTTGAACCCGTCCGGACCGCCGTACGGCTCGTGCACGGCATACGGCAGCACCCCGTCGTAGCCCCACCCGCGCTCGCCGTCGAAGGCGTTGACCGGCATGACCTCGACGATGTCGATGCCGAGGTCCACGAGGTGATCGAGGTGGCCGATGGCGCCGTCGAACGTGCCCTCGTCCGAGAACGTGCCGATGTGCAGCTCGTACACGACCGACCCCCGCAACGGCACGCCCCGCCAGTCGTCGTCCGTCCACGCGAACGCGCCGTGGTCGACGACGCGAGAAGGGCCGAACACGCCGCTCGGTTGGTGGTGCGAGCGCGGATCCGGCAGCGGTTCGCCGCCGTCGAGCGCGAACGCGTAGTCGGTGCCGGGTGCGAGCTCGACGTCGTCATCGAGCGCGTGCCACCCGTCCTCGACCGGTGTCATGGCGTGCCGTTGGTCGCCGACGACGACCTCGACACGGCGCGCGCGCGGCGCCCACACACGCGTCCCCACCCGGGCCGTCATGTCAGCGACCGACCGCCTTCTCCAACTCGGACTTCGACATCTTCGAGCGGCCCTCGATGTGCTTGCGTTGCGCCTCGGCGTACAGCTGGCGGTAGGTCCTGCCGCCGGGTCCCTTGTGCGAGCGCAGGCCGCCGCGGCGACCGGACGAGATGTCCTTCGTCGACGTGCGGCTCGACTGCTCGGACTCGCCGTGGCGAGCGCGCTCCTTGTTGACCGTGCGGGCCGCGATCTCCTCGGCCACGTCCTCGCTCCGGCCACGGTCCTCGAGTGAGTCCCGGATGTGCTCGTACTGCCGCTCGCGCTTGTCGCTCCAGCGGTTCGTGCCCCGTCGAGGCATGGGTCCTCCCTTGTCCGGCCGTGCCGCCCGTGCGCTTCCCGTACCCGCTCAGGCGCGACGCAACACGACGACCGATCGTGCCTCGACCTCGAACACGTCGCCCGCCTTGAGCGTCGCGTCCTCCGGGACCTCCCACTCGCGAGTGTCGATCTCGATGCGCCACGCATCACCCCACCGGGGACCGGGGATCGTGAACGCCATCGGCTCGAAGTGGGCGTTGAACAACACGAGGAACGAGTCGTCGGTGTACTCCTCGCCCCGCCTTCCCTGCTCGACGGCGTCACCGTTGAGGAACACGGCGAGGGCCTTCGCATAGCCGGCGTCCCACTGCTCCTCTTCCATCTCGTCGCCACCGGGCGTGAACCACGCGATGTCGCCGACCCCTGTGCCGTGGATCGGTCGTCCTTGGAAGAACGACCGCCGCCGGAACACGCGATGGTCCTTGCGGAAGGCGACGACGCGACGGGTGAACGCGAGGAGTCGCTCGTCGGCCTCTTCCCAGTGGAACCACGAGATCTCGTCGTCCTGGCAGTAGGCGTTGTTGTTGCCCCGCTGCGTGCGGCCGATCTCGTCGCCGCCGAGCAGCATCGGGATGCCTTGCGACAGCAACAGCGTCGTGACGAAGTTGCGCTGCTGCTTGGCGCGGCACGCGTTCACGTCGGCGTCGTCGCTCGGCCCCTCCGCGCCGCAGTTCCACGACCGGTTGTGGCTCTCGCCGTCACGGTTCTCCTCGCCGTTGGCCTCGTTGTGCTTGTCGTTGTACGACACGAGGTCGCGCAAGGTGAACCCGTCGTGCGCCGTGACGAAGTTGACGCTGGCGTGCGGGCGACGACCCTCGAACGCGTACAGGTCGGACGAGCCGGTGAAGCGGTACGCGAACTCGCCGAGCGTCTGGTCCTCGCCCCGCCAGTAGTCGCGCAGGCAGTCGCGGTACTTGCCGTTCCACTCCGCCCATTGCGAGGGGAAGTTGCCGACCTGGTAGCCGCCCTCGCCGACGTCCCACGGCTCGGCGATGAGCTTGACCTGGCTGATCACGGGGTCCTGCTGGATGAGGTCGAAGAAGGCGGACAGGCGATCGACCTCGTGCAGCCCCCGGGCGAGCGTCGACGCGAGGTCGAAGCGGAACCCGTCGACGTGCATCTCGGTGACCCAGTAGCGGAGGCTGTCCATCACGAGCTGCAACACGTACGGGTTGCGCATGTTCAAGCTGTTGCCGGTGCCCGTGTAGTCCATGTAGTACCGGGGGTCGTCGTCGACGAGGCGGTAGTACGCGGCGTTGTCGATGCCCTTGAACGACAGCACGGGGCCGAGGTGGTTGCCCTCCGCGGTGTGGTTGTACACGACGTCGAGGATCACCTCGATGCCCGCGCCGTGCAGCACCTTCACCATCTGCTTGAAGTCCTGCACCTGCTCACCGCGCTGGCCGCGGTGGTCGTACTCGTTGTGCGGCGCGAAGAACCCGATCGAGTTGTAGCCCCAGTAGTTGCGCAACCCGCGCTCGACGAGGTGGGCGTCGTGCACGAACTGGTGCACCGGCAGCAGCTCGATGGCGGTGATGCCGAGGTTGGTGAGGTGCTCGACGAACGCGGGGTGGGCGATACCTGCGTACGTCCCCCGGAGCTCCTCGTCGATGTCGGGATGCAACCGCGTCGCGCCCTTCACGTGCGCTTCGTAGATGACGGTGTCGCTCCACGGTGTGCGCAGCAGCTGGTCGCCCTCCCAGTCGAAGTAGGGGTTGACCATGACGCTGCGAGGGACGAACGGCGCGCTGTCGTCGTCGTTGCGCGCCTCTTCGTCGCCGAAGCGGTACCCGAACGCCGCCTCGTCCCAGCGGACCTCACCGTCGATGGCACGGGCGTAGGGGTCGAGCAACAACTTGTTGGGGTTGCAGCGCAGGCCGTTGGGCGGGTCCCACGGGCCGTGGACGCGGAAGCCGTACCGCTGCCCGGGCGTCACGTCGGGCAGGTAGCCGTGCCAGACGTAACCGGTGCGGTCGGGCAGCTCGCAGCGGGTCTCCTCGCCGTCGTCGTCGAACAGGCAGATCTCGACGGCCTCTGCCACTTCGCTGAAGACCGCCACGTTGGCGCCGATGCCGTCGTAGCTGCAGCCGAGGGGAGCGGGGTCACCGGGGTGGATGCGGGGCACGCCGGGTGGTTCCCCGTCCCGCCGGGTACCAGCCACCCATGGCCGCACCGCAGGAGTGGAACCGCGTCGCGGCGGCGGCCGCCGGCTGCCGCAACTGCCCACTGTGGGAGCACGCGACACAGACGGTGTTCGGCGAGGGCCCGGTGCCGGCCGGCGCCATGTTCGTCGGCGAGCAGCCCGGCGACCAGGAGGACCGGCAGGGCGCGCCGTTCATCGGGCCCGCGGGGCGGGTGCTCGACGACGCCTTGGAGGAGGCGGGCATCGACCGCCATCGGGTGTACGTCACGAACGCGGTGAAGCACTTCAAGTGGACCCCGCGGGGCAAGCGTCGCATCCACCAGAAGCCGACGCGCGAAGAGGTCAAGGCGTGCGCCCCGTGGCTCGAGTCGGAGCTGTCGCTCGTGCAGCCCGACGTCCTCGTGCTCCTCGGCGCCACCGCCGCGCAATCGGTGTTGGGTCCGTCCTTCCGCGTCACCGTCGATCGCGGCAAGTTGCTCGACGTCGAGTTGGCGCCGCACGTGCTCGCCACCGTGCATCCTTCGTCGATCCTGCGGGGCGACCCCGAGAACCGGGCCCGGGCGATGGCGGCGTTCGTCGCCGACCTGCGGGTCGCCGCCCCGTTCCTCGCCTGAGCCGGCCTCGTCGCCCAGCGGGCGGCGCAGCGGCACGGATCCCGTGCATGCGCGGTGACAAC
>Ga0070741_10002006_pt1 | contig 57156 bp, 61 predicted proteins | sample Coa_R1_4_FD_66440 | JGI IMG/M metagenome (GOLD analysis project Ga0070741, IMG submission 66440) | Surface soil microbial communities from Centralia Pennsylvania, which are recovering from an underground coalmine fire - Coalmine... | ecosystem: Environmental > Terrestrial > Soil > Unclassified ... | reverse complement strand
CGAGATCCCGAGCCTGCACATCGGCCGGCAGCTGCGGATCCCGGTGGAGTCGCTACGCGAGTGGATCCGCCGGCAGGCGCTCGGCGCCGGGCGAGCGCAGTGAGACGCACCCGCGGCCAGGGCTCCATCTACTTCCAGCGCTCGCGCGGGCTCTACGCCGCGGCGGTCGACCAGGGCTACCTCAACGGCAAGCGCCACCGCAAGATCGTCTTCGGCAAGACGATCCGCGAGGTCTCGGAGAAGCTGCCGCACCTCCAGGTCGCGCAGCAGACCGGGATGCTGCCGCGAGGGAAGAGCCAAAAGCTCGCCGCGTACCTGGCGTGGTGGATCGCGCAGCGGCCGCGGAACCGCACGACGCGCGGCTACCGGCAGATCATCGACACCCACATCACGCCGGCGCTCGGGCAGACCGCGCTCGACAAGCTTCGAGCGAGCGACATCGACGCGATGCTCGGCGCGCTGCGCGGCCGGCTCTCGGACACGACGCGGCACCACATCCGCGCCCTGCTCTCCGTCTCGCTCGCGTACGCCGAGCGCAAGGGCCTCGTCCCCCGCAACGTCGCGCGCCTGGCCGAGCCGATCGCGATGCCGACCTACAAGGGCGTGTACCTCGACATCGCGCAGGCGAATGCCTTCCTCGATGCCGCGAGGGGCCACCGCCTCGAGGCGCTCTTCACGCTTGCGGTGTACCTGGGGATGCGCCAGGGCGAGCTCCTGGGGCTGCGCTGGAAGGACGTCGACCTCGAGGGCGGGGCGATCCGCGTCTTCGGGCAGCTCCAGGCCGAGCCCGGCCGGCCGAAAGGTGAGGGCCTCGTGGTGAACGACCGCCCGAAGTGGGGCTCCGACCGCACCATCGGCTTGCCGCGCGAGACGAGCTTCGTGCTCGAGGCCCTGCGCGCGCACCGCCAGCGTCAGAGGTTGGAGCGCGTCGCCGCGGGCGCAGGCTGGTCAGCGACGGTGCCGCTCAAGACCGAGCGCGGCATCCAGCTGGTCGAGAACGACCTCGTCTTCACGACGATGACCGGCCGCCCGCTCGCCGCCAGCCACGTCGACGCGCACGCCTTCCGCGAGGTTTGCCGCAAAGCCGGCATCGCGTACAGCACCCGCGAGCGCAAAGGGCCTGCGCTTCCATGACCTGCGCCACTCCGCGGCGACGATCCTCCTCGCGGCGGGCGTCCCCGAGCGCGTGGTCATGGAGATCCTAGGGCACTCGACACTCGCGATGGTGAAGCGCTACCAGCACGTCCTGCCCGGCCTCACGGTCGCCGCGGCCGAGCGCATGGACCGCGTGATGGGACGCTGACTTGGCGTTCTGCTCGTCCCGCCTCGAAGACCCTACTCGGCTTCGACGATGTCCTGGGCGACGAGATTCCGACCCTCGCGGGTCGCAGCGATCTTCACGCGGTGGTTCACAAGGGGTCCGATGACGTCGTCGAACACGCCGGCGCCGATGTCGAACTGATGCTCGGCCCCACGCTCGTCGACCACGACGACCCAGCCTTTGTCCAGGTGCACCGCGCGCAATTTCCCGAGTGCCTCTACCTCCTGGGGCTGGGACGCCAAGTCCTTGCGCGCCGCGCGCCGCGCAGCCTGGATGAGCCGATCCAGCTGCTTGCCTGACTCGGGCAGCAACTTCGTAGATGACCTTGTAGCGGGCCGCGACACCTCGATCTCGTTCAGGCCTTTCCCGGTCGGAGCTAGACCACGAATCGACCGAGTGAACCAGTCCGTGTACAGCGGCTCACGTACACGCTCACCGAGAGTGTCCGGTGACGTCACCGCCTCGTCGATGATCTCGAATGCCCGAGCAGCAATCTCGTCAGGGTCAATCCGTCGGCGCTCCGACACGAGCGTCAGCTGCTCTGGAAGAAGCTCCACTCCGAGCTCGAAGCGGTAGCTACCGATCGTTGCGGGCGACACGATGGGGACAATCGAGTCTGCCAGCTCAGAGGCGGCACGGCTCGTTCTGAACGGCAACTGAAGGACAAGCTCCCCAACGCGGAAGATGTAGTTCCTGAACTGATCCATCTTCAAGAGCACCGTCTCGAGCGGCACCGCACCAGCCACCCGAATGTCCGGGCCTCTCAACGCGACTTCGAACGAACCGAGTGCGGATACGCGGCCGCTGCTAGCGGCCTGTCGCCTTCGCTGCGTGTCGACAATGACGTTGACCAGCTCCGTCCGAGCCGCCTCAGGGAGATCATCAGCTGCCAGAACGCGAGCGGCGAGGGCGGCGGCCATGCGCTCGTCCCCAGCCTGGAGCCACAGCGATACGGCGCTCACGGCGATTGCGCCACGGGTCCGACGGCGCTCACCTGGAATCAGCTCATAGGCCTGGGCCTCAAGGTTGGCTGCTTCGACCAGCAGCGCGCGAGACCCTTCCGCATCGCCGGCGCGAGCCCGCTCGCCCGCGTCGGCGGCCACCTGCATCGCCCGGTCGTGGAGTTCGACAGACATTGGTTTCACGCGCTCCGGAACGCGACGCGGCGCGTCTCAAAGGCGACCACTCCGGCCATCGCCGGTCCATCGCCACCACGTCGTACCTGCTCGGTCTTGTCCTGCAGTCGGCCCAGCAGAGCTCCCTCACTGCGACACCGGTCCATCCCCGAGACCTCGACGCGTATCGCGTCCTCGTAGTTGAGATGGGAATCTGCAGCGAGGCGGTCCGCCGGAACAACCCACCAATCAGCGCCGGACCGCGTCATTGTCCGGGACAGAGGGAGGAGCCCGCGCGTGACCTCAAGCACCGACAAAACGATCGCATACGCCCCGTCCCGGGTGGCGTCGTCCCGGTTCAGCCAACTGGCTCTTGCCCTGTCGTCCGGCATCGGCCACTCGAGCTGTAGCGCCTGCCCGTCCGTGCTCTCCCAGAAGCTCACATCGAGACGGGTCGGGGATGTGTGGTGGCGGCCGAGGCAGACGGTCGCGGCTTCCGCTTGAGAACGGCACACGTTCGCGCTCATGTTGCACCTCGCGTGGAGGCGAAACAGATCAGGAATGCTCGGCAGGACGCTGCCGTCGTTCACCCGCGCGAACTCTAGCGAGGCCTCGCTCACCGATCGAATCGACAATCGGGTGCGGAGCGTTGAGTGCCTCAATCCCGACTGGTTCCGACTCGTCCCGCGTTGTCCCGACCCATTGGCTGTACGTTGGCTGTACGAACCCCACGCTCCTCAACTGATTCGACCCCGGAACGGCGAATTCCCGAGCGAAATGCGGAGGGGGTGGGATCCGAACCCACGGACGGCTTGCGCCGTCAACGGTTTTGAAGACCGAGGACATCACCGGATGCCTCGCACTCTCGAGCGCGTCGCCGAAGAGACGCGCGACGCCGAGTGTACGGGGGAGCCATGAAGGTCACCCACGACTTCGTCGTCTATCCGATCGGCGAGGTGAGCAAGGAGATGGCCGCGGTCGAGGACCTCGAGCCCGGGAAGGCCGGCGGGGCGACGCTCACGTCTACACCTGGGACCTGCTCGACGTTCGTCCACCGCGATATGGGTCAGCGCGTCACGTTCCCGGTCGCGGGAGGACCGCCTAGAGCGCTGACACCTCGTCCGGCGTGAGTGTCCACTCGGCGGCCTTCGCGTTCGCAGCGACCTGCTCCGCCGACGTCGCGCCGGCGATCACCGAGCACACGACTGGGTGCGCGAGCAGCCACGCGACGGCGAGCTCCCCCACCTCATGGCCACGCTCACGTGCGAACGAGCGCCAGCCATCGAGCTTCGCGAAGTTCTCCTCGGTGAGGAGCCGCGCGCGCTGCGGCGCGCGCCCGAAGCGCGTGTTCGCCGCGGGCGGCACACCACGCTCGTACTTCCCGGTGAGGAAGCCGCCGGCGAGCGGCGAGTACGGCACGAGCGAGAGACCGAAGTGTTCGCACGCCGGCACCATGTCCTGCTCGACCGCGCGCTCGAGGAGGCTGTACTCCATCTGCGATACGACCACCTGTGACCAGCCGTGGCGCTGGGCGATACCGATGGCCTCCGCGACGCGCCACGCGGCGTGATTCGAGATCCCCGCGTAGCGGACCTTTCCCGCGCGCGTCGCGTCCTCGAGGGCACGCAGCGATTCCTCGAGGGGCGTCGCCGGATCGGGGAAGTGGAGGTAGTAGATGTCGACGAAGTCGGTCGCGAGACGGCGCAGCGTCTCGTCGAGCCGCTGCGCGATCCGCTTGCGCGTCAACCGCCCCGGGTCGCTTCCGGCGCCGGTCTTCGTCGCGAGCACGAACTCGTGGCGGCGCCCGGCGAGCGCCTTCCCCAGCAGCTGCTCGGACGCGCCGGCTCCGTACATCTCGGCCGTATCGATGAAGTTCACGCCGAGCTCCTGCGCGCGGTCGATGATCGACCTGGCGCCGGCCTCGTCCACGACGCGGCCGAATTGGTTCGTGCCGAGACCGAGCGCGGAGACCTGGACACCGGTGCGGCCGAGCGGGCGGTACTGCATCGCCGGAGAGAGTAGAGCCGACGCCCGGTGCTAGCGCAGGCGGATCGGGCGGATCGAGGACGAGACGCGATCCGGGTGCAGGATCGACGCGAGCAGCTCGATCCCGTCCACGACGCGCGGACCGGGCCGGCTGAAGTACGCGTTGCCGTCCACGGCGAAGACCCTTCCCGCGCGAACGGCGCGCATTCCTTCCCATCGCGGATCGGCGCGCAGCCGGGCGGACTCCGCCACGGCACGGTCGGCGTCGAACCCACACGGCAGCAGGACGAGCACCTCCGGATCGGCGCGGAACAGCTCGTCGTCCGGGACGTCGATCGAGGACACACCCCGCCGGCCGAGCAGCTCGGTGCCGCCGGCGTGCTCGACCTGCTCGGGAACCCAATGACCCGCGACGAACAGCGGGTCCAGCCATTCGAGGCATACGACACTGGGGCGCCGCGCCCCGGCGACGCGCGCCTGCACGGCCGCGACGCGCCGGCGGAGCGAGGACAGGACCGCCGCCGCTTCGGCGCCGCGGCCGAGTGCCGAACCGACCCGGCGAATGTCCTCGAAGATCCCCTCGAGCGAAGCGCCGTCGAGCGGCACGACCGCCGGTGCGGGACCCGGCGTCGCCGGGAGCTGCGCCACGGTGACCGCGCAGACCGAACAGAGGGTCTGCCCGAGGAGCACGTCCGGGCGCACGGCAGCGAGCGCGGCTGGATCGAGATGGAAGGTGCTCTCGCCGCGCTCGGACGCCTCGCGGACGGCGGCATCGATATCGCGACTGCTCGACCCGCCGGCGATCGTCGACCGCGTCACGCGTGGGAGCACCGTGGCCGCCGTCGGGTAGTCGCAGTCGTGCGTGACGGCCACGAGCTCGTCCCCCGCACCGATCGCGTAGGCGATCTCCGTAGCGGCCGGGACGAGGGAGACGACGCGCATGCCCGTAGGCTAGGGCTCGTGTCGGTGGAGCGCGCCGTTCAGCACACCATCGCGAGCGAGCCCGAGCTCGTCCGCTCGACCGCGAACGCCGTCCCCAAGGCCTGGGGCACGCTCGCCGCGCGCGGCGTCCTGGCGTTCCGCGAGATCGTCGGTCGGCCGCCGAGCGACGTGGAGCGCCGGGCGATCTGGGCCTCGCTCTGGGAACGCGTACGCCGGACACACGACGCCGGCGGTCGCGCGACCTGCGGACACGCGATCGACCCTGGCCGTCACGGCATCTGCGAGGTCTGCGGCGGCATGCTGCTCTGCGTCGAGTGCGCGCGGGCGCATTACTGCACCAGCGCGTGCGGCGCCCGCGGCTGCGTCGCGGGGCTGTGCGTGAAGGAGGTGCGCGACGGCCTCATCGCCGACACGTTCGGGCTCGAATGAGCGGTACGCGCTCATGTGGTCCGGCGGCAAGGACAGCGCTCTCGCTCTCCTGCGCGCGCGCGCGAAAGGTCTCGAGGTCGCGCGACTGGTGAACTTCTACGATCCCGCATCCGGCCGGGTGCGCTTCCACGCGACGCGCCGCGAGCTGATCCAGGAGCAGGCCGACGCGATCGGCGTCGAGCTCGCGCAGTACGCGACCGCCTGGGAGCGCTACGAAGCCACGTTCCGGACCATGCTGGACGAGCTCGGTCGCGACGGCTTCACCGGCCTCGCGTTCGGGGACATCCACCTCGCGGACGTGCGCGCCTGGTTCGAGGACCGCGTGCGCGCGGCCGGCCTCGCGCACCTCGAGCCGATCTGGGGCGAGCGGTCGGCGGACCTGCTGCGTGAATTCGTGGCCTCGGGATCGCGTGCGATCGTCACCTGCGTCGAGCGTTCGAAGCTCGACGAGCGCTGGCTCGGCCGGATCATCGACGAGCGCTTCGTGCGGGAGATCGCGTCCGAGCCGATCGATCCCGCCGGCGAGAACGGCGAGTACCACTCCTTCACGTTCAGCGGCCCGCTGTTCCGCGGTCCGGTGACGTGCCGCCCAGGAGCGACGCGGACGGACGGCGACTTCGCGCAGCTCGACCTGGAGCTCGTCTAGCGAGCCTTCGCCTAACGGCGCGCGGGCGTGGCCTCCAGCAGCTTCAACCCCTCGCGGATGAACGCCGGGATGTCCTGCGGCTGACGCGACGTGACGAGGTTGCGATCGACCACGACCTCCTCGTCGACGACGTCCGCGCCCAGCAGCTTGAGGTCGGACTGGATCGTCTTCCACGCGGTGAGCCGGTGGTCCCTGTACTTCCCCGCGGGGATGAAGATCTGCGGACCGTGGCAGATCGCCATGATCGGCTTCCGCGCGTCGAAGAACGCCCCCACGAACTCCACCGCGACCGGATGCGCGCGCAGGCGGTCCGGCGAGAAGCCTCCCGGGATCAGGAGGGCGTCGAACTGGTCGGGCCGCACGTCCGCGAACGCCTTCTCGACCGTCGCGGTCTCGCGCCCTTTGTCGCCCGTGAGGTGCTGTCCTGCCTGGAGGCCGACGATCGTGACCTCGTGGCCCGCCTCCCTCAGCGCGTCGTAGGGCTGCTTGAACTCCGAGTCCTCGAATCCGTTGGCCAGCACGCACGCGACCTTCATGTCTGGACCTCCCAAGCCGATGTGCGTTTCCTCGATCGTACGCGGCAGGCCCCAGCCTGCGGGCGTGCGGATCTTCGTCGCCGGCGCGAGCGGCGTGCTCGGCGCGCTCGGCGTGCGCATCGTGCCGCTGCGCGTGGCGGCTGGTCACAGCCTCTCGGCACCTGCTCGGCGCGCGCCTGCCCCGCGCCCGCGTGGTGCCGACCCCGACAGCGACTACTTCGCGGTCGGGTCGACGACGCGACCCATGAACAGGATCGCGCCCGTCTCGTCGTCGCGGATCGCGAAGACGAATGGCCGGTCGATCGTGAGCTCGACGACGTTGGAGGGTGCGCTCGTCGCGCCCGCGATCACCGCGGTCGCGGCGGCGGCTTCGGTGCCGTCCTCGTCGACGGCGACGAACGCCTGGTGCGCGACCTCCTGTAGGAGCAGCTTCTCGCGCGGCGCCATCGCCGAGAAGTCGGCGTTCTCCGTGAAGGCGAGCGGCATGCCGAGCTTCGACAGCGTGCCCTTCAGCATCGCCGACGAGCGGAGCTGGAACTTCGGCATGGAGAGGCGGACGATCTTGCGCGAGGGAAGGTCCAGCATCCCGCGCAGCGTCGACGCGTCGCCGAGGCTCGACTGGACGGCCGCGAACGAGCCGGCGTCGGGCACGACGAGCACCATCGACAGCCCGCCGAGGTAGGGCAGGCTCACCGCCTGGAACCGTGTCCCGCGCGCGTACGGCAGGTTCGGCATCGTGCCGAGACGCATGAGCTCCGCCTGCGCGTCGCTGCCGTCGAGACGGTGGAACGGCGCGGCCTTCGTGAACGACTTCTCGAACGGGACCTCCCACCTCGCCTTCAGGTAGATCGCGTTCACGAGCACGAGGCGCGTCAGGTCGTCGAGCACACCCTGCGGGACGAGCTCCGGGATACGGGTCTTCGTGCGATCCGAGACCCACGCGTTGATGGTCTTGCGCGCGTCCTCGCGCGCCGCGATGTAGTCGACGACACCGACGCCGGTGCCGTAGTACGCGGCGAGCTGATCGAGATACGCTTTCGCGAGCTCGAGGTCGCGCTGCACGAAGAGCTGATTCGCCGTGCCGAGCTCGAGCGGCACGGTGATGTTCCCGAACGGGTAGCTGCCGGGACGCTTCGCGAGCGCGCGGTCGAGCGCGTTGAAGGCGGCGTCGAGGTCGCCGGCGTCGCTCGCGTGGAGCACGGCGTCCATCTCGGCGCGGGTCTTCCCAACGGCACCGTCGCGCGTCATCGCGAGCGCGGTGGCGACGCTGTACGGCGAGAAGACGAGATTGCCGTCGCCCTTCGCGAGCTGCGCGAACAGGTCCGCGTCGAGCGCGGCGAGCGCCGCCGCGGCGCGCCTGGCCGACTCGAGATCGCCCGATGCCCGCGCGACGTCGGACCGCACCAGCGTGCCGGCGGCGCGCACGGTCAGCGGCGAGGCGCCAGACGAGGAGGGCGGAGCGCTCGGCGACCTCTCAGCCGCCGGCGGCGTGCAGGCGCCGAGCACGAGCACGGCTGCGAGGAGCGCGCGTCTCATCACTCGGATGACGCGCGGGAAGGCGGTTTGTTCCGGCCTAGTGCTGAGGGTCGGCCGCGAGCCAGGCATCGACCTTCGCGCGGAAGCGCGTGGGCGCCTTGGCGAAGGTCTTCATGCAGCCGGGCGAGCAGAACGCGTATTCGCGGTCGTCCATCGCGAGCGTGAGGCCGTTCTCACGCGCGTCGTCGACCGCGACGATCATGTCGCACACGGGGTCGAGGATCTTCGGCCCCGCGGCGGCGCCGCTGTCTTTCACGCGGCCGCGGTGTCGAGGTGCGGGTTCAGGAGCTGAAGGAGACGCTCCTTGGGCATGTAGCCCACGAGGCGCTGCGCCTCGCGACCGTTCTTGAAGAGGATCATCGTCGGGATCGAACGGACGCCGAAGCGTCCCGCGGTGACCGGATTCGCGTCGACGTCGAGCTTCGCGACGCGTACCCTCGAGCTCTGCTCGCTCGCGATCTCCTCGAGGATCGGCGCGACCATGCGGCAGGGGCCGCACCAGGTGGCCCAGAAATCGACGAGAACCGGCGTGTCCGACTTGAGGACCTCGGTCTCGAAGGTCTGATCGCTGACAACCGTTGGCTTCGTCACGTTTCTCGTCCTCCCAGGGCTTTCACCATCTGAACGCGAGCTGCTGCCCACTTTGTTCCACCGCGGGCTCGAGGCCCAGGACGCTCTCGAGCCCATCCAAGCCTACGTCGCGGTCGGCCAGGAAGCCTCGCAGCGGCTTCCACTTTACGAACCTCCAGCCCCGGCGTCGAACGACCTCCGCCAGGCCCGGCGAGCGCTCCAGCTTCTCGGCCACCAGCGTGGTCCGCTCGTCGGCGACGGCCAAGAACCGGAAGACCCGATCGTCGTCGGGTATGGCCTCACCCAGGGAGAGCACGCTGCGGTGTAGCCGCGCTGTCCAGTCGACCTGCCAGAGGAACGCCATGCGGCCGCGGTCGTACCAGACGCAATCGACCGCGTCCAGCGCTTCCGCCGGGCCGCGGAGCGAGCGCGCCGGCCCCGTAAGACGCTCGGCGTCGGTGAGCAGATCGACGAGCGTGCGCCCGCGATCCGCGTGCGAGGCGGGCACGGCCCGCCGCTGCAGATCGCGGCCGACATGCACCTTGAAGCCCAGACGGTGGCCCGCGTCCACGAGATCGGCGATGACCTGCGCCTGCGACGCGTGGCGCGCGACGAGGGCATCCACGCCGGAAAGGCGCCACTTCCCCTCCTCGGACTGGTGCGCGTACGACGCCACGGTCCGCTCGATGAGCTCGCGCTCGGGCGTCTCGACGCCGCGAAAGAGCGCGTACGTGCGACGCAGCAGCGATCGTGTATCCACCTCGCGCGCCGCCGAGAGGACGCCCCAGACCGCCCACTCGACACGATCGTCGAGCGGTGTCACGTCGTGCGGCTCGGCAAGGACGTATCCGATCTCCTCCGGATCCGTCGCGAGAGTGACCCGCGCGAGACCGCTGCGCCGCGCGTCCGCCAGCGCGGACCTGAAGTGGTCGAGGAAGAGCTCGAGCTCGGACACGCCGCCGGCGCGAGCGAGCGCGAGCGGGACGAGGAGCGCTTCGGCGGAGAGCGCCTGCAGCGCCGCGGCGGCCGCCAGGTCCTCGCGGATCGGCTCGCCGCGCGCGAGATACGCGTCGCGCACGCCCTTCCGGATGACGTCCTCGATGAGCGCGCCGTCCGCGGAGGTCTGGTCGCGGAGCAGCGGGATGTCGCGGTCGAAGTCGCACGTCGCGGCGGCGGCGCCGGTCCCGTACGCGCCGGGGAGCGCGTCGCGCTGATAGAGGATCGTGCGGAGGCGGTAGCCCGCGCCCGCGCCGGCGAGCACGACGGCCGCGAGCGTCGCGGCGTCGGCGTGCTGCACGTACACGACCGCCGCGGCGCCGGCCTTCGACGCGCGATGTCCCTCGATGAGCGCGGCGCGCATCTGCCGAAGGAGCCGTTCGCGCGACGCGAGCCGGCCGTCGCCGTTGTCGATCGGCTTCAGCGCCTTCGCGCCGAGGAGCAGCGCGCTCGCGACCGTCGACCATCCGCCGAGCGTGTCCTCCACCGGAGCCTGGCAGAGCACGAGATCGGCTTCGCCCTGCTCGAGCGGGACGACGTTGCGCGGGCGCGGCGGCCGCTGCGAGAGCCAGGCGACGAGCTCGCGGACGGTGCGCTCGTATTCCAGCCAGATGTTGAGCTCGCGCGTCTGAGCGGCGTGGCCGCGTCGCGCCCGGCCCTTCTCGACGCGCAGGGGCGCGCCGTGTCCGGCGACAGCGTTCAGCCGGCTGCCGGAGACGATCGTCTCGAGCAGGCAGAGCTTGAGGACGGCCCGCGCCTCGGGCGCCGCGTCGCCCGCGGTCTCGATCGCGCGGAGCGTGGCCATGAGCGCGGTGATGTTGCGCGGCGTGTACAGCGCCGCGACCGATTCGCCCAGCGCCTGGGCCGCCGGATCCTGCCCGAAGCGCTCGACGAACTGCCAGTACGCCATGCCGCGCGGCTCGAGCCGCCGCGTGCGCTCCTCGTCCTCGGCGTCGGTCGCCTCGATGAGCAGCGCGCGCCCGTCGCGCGCGCAGACGCCGCAGCGGAAGGCCTTCTTGCTCGGGACCGGCGCGTCGCGCTCCCAGAGGAACGCCTCGACGACCGTGGGCGCGCGGCAGGTCGCGCAGCGCGAGCCGTACAGCTCGCGCATGGCGACCCGATGCGGCGTGCCGATGAGCGCGCTGTCGGCGACCCGCTCGAAGGCCGCGAGGATCTCGTCGGTGGACGGCGCGTCCGCGACCACACCGCGCGCCCACTCCCCGAGCGGCTCGCGGGATCGCGCGATGCCGCGCCGATCGACACGCTCGGCCGCGTCCGCGGCGGAGCAGGGGTACGCCAGCGGGTCGAGCACGATGCCGCGCGGCGGCGCGTAGGCGTTGGTGAAGGTCTCCGCGACTCCGGCGGGGAACGCGGTGCCGAAGCGGTGAAGCGGTCGCGGAAGCGGCGCCGTCTCGATCGGCGTGAACGACAAGACCCGCTCTCGCAGGGTGCTCATCGCTCTTCGCGCTCGCTTCGGCCTGCCCGCGGCGGCCTGCCCCACCGGCTCATTGCAGCCTGAAGAGTACGGCCCTCCGGGCGTCCGCGATCACACCGACCCAGGTGCCGTCCTTCGACACGACGAGGTCCTGGATCTGGCCGAGCGGCGCGAGCTGGTCCTTCGCGCCGTCCTTCGGCGCGAAGGTGACGAGGCTGTCGGTCCCGTCGAGGACGACGGGGCGCAGCCCGACGGCGATGCGGCGGCCGTCGACGAGGGGCTGCGACCACGTGGCGGTCCCCTCGGGCGAGATCGCGGTGAGCTGCTTCGCGTCGAGGAGGTAGAGCGTCGCGTCCTTGGCGAACTCGATGTCCCGCACCGGACCGCCCACCTTCGCGACGGTCTTCGAGGGGTCGGCGGCGTGGAGCGAGAAGCGGAAGGTGCCCTGATCCGTGACGGCCGCGCCGAAGGAGCCGGTCGGGTCCACGGCGAACGCCTTGCCCAGGCCGGGAAGGGTCACCGCGCCGCGCGGCACGCGCTCCTGCCCCAGGCGCAGCACGCGGACCTCGAAGCCCCGCGCGGTCTGGACGCCGATGAAGAGCTCGCCCACGTCGCTCGCCGCGAGGATCGCGCCGCTCGAGCCCGTGTCGATCGGGAACGGATCCGCGAGCGGCACGCCGTCCGGGGCACGCCCGCCCACGACGCCGACGGACGAGGCGGCGAAGGCGTACGCCCTCGGCACGAAGACCGCCGAGATCGCCGCGCCTTGGAGGCGCATCGGCTCGCCGACGTAGAAGGTCGGCCGCGGCATGACCCACGTCACCATGAGCTGGCCGCCGCCGAAGAGGAACCGCCCGTCGTCGGTGAAGACGAGCTGGTTCACGCCGGCGTTGAAGCGCGGCAGCGCGCGGAGCACGCCGTCGTTCGTGTAGATGGCGATGAATCCGTCGTCCGCGCCGGTCGCGACGAAGCTCGCGTCGCCGGAGAGCGCGATCTTGCGCGCGCCGGCGTGCGTGTCGATGAAGCGCTCGGGCTCGCGCCACAGCTCGAGGTCGGGGCTCGTGCCGGAGCGCGCGAAGGCGTAGGCGGTCTGGTCGATGACGATCGCGCCGGTGCCGTTCTTCTGCAGCTCCTTCGCGGCGGCGTCGGCCGACGCGCGGTCCGCATAGGTGACGCGCACGACGAACGGGCTCGTGGTCGCGGGGATGGCGTTCGGACCGAGCGCCCTCGCCTGCGCGGCGGCCTCGGCCGCGCCCGCGAACGGGCCGATCGTGACGAGCGCGCCCTGCGAGCGCGTCGCGCTCACCTTGATCGACCGCCCGCGCTCGATCGTCTTGTCGAGGCTGCCGTCGTCCTTGAGCAGGCTCTCGAGCTCCTGCAGGAGGCCCCAGCCCTTGTCGACGTCGGCGACGATGCGGGCGAGCGCGTCCGCGCTGCGGACGTCGGCGTACGAGAGCGCGTCCTTGCGGAGATCGCTGAGCGCGTCGGCGAGGACGACGAGCCGGTCGTGGATCGGTCCGGCGGTCTCGACGACCGCGGCGACGATCTTCGTGGCATTGTCGGCGAGCAGCTGCGCCTGCGCGCGCGCGACGATCGCGTAGCGGTCCGGCGTGACGACGCGGATGTGCTCGCCGTTGAGCGCGCCCACGAGCGCGTAGTCGTAGGCGGCGAAGTTCAGGAGGATGTCGGCGATCTCGCGCGCGATGGGCCGCGCGTCGGCGATGTCGCGGCTGGGGGCCTGTCGCGGGGACGGAGCGGATGAGCATGAGACCGTCGCCACGATGAGGATCGCGAATACCGCTCCCCATCCGGCGCGTCCCATCAGCTCACCCCTTTATTCGTCCTCTTCGTCCTCCGCATCGTCCTCGTCATCGCCCACGACGAGCGGCTCCTCGACGGATTCGGCCTCTTCCAGCACTTCCTCGCCGGTCGCGGCCTCGGCCTCATCTTCGACGCCCTCTTCGATGTCCTCGAGCTCCTCGTCGGCGTCGCTGCCGAACCGGAAGAAGTTGCCCTTGATGTACGCCCGCTCCTTCGTCTCGGCCGGCCGGTGGTGCCCCGGGAACGAGATCCGGCTCGCGTTCTCGGCGCTCTGGAAGACCTCTCGAATGGCAACGCGAGCGTTCGCCTGGTCGTTACTGACGATCGCCGCGACGTACTGGTTTCCGGTACGGATGAGATCGATGAGGCGCCGTCCGACCTTCGGCTCGAGGAATCCGAGGAGCTCGCCGTCCCGGGCGTGCACCGCGAGAAGGCCCTCTTGCTCGCGCAGCTGGCACTCAGCCCCGGCGCTGTAGCGCGCGAGGATGTGCGCCGGCGCGGGGTTGATGAGCCGCAGGATCCCGGTCTTGCCCATGTCCTCGATGAAGAGGCGGGGCTGGGTCTTGGTGGTCGTGGCGACCGCCTTCCCGTTGTGCTCCTGGAGCTGGGCGATGCGCTGGCTGCCGCGGATGGCGATGGAGTTGTAGGGCTCGGCCTTCAGCACCTCGGCGAACGCGGCCTTCGCCTCGTCCAGCGAGCCCTGCTCCAGCAGCGCGCGGCCCAGCCGGTTGCGGGCGTCCACGTCGTCGGGCGCGGCTTCGAGGATCTTCGTGTTCAGCTCGATGGCGCGCGGCCAGTCGGCGTCGAGCGCCGCGGCCACGGCCTGGTCCGCGAGGGCGCGCACGCGCAGTCCGGCGTCGGCTGAGGGAGACATCCACGTCATTGTCCCACATGTTGCGAGTACATTTCGCGCGACATGCCGTATCTGTCTGAGATCCAGCATCGGCGGGTCATCGAGCCGAACGGCAACGAGATCGGCACGCTCAAGGACCTTGCGGTCGTTCCCCAGGGCCAGTTCCCGGCGATCCAATGGGCCATCCTCGCCACCGGCGAGGGCGAGCGGGTCGTGAAGTGGAGCGATATGGCGCAGGAGATCGGCCACCTCCGCCTCCGGACCCGGCTCGAGGCGACGCCGCAGGCCAGCCTCCCGCCCGAGGCGATGCGCCTCTCGCGCGACCTCCTGGACAAGCAGATCGTCGACACGCACGGCGCCAAGGTCGTGCGGGTGAACGACCTCCAGCTCTCGGAGGTCGACGGCCAGCTTCGCCTCGTCGGCGCCGACGTCGGCCTCCGCGGCCTCCTCCGGCGCGTCGGCGCCGAGGCGTTCGCCGAGCGCTTCGCCGGCCTGGCCGGCCGGAAGCTGCCCCGAGGGATCATCCCGTGGCATCTCGTCGAGCCGCTCGAGGCGCCGGAGGCGAACGTGCGCGTCACGGTGCCGCGCACGAAGCTCGCGCTGCTCCATCCGGCGGACATCGCCGACATCGTCGAGGAGATGGCCGCGGACGAGCGGCGGCAGGTGTTCGAGCAGCTCGACGTCGAGACCGCCGCCGAGGCGCTCTCCGAGGTCGAGCCCGAGATGCAGGCATCGATCGTCAGCGACCTCGATGAGGAGCGCGCCGCCGACATCCTCGAGGAGATGGCCCCCGACGAGGCGGCCGACCTCCTCCAGGATCTCCCCGAGGAGCGGCGCGAGGAGCTCGTCGACCTCATGCAGAAGGAAGAGGCCGCCGACGTCGAGGAGCTGCTCACCTACCCGGAGGATTCGGCCGGCGGCATCATGACGACGGATTTCGTGGCGCTCGCGGCGGAGCTCACCGCGGCACAGGCGATCGACAAGCTGCGCGAGCTGCAGCCGGACCCCGAGCTCACCTACTACCTCTACGTGGTCGACGCGCAGGGCCGGCTCGACGGGGTCGTCAGCCTGCGCGACCTCGTCGTGGCCAAGCCGGACCAGAAGCTCAACGAGGTGATGGATCCGCACGTCCTGAAAGTCGAGGCGACCACGTCGAAGGAAGAGGTCGCCGCGCTCATCGCGAAGTACGACCTGCTCGCGCTACCCGTCGTCGACGCGCGTCAGAAGCTGCTCGGCACCGTGACGGTCGACGACGTCGTGGAGATCATGCTCCCGCGCGGCTGGAAGAAGAGGTCAAGCCGGACCCTGGCCCGGTGAGGCGCGTCCGCTTCTACCTGCTCGCGCTCGGTCCCGGCCTCGTCACGGCGTTCGCCGACAACGACGCCGGCGGCATCACGACCTACTCGCTCGCGGGCGCGCAGTTCGGCTTCGGCCTCATGTGGGTGCTGCTCGTCACGGCCATCGCGCTCACCGTGACGCAGGAGGTCGGCGCGCGTCTTGCCCTCGCGACGGGCCAGGGTCTCGCCGGTCTCATCCGCGAGCGCTTCGGCGTGCGCTGGACCGCGTTCGCGGTGCTCACGATGCTCGTCGCGAACCTCGGCACGACCATCGCCGAGTTCGCCGGCATGGCCGCGGCACTCGGCCTCTTCGGCGTCCCGCCGCAGCTCTCGGCGCTCCTCTCGGCCGCGCTCGTCGTGCTCATCCTCGCGCGCGGGAACTTCACGAAGATCCAGTACGCCTTCGTGGCGATCGGCGCCGGCGTCTCCATCTCGTACGCCGCATCCGCGTACCTCGCGCATCCGGACTGGGGACGCGCGGCGAGCGCGCTCGTGCAGCCGCAGATCAGCTGGAGCGGCGCGTACTTCCTCATGCTCGTCGGCGTGGTCGGCACGACGATCACGCCGTGGGGGCAGGCGCTCATCCAGTCGTACATCGCCGACAAGGGCCTCGGCCCGCGCGACCTCGGGCCGGTGCGGCTCGACGTCACGCTCGGATCGGGCGTGCTCACGAACCTCATCGCCGCGTTCATCGTCATCGCCTGCGCCGCGACGCTGTTCCCGAACGGCGAGACCATCAACGACGCCGCCGACGCCGCGCGCGCGCTCGGACCGCTGGTGGGGCCGTCGGCGACCCTGCTGTTCGCCGTCGGCCTCTTCGCCGCGGGTCTCCTCGGCCTCGGGACCGTGCCGCTCGCGAGCGCCTACTTCGCGTGCGAGGCGTTCGGCTTCGAGCGGGGGCTCTCGTTCCGCTGGCGCGAGGCCGGCGTGTTCTACGGCCTGCTCACCATCTTCATCGTCGGCGCCGCGCTCTTCGTCGTGATCCCCGGCCTGCCGCTCATCCAGGTGATGCTCGTCGCGCAGGTCGTGAACGGCCTGCTGCTGCCGATCATCCTGATCTTCGTGATGAAGCTGTCGCGCGAGCCGAATCTCGGAACGCTGCGGAGCGGCCCGATCCTCTACCCGCTGGGGTGGCTGATCACGGGTCTCGCGAGTGCGATGTCCATCACCTTCGTCGCGTCGCTCATCATCGGGGGATGATGCGCGCGCTGACGCTGGCGATCGCGCGTCAGCGCGGCTGGTCGAGCACGCCACCGCCGGCGTCGAGCCAGCGGTCGGGGTTCTCCTGGAAGATACGCTTGCAGCGGTCGCGGTCGAAGTCGTAGTACCGGCCCTCGTAGCGGAGGCGCATCCCGCCCTCGCCGACCGGCTGCTTGCAGACGACGCAGCGGCGCTCTACGTCTCGCACCGGACTCGGCCTTCGTTCACTCGAGCTCGATGATCGGCTGGTGCGCGCGGACGAGCTGGCCGTTCTCGACGATGATGCGGCGCACGCGTCCGCTCGCGGTCGAGCGGATCTCGTTGAAGAGCTTCATCGCCTCGATGAGGCCGACGACGTCGCCCTGCGTGACCTCGCTGCCGACCTGGATGAAGGGCGGCGCCTGCGGCGACGGCGAGCGATAGAAGATCCCGGTGAGCGGGGCATTCACCGTCGGGTAGTCCGTGCGCGCCGGGGGCGCGGGTGCCATCGCGGTGACGCCGCTCGCCGGAGCGCTCGCGCGCGCCGTCTCGCCGGCGGCGGCGCCCTCCTTGCTCACGCGGACGCGCAGCGGACCGCGGCGGACCTCGAGCTCCTGGACCTCGTCCGCACCGAGCCGCTGCAGCAGCTCGACGACGAGCGCGTTCGCGTCGGCGCGCAGCTTCTTCGGATCGGCCACTACGACGCGCCCTTTCGGAAGATGAGCGACGCGTTGTGGCCGCCGAAGCCCATCGAGTTCGACATCGCGACCTCGACCTGCGCGGCGCGGGCCACGTTCGGGACGTAGTCGAGATCGCAGAGCGGATCGGGGTTCTCGAGATTGATCGTCGGCGGCAGCACGCCGTCGCGCATCGCGAGGAGGCAGAAGATCGCCTCGATCGCGCCGGCCGCGCCGAGGGTGTGCCCGGTCATCGATTTGGTCGACGAGACCGCGAGGTCGTACGCGTGCGTGCCGAAGACGGCCTTGATCGCGCTCGACTCCGAGCCGTCGTTCGCCTGCGTCGACGTGCCGTGGGCGTTCACGTACGCGATGTCGGTCGGCCCGATGCCGGCGTCCTCGATCGCCATCCGCATCGCCCGGACCGCGCCCTCCGCGCCCTCCGGCGGCGCGGTGACGTGGTACGCGTCGGACGTCGCGCCGTACCCGACGACCTCGCCGAGGATGCGCGCGCCGCGCGCGCGGGCGTGTTCGAGCTCCTCGAGCACGAGGCAACCGGCGGCCTCGCTGAACACGAACCCATCGCGGTCTCGGTCGAACGGGCGCGACGCCTTCTCGGGCGCGTCGTTGCGGGTGGAGAGCGCGCGCGCCTGGTTGAACGCGGCGATCGCGACCTTGATGAGGCCGGCCTCCGCGCCACCGGCGAGCATCACGTCGGCCTGACCGCGGCGGATCATGTCGGTCGCCTCGCCGATGGCGTGCGCGCTCGACGCGCAGGCCGAGACGTGCGCCATGTTCGGACCCTTCGCGCCGTACTTCATCGCGACCTCGCCAGCCGCCATGTCGACGATCATCATCGGGATCATGAACGGCGAGACCTTCTTCGGATCCTTCGCGTGCGAGAGCACGTTGTCCACCAGCGTCGAGACGCCGCCGATGCCGGACCCGAACGCGACGCCGATGCGCGGCGCCCTCTCGGGCGTGACGTCGAGCTTCGCGTCTCTCAGCGCCTGACCCGCGGTGGCGACGGCCATCTGCGCGAAGCGGTCGGCGCGGCGGATCTCCTTGCGGTCCATGTACTCGGTCGGCTCGAAGTCGCGGACCTCGCCGGCGATCCTCGTCTCGAGACCGCTGGCGTCGAATCGCGTGATCGGGCCGATGCCGCTGCGCCCCGCGCGGATGCCCTCCCACGTCTTCTCGACGCTGCTGCCGAGCGGCGTGATCATGCCCACGCCGGTGACGACGACGCGTGCGCGTCCGCGTTCCATGCCGTGAGTCTAGGGAAGGAAGCCAGAACGGGGACGCTCCCAGTGTCTCGACAAGATGACCGGGATCCCCGCCTCAGCACCGTCACCGGTACCGGCTCCGCGCCGAGCGCGCGGAGGCGCTCGCCGCGGAGCGCGGTCCGTCGCGCTGGTGGATTCGCCCGACCCGCAAGGCACGAGGCGTCCGGTCACGTGCCGACCCCGAGGAAGCTGAAGCGGCGCACGAGGCGGTCGTAGTTGCGGCGGCTGCGCTTCTGGCGCTCGTCCTCGGGGAGGCGCTCCCACGCGCGATGCGCGTGCCGCGCGGCCCGCGTGTCGCCGACGGCCACGCAGCGCAGCCCCTTCGCGCGGAGCGCGAGCGACGTCGCGATGTCGAGGTTCCGATAGAAGCGGTAGCGCTCGTCGAATCCGCCGATGGCGAGGAGCGGCTCGCGGCGCGTCGCGAAGCAGTAGCCCTGCACCGCGTCACACGCGCCGCCGGTGACCTCGTCCCACTCCTTGAGGTGATCGACCGCGCGCAGGCCCCACGGCCCGGCGGCTCCGACCGAGCTCGAGCGGAGCGCCGACGCGAGCGGAGCGAAGAGATCGTCGGTGAGCTCGACGGACGGATCGAGCTGAAGGAGGAGCCGCCCGCGGGCGATGCGGAGGAGGGCGTTGCGGCCCGCGCCCTCGCCCAGGTCGCGGTCGGCGAGCACGACCCGCACGCGCGCATCCGACGCGAGCGCGAGCACGCGGCGCGCGACCTCGGTGGTCGAGCCGAGGTCGAGCACAAGCACCTCCGAATCGGCCGGGAGCCAGCGGAGGACCGCGCCGACCGCGCGCTCCAGGTCTCCCGCGAACTCACGCGTCAGCACGCAGACCGACCACGCGCGGGACGCGTCCGCCGCACGCTCGTCGGGCAGCTCGCGTCCCGACGAGATCCGTCGCAGGCCGCGCGGCTCGAGGCGACGGTCGGCGCGAGAGACGAGCAGCGCGCCGCGCGGGAGGTCGTCGACGCGCCAGCCATCGAGACGCGTCCGCAGCTCGTCGGCCACGCGCAGGTCGCGCGAGGCGCGCGCGCGCCGTCGCTCGTCGATCACGTGACGGATCTCGTGCGGCACCTCGTCGCGCTCGCGCGCCGTCGCGACGAGGTCGAGGCCGAGCACGCGGTCCATCGCCTCGAGCGCCTCGAGCCGGTCGCGCGCCGACGTCGCGCCGTCCGCGACGCAGGCCTGCGCGACGGCGAGCGCGCCGGGCAGGTCGAGGTCGTTCGCGAGCCGTTCGTTGAACCGCGCCGTCCACGCCGTCCGCGCGTCGGTCGCCGGGCTCTCGGGCGCGAGCTGCGCGAGCGCGCGCACGCGCTGCCGGAGGTGGTCGAGGCCCTCGGCGGCCTGCCGCAGCGCGGCGTAGGTGAATTCCATGCGCGCCCGGTAGTGCGTGAGCAGGCACTGGTAACGGAACGCCAGCGGATCGATCCCCATCGCGAGGAGCTCGGTGATCTCCGCGGTGTTCCGCGCGGACTTCGCCATCTTCACGCCGTCGGCGAGGAGGTGCTGCCCGTGCACCCATATCCCGACGACGGGGTGACCGAGCGCGCCCTCCGACTGCGCGATCTCGTCCTCGTGATGCGGAAAGATGTTGTCGACGCCGCCGGTGTGGATGTCGAAGCGCTCCCCGAGGTAGCGCATGCTCATCGCCGAACACTCGATGTGCCAGCCGGGATAGCCATCGCCCCACGGCGACGGCCAGACGAGCGCGAGACGGCCGCGCTCGGCGCGCTTCCAGAGCGCGAAGTCGGCCGGATCGTGCTTGGCCGGGTCGATCTCCGCGCGCACGCCCTGCCGAAGCGCCTCCTGAACGTTGCCGGAGAGACGCCCGTAGCCGGGGAAGCGCTTGACCGCGTAATACACGGTGCCGTCCACGACGTACGCAAGGCCGCGCGCCACGAGCCGCTCGATGAGCGCGACCATCTCGGTCACGTGCTCGGTGGCGCGCGGGAACACGGTCGCGGGCAGGATGCCGAGGGCGCGCTCGTCGTCGTGGAAGCGCGCTTCGTACGTCGCCGCGATCTCCATCGGGGTCTTGCCCTCGGCGAGCGCGGCCGCGATGACCTTGTCCTCGCCGCGATCCACGACCTCCTGACGCATATGGCCGACGTCCGTGATGTTCTTCACGTGCACGACGCGGTAGCCCTCGACCTCGAAGGCGCGGCGCAGCCAGTCCGCCAGGAGGTACGAGCGCAGATTGCCCAGATGCACCGGCCGGTACACCGTGGGCCCGCAGGTGTACATGCGGACCTCACCGGGCACCAGGGGCACGAACTTTTCGATTCGGCGGGTCAGCGTATTGAAGAGGTGCAGCGTCCCTCGATGCTAGTCCCGCGAGACCTCACCATCGTCGATCCGGGGGAGGCGAACGATGGCAGCCGGATTCCTGTCCGACCCCCGCCTCCTCGGCGCCCGGGACGAGCGCGGGACGTCCGCTCTGCGCCTCGCCTACTCCCACCGCAAGGCGGAGGTCGCGAACGCGCTCCCCACCCATCGTCCCGATCTCGCGCCGCGCGCGAACGCCGGCGGAGCGAGGCCGCGGCCATGCCGCACGTCGCCGTGCTTGGCAAGCGTCCTCTGTGAAGCGGAACGACGCGAGGACAGCGCCTGCTCGGCCGCCGCTAGAGGATCGTCTCTCCGAGCGCGCTCGCGACGAGCTCGACCGCCAGCGACGCGGTGCGGTTGCCGCTGTCGAGGATCGGGTTCACCTCGGCGATCTCGACGGACACGAGCTTCCCCGACGCGGCGAGCATCTCCATCGCGAGCTGCGCCTCGCGGTACGTGAGGCCGCCGCGCACCGGCGTCCCGACACCCGGCGCTTCGTCGGGGTCGAGCGCGTCCATGTCGAGCGAGACGTGGATCCCGCCGGGCGCCTTGCCCGCGACGGCGATCGCCTTCTTCATCGCCTCGGCCATCCCCATGCGGTCGATGTCGGCCATGGTGAGCGCCGTCACGCCGGCGCGCTTGATGTTGTCGCGCTCTCCGGCGTCGATGTCGCGGATCGCCAGCAGCACGCCGTTGGCGCCGTCGGTGGTGCCACGCAGCGTCGCCGGGAACGGCTCGCCGGCGAGGCCGAGCGCGACCGCGAAGGGCATGCCGTGCACGTTCCCCGAGGGCGTGCTCTCCGGCGTGTTGCTGTCGCCGTGCGCGTCGATCCAGATCACGCCCGCGCGCTTGCCGGCGCGATCGAGGCCCGCGATGGTCCCCATCGCGATCGAATGGTCGCCGCCGAGGACGAGCGGGATGTTGCCGGCCTTCGCGATCGCCTCGACGGCGCGCGCGAGCTCCTCGCAGGCGCGCACGATCTCCTCGACGTTGTGCGCCTTCGGCCGTGACCGCACGCCCTCGAACTTCTCGTAGGTGTGCGTCGCGCGGCCCTCGTCGGGATCCTTGACGCGGATGTTCCCGCGGTCGCGCACGCGGTATCCGATCTCCGTGAGCTTCTCCGCAAGCGACGCGTAGCGCATCGCCGACGGGCCCATGTCGACGCCGCGGCGGCTCCCGCCGAGGTCCATCGGAACGCCGACGATCTCGACGGTGCCGCGCGCGTGCATCGTCGCGGCGCGCTCCGCCTCAGCCTGCCTCATGCACCGGCCTTCTTCGTCGGCTGGAAGACCGCGAGGATCGCGCCCTCGGCCGCGAGCTCGTCGCCCACGAAGGTGCGCACGGTCACGCGCGCGAAGCCGCGGCGGAGCTTGTCCATGACCGCCTCGAAGCGGCCGGTGTCGCCCGGCTTCACCATGCGCTTGAAGCGCATCTCCTCGATGCCCGCGAAGAGGCCGAGCCCGTCGCGGTACTCCGGCAGGCTCATCGCCATGACTGTGGCGGCTTGGGCCATGCTCTCGACCAGGATCACGCCGGGCACGATCGGGTTGCCCGGGAAATGCCCGTCCTGGTACCACTCGTCGCCGGTGAAGGTGTGCTCCGCGACCGCGCGGACGCCGGGCTCCAGCTCGGTGATGCGGTCGATGAGCAGGAACGGCTCGCGGTGCGGGATGAGGGCTTCGATGCCCTTGCGGTCGAGGACGCTCACAAGCCGAGTCTATTCGGGCGGATCGGACACGTGTCCTCTCGACGACGGCGATCGCCCACTCGATGAAGCGAGCGGCGCGCTCCAATCCATCACGCGCCTCCGCCGCCGTTGCCCGGCGCGCGTCATATGCCACGGCACTCTTCCGTCGAGGAGGCGACGCAGCTGCCGCGCTCGTGCGGACACACCTTCCTCGAGACGCGCCGCCGTCTCCAAGAGCTCGACCGCCCGGGCATGGTCCGTCTCCGAGGAGCGTCGACCGATCAGAGCCACGCAGACGGCGTCATTCGCGACGATCGCCGCGTGTACGGGCATCACCGTCTCCCAAGGCTCTTCACCTCCGTGAAATCGGTAGCGTCTTGCCTTCGATCCGAATGCGTTCGCGAATGCCGCGCCCGCGATCGCGGCGCAGCCGGAGCACATTCACACGATTGCCGCGGCGCTGGAAGAGCTCTTCGAAATCGCTCTCCGGAAACGCGTGCCGCGACTCGACCGCGATGTCGATATCGCTCGTCGGACGCATGTCCCCACGGGCCGCACTGCCGAAAAGGTACGCCGCGGTGACCCCTCGTTTCCGACGCAGTACGGCGGCGACCTCGCGCTCGAGACGATCCTTCACGGCACTCTCGTACGCGAGGAGTTCGTGAAGCGGCGCGACGAGCACGTGCTCCTCGTTGAGGCGGTACGAAGCGTTCTTCAGGGAGCGCTGTACGCGCACCACACCCTGCTCGACGAGCGCCGCAAGGACATCGCGGGCGGTCGGCGCCGAGAGTCCCGCGCGTCTTGCTATCTCGCGTCCACTCACGCCGACTCCGTGCGGCAGATCGTGCAGCACCCGAAGCACCCGGATGTGGCTGCCGGTCCTGAAGAGATCGTCCAGTGCGTGCTGGAGCCGCATGAAAGGAACTCCTAACACTAGGAAGCATTCCCTTACAGGCGAGCACGAGCTAGCCCGTGAGCGCGTCGACCCCCACGGTATCGATGAGATGGGTCGTGACCTGGCCGGAGCGGAACAGGTCCGACGCGAGGATCTTCTTGTGCGCGGGGATGTTCGTGGTGACGCCGACGATCGTGAACTCGTCAAGCGCGCGCTGCATGCGCGCGACGGCCTCCGCCCGGTCGCGACCCCACGCGATCAGCTTGGCGAGGAGCGAGTCGTAATACGGCGGGACCTCGTAGCCCTGGAAGCAATGCGTGTCGACGCGGATCCCCGGGCCGCCCGGCGTGAGCCACGTCGTGAGCACGCCGGTCGACGGCGCGAAGTTCTGCTCGCTGTCCTCGGCGTTGATGCGGCACTCGATCGCGTGCCCCTGCACCCAGATCTGCTCCTCGCTGAACGACAGCGGCTGCCCGGACGCGAGCGCGATCTGCTCCTTCACCAGGTCGATGCCCGTCGTGACCTCGGTGATGGTGTGCTCGACCTGGATGCGCGAGTTCACCTCGATGAAGTAGAACCGGCCGTCGGGCTCGACGAGGAACTCGAAGGTGCCGACGTTTCGGTATCCGCAGCGCACCGCAGCGTCGACCGCGCGGTGCGCGATCTCCTGCCGGAGCTGCTCGCTGATCGACGCCGACGGCGCCTCCTCGATGAACTTCTGATTGCGCCGCTGGATCGAGCACTCGCGCTCGCCGAGGCAGATGCCCGCGCCGTACTCGTCCACCGCGATCTGCGCCTCGACGTGACGCACGCCCTCGAGGCAGCGCTCGAGGTAGATGCCTTCGTCGCCGAACGACGCCTTCGCCTCGCTGCGCGCCTGTTCCCACAGACGCAGCAGCTCCGACGGCGACGTGGCCTTGCGCATACCACGGCCGCCGCCGCCGGCCTTCGCCTTCAGCATCACCGGATAGCCGATGGCCTCCGCGATGCGCAGCGCCTCGGCGCTGGTGCGCACCGGACCCTCGGAACCAGAGATGACCGGCAGGCCGAGACGCTTCATCGTGGCGCGCGTCTCGGCTTTGTCGTGGAAGGTGCGCAGCACTTCGGGAGGCGGACCGATGAAGGTGAGGCCGTGATCGCCGCAGACCTCCGCGAAGTCCGCGCTCTCCGAGAGGAATCCGTATCCGGGGTGGACGGCCTGCGCGCCGCTGATGAGCGCGGCCGACATGATCGCGGGGATGTTCAGATAGGAGTCGCGCGCGGGCGCCGGCCCGATGCAGATCGCTTCGTCGGCGAGGTGCACCGGAAGGCTCTGCGCGTCCGCCTCGCTGTACACGACGACGGACTGGATACCGAGCTCGCGGCACGCGCGGATGACGCGCAGCGCGATCTCGCCGCGGTTGGCGATGAGGACCTTATCGAAGGACAGGAAGCGCCTCCCTCAATGTCGTCTCATCGGAGACATTCGCGATCCTCGGCGACGAGAGGATCCGTTTCGCGAGCCCGGCGAGGACGGTCCCCGGACCGAACTCGATATACGCGGTCGCGCCCTCCCCTTCCGCGCGCCGCATGCAGGCGACCCACTGTACCGGAGACCACACCTGTTGCTCCAGCAGTGTGGGGAAATCGGCCGCTTCTTCGTGCTTCTCCGCGTCGACGTTCGCGATGACGGGAAGCCGCAGCGCGTTCCAATTGGCCGACGCGAGCGCGTCCGCGAGATCGGGGGCGACCGCGCGCATCGCGGGCGAATGGAACGCCGCGGAGGTGCGGAGCGGGATGACGCGCTTCGCGCCCGCGCTCTTCAGCGCGTCGGTCGCGGCATCGAACGCGTCGCGCGGTCCGCTGATCACGACCTGCCCCGGCGCGTTGTCGTTCGCGACGACCATCCTCGTTCCCATGATCGCGCGCGCGACCGCGTCGGCGTCGAGACCGAGGACCGCGAGCATCCCGCCGGATGGATCAGCCCGCTGCATGAGCTCGCCGCGTAGACGCACGAGACGCACCGCGTCCGCGAGCGGCAGCGCGCCGGCCGCGACGAGCGCGGTGAACTCGCCGAGCGAGTGGCCGAGCACCGCGACCGGCTCGGCGAGCCGGCCCGCGGCTTCCCGCGCGGCGCGTAGCGCGGCGATCGACGCGGTGAGGAGGGCCGGCTGCGTGTTCGCGGTAAGATCGAGCTCGCTCTGCGGTCCCTCCCAGCAGAGCGCCGCGACGTCGATGCCGAGAGCGTGCGAGGCCTCGTCGAACGCGTGCTGCGCGCTCGCGTAGCGGCCCGCGAGGTCGCGGCCCATGCCGACGACCTGCGAGCCCTGCCCAGGGAACATCCAAACGACGCCGCCCATCGGAGCGATGGAGTTTAGGCGAGTCGCGATGCGGTCGGCGGATATAGTCTCGACACAGATTGGTGCCGGTGCTCTTCGTCGACAGCGAGCTCGAGGCCGAGCTCGCGCGAGGTCGCCTCGAGAGCGAGGGCATACCCGCGCAGGTGCGCTTCAGCGCGAAGGGGGGGTACCCGCGCTACGCGGTGGGATACGGCGGCTTCGGCATCGGCGCGCCGCTGTCCACGTACGAGGTCCTCGTTCCATCCGAGCACGTCGACGAGGCTGGAGCGATCCTGCGCCTACCTGAGCGCGTGGCGCCGCACGCGGGCCGATGGCGGATCTGGATCGTCCGCGCGTGCGCGGCCTTCCTCGTCGCGACGCTCCTCTACGGAGCGTGGGTGCGGCTCCAGCTGCTGTTCTAGGACGGCGGTCGGTGCGCGAACGGGCCGCGTGGATCTTGATCCGCGTCATGGCGCGCTAGTGGACGCTGATGACGAAGAGGGCCTGACCGTATTCGACGGGCGCGCCGGCGGTCACGAGCACCTCCTTGATCTCGCCGTCCGCCGGCGACTTCACCTCAGAGACGTGACCGAGCGTCTGGACGCCGCCGAGCACCTCGCCGCGCGTGACCTTGTCGCCGGGATTCCACGTGCGCGGTCCGCTGAAGATGCCCACGTTCGCCGCATGCACCTTCTGCGTCTTCGGCGCCGCGGCGGCCGCGTCCTGCGTCGCGGCGCGCTCGGCCGTCGCCTCGCGCACGACGATGCCCCCGCGTCGCGTCACGGTCACCGCGAAGCCGTCGGACTCGACCTCGATCGTCGACGCGGGCGAGTCCGCGAGCAGACGCACGAGGTCGTCGACCAGACCCAGGACGTGGTCGGTGTCGCTCATGTTTCTCGCGCTCGCTTGACCCGCTCGTCGCTCGCCTTGTTCATGATCGTCGCGCTCGGATCAGCGGAAGCTTGCGCCACCACGGCACCGCCGGCGGCGGCGCGGCGGCCCCGCTGTCGGCGATCGTCCCGTACGAGCGGAAGCGCTCGTAGCGCGCCGAGAGCAGATCCGGGATCGCGACGCGCTCGAGCTTCACGAGCTGCGCGACGAGCGCGGCCTTCACGGCCCGTGCCGTGGCGGCGTGATCGGCGTGCGCGCCCCCCGGCGGCTCCGGGATGAGCGCGTCGACGACGCCGAGATCGAGCAGGTCCGGACCGGCGAGGCGCATCGCCTTCGCCGCGCGCTCGGCCTCGGCCGGGCTGCGCCACAGGATCGCGGCGCTGCCTTCGGGCGAGATCACCGAGTAGATCGCGTTCTGCAGCGCCAGCACGACGTCCCCCACCGCGAGCGCGAGCGCGCCGCCGGATCCGCCTTCGCCGAGGATGACGACGATGATCGGCGTGCGCAGCGCCGTCATCGTGAAGATCGCGCGCGCGATGGCCTCGGCCTGTCCGCGCTCCTCACCCTCGGGACCCGGGTAGGCGCCGGGCGTGTCGACGAGCGTGATGAGCGGAAGGTGGAACTTCTCCGCGAGCCGGTAGAGACGGACGGCCTTCCGGTACCCCTCCGGATGCGGCATGCCGAAGTTGCGGACGATGTTCTCCTCGGTCGACGCGCCCTTCTGCTCGCCGACGACGACGACGGGCCGCCCATCGAGCTCGGCGATGCCGCCGACGATCGCGGGATCGTCGCGGAAGCCGCGATCACCGTGCAGCTCCTGGAAGCGCTCGAAGGACGCACCGATGATGTCCAGCGCGTGCGGGCGCTTGATGTTGCGCGCGGCCTGGACCGCGTCCCACGCGCTCGCCCGCGCGGCGAGCTGCGACGAATCGGTGATGAGGTCGGCGTCCGCCGGCAGATGCCCGTTCGCGTCCACCTTCTTCGTGCCGACGAGACGATCGAGCATGGACATGGTCAGAGGCTCCAGCGCACATCCCGCGACGCGGCGCGGAACGCGCTCAGGAAGAAGCCGATGCGATCTCGCAGCTGCGCGCGCGGGACGATCTGGTCGAGGAAGCCTTTCTCCAAGAGGAACTCCGCCTTGCCGAAACCGGCCGGCAGCTTCTCGCCCACGGTCCCGCTCGTGACGCGCTCTCCGGAGAATCGGACGAGCGCGCCCGGCTCGGCGACGATGAGATCGCCGAGGGACGCGTACGACGCGAGGACGCCGCCGGTGGTCGGGTCGGTGATGATGCTCACGTAGGGGATGCCCGCCTCGTCGAGACGCGCGAGCGCGGCCACGATCTTCCCCATCTGCATGAGCGCGATGGTCCCTTCCTGCATGCGCGCGCCGCCCGACGCGGAGACGACCACCAGCGCGCGGTGCTCGGCAAGCGCGCGCTCGGCCGCGCGGGTGATCTTCTCGCCGACGACGCTGCCCATCGACCCGCCCATGAATTCGAAGTCCATCACCACGAGCTCGACCGGATTGCCGCCGATGGTCGCGCTGCCCGCGATGGCCGCGTCCTTCTCGCCGCTCTTCGCCTGCGCGGCGGCGATGCGCTCCGGATACGGCTTGCTGTCGGTGAACGAAAGGGGATCGCCGGAGGTGAGGGCGGCGTCCCGCTCGACGAACGAGCCCCTGTCGGCGAGCAGCTCGATGCGCGCCCGCGCGTCCATGCGGAAGTGGTGCTCGCACTTCGTGCACACGTTGAGATTGCGGGCGAGCTGCTTGTTGAACAGCATCTCGCCGCAATTCGGACACTGCGTCCAGAGGTGCGACGGGAACTCCTTCGGCTTGCGGCCGAAGGGCATACGCAGCCTCATGTCGGCTCCGCCGCCACGAGGCGAGAACCCATTCCTCGCAGGGGCTCCGCCCCTGCGACCCCGGGAAGGGCATCGCTGCGGCCCAGGCCCGGTCTGCCCCCGTCGCCGCGTGTGTCTCCGTGACTCACTTCGTCTCGTCCTCACGGTACCAGCACAGCCCGATGACGCCGGGGCCGGCGCGCGCGCCGATGACCGGTCCTGCCTCGGCGACCCAGTGCTCGACGCAATGGAACCGCTCCTGCACCCACTCGCCGAGCTCGCGCGCGCGCTCGGGCTCGTTCGTGTGGAGGGTGCAGGCGTGTAGGCGCGATCCCTCCGGCACGCGCTCGGAGACGACCTCCTTCAACCGCGCCACGGCCTTGTCGCGCGTCCGCACCTTGTCGAGCGGATGGACGACGCCGTCCTTCACCTCGAGGATGGGCTTCACCTGGAGCATCGATCCGAAGAGCGCGGCGGCCCCGCTCACGCGACCGGAGCGCTTCAGGTATTCGAGCGTGTCGGCGACCGCGAGGATCGCGATCTTCCCCGACATCCTGCGCGCGAGCGCGACCGCGTCGTCGAAGCTCCCGCCCGCGCGGCGCAGCCGTCCCACCGCCGTCGCGATGAGGCTGATGCCGCCCGCGAGCGAGCGCGTGTCGACGACCTCGACGCGCACGCCGGGCATGGCCTGCGCGGTGGTCGTCGCGACCGAGAACGTCCCGGAGAGCTCCGTCGCGACCGTGAGCACGAGGAGCTTCGTCGTCCCCCCGCGCACGATCGCGTCGTACACGTCGCGGCACTCGCCCATCGACGGCTGCGACGTTCCGGTGATCACTCCGGGCGCCGCGATCTTCGCGTAGAACTGCTCCGCGCTGAGATCGACGTTCGCGGTGAACGTCTCTTTGCCGATGTCGACGTGCAGCGGCAGCCACCGCACGTCGAACTCCCGCTCCAGGTCCTTCGTGAGGCACGCCGTCCCGTCGACGACGATCGCGAACCGGTCGCTCACCCGCGGCGCCCCGCGGAGGCGCCGCCGCGCGCCACGCGCGTATCCGCGCCCGCGACCCGCCACCGACCGGCCTCGTGGTCCACAATGCCGCGCCGCGCGAGGTCGCCGCCGGTCAGGGTCGAGAGCACGTCGCATGGCCGCGTGGTCATCGGCGGGAGACCCGCGACACGGCGCGCCTCGCGCTCACGCGAGGCGGACGTCGCCCGACACGACGCGCTCGACGCCGGAGGCCGTGTGCACGATGAGCGCGCCGTCGTCGGCGATAGCCGTCGCGGTCCCGCTGAACGGCGCGCGTCCTGAGACGTTCACGCGCACCGGGCGGCCGATCATCGTCGAGCGCTCGCGCCACTCATCGAGCGCCGCCGCGCGCTCGTCGGCGCGCACGATCCGATCGAGCTCGCGCGTGAGGCGCGCGAGCAGCGCGAGACGGTCCACGGCGGCGCCCGCCATCGCGAGCGATGTCGCGGATCCGCGCAGCTCGGGCGGGAAGCCCTCCGGTCGTTGATGCACGTTCACTCCAATGCCCAGCACGAGCACGCCTCCACTCTGGTCCGACGTCGCATGCGCGAGCGCGCCCGCGATCTTCCTGCCCCCAAGCTCGACGTCGTTGGGCCATTTTAGGCGCGCATCGGGAACATCCAGCGCATCGAGCGCGCGTGCGATCGCGACGCCCGCGAGCGCGGCGAAGAGCGCGGGCGCGGCCGGTGCCGGCCGCAGGATCCACGACGCCAGCAGGCTCGTCCCGCGCGCCGCATGCCAGGTCCGTCCGCGCGTCCCCTGCCCCGCATCCTGCTCGTCGGCGACGACGACGCCGCGTCCGCCGCCGGCCGCGGCGAGCTCGCGCGCGCGCGTCTGCGTCGACCCGAGCCGCTCGTGATATTCGACAGCGCGCCCGAGCTCGCGGCCGAACGCGGACGCGACCGCGGGATGGGCGAGGAGCGCGAGCCGCGGCACCTAGTGGGCGATGACGACCGGGACGCGCACGATCTCGTCGATCTGCCCGTCCTTCGGGCTTCGGTCGTACACCTCGACCACGCCGGTCGTGTCGGCTGCCGGCGGCGTGAACGTCGCGCCGACGCTGAACGTGCCGCGCGCGGGCGCGCCGGCGCTCGCGGTGGCGATGCCATCGACGACGACGCGTCCACCGCTATCGACGAGACGCCATTGCAGCGCGGCCTCGAAGACGCTGGCGTCCCCGGTGATCGCGAGGGGCGAGGTCACGCGCGCGCCGGAGAGCGGCGTGCGCACAGTGATCGAGCCCCGCGCCGAGGTCATCGGCGTCGCGGACGCGAGCGCGGTCGGGCTCGCGGACGCGCCGCCGGTCGCCGTCGCGCTCGGCGCGCGCGAGCCCCCCGCGACGCCGCCGCCGCACGCGGACGCGAGCGTCGCGATGACGAGCGCACCGACGACGACACGGGTCACGAGCGTCGCTCGACGATCTGCGCGCCCGCCGCTCGCACTCGGAGGAGACGGGCTCGACCACCGACACCGTGAGCCGCGGCGGTCTCCTCCATGGCCGCGACGACGCGCGGCGCGAGGCGGACCGGCGCGATCGCGAGGATGCTCGGGCCGGCGCCCGAGAGCGCGGCCCCGAACGCGCCGGCGTCACGCGCCGCCGCGATGACCTCGCCGAGCGCGGGGACCATGCTCGTGCGCGCGGGCTGGTGCAGCCGATCGGCCATCGCCATGGACAGCAGCGCGCCGTCCGATCGCAGCACGGCGGCCACGAGCGCCGCCGCGTGCGCGAGGTTGAACACCGCATCCGCGCGCGGGACCTGCGGCGGCAGGACCGCGCGCGCATCCTCGGTGAGAAGGCGCGCGCCGGGGATGAAGACGCAGACGCGCCACGCGCCGGGGAAGGCGATGCGGGTCGCGAACGGCCCCGCCTCGTCGGGCAGCGCCACCGTGAGCGCCCCGTACAGGGCGGCCGCGACGTTGTCCGCGTGGCCCTCGACCTCACTTGCCACGCGCAGGAGCGTGCGCCGATCGAGCGGCTCGCCGAGCAGTGCGTTCGCTGCTACCGCACCACCGACGATGGCCGCGGCGCTCGAGCCGAGCCCGCGCGCCACCGGGATCGCCGAGCGCTGCGTGACGTGCTGCGCGGCCACCGTCGCGTTCGCCGCACGCCCGACCGCGCGGGCCGCGACGACGAAGAGGTTGTCCTCGCCCTGCGGCACGGTCTCGCCGTCGCCGTCGCACTCGACGCTCCATGTCCGCGCCGGACGAAGCTCGAACTCCGCGAGCAGCGGCAGCGCCACCGCGAACGAGTCGAAGCCCGGCCCGAGATTGGCGCTCGTCGCCGGGACGCGCAGCCTCACGTCGTGGAGAGCACGCGGCGGACGGCATCGGTGGTCGCGTCGACCTCCACGGGCTCGCTCGCGAGCGAGCGCGCCGTGTCGGGATCCTTGAGGCCGTTCCCGGTGAGCACGCACACCGCACGATGGAGCCCCGACGTCTCCCCGGCACGCGCGCGCTTGCGCAGTCCCGCGATGGCCGCCGCGCTCGCGGGCTCGCAGAACACGCCCTCGTGCCGCGCCACGTCACGGTAGGCGGCGAGGATCTCCTCATCGGTGACGGCCTCGATCGCGCCGCCGGATTCGTCGCGCGCGCGCACCGCGCCGGCCCACGAGGCGGGCGCGCCGATGCGGATCGCCGTCGCGATCGTGTGCGGCTCCGCGACCGGAGCGCCGCGCACGATCGGCGCCGCCCCCTCGGCCTGGAACCCGAACATCCGAGGACGCGAGCGCGCCATGCCCGTGCCGCTCGCCTCGACGAATCCGCGCCAGTACGCGGTGATGTTGCCGGCGTTGCCGACGGGGATGAAGACCGCGTCGGGTGCGTCGCCGAGCGCGTCGCAGATCTCGAAGGCGGCCGTCTTCTGCCCCTCGATGCGGTACGGATTGATGCTGTTCACGACCGTCGCCTCGCCGGAGGCCCCGAGCTCGCGCACGACGGCGAGCGCGGCGTCGAAGGCGCCACGGACCGCCACGATGCGCGCGCCGAACGCGATCGCCTGCACGAGCTTGCCGAGCGCGACGTATCCCGCGGGCAGCACGACCGTGCACGGCAGACCGGCGCGCGCCGCGTAGGCCGCCGCGGAGGCCGAGGTGTTGCCGGTCGAGGCGCAGAGCACCGCGCGCGCGCCCTCCTCGACCGCCTTCGCCACGGCGACGACCATGCCGCGGTCCTTGAACGAGCCGGTCGGGTTCCCGCCCTCGACCTTCAGCCACACCTCGTCGATGCGGCACTCGCGTTCGAGCCAGCGCGCGCGCACCAGGGGCGTGTCGCCTTCGCCGAGCGTGATGCGGGGCGTGCGGGCGGTGATCGGAAGGTGCGCGGCGTATCGGTCGATCAGCGTCGGGCGCATGGGCACCCGGCGATGGTATCGCCGGGCCTAGCATGTGGTCGCATGCACCTCACCGAGAGCGATCGACAGCTGCTCCGCGTGGTGGCCGTGCTGTTCGCGGCGTTCCTCGCGATACAGGTGTTCGCGCTGGTCTGGCAGGCCGTCGGCGCGGTGGCCGACGTCCTGCTGGTGTTCATCGCGGCGTGGGCGGTGTCCTACCTGCTCGCGCCGCTGGTGCGGCGGATCGATGACCGGACGCCGCTCGACCGCACGCTCTCCGTCGTGGCGGTGTACATCGTCATCGCGGTCCTGCTCGCGGCCGCGGGCGCGCTCGTCGTGCCGCCCCTCTCGCAGCAGCTCTCCGACATGATCGCGCGCGCGCCCGAGTACGGCGACCGCGCCGGCCAGGCCGTCATCAACGCGCAGAACACGCTCGCGTCCGCCGGCGTGAAGGTGGACCTCGCCGATCTGTACGGGACCCTGCCCCAGCGCGTCGGCGCGATCGCCGGAGCGTACGCGGCCGACATCCTCGGCGTGATCTCGGCGACCGCAGGCGTGCTGTTCAACCTCACGCTCGTGCTGATCATCGCGTTCCTCATGCTCATCGACGGCGACGCGCTGTGGCGCCGCCTGCTGATGCGCCTCCCGCCGTCCCGCCGGCACGAGGCCGAGATGTTCCGCGAGGCCGCGGACCGCTCGTTCGGCGGCTTCATCCGCGGGTCGCTGATCCTCGGCACGATCTACGCGATCGCGACGTACATCATCCTCACGTTCTTCAGCGTTCCGTTCGCGGGCGTGCTCTCGGTCGTGTCAGGGCTCACGATGATCATCCCGTTCTTCGGCCCCATCATCGCGATGGTCCCGGTCCTCGGCGTCACCGCGGTCGGCGCGGGCGATCGCCTGCTCTGGGTGTTCATCGCGCTCCTCGTGCTGCAGCAGATCGTCCTCAACGTCGTGGGCCCGCGCATCATGTCACGCAGCATCGGGATCCACCCCCTCTTCGTGTTCTTCGCGCTCCTGCTCGGCGCGCGCGTCGCGGGCTTCTGGGGCGTCGTGCTCGCGATGCCCATCGCGGGGATCCTGAACGTGTTCGCGCACTACCTGTGGGACGTCACCATCGGACGGCCGGGCGAGTCCGAGCATCTGGTCGAGGCGAGCTGATGGCGCACCCGCACATCCTCGTCACCAACGACGACGGCATCGACGCCGACGCGCTGCCGCCGCTCGCGGACGCGCTCGGCGCGGTCGGCGACGTCGACATCATCGTCCCCGAGCGGAATTGGAGCGGCGCCAGTCACAGCATCACGCTCTTCCGGCCGCTCCGGGTGCGCGCGACGAAGCTGCGCAACGGACACCCCGCCCACATGACGGACGGCTCGCCGACGGATTGCGTGCGGCTCGCCGCGCTCGGGTTCCTGCGTCATCGTCCGGATCTCGTGGTCAGCGGCATCAACCGCGGCGCGAACATGGGCGACGACATCACCTACTCGGGCACGGTCGCGGCGGCGATGGAGGGACTCCTGTCGAACATCCCGTCGATCGCGATCTCGATCGCGGCGTTCGGCGGCGATACCGACTACGGTCCGGCCGCGTCGTTCGCCGCGCTCCTCGCCCAGAACATCATCGAGAAGGGCTTCGCGCCGGACTCGCTCCTCAACATCAACGTCCCCGCGCTCCCGCGCGACCGCATCGCCGGCGTCGAGGTCACGCGGCTCGGAAAGCGCACCTACCGCGACCAGCTCATCGAGCGGCTCGATCCGTACGGCAATCCGTACTACTGGGTCGGCGGACCGGCGGTGAGCGAGGATGCCGTGGAGGGGACCGACGTCGCGGCGGTCCGCGCGGGCAAGATCAGCGTCACCCCGATCACGCTCGATCTCACGCATCACGCGCTCATCGAAGAGCTGACCACCTGGGAGTGGGGCTGGACCGCGCCGCTCGAGGTGACCGCGCGGTAGCGGCCGCGGAGGTGCCCGCGGTCCGACCCTGCTCCGTGCGCTGTGGATCGTGCGATGCGGTCCAGGCGTTCCTTCGCGATCTCGACAGGATCCGTCGCGCCCGCGCCGATCGCGGACCGTGCGGACGGTCGTCCGCGGAACGGCCGCGCCGGTCCCGATGCGACGACCCACGACCCGGCACGCGGTCGCCGTGGACATGAAGGGCCGCGGCCTCCAGATCGAGCGCGCGATCCGGGCGGCCTGACGATCAGCTGGGGATGACGATCGCGCGGCCGCCCTGTCGCATGACGGTCCAGCCCTCGCCGAAGACCGCGCGCACCAGATCGGGCTCGAGCGCCGCGGTGGGCGCCGCGTCCCGGACGATGCGTCCCTCCACCACGACGGCGACGCGATCCGCCAGGCCCGCGAGGTTCAGCTCGTGCACGATGGCGAGCACCGCGAGGCCGCGCTCGCGCGCGAGGCGACGCACGAGATCGACCGTCGCCAGCTGATGCGCGGGGTCGAGATGGACCGTCGGCTCGTCGAGCAGCAGCACCGGCGTCTCCTGCGCGAGCGCCATGGCGAGGACGACGCGCTGGCGCTCGCCGCCGCTGATCGCGTCGACGCGGCGCTCCGCGAGATCGTCCAGATCGAGCGTCGCGATCGCGCGCGTCACCGCGGCCACGTCGTCGCCGGAGCTTCGGCCGAGCGCATCGAGCCGCGCGGTCCGTCCGAGCGCCACGAGCTCGCGCACCGTGAATGGGAAGAGCGTCTCCACCGCCTGCGGCACGACGGCGACGCGGCGCGCGACGTCGGCGCGCGGCAGCGTCGCGAGGGGCACGTCCCCGATGCGCACCTCGCCGGCGGACGGCCGGAGCAGACCGGCCAGCACGCGCAGCAGCGTCGACTTTCCGGCACCGTTCGGCCCGACGACCGCCACCACCTCCCCGGACCCGACGGTGAGGTCGCACCCGTGCAGCACCTCGCGCTCGCGGTACCCGGCCACGACGCCGCGTGCCTCGAGCATCAGGGGACGATCCGCCGCGAGCGGACGAGGAGCAGGAGGAAGAACGGGCCGCCGATCGCGCCGGTGAGGACGCCGACCGGAAGCTCGGCGGGCGCGAGCGCGGTGCGCGCGCCCAGGTCCGCGAGGACGAGCACCGCGGCGCCCGCGAGGAAGCACGCGACGATGAGCGGCCGGTGGCGCGCGCCGAGCAGGCCGCGCATCGCGTGCGGGACGACGAGTCCGACGAACGCGACGAGGCCGGCGAGGGCGACGGCCGCGCCCGCGAGCAGGGCGGTGATGACGAGCACGCCCGCGGTCACCCGCTCGGTGTCCACGCCGAGCGTGCTCGCGGTCTCCTCGCCGAACGCGTAGGCGTCCACGCGCGGCGCGAGCGCGAGGGCGCCGGCGAGGGCGACGGCGACGACGACCCCCGCGGCGGCGAGCTCCGCGCCGTCGCGCACCGAGACACCGCCGACGAGCACGTCGAGGAGCGCGCGCAGATGGAGGGAGAGGCGGTCGCTCGCCACCACGACGAGCGTCACGACCGCGCCGGCGAACGACGTGAGCACGACGCCGGCGAGGAGCACGGTCAGGATCGTCGTCGGTCCACCGATGCGCGCCATCCGCCACACCAGCGCGACCGAGAGGAGCGCGCCCGCGAACGAGGCGATCGGGACGAGGGTGGGCACCGAAGACGCGAGCGCCACCGCCGCGACCGCTCCCAACGCGCCGCCGGCCGACGCTCCGGTGACGAAGGGATCGGCGAGCGGATTGCGCAGCAGTCCCTGGAGCAGCGCGCCGGCCACCGCGAGCGCGCCGCCCACGAGCGCCGCCGCGACGACGCGCGGAAGACGCAGGTCGCGGACGATCGTGAGCGTCGTCGCGTCGCCGCGCCCGAGCAGCGCGTCGATCGTCCCCGCGAAGGGAAGCGGAACGGTGCCGAAGAGGATCCCCGCGACGACGCTCATCGCGAGCGCCGCCGCGAGGACCGCGATGATCAGGGCGCCCCGCGTCAGCGGAAGAGCTCCGGGTGCACCAGCCTGGCGTACGCCTCCGCGGCATCCGCGACGCGCGGGCCCGGCCGCGAGACGAGGCTGTCGGCGATTGGGTAGACGCGCTTGCTCTTCACCGCGCTCATCCCCGACCAGCCCGGCCGCGTCGAGACCTGCTCGAACGTCGTGCCGTAGTCGGCGTCGCCGAGCACGATGACCTCGGGGTCCGCCCGCACGATCTCCTCGAGCGACATCTGCGGGTACGCCGATCCGGCGCCCGCCGCGATGTTCGCACCCCGGACCAGCGCGATGAGGTCGTTGATGTACGAGCCCGGTCCCACGGTGAATGGCTTCGCGGGATCGCTCGCGTCCACCTCGTGGAAGACGCGCGGGGTCGTGGTCGCGGACGCGACCTTCGCTTTGACGGCCTGCAGCTTCTGGTCGATCGACCGCGCGAGACCGTCGCCGTCCTTCCCGACCGCATGACCGATGAGGATCGCCGTGCGCGCGACGTCGCCGAGGGTCTGCGGATCGACGACGAGCACCGGGATGCCGGCGCTGGAGATGCGCTCGATCGTCCCATCCGAGAACTTCACCGAGATGACGAGGTCGGGTCGCAGCGAGACGACCTTCTCGACGTTGACCTTCACGCCCCCGACCTTGTCGATCTTCGCCGCCGCCGCGGGCTCGTCCGAGAAATCGTCGACGCCGACGACGCGCGATCCGGCGTCGAGCGCGAAGAGGAATTCGGTGTTCGACGGCCCGATCGAGACGATGCGCTGCGGCTCGGCGGGGACGCCGACGCTGCGGTTCTGGAAGTCCGTGATCGTCGCGGGGAAGGCGCGTGGCGGCGCGACGGTCGCGGGGCCGGACACGCCCGGGACGGCGGTGGGCGTGGCGGCGCCGGGAACGCACGCGGCGAGGAGAAGGGCGAGGAACGCGAGGATCGCGAGGGCTCGACGGGTCATCAGGCGCACCCCTTTCACGCGAAGGTGTGTAGGCCGCGAGCGGGATGCCCAGGCGACCCGAGTTCGGGCTACGAGCCCATCACGGTGGCGCGACCCTGCCGGAATTGCACCGGCTTCGCTGGGACACCCGCGTATTCAGTTGTGAGATCGCGGAGGTTAGGCCGGGACGACGTGCTCCGTCGTGTACCGAGCCGCCTCGCTGAGATGGCTCGCGAAGACGCGCTGCATGGTCATGACGTGCGCGCAGAGGCCGCTGGTATGGAAGTGATCGCACTCGCAGGTCCAGTCATCCCCGCGAAGAGAGACGCGATGCGAGCCGTTATCGCCGCGGAATCGGACGTCAAAGGTCTCGAAGGTGATCCGCTCGGGCTCTTCGGCGTAACGCTTCGCCTTCTCGATCTTGGAGATGAGGCTCGAGTACATGCGACTCCTCCACCACTCCGTCATTCCCGGCTGGCGCCGGCGAGCCGATTCTAGGCGCGCCCCATTTCTGGCGCGTTTCCGGCGCGTTCTCCTGATACGCGCGTGCCCGTCCCATCCCTAGGGACGTGGTGGCTCGTAGGCGCGCCACGCGTCGAGGCCGTGTGCCGTCGAGGGCCAGGCGAGCTCGTCGAGCGGCGGGATGCTGCCGCGCGGGAAGAACCGCGCCTCCGACGCTTCATCCGGCGCCACGCGCAGCTCGCCGGACGTGATGTGGGCCAGGTAGATCACGACGAGGATCGGGAACCCCGGACGCATCCAGGTCGCGAGGAGCCCGTCGAGCTCGACCCTGAATCCGGTCTCCTCCTCCGTCTCGCGGACGGCGGCCTCGACGGGAGTCTCGTCCACCTCCACGAGACCGCCGGGCAGCGCCCAGCGTCCGTCGCGCGGACCGTAGTTGAGGCGCACGAGGAGCACCCGATCGTCGCGCTCGACGATGGTGTTCGCGCCGATCTGCACGTGCATGAAGTCGGCGAAGCCGCAGACCGGGCACGTGGGCCGATCGCGGCCATCGATGCGCGTCGGCACGAGAGGCGTGCCGTCGCGGGGGCAGAAGCGGAATCGCCCGCCGTCGCCGCTGTGCGTCGCTAGGCCTTGGCCAGGCGGTCCTTGAGGTAGTCGATCGACCGGACCTCGGACGGATCGGCGCCGTTCAGGAGCGCGAGATAGAAGGTCACGTAGTCCGTGAACATCGTCATCTGCAGGACCTCCGAGAGCATGTTCTGGCCCGAGAAGCGGAGCGTGGTGTGACGGATGCCGGCGCGATCGAGCAGCTCCGCGGTGACGTCGAAGCGCACCTTGTGGCGCGGATTGTCGCGATCGCTCCGCAGCAGCAGCACGGTGAGCGCGTCGCGCGCGATCGGCGGGTGCGGGAAGCCCACGACCGCGTTGTGGTTCAGCTCGCTCATCACGTCGAACGCGGACCAGTTCTTCCCGTTCTCGTTGAGCTGTCCCTTCACCCGTCGGGCCATCACGCCCATCACGCCCGCGCCGTACGAGAAGGGGATGCGGCCGTAGAGCTCGATCGCGAGGCGCTTCGCGTCGTTGGTGCGCGCGCCCTCGTGGACGCGCTCCTCGAGCTTCGCGAGATCGGCGAGCGCCGCATCGACGTCGGCCTTCAGGTCGCGCACGAGGCCCAGGCGGCAGAGGCACCCCAGCACGAGCCCGAGTGAATAGCCGAGCGCGGCGCGCGGCTGCGCCCTGTACGAGAACGTCACGAGCGGGTAATTCGCGCGCTTCGCGAGCTCGGCCACCTTTCCGCCGGTGGTGAGAACGAGGATCTTCGCGCCGCGCTTCTGCGCGACGTCGAGCGCCGACAGCGTCTCCTCGGTGTTCCCCGAGTACGAGGACGCGATGACGAGCGAGTCGCGCCCGACGTACGCGGGCGCCCCGTAGTCGCGATGCACCGACATGGGGATCCTGAGCTCGTCCGCGAGGAGCGCCGCCGCGATCTCGCCGCCGATGGCCGAGCCGCCCATACCCGCGACGGTGATGTTGCGCACATCGGCGTACGCGGGCGGGATGTTCGCCGCGCTCGCGATCTTCCAGGCGTCGCGGACCTGCGTGCCGAGGTCCTTGATCCGGTCGAGCATGTTGCCGGGGTCGGCCGAGCGGATGCGCTCGACCGATTCGATCACCGACGTATCCACGGCCGCGCTAGCCACCTTTCACCATCCTCTCCCCAGCATCGAGCATGGGCTTCACCTCGTTCTCCGCGCGCGTCTCGGTGTACACCCGTACGAGCGGCTCCGTCCCCGAGAGGCGGACGAGGAGCCACGAGCCGTCGTCGACGAACCACTTCACCCCGTCCTTCGTGTCGAGTGGAACGGTCTTCGCGACGGTGTGGCCCGCGAGCTCTCGCGGCTGCGCCGCGTGGAGGCGCGCCATGATCTCCGGCTTCTGTTGGGCGTACGTCGCCGCCTCGAGGTGCAGGTCGCGCCGCAGGTAGAACGACGGGCCGAACTGCGACATGAGCTCGGCGATGAGCTCGGACGGCTTCTTCTTCGTCTGGTGCATGAAGTCCAGGAGGAAGAGGTCGGCCACGATGCCGTCGCGCTCCGGCAGGTGCATCGCGAATCCGAACCCGCCGGACTCCTCGCCGCCCATCATCGCGCCGGTCTCCTGCATCTTCGGGCCGATGTACTTGAAGCCGACAGGCACTTCGTAGACGGGCACGCCGTACTTCGCGCCGAGCCGGTCGCACATCGACGTCATGTTCACCGTCTTCACGACCGGCTTGCGCAGCTTGCGGACCTCGAGGAGGTACCACATGAGGAGCGCGTAGACGGTCAGCGTCGTGACGAAGCTCCCCTTCTCGTCGCCCAGGCCCGCACGATCGGCGTCGCCGTCGACCGCGAGACCGACGTTGGCGCGCTCGGCTGGGATGCGCGCGAGGAATTCGTCGATGTTCGGCGGGATCGGCTCCGGGTTCACCCCGCCGAAGTACGGGTTCCGCTCGCTGTGGAGCTCGACGATCTGCGTGCGCCCACCACCGAGCAGCCGCGGGAAGTACCCGCTCGCGCTGCCGAAGAGCGGCTCGCAGACGATCTTGTAGCCGGCGCCGCGGAACGCCTCGAGGTCGAAGAGCTCCGCGACGCGCGCGAGATAGTCGGGCGCGGGATCGAAGATCTCCACGAGCCCCTTTGCCTTCGCGTCGTCGAGCTTCATGCGCTTCACGTCGTTCGGCCGCGATTCGAGCGGATGGATGATCGCCTCGAGCTGCTTCAACACCTCCGGCGACGCCGCCGCGCCGGTCTCCTCCTTCACCTTGAAGCCGTTGTCCGTCCAGGGGTTGTGGCTCGCGGTGATCACGATCCCGGCCTTCGCCTTCTTCCGCATCGTCGCGTAGGAGAAGGACTGCGTCGGCGCTGCCGCCGACGCGAGGAAGACGTGGATGCCGTGCGCCGCCACGACCTCCGCCGCGGCCGCGGCGAAATGCTCCGAACGGAACCGCCGGTCGAAGCCGATGACGACGCCGCGGTCGGCCTCGCCGCTCTTCGCCACCCACTCGGCGACCGCCTGCGAGCACACGCGAACGGCGTCGAAGGTGTACGCGTCCGCGATCCCCGCGCGCCAGCCGTCGGTGCCGAATTGGATGTTTATGGATCCACTCCTCGCGGCGACGCCGCTCGTTCATTCAGTTCCGCCTGTCCGACCTGCGCGCGCCAATAGTCGAGCAGATCGCCGAGCGACGTCCGCAGCGGTATGCGCGGCGACCATCCGGTGCGCGCGCGGAACCGCGAGGCGTCGAGCGCGAACGCCGACGCGTCGCCGCGGCGCACGCGCTCCGGATCGACCTCGGTCGTGAGTGGAACGCGCGCGAGCTCCACCAGCGTGCTCAGGATCTCGCCGATCCCTACCGCACGACCGGTGCCGACGTTGAAGACGTGCGCGCCCGGCTCGGCGATCTCGCAGGCCGCGACGTAGGCCTCGGCCATGTCCCGAACGTCGAGGAAGTCGCGGCGGGCCTCGAGCGAGCCGTGCCGGACGACCGCCGGTGCGAGGCCGGCCTCGGCCTGGGCGATCTGCTTCGCGAACGACGACGCGACCAGGCCGGGATGCTGGCGCGGGCCGACGTGGTTCGTCGGACGGAGGATGACCACCGGCCGCGAGTCGCGCTTTCCGAGCTCCCGCGCGAGCGCTTCCGCCGCGACCTTCGTCGCGGCGTAGGGGTTCCGGGGATCGAGCGGCGCGTCCTCGGTCACGGGACTCCGCGCCGGGGCGCCGTACACGTCGCCGCTCGACGCGAGCACCACGCGCACGCCAGGCCGCTCGTCGACCGCCGCCAGCACGGCGGCGGTGCCGAGCACGTTCACGCGCACCGCGCCGATCGGATCCCGCGCGGCGAGCGTCGGCACGGCCTGACCCGCGAGGTGGACGACGACCTCGGCGCGCGATCGCGCCATCGCGCCGCGCAGATCCTCGAGCGAGGTGATGTCGCCACGATGCATCGTGACGCGGTCTGCCACCGCCGCGAGGTTCGGATGCGGCGCGTCCTCGAACGCGAAGCCGTGGACGTCGGCGCCGAGAGCGACGAAGCGCTCGGCGAGATGGCTACCCGCAAATCCCGTCACACCGGTGATGAGGACGCGTGGGGGCATGCCTGGAGCCTATCGCTTGGGCGGCGGCGGCTCTCGCCGTTCCGCCGCGGTCGTTCGCTCGTCTCCTGGGTATCCTGCGGAGCCGTGGGCGGTGCGGCCGCACGACGCCGCGTGCTCGTCGTCGACGACGAGCCGCAGGTCCGCGCCACCATCCGCGACGCGCTCGCGTTCGAGGGCTACGAGGTGAGCGAGGCGAGCAACGGCGCGGAGGCCCTCGCGCTCATCGACGACCGAGGGACCGACGCGATCGTGCTCGACCTCTGGATGCCGGTGATGGACGGATGGCAGTTCCGCCGCGCGCAGCTCGCCGCGCACCCCGAGATCCCGGTCGTGGTGCTCTCCGCGCTCGATCTCTCGAATGAGCGGCTCGAGGAGCTGCGCGCCCACTCGCTCATCGGCAAGCCGTTCGACCTCGACGTGCTCTATGCGGCGCTGGCGGACCTCTTCCGAAAGCGCGCCTAGCGAGCGCGACGCCTGTATTGCGACCGCACTACAGGACCGTGGCGGTGAATGGTCGCCGGCCGCTCTGGAAGCGCTCGAGCGAGAGATCCGCGATGTCCAGCGTGTGGGCGCGGCCGTCGAGCATCTGCTCGACGACGAGCTGCGCGGTGGCCGGCGCGTGCATGAAGCCGTGGCCGCTGAAGCCCGCGGCGATGTACAACCCATCGACGCCGGGCACCGCGCCGACGATGGGGTGATCGTCCGGCGTCATCTCGTAGTAGCAGGACCAGCTCGAGCGGATCTCCACCCGCGCGAACGCGGGATGGCGCCACGCCGCGCGCGCCCTGACCCACGGCTCGAGCGGCGCGGGCACGTCCAGCGGCGCGAACTCGCCCGGGTACGACGGTGGCGGGGAGCCGGGCCCCTTCTCGACGCGGCCGTCGGTCGTGAGGTTCGGCATCGCGAAGAGCACGGCTTTGCCCTTCGGCCGGAAATGGAATCCGGATTCCCACTCGACGACCATGGGAGCGGTCGCGAGCTGCGGGATCGGCTGCGATCCCATGATCGAGCGCCGGTAGGGCCAGATCGGCACGGCGATACCGGCCGTCGCCGCGAGCGGCGCCGTCCAGCAGCCGGTCGCGAGGGCCACGCGATCGGCCGCGATCTCGTCGTCGCCGACGCGTACGCCGGTCACGCGGTCACCGGCTCGGATGAGCTCCCGCACCGGCGCGCGTTCGCGCAGCGTGACGCCCATGAGCTGCGCGAAGGCCGCGAAACCGGCGAGCGCCTGGAGCGGATCGCCGTAGCCGTCCTCGGCGCCGAAGCGGCCACCACGAAGATCGTCGACGCGGATCCCCGGCACGAGATCGCGGATCGTCACGCGATCGACCATCTCGACGTTCACGCCGGCGCGCTCGTACAGCGGCATCGCCGCGCGCAGCTGATCGAGCCCCTCGTCGGTGTTCGCGAGGAACAGGTAGCCGCGCTGCTGGAAGTCGTGCCGAGCGCCGGTGAGCTCGTCGAAGCTGCGCCAGAGCTTCGTGGCGAGCATCGAGAGGCGCACGTCGAGCTCGTCGGCGAACTGATGCCGGATCCCGCCAAGCCCGCCCTTGCTCGTGCCGCTCCCGAGCTCGTCGCGCTCGAGGAGCACCACGCCTTTCTCGCGGCGTTCGGCGAGGAAATAGGCGATCGCGGCACCGACGACGCCGCCACCGACGATCACCGTCGAGGCGCGCTCGGTCATTCCGCGAGCTCGTCGAAGCGGAAGCGTCCCTCCTGCTCGGTGATGCGTCCGAAGCGCGGCGCGTCGTGCGTGAACGCGACGATCCAGCGCTCCGCGATCGCCCGCGGCAGGATGAGCTTCTTCGCGGCGAGGGTCTCGAGCGGATAGAGATCCTGCGAAGGGATCCACGGGAGCGGCAGGTGATGGCGGTCCGGCATGAAGTCGGACGAGAAGAAGAGCGTCTCCTTCCCATCGGAGACCCGCACGGTCTGCGTGCCGCGCGTGTGGCCCTGGATGCGATCGAGACGGATGCCCGGCAGGATCTCGACCGCCTCGTCGATCAGCTCGAGCTTGCCGGTCGCCTCGAGCGGCGCGAAGTCGTCGGGGACGTACGAGCCGCGCGTCCGCTCGTTCGGAGCGTTCGCGTCGATCCATTCGAGCCGCTGGAAGACGTAGCTCGCGCGCGGGAACGTCGCGACGACGCGGCCGTCATCGCGATAGGTGTTGCCGCCGGCGTGATCGAAATGCAGGTGCGTGTTGACGACCAGCGTCACCTCGTCGGGGCGGACGCCACGTTTCGCGAGCTCCTCGAGCAGGCGCGGCGGGCCGTCGACGCCGAAATTCCGCCTCTGCTTCTCGTTGAGCTTCGGTCCCGCACCGGTCTCGACGAGCACGACGTGCGTGCCGTCGCGGATGAGCAGGCAGTTCATGTCCATGGCGACGCGGTTGAGCTCGTCGGCGGGCTTCTGCTTCTCCCAGAGCACCTTTGGCACGACACCGAACATCGCGCCGCCATCGAGCCGGAATATGCCGTCGCTGAAGATGTCGATGTCAAAGCGACCGAGGCGCATGGGCGTCAGTATGGAGAAGCCATGAGCGATCGGCTGGACGCGACACGGAGGCAATGGGGCGACGCGGCGGCGGCGTACCTCGACAGCCCGACGCACGCGCGCGGCGAGGACCTCGACACGATGATGCGATTCGCCGATCCGAAGGCGGATGACGTCGCGCTCGACCTCGGCTGCGGCGTCGGGCACGCGCTGCGCCGGCTCGCGTCGCGCGCGCGGCTCGCGGTGGGCGCCGACGCGACGAGCGGCATGCTCGAGGGGGCGCGCACCCTGCTCGCGCGCGAGGGGCTCGCGAACGCGGTGCTCGTCGTGACACCGGCCGAGCAGCTCCCCTTCCTCGACGGGTCGTTCGACGTCGCGGCCTGCCGGCTCGCCGCGCACCACTTCAGCGACGCGGGCGCGGCCTTCCGCGAGGTGCACCGCGTCCTGCGGCCGGGCGGGCGCTTCGTGCTGTCGGACAGCTACGCGCCCGACGACGAGGCGCTCGATCGATTCATCAACACGCTGGAGACCGTGCGCGATCCGACGCACGTGCGGTCCCACAGCATCGGCGGCTGGCGGGACCTCATCGAGCAGGCGGGATTCGACGTGACCGGCGAGGAGCGCGGCGCGATCCGCGTCGAGACGGAGGATTGGCTGGCCCGGTCGCGCACCCCCGAGCGCGAGGCGTCGCGCGCGAGGGAGATGCTGCGGACCGCGGCGAAGCCGGCGATCGACGCGTTCGGGATCGACGCTACCGGCTTCCGCCTGCTCAAGGTCGTCCTGCACGCGCTGCGGTGAGCATCCCGGTCCGCCGCGCCGGTCGCGTGAGCCTCACCACGCTGCCGACGGTCCGCGACGCTCCCGCGGCGAGCGCGGCGCAGATGGCGGAGGCCGACCGCATCGCGTCGACCGAGCTCGGCATCCCGCTCGAGGCGCTCATGGAGAACGCGGCGCGTCAGGTCGCGGTCGCGACGCGGCTGTTCCTCGGCGGCGTCGCGGGAAAGGACATCGTCGCGATCGCGGGCACGGGCAACAACGGCGGCGACGCGCTCGGGGCGCTCCGGCACCTGCACGGCTGGGGCGCTCGTGTCGAGGCCTACGTCGCCGCACCGCGCGAGCGCCTGCGTCCCCTCGCCGCGCTGCAGTACGACATCCTCGCCGCGCTCGGGATCGCCCTACACGAGACGACGTCCAGCGTCCTTCCCGTTCTCGTCGAGCGATTCACGTCGGCGGACGCGCTCCTTGACGGCCTGCTCGGATACAGCGCGAAGGGCGCGCCGCGTGGCGAGATCGCGCGGCTCATCCAGGCGACCGCGAGCGGCGGGCCCGGCCGGATCGTCGCGGTCGATGTGCCGTCGGGCGTCGACCCCGATACCGGCGAGACCATGAGCGGCGGGCCTCTCGGCACGGTGCCGGCGGCGCTCACGGTCACCCTCGCGCTGCCGAAAGCGGGGCTTCTCCGCCAGCCGGCGCGACGCTGGGCCGGTGAGCTCCTGCTCGCGGACATCGGCATCCCGGCGAAGGCCTTCGAGCCGCTCGGCATCGCCGCGCAGGGCGTCTTCGCGTCCGGCGACCTCGTGCGGATAATCCGCTGACGATGCCGCTCACGGGAAAGCGCCTCGCCTTCATCGGCGGCGGCACGATGGCCGAGGCGATGATGCGCGGGCTCTTCGAGAAGCACCTCGTGCCGCCGTCGCACGTGCTCGTCACGGGGCCTCGCCGCGAGCGCCGCGCCGATCTCGCCAAGCGCTTCGGCGTCAAGGCGATCGCGTCGAACGTCGAGGCGACCCGCTCGTCCCACGTCGTGGTCCTCTCCATCAAGCCGCAGGTGCTGCCCGCGGTCCTGCGCGAGCTGCACGGCGAGCTGCGCTCCGATCAGCTCGTCATCTCGATCGTCGCCGGCGCGCCGCTCGCGGTCCTGCGCGACGGACTCGATCACGCCGAGATCGTGCGCGCGATGCCGAACACGCCGGCGCAGATCGGCATGGGCGTGACCGCGTGGACCGCGACGAGCGCCGTCGACCGCGAGCAGCGCGACCGTGCGAAGGCGATCCTCGGCGCCCTCGGCGAAGAGATCGAGGTCGAGGAGGAGAGCTGGGTCGACATGGCCACGGCGCTCTCGGGCACGGGCCCGACCTACGTGTTCCTCCTCATGGAGGCGCTCGTCGACGCCGGCGTGCATCTCGGGTTCTCGCGGCGCGTGGCGGAGGAGCTCGTGCTCCGGACCGTCGAAGGCTCGGCGGCGTTCGCGCGTCAGAGCGGGCGCCACCTCGCGGAGCTGCGGAACATGGTCACGTCGCCGGGGGGAACGAGCGCGGCCGCGATCTACGAGCTGGAGAAGGGCACGCTGCGCACCGTGCTCAGCCGCGCGGTCTACGCCGCGTATCTGCGGACGCGCGAGCTCGGCCTCGAGGCCGAGGCGCGCTCGAAGAAGGAGAAGGCCTGAGCCTCGGCGCGGGGATCGGGGCGGCGATCCGCAGGAGTGCGAGCGCTAGGCGTCCTGGTTGATCTCGAAGACCTCACCGTGCCGTGAGATGTTCGCGTGCGCGTCGACGGCGCCCATCCAGGTCGTGCCGCCGGCCGCGAGGGCCTCGAACGTCTTCGCCGGTGAGATGCGCGGCCACAGGAGCACGGTGCGCTCGTGGGGCGCGCCCTCGGCGAGGAATCGTTCGAGGTCCGATCGCGTCGTGAGGACCGCTGCGTGACCGATGGTCGCGCCCTCGGGAGCCCACTTCACCTGACGCGGTGACCATGCGGAAAGCCAGCTCGGAGCGGCGCCGTCGGTCCCGACCACCGCGACGAGCGGGGTCGGCCCGAACTCCCAGAGCCACGCGGCCGTCTCGGCGAGGGTCTCCGGATCGGCGAGGGGACGCCACTCGGCGTCGGCCGGCGGGAGCTCCACGACGTAGCGGTCGTATGCGACCTGGCTCACCTGCATGTCGGGCCCGGAATAGCACCGGTGGCCTCGTTCGGGCAGTCCCCGTTCGGGGGCAGCGGATCCTGGTACTTCCGTACCTGGGCGACGATCGCCGCGGCGGTCACCCGCTCCGGCGCAGCCGCGGGTCGAACGCGTCGCGGAGCGCGTCGCCCAGGAAGTTGAACGCGAACACCGCGGTGAAGATCGCGATGCCCGGACCCACGCTCATCCACCACTTCAGGTTCGGCAGGTACCGCTGCGAGTAGTTGATGTCCTGTCCCCACGATGGATAGGGCGGCTGCGGCCCGAGACCCAGGAACGAGAGCGCGGCCTCGGCGAGGATGGCGAAGGCCGTCGAGAGGGTCGCCTGGACGATGAGCGTGTTCATGACGTTCGGGAAGACGTGGCGCAGCACGATGCGCAGCGGCGAGCAGCCGATCGTGCGCGCCGCCACGATGAACTCGCGGGCGCGCACCGCGAGCACCTGGCCGCGCGTGAGACGAGCGTACGCGGGGATCGCGACGATGCCGATGGCGATCATCGCGTTCTGGATCTGCGGCCCGAGCGCCGACGTGATGGCGATCGCGAGGATGAGCGCGGGGAATGCGAGCAGCGCGTCGATGAACCGCATGACGAGGAGGTCGAAGGTGCCGCCGAGGTACCCCGCGGCGAGCCCCAGCGACGTCCCGACCAGCAGCCCGATCGACACCGAGATGAGGCCGACCGAGAGGCTGACGCGGCTTCCCCAGAGCACGCGCGTGAGGACGTCGCGACCGAGGTCGTCCGTACCGAGCCAGTGCGCGCCGCCCGGGGGCTCGAGCGCGTTCGTGACGTCGACCTTGATCGGGTCGTACGGAGAGATGATCGGCGCGAACGCCGCGATGAACAGCCACGCGAGGACGATCGCGCCGCCCACGACCATGCGCGGGTTGCGGCGGAGGAAATACAGCACCCCTGCGAGGCGATCGTCCCTCGGCCGGCGCAACGCGATGGGAACGGTCGTACCTGCCATTACGCGGCCGCCGTGTCGTACGAGATGCGGGGATCGATCCACGCGTACAGGACGTCGACGACGAGCGTGCTCAGCATGTACGAGAACGCCGAGACGAGCACGACCCCCTGCACGACGGGATAGTCCTGCGCCGGGATCGCCTGCACGGCGAGCCGTCCGATGCCGGGCCAGAAGAAGATCTGCTCCGTGATGAAGGCACCCTCGATGATCGCCCCGATCTGGATGCCGATGAGGGTCACGACCGGAATGAGGGCGTTCTTCAGCGCGTGCCGCGTGATCACCACGCGCTCGCCCAGCCCCTTCGCGCGGGCGGTGCGCATGTAGTCGTGTCCGAAAACGTCGAGCAGGCTCGACCGGACCTGACGGAGATTCACGGCCAGGCTACCCGTCGCGAGCGTGACGGCCGGAAGCACCAGCCGCTTCAGGTTGTCCATCGGGTCCTGCGTGAAGGGCGTGAAGCCGCCGGGTGGGAAGATGCGGCCGGGGATCACGTACGCGAACAGCAGGATGAGCAGGATGCCGAGGAAGAACGACGGGAACGAGACGCCCATGAGCGTCACGGACGTGGACAGCAGATCGACGAGCGAGTTCCGTTTCACGGCCGAGAGGATGCCGACGAGCAGCGCGAACGTGACCGAGACGAGGAGCGCGGCGAGGCCGAGCTCGAACGTGGCCGGAAGGCGCTCGGTGATCGCCTCCATCACGCGCTGGTGGTTCTGGAACGAGCGGCCCAGGTCGCCCTGGACCGCACGGCCGAGCCACGCGACGTACTGCACCGGTAGGGCCTGGTCGAGGCCCAGCTCGTGGCGGATCTGCTCGAGCGCCACCGGATCTCGCTCCTCGCCGGCGAAGATGAGCACGGGATCCGCCGGCGACAGGCGCGCGAGCCCGAATACCGCGACCGTGACGAGGAGCGCCACCGGGATCATGAGCAGGAGGCGACGGAGGATGTATCGAATCACTCCGTCGCCTCCGCCGTCACGAGATCAGAAGGCTACTTCGCCAGCTGCGCGGTCTCAAAGCGCGGGATCCGGTCCGGGTACGCCTGCATGCCCGTGAGGTTCTTCACGGTCACGAGCGGCGAGACACCGAATCCGTACCAAACGCGCGAAGGATCGTCCACGACGTAGATCTGCTGCGCCTGCTGGAGCAGCGCCTTGCGCTTCGCGGGATCGGACTCGACGCGCTGCTGGTTCATCAGCTCGTCGACCTTGGCGTTCGAGTACGACGAGTCGTTGTTCGGCTTGCCGGTCACCACGAAGTCGTAGGTGTTGCCGTCCGGGTCGAGCCGTCCACTCCAGCCGACGAGCGTCATGCCGGGGTGCTTGTGCTGCTGCTGCAGCGTGACGATGTCGTTGAAGAGCTGCGTCTTGATGTTCGCCTTGATGTCCGCCTTCGCGAGCTGCGCCTGGATGAGCTGCGCGAGCTGCAACGTCGCCGCGCTGCCCGACTGCACCAGCAGCTCGAACTCGAGCGGACCCTTGCCGACCTCGGCGACGAGCTTCTTCGCGCCCTCCGGATCGGCCTTGGGCCACGGCTTGAAGCTCTCGTCGTACGAGAAGTGGGCCGGCGACATCGGACCCCATCCGACGAGGCCGACACCCTGGTCGGGCCCCTTCTGCAGGAGCTCGTCACGATCGATGGCCATCGCCACCGCCTTCACGTAGCGCTTCTCATTGAAGATGAAACCCGGCGCCTCGTTCGGGACGAGGCTGTTGAACGAGAACGCGCCGACCTGCTGATAGGTGAGCGAGGTGTCGGCCTTGATCGCGGGCACGTCCTTTCCGGAGATCCCGTTCAGGACCTGCACCTGGCCCGTTCGTAGGTTCGTGAGCCGCACGTCGGGATCGACGATCGGCTTCACGATGATCTTGTCGAGGTACGGGAGCTTGTTGCCCGCCGCGTCCTTGCCCCACCAGTCGGGGTTCCTCTCGAGCGTGTAGTGATCGTTCTTCACGGCCTCGGTCAGGATGAATGGGCCGGTCCCCGCCTTGAACGGCTTGAGGGTGAAGTCGGCGCCGCCGGCCTCGACGGCCTTGCGCGACAGCATCATGCCCGCGCGGTCGACGAGCGCGCCGAGCAGCGGCGAGAACGCCTGCTTCATGTTGAACTTCACGGTGCTCGCGTCGACGACCTCGACGCTCGCGACGGACGCGAGGTCGCCCGTGCGGAGCGATCCCTTGGTGTTCATGTAGCGCTCGATGTTCCATTTCACGGACTCGGCATCGAAGACCGAGCCGTCGTGATACTTCACGCCCTGCCGGAGGGTGAACGTCACGGTCTTGCCGTCAGAGGACGTAGTCCACTTCTCCGCGAGCCACGGGATGATGTTCCCCTTCGGATCGACGCGGACGAGCGAGTCGTACATCGCGTAGTGGATGTTCCGGTCGACGAAGAGGCCCGAGAGCATCGGATCGAGGTTGCTGACGTCGTTCTCGAGACCGAAGGTCACGGTGCCGCCGTAGTTGGCCTTCGCCGCCGCGCTCGCGGTCGCCGCCCCGCCCGAGGAGCTCGAGCCGGAAGTCGACGGCGCGCACGCACCGGCGAGGACCGCGAGGGTCACGAACAGGGCAAGGATCGGACGCGTTGGTCGCATGATCGCCCCTCCCACGTTGGCTGCTGTGCGCTCTGATCGCCCAGCAGGATTCGAGGAGCATACGCGCGGGCAACCGGCGAAGTTCACGTCTCGCGCAATGAAAGGAGCGGCCCGAGGGGCCGCTCCCTACTCGCCTTCATGCCGGACGCGCGGGCTCTCGGCCTTGTCGACCCGAGAGGTGTGCACCTCGTCCACGTCGCGCTCCTCGATCCGCTGGCCGCCCTTCCTGCCGACGCTCGGGCGGAGCGAGCTCCGACCGACGACGTCGCCCGGCGAACGGACGCCGGAGCCGGCGAAGAGACCGATGCCGAGGACAGCTGGGACCGCCGAGGACGGAGTCCCACGACGTCCCAGCGGGGCGCACGACGGCATTGGTATCAGCCATCGGTCCTCGCCTCGCCGATCCGAGCGTGCTGGTGACTGCGTGCGAGACGTGCGCCCGCCGGTCGGCAGGCGAACGCCTAGGCGAGCGCCGTCTTCGCCCCGACCGCGCGGGCGAGCACCGGCGCGAGGTCGACCCGCTCCCAGGGAAGGTCGAGATCCGGCCGGCCGAAGTGGCCGTACGACGCCGTCTGCCGGTAGAGCGGCCTCCGGAGCCGGAAGCGATCGATGATCGCGCCCGGGCGGAAGTCGAAGTGCTCGTCGATGAGCGCCTTGATGCGATCGTCGTCGACCGTGCCGGTGCCGAAGGTCTCGACGTTGAGCGAGATCGGCTTCGCGCCGCCGATGACGTACGCGACCTGGACCTCGAATCGATCCGCGAGCCCGGCCGCGACGACGTTCTTCGCGACGTAGCGCGCCGCGTACGCGGCCGACCGGTCGACCTTCGTCGGGTCCTTGCCGCTGAAGGCGCCGCCCCCGTGACGCGCGTATCCGCCGTACGTGTCGACGATGATCTTGCGTCCGGTCAGGCCGGCGTCACCCATCGGACCGCCGATGGTGAAGGCGCCCGTGCCGTTGACGAGGTACCGCGTGTCCTTGTCGAGCCATTTCGCGGGGATCGCCGCCTTCACGACGACCTCCTTGATGTCGGCCTCGATGCGCTGCTGGGTCACGCCGGGGTCGTGCTGCGCCGCGACGACGACCGTGTGCACGCGCTTCGGCACGCCGCGCGAGTACTCCACCGTGATCTGCGATTTCCCATCGGGACGCAGGTACGGGATGGTGCGCTTGCGCCTCGCCTCGGCGAGCTCCCGCGCGACGGCGTGCGCGAGCGTGATGGGCAGGGGCATGAGCTCGTCCGTCTCGCGGACCGCGAAGCCGAACATCATCCCCTGGTCGCCGGCTCCCAGCTCGTGCGGGTCCTTCCCGGCCTTGGCCTCGAACGACTCATCGACGCCCTGCGCGATCTCCTTCGACTGCTCCTTGATCGCGGTCAGGATCCCGCAGCTCTGATAGTCGAAGCCGTACTCCGCGTCGGTGTACCCGATGTCGCGGACGACGCCGCGGACCATGCTCGGCACGTCGACCCAGGCCTTCGTCGTGATCTCGCCGCAGACGAGGATCGTGCCGGTCGTCGTCGCGGTCTCGCACGCGACGCGCGAATTCGGGTCCTGCTTCAGGCATTCGTCGAGCATCGCGTCCGAGATCTGGTCGCAGAGCTTGTCGGGATGTCCCTCGGTCACGGACTCGCTGGTGAACAGCGCGCGGTCGGCCGACATGAAGGAGCTTGCCATGCGCTACGTCCCCGCCTTCCAGGAGCTCGCGTACGTGCGCTGCTCCTCTGTCATTGAGTCGATCGGCATGCCCATCGCCGCGAGCTTGCTGCGCGCGATCTCCTCGTCGAGCTCGCGTGGCACAGGGTAGACCTGTGGCGCTAGGTTCTTCGCGTTCTTCACCATGTATTCGACCGAGAGTGCCTGGTTCGCGAAGGACATGTCCATCACGGCGGGTGGATGTCCTTCCGCCGCCGCGAGGTTCACGAGACGTCCATCCGCGAGAACGACGACGCTCCGTCCGTCGCGCAGGCGGTATTCGTTGACGAACGGCCGCAGCTCGCGGCAGCCCGTCGCCAGCTTCGTGAGCGTCGCGAGGTCGATCTCGTCGTTGAAGTGTCCGGCGTTCGCGACGATGGCCCCGTCCTTGAGCTTCGCGAGCGCCTCCTTGCCGATGACGTTGACGTTGCCCGTCGCCGTGATGAAGAGGTCGCCGCGCGCGGCGGCGTTCACGATCGTCGTCACCTCGAAGCCATCCATCGCCGCCTCCAGCGCGCGGAACGGATCGATCTCGCAGACGATCGTGATCGCGCCCATGCCGCGCAGGCGGCTCGCGATGCCGCGCCCGACCCAGCCGTACCCCGCGACGACCGCGGTCTTCCCGGCGAGCAGCAGGTTCGTCGCGCGGATTACGCCGTCGATCGCCGACTGCCCCGTGCCGTAGCGGTTGTCGAAGAAGTGCTTGGTGAGGGCGTCGTTCACCGCGACGATCGGGTACGCGAGCACGCCCTCCGATGCCATCGCGCGGAGGCGCGTGACGCCGGTGGTGGTCTCCTCGGTGCCGCCGGTGACCTCGGGGAGCAGCTCGCGCCGCTTCGTGTGGAGCTCGGTCACGAGATCGGCACCGTCATCCATCGTCAGCTGTGGCCTCGCGGCGAGCACGGCGTTGATGTGCGAGTAATAGGTGTCGCGGTCCTCGCCCTTGCGCGCGTACACCGCGATGTCGTCGTTCGCGACGAGCGACGCGGCGACGTCGTCCTGCGTGGAGAGCGGATTCGAGGCGCAGAGCGACACGCTCGCGCCGCCGGCCTTGAGCGCGAGCATGAGGTTCGCGGTCTCCGCGGTCACGTGGAGGCACGCGCCGATGCGCAGGCCGTCGAGCGGCCGCTCCTTCGTGAATCGCGCCGCGATGCCGGCGAGGACCGGCATCTCGCGCGCGGCCCACTGGATGCGACGCTCCCCCGCCCCCGCGAGACCGATGTCGCTCACGTCGTGCTGGCGTGTGTTCGTCGTCATCGCATCCTCCCAAGGATCCGGTCCAAGGCCGATCGACGCACCGCCGGACCTTCGATGAACGGTGCGTGCACGTGGTAGCCGAGTCGCTCGTAGACGGCGATCGCCGGTGCGTTGTCCTGCCGCACGTTGAGCACGACGTCGCGATGTTCCTCGAGGGCCGCCTGCGTGACCGCCGACGTGACCGAGGTCGCCATGCCGCGATCCCGGTACGTGAGCTTCGTCAGCACGTTGCCGACGGCCGCGATCCCCGAGATGGCCGACCGGACGTGCGTGCCGGCCGCGGAGACGAGGGCGGAGCCCGAGAAGATGCCGAAGTAGATCTCGCGCTCCAGTCGCTCCGGCGTGAAGTAGGTCCGCGACGCGTGCCCGTACAGCTCGATGACGTCCTCGACGTGCTCGGGGCCGAGCCGCGTCACCCGGTGCGTCACGCGCGGATTGAAGGAACGCGCGTCGACCACCATGCGGTGCATGCGGTCGACACGTTCGAAGCGGTACGCCGCCTCGACCGCGACGCGGCCGGCGGGCGGCGTCGAGATCACGAGCCGCGGCTCGCGGATGCACTCGCGGTAGATCGTCGCGAGCGCCTCGGTCTCGCCCGTCGCGAAGCACGGTCGGAAGGGCAGCGCCTCGACGACCAGCGCGGCGGCGACAGCCTCGTCGCCGCGGCGCGCGAGCCACCAGCGCGCGCGCTCGATCTCCGTCGCGTCGAGATCCGCCAGGGCGTACGCGGCGAGCAGCCGGTCCCGCTCGAGGAACGCGCGCAGGCGCTCGGCGGGGACCTGCTCGTCGACGTGGATCTCGGGCAACAGCGGCGCCGCGGTCATCGGTCCTCCTTCGATGAAAGGACCAAGCGGGCCTCCGCCGGTCGAGAGGGTGCGAGAGGATTCTAGACCGTGCGGCACGGCAAAGACGAGCCGAGCCGCGGAGGAGGATCCGTGGAACATCAGGACATCGCACGCGCACGTGTGCACCGTCCGCGTCTGGTCCGCAGCCAAGACGTGCATGCGACGGTGCACGGCACCGGCCCGCTCGGGCGGTTCAACACCTGGCTGGCGGTCCACATCACGCGCACCGTCGGCACGATGTGGGTCGCCTACGCCTTCGCGCTCCTCGCGCTCGTGTCGCTACCCGCCGCGCTGGCCACGCACGACGTCATCGTGATCGTCGCGTGGATCGCACAGACGTTCCTCCAGCTCATCCTCCTGCCGATCATCATGGTCGGGCAGAACGTCATCCAGGCGGCGAACGACGCGCGGGCCGAGGCGGACCACGAGACGCTCACGGCGGTCCACCGGCTTACCGTCGAGGTCCACTCGATCAACGAGGCGCAGACCGAGATCTTGAGAGAGCTTCGCTCTCGGTCCGCGCCGCGCTGACCTGCGGCTACGGAGGGGCCGGGAGGCTCTCCGTCTTCGCGCTGTAGAAGACGGCGAACGACCCGCGCGACGACGCCTGCCGGGGGCTAGTAGCTGATCAGCGTGACGACGTCGTAGCCGCGGAGCTTGTCGCGCCCGTGGAGCGCGGCGAGCTCGATGAGGAAGGCGCACGCGACGATCTCGCCCTCGAGCTGCTTCACGAGCTCGATGGTGCCGGCCACCGTGCCGCCGGTCGCGAGCAGGTCGTCGACGATGAGGACCTTGGCGCCGTGCGCGAGCGCGTCCTTGTGCATCTCGAGAGTGGCCGAGCCGTATTCGAGGTCGTACTCGACGGACACGACGTCGGCGGGGAGCTTGCCGAGCTTGCGCACCGGTACGAAGCCGACGCCGAGCTTGTACGCGATGGGCGCGCCGAAGATGAATCCGCGTGACTCCATCCCGACGACAGCATCCACGTCGCGCTTGCCGATCTTCTCGAGCAGCCCGTCAACGGCTGCCCGGAACGCGTCGCCGTCCTTCAGGAGCGTCGTGATGTCCTTGAAGAGGATCCCCGGCTTCGGGAAATCCGGTACGTCGCGGATGCGCCCGGCGAGGTCCTTCACGGTCGTGGCCACGGCCGAAGGGTAATGCAACGGTTCGACGTGCGCGCTCTCGAAGAGCCGCTCCACGCGACCGGTCTCGCCGTCGGTGACGACGACGGTGACGCTCGTATTCGTCGCGGGCGAGCGGTCGAGCTTCGGCAGGACGCCCAGGAAGTGCGAGACGAGGATGCGCGTCACGCCGCCGTGCCCGACGACCAGGAGCGTGCCGCCGGGCGTGTCGCGCGCGAGACGCCGCACCGCGCGAAGCGCCCGCTCGAGCACCTGTTCGAGCGTCTCGCCGCCCGGCCATGCCACGAAGCCGTCGTCGCGCCACGACGGCAGGCCCATCAGCTCGTCGAACGTCGCGCCGGTGCGCTCGCCCACGTCGATCTCGACGAGATCGCGCTCGATGTCCACGGGCATCCTGCGCCGCCGCGCGACGGCGAGCGCGGTGTCGAGCGACCGCGAGAGCGGGGTCGCCACGATGCGATCGAACGGCACGTCGCGCAGCGCCTCCGCCACGGCCTCCGCCTGCCGCCGGCCGCGTCCGGTGAGCGGGCTGTCGCCGTGGCCCGAGAAGCGACGCGCCGCGTTCGCCTCGCTCTCGCCGTGACGGACGAAGAAGAAGGTTGCGGGCGCCACTAGACCGTAGAGCCCACGTTGAAGGTAGACACTCCGAACCCCTTCCTGCAAAGAAGAGGAGCCACGCGCATCCTCATCCCCGAGTCCAGGAAGACGAAGGGAAGGGGTACGTCGTGGCT
>Ga0070741_10002005_pt1 | contig 57230 bp, 49 predicted proteins | sample Coa_R1_4_FD_66440 | JGI IMG/M metagenome (GOLD analysis project Ga0070741, IMG submission 66440) | Surface soil microbial communities from Centralia Pennsylvania, which are recovering from an underground coalmine fire - Coalmine... | ecosystem: Environmental > Terrestrial > Soil > Unclassified ... | reverse complement strand
GCGCGAGCGTCGCCGTTCGCATCGGTGCCCCGACCCATTCCCGGGCAAGGTCGCGCCGGTCGGTGACGTGATCGACGACGCGACGCGCATCGTCCCCGCCCGCTGCACGGCCGCGAACCCCGAGCACCGTCTCACGCCCGCGATGTTCGCGCGCGTCACGGCGCTCCTCTCCGACGGCAACGGCGTCCGCGTCATCGTCCGGGACCCCGACGGCACGCTCGCGCCGCGCGCCGTCGAGATCGGCGCCGTCGGAGGGCGCGCTCTTCGCGGCGCAGGCGCTGGCGGGAGGCGGCGCGTGAACGGATCAGACGTCCACGCCGAGCCGTGCGGCGACGCGGGCGAGCGGCCGGTCGAGCGTCCAGAGGGACGCCCGTGCGTGCAGCGCCGCCGCCAGGAGATGCGCGTCGATCCAGCCGATACCGCTGCCCGCGAGGTGGTGCATCTCGACGAAGGCGAGCACGTCCGCGTCCGGGATGACGCCGAGGCGAGGGAGGGTCGCCAGGTCGCGCAGGATGCGGTCGCGATGGCGACCGAGGTGCCCGAGGGCCAGCTCCCCGTGCACGAACGGATGCACGGCGACGTCGCCTGCCTCGAGCAGCTCCGGGAGCGGACGGCTCGCCGAGCCGCCACGGAAGTGGTCGATCCAGACCGAAGCGTCTACGAGCGTCAACGGAGCGGGCGACGGCGGCGGGCGGCTTTGGCCGACGGCATCGTGCCGGCGAGCGCCGCCAGACGCCGACGTGCGGCCTGCTGGACGAGCGCCCGGAGGCCCTCCTCGATGACGGCGGTCTTCCCCGTCGTCCCCGTCGCGCGCTGCGCTTCCTCGAGCAGCTTCTCGTCGAGGTCGAGCGTCGTCCGCATGCAGACGATCTTTGCATAGCGATCTGCATTCGGTCAAGGCAGACGGGACGTGGGCCGCGTCTCCGACCTCTGGCGCGCGTCCGCGTCGTCATGTGCGCTTCCGAGCGGCGCGTCCGCGCTTCCGCCGGGGAGGGGTCGACGGCCGACGTTGCTCCTCCCCCGTCAACCGCCTGACCCCCGGGCCAAACTTGCCGAGCGGCCTGCGCTCTGCCCGCGGCCGCCACACGGCGCCTGCGAGCTAATCCGCGGGCTTGGACCTGCCGATGGATCCCGGGAGGGCGCTGGCACGGCTTGCAGTCTCGGGGGCGGGAATCCATGGCGCAGGACTTCCTTCAGGACCGGACGGTGCTCGTCACCGGTGGGACGGGCTCCTTCGGCCGGCGGTTCGCCGAGATCGTCCTCACGCGGCACAAGCCGCGGAAGCTCATCATCCTCTCGCGCGACGAGCTGAAGCAGTCCGAGATGCGCGAGGCGTTCGGGGACCACCCGGCGCTCCGCTTCTTCCTGGGCGACGTCCGCGACCGCGACCGGCTCATGCGCGCGTTCCAGGGCGTCGACGTCGTCGTGCACGCCGCGGCCCTCAAGCAGGTCCCCGCGGCCGAGTACAACCCCTGGGAGTGCGTCCGGACGAACGTCCAGGGCGCACAGAACGTGATCGACGCGGCGATCGACCGCGGCGTGAAGCGCGTCGTCGCGCTCAGCTCCGACAAGGCCGCGAACCCGATCAACCTCTACGGCGCGACGAAGCTCGTCTCCGACAAGCTCTTCGTCGCCGGCAACACGTACGCGAGCCACGGCGACACCCAGCTCGCCGTCGTGCGCTACGGGAACGTGATGGGGAGCCGCGGGAGCGTCATCCCGCTCTTTCTGAAGCTCCGCGCGACGGGCCGCATTCCCGTGACCGACCGCCGCATGACACGCTTCTGGATCACGCTCGACCAGGCGGTCGCCTTCGTGCTCCGCGCGCTCGTCCGCATGCGCGGCGGCGAGATCTTCGTCCCCAAGCTCCCGAGCATGCGCATCGTCGACCTGGCGCGCGCGATCGCGCCCGGCTGCGCGATCGAGGACGTCGGCATCCGTCCCGGCGAGAAGCTCCACGAGCTCATGATCACCGCCGAGGACGCCCGCAAGGCGGTCGCCTACGAGGACCACTACGTCATCCAGCCCGCGTTCCCGTGGTGGAGCGACGAGCTCGCCTTCGAGAACGGCGGGCGCCCCGTGCCCGAAGGCTTCGTCTACGCGAGCGACACGAACGACCGCTGGCTCTCGGTCGAGGAGCTCCGCGCGCTCGCCCTCGGCGAGGAGGCGCCCGCGCCGCCCCTCGCGCGGGTCGACGGCGCGAACGGCCATGCCGCTGCTGCCCTATAGCCGCCAGACGGTCGGCGAGGAGGAGGCGGCGGCGGTCGCCGCGGCGGTCCGCGCGGCCCTGCTCACGGGCGGCCCGACGCTCGCGCGCTTCGAGGCCGCGCTCGCCGAGGCCACGGGCGCGCGCCACGCGATCGCGGTCTCGAGCGGGACGGCGGCGCTCCACACGGCCTACCGCGCCGCCGGGCTCGGCCCCGGCGACGCGATCCTCACCTCGCCGCTCACCTTCGTCGCGACCGCGAGCGCCGCCGCGCACGCGGGCGCCGTCGTGCGCTTCGCCGACGTCGGCGCCGACGGCTGCCTCGACCCGGCCGCCGTCGCACGGGCCGTGGCCGACGGGCCGGCGCCGAAGCTCCTCGTGCCCGTCCACTACGCCGGGCATCCCGCGGACCTGGAGGCGCTCGCGGCCGCCGCGCCGGGGGCCACGATCGTCGAGGACGCGTGTCACGCGCTCGGCGCCGAGTACCGCGACCGGGCCGGCGCGTGGCACGCGGTCGGAAGCTGCGCGCACGCCGCCATGGCCGTCATGAGCTTCCACCCCGTGAAGGCGATCACGACGGGGGAGGGCGGCGCCGTGCTCACGAACGACCGCGGGCTCGCCGAGCGCTGCCGGCGCATCCGCGACCACGGCCTCGTGCGCGAGCCGCCCGGCGCCGACGGGCCCTGGGCCTACGAGCTCCACGAGCCCGGGTTCAACTACCGCCTGACCGACGTGCAGGCCGCGCTCGGCCTCGTGCAGCTCGGGCGGCTCTCCGACTTCATCGCGCGCCGCCGGCGGATCGCCGCCCTCTACGACCGGACCCTCGCCGCCGTCCCGGCGGTCGAGCCCGTCATGCCGCGGCGCGGCACGCGCTCGGCCCATCATCTATACGTCGTCCGCGTGCCGGCCGGCGTCCGGCGGGCGGTCTTCGAGATGCTTCGCGCGCGGGGGATCGGCGTCCAGGTGCACTACGTGCCGGTGCACCGCCAGCCGTACTACCGCCGGCTCCTGGGCGACGTCGCGCTCCCGGCGGCCGAGCGCCTCTACGGCGAGATCCTGTCGCTGCCCTGCTTCCCCGGCCTGACGGGCGACGACGTGGCGGAGGTGGTCGCCGCGCTCGGCGAGGCGCTCGCCGAGGCGACCCGCGAGGAGGGCCATGCGCATCCCGTGTGCTGATCGGACGATCGGCGACGGGGCGCCCGCGTTCGTCATCGCCGAGATCGGCTCGAACCACGACGGGAGCCTCGAGCGCGCGCTCGCGCTCGTCGACGCCGCGGCCGCCGCGGGCGCCGACGCCGTCAAGTTCCAGTCCTTCCGCGCCGCGACGCTCGTCGCGCGCCGCCGCCGGCTCGCCGATGGCGGCTGGGCGCCGGTCGAGGCGTACCCGACGCTCGAGCGCCTCGAGGTCCCCGTCGACTGGCACGCGACGCTCCGCGACCGCGCGCAGGCGCGCGGCGTCGTCTTCCTCTCGACGCCGTTCGACGAGGAGCGCGCGGGCCTCCTCGCCGCGCTCGGCGTCCCCGCGATGAAGGTCGCCTCCGGCGACCTCACGCACCGCCCCCTCCTCCGGAAGCTCGGCGGCTTCGGCCGCCCGGTGCTCCTCTCGACCGGGCACGCGCGGCTCGAGGAGATCGAGGCGGCGATCGCCGCGATCGAGGAGGGCGCGGGCGCGGCCGCCCGCCGCCCGCCGATCGTCCTCCTCCATTGCGTCTCGTGCTACCCGCTCGCCCCCGCCGACGCGAACCTCCGCGCGCTCGTCGCGCTCCGCGCCCGCTTCGGCCTTCCCGTCGGCTGGTCGGACCACTCCCCGGGCCACACGCTCGCCGTCGGCGCGGTCGCGCTCGGCGCGTGCGTCGTCGAGAAGCACTTGACCGACGACCGCCGCCGCCCCGGCCCCGACCATCCCTTCGCGATGGAGCCCGACGACTTCCGCGCGATGGTCGCCGCCATCCGCGAGCTCGAGACCGGGCTCGGCGACGGCGCGAAGCGGCCGCGCCCGGACGAGGAGGGCGAGCGCACGGGCGCCCGCCGCAGCCTCCACGCCGCGCGCGCGCTCCCCGCCGGCGCGACGCTCGAGGCCCGCGACGTGAAGATCGTGCGGCCGGCGGCGGGCCTCCCGCCGTCGGCGCTCGAGTCGGTCGTCGGCCGCCGGCTCCGCCGGGCGCTCGAGGTCGACGAGCCGCTCGCCGCCGAGGACGTCGCATGACCCGCGTGTCCGCCCGCACGACCGCGATCGTCCAGGCCCGCATGGGGTCGCGCCGCCTCCCGGGCAAGGTGCTCGCCGACCTCGCCGGCGCGCCGCTCCTCGCGCGCATGATCGAGCGGCTCCGCGCGGCGCGGACGCTCGCGCGCATCGTCGTCGCGACGACCGAGCATCCCGCCGACGCGCCCGTCCGCGAGCTCGCCGCCGCGCTCGGCGTCGGCTGCTTCGCAGGCAGCGAGGACGACGTCCTCGCGCGCTACGTGGGGGCGGCCGAAGCCTTCCGCGCCGACCCGATCGTGCGGCTCACGGCCGACTGCCCGCTCATCGACCCGGCGCTCGTCGACCGCTGCGTCGAGGCGTTCGCCGACCGCCCGGGCTGCGACTACGCCTCCCTCGGCGGCGAGTTCCCGGACGGGCTCGACACCGAGGTGATCTCCGCCCGCGCGCTCGCGCGCGCGCACGCGGAGGCGAGGCTCCCCTCCGAGCGCGAGCACGTGACGCCGTACGTCTGGAAGCAGGCGACCGTCTTCGCGGCGGTGACCGTCGTCTTCCCGCGGCCGCTCGGCGGCCGGCGCTGGACGGTCGACGAGCCGCGCGACCTCGAGTTCGTCCGCGCCGTCTACGCGCGGCTCCACCGCCCCGGGTACGTGTTCGGCTGGGCGGACGTCGAGGCGCTCCTCGCGCGCGAGCCGGCGCTCGCCGCGATCAACGCCGGCATCGAGCGCAACGCGGGCTACCGCCGCTCGCTCGCGCGCGACGCGGGAGCGGGCGCATGAGCCGCCATCCGACGTCCGACGCCCTCTGGGTGCGCGCCGAGCGGGTCATCCCGTGCGGCACGCAGACGCTCAGCAAGAAGCCGTCGCAGTTCGTCCGCGGCGTCTACCCGAAGTACCTGGTCGCGGGGCAGGGCTGCCGGGTGACGGACGCCGACGGCCACGAGTACGTCGACTACCCGATGGCGCTCGGCGCGATCCTCCTCGGGCACGCGCACCCCGCCGTCGTCGAGGCGGTCGCGCGCCAGGCGTGCCACGGGACCCTCTTCACGCTCATGCACCCGCTCGAGGTGGAGGTCGCGGAGCGGATCGCGGCGCTCGTGCCGTGCGCCGAGATGGTCCGCTTCATGAAGAACGGCTCCGACGCGACGGCGGCGGCGATCCGCCTCGCGCGCGCCGTCACGGGGCGCGAGCGGGTCGCGTACTGCGGCTACCACGGCTGGCACGACTGGTTCGCGGGGACGACGCCGCTCCCCGCGGGCGTGCCGGCCGCCACGGCCGCGCTCGTGCGGCCCTTCGAGTGGAACCGTCCCGAGACGCTCGCGGCGCTGCTCGACGCGCACCCCGGCGAGTACGCGGCCGTCATCTTCGAGGTGCCCGGCGAGGACCCGGCACCCGGCTTCCTCGCCGCCGTCCGCGACCTCGCGCACCGCCACGGCGCCGTGCTCGTCATGGACGAGATCGTGACGGGCTTCCGCTACGCGCGCGGCGGCGCGCAGGAGCGGTGGGGCATCGTGCCCGACCTCGCGTGCCTCGGGAAGGCGCTCGCCAACGGGCTCCCGCTCTCCGCGCTCGTCGGCCGGCGGGACCTCATGCAGGAGTTCGAGCGCGTGTTCGTCTCGATGACCTACGGCGGCGACGCGCTGGCGCTCGCGGCGGCGAAGGCCGTCCTCGACCTCGTCGCGCGCGAGCCGGTGGTCGAGCACCTCTGGACGGTCGGGCAGCGGTGGATGGACGGGGCGCGCGCGCGGCTCGCGGCCGCCGGGCTCGACGTGCGGCTCGGCGGGCATCCGCCGCGGAGCCACTTCGTCTTCGGCGGCGGCGACGGCGTCCGGCCCGAGGAGCTGCGGACGCTCTTCCTCCAGGAGTGCGTGAAGCGCGGCATCCTCTTCGGCGTCCCGATCTTCATGAGCTGGTCGCACGGCGAGCGGGACCTCGACGAGACGCTCGCGGCCGTCGAGGAGGCGCTCGCCGTCGTCGCGGGGGCCGTCCGGACGGGCACAATGCGGGAGTGGCTCGAGGGCCCGGCCGTGGAGCCGGTCTTCCGGCCGGCGGCGCCGGGGGGCGCGCCGCCCTCGGAGGCGCGCGCATGAACGGAGCGCCGCTCCGGCTCGCCGTCGTCGGCTGCGGCTCGATCGGGAGCCGCCACGCGCGGAACCTCCGCGCGCTCGGCGCCCCGAGCATCGCGCTCTGCGACCTCGACCGCGAGCGCGCCCGGCGCCTCGGGAGCGAGATCGGCGCGCGCCTCGCGACGGACGACCTCGGAGACCTCCTCACCGCCCACCGGCCGCACGGCGTCCTCGTCTGCACGCCCCCCGCGAGCCACCTGGAGGTGGCGGGTGCGGCGGTCCGCGCGGGCGCGCACGTGCTCTGCGAGAAGCCGCTCGCCCCCGACCTGCGCGCCGTCGACGCGTTCCTCGCGCTCGCCGAGCGCGAGCGCCGGTTCGTCATGATGGCGATGTGCTACCGCTTCCACCCGGCGCTCCGCCGCATCCAGGTCCGGCTCGCGAGCGGCGCGCTCGGCCGCGTCCTCGGCGCGAACCTCTGGGCGGGACAGTACCTGCCCGACTGGCACCCGTGGGCCGACTACCGGACGGAGTACAGCGCGCGGCGCGCGCTCGGCGGCGGCGTGCTGCTCGACAGCATCCACTCCTTCGACACGGTGCGCTGGCTCCTCGGCGAGCCGGTCGAGGCGGTCGGCATGCTCGCCCGGGTCTCCGACCTCGAGATCGACACCGAGGACCTCGCGGCGGCGATCCTCCGGCTCGAGGGCGGGGCCGTCGTCGAGGTGCACGTCGACTACCTCCAGCGGCACGCGCAGAGCCGCCTCGAGGTGGTCGGCAGCGAGGGGACGCTCGCCTTCGACGGGACGGCGATCCGGCTCCGGCGCGCGGGCGACGCCGCGTGGACGGAGGAGACGGTGCCGTTCGTGGTGAACGAGATGTACGTGGCCGAGCTCGCGGAGTTCGTCGACTGCCTCGCCTCGGGCCGGCGCCCGGCGCTCGACGGCGCCGAGGGCCGCGCGACGCTCGCGGTCGCGTGCGCCGTGCGCGAGTCGGCGGAGAGCGGCCGGCGGATCGCGATCGCCGAGACGCCCGCGCGGGGCGCGGAGGCGAGCGCATGACTGCCCGTCGCATCGTCTGCTGGGCCGACGCCGGGCCGGCCTTCGGCCTCGGCCACGTGAGCCGGACGCTCGCGATCGCGGAGGCGTGCGCCGCGCGCGGCGCCGCGTGCCGCTTCGTCCTCCCGGCCGACCCGACGGCGCGCGCGTGGCTCGCCGCCGCCGGCATGCCGGAGCCCATCCTCCTCGGCGAGCAGGACCCCGCGCTCGTCCGCGTGCTCGAAGCCGCGGCGGACGCGGACGCCGTCGTGGTCGACGTGCAGCGGCCGCTCGCGGCGGCCGAGGTGCGGGCGCTCGGTGCCTGCGCGCCCGTGCTCCTCGTCGACGACACGGGCCCCGGCGCCGCCGAGGCGGCGCTCGTGCTGACGCCCTTCGGCGCGCCGCCCGCCGGCGGCGCGGGCGCGCGCTGGCTCGTCGGGCCGGCGCACGTGCCGCTCCGGCGGGCGTTCGAGACGCGGCCGGCGCCCGCGCGTGCGTCGCGCGGCGGCGAGCCGCTCGTCCTCGTGAGCCTCGGCGCGACCGACCCGGGCGGGCTCACCGTGCCCGTCGTCGAGACGCTCGGCGCCCTCCGCGCCGCGGGGACGAGGCTCGACGCGTGCGTGCTCGCGAACCCGGCGTCCGCGGTGTGGCGGGCGCTGCCCGCGCTCCTCGGGCGGCTCGACCTCCTGCCCGCCGTCGCGGCCGAGCCCGAGCGGATGCCGGCGTGGCTCGCCGCCGCGGACCTCGCCGTCGTCGCGATGGGCGTCACGGTCTACGAGGCGATGGCGTGCGGCGTGCCGGCGATCGTCGTCTGCCGGACGAGCGGCGACGTCGAGCACGCGCGCGCGCTCGAGGCGACGGGCGCGATCGTGAGCCTCGGGCCGCACTGGACGCCCCCGCGGCTCGCGGCGGCCGTCGAGGCGCTCGCGGGCGATCCCGTGCGGCGGGTCGCGATGGGGGCCGTCGGACGCACGCTCGTCGACGGCCGCGGCGCCGACCGCGTGGCGGCGCGGCTCCTCGGCATCGGAGGGGAGGTGGAGGTGCGGGATGCAGGCGGTCGCATTGCGGTGTGAGACGCCGGCCCACGACGGGCCCGTCCTCGCGCGCGACGCCGGCGGCACGGCCGTCGTCGACTGCGGGCGCTGCGGCTTCGCCCACCTCGATCCGCTCCCCGCGCCCGAGGTCCTGCGCGCGACGTACCGGCGCCACTACTACGAGAGCGTCAAGCCCGACTACCTCGCGAAGGAGGCGGCGGAGGCGGCGTTCTGGCGGCTCGAGCACGACGACAAGCTCGACGCGCTCGCGGCCCTCGGGGCGGGCCCGCCCGGCCGGCTCCTCGACGTCGGCTGCTCCGGCGGCTTCTTCCTGGCGCACGCGCGCGCCCGCGGCTGGGACGTCCTCGGCGTCGAGCCGTCCGAGCAGGCGGCCGCGCACGCCCGCGCGCTCGGCGTGCCGGTCGTCGAGCGGTTCCTCGACGACCTCGACTGGGCGGCGCTCGGCACGTTCGACGCCGTCCACCTGAAGCTCGTGCTGGAGCACCTGGCCGACCCGGCCGGCGTGCTCGCCGCCCTCCGGCGCGTGCTCCGCCCGGGCGGCGTCCTCTGCGTGCAGGTGCCGAACGACTTCAACGCGCTCCAGGACGTCGTGCGGCGGACCGTGCCCGGGACGGCGGCGTGGTGGGTCGCCCCGCCGTATCACGTGAACTACTTCGACTTCGCGAGCCTCCGCCGGCTCTGCGCCCGGAGCGGCTTCGCGGTCGTCCGCGAGACGACGAGCTTCCCGATGGAGGTCTTCCTCCTGATGGGCGACCACTACGTCGGGGACGAGACGGTCGGGCGCGCGTGCCATCGAAGGCGGATGCAGCTCGAAGAGCGGCTCGCGGCCGCCGGGCGGAATGACCTCCGCCGCGCGCTCTACGCCGCGCTCGCGGCGGCCGGCCTCGGACGCGAGGCGATCGCGTTCGCGCGGGTGGCCGGATGAAGGAGCGCGTCGTCCTCCTCGGGCTCGACGGCGGCGAGCCGTCGCTCCTCGTCCCGCTCCTCGCCGAGTGCGCGAACCTCCGGCGGCTCGCGACCGAGGGCGCGTGGGGCGCGCTCCGCTCGACGGTGCCGCCGCTCTCGCCGCCCGCGTGGGCGACGCTGCTCACGGGCGTGAACCCGGGCAAGCACGGCGTCTACGACTTCTACCACATGCCGTTCGCGTCCTCGGGAAGCTACGTGCGCCGGCTGATCGGGTCCGGCCACTGGCGCGCGCCCGGGCTCTGGCAGCGGACGGGGGCGCACGGGCTCCGCGCGGGGTTCGTCAACCTGCCCATGTGCTGGCCGCCGCCCGCGGTCCAGGGCTTCTTCGTCTGCGGCCTCGGGACGCCCCCCGGCGACGGCGTCGCGTTCACGCATCCGGCGGCGCTCGGCCCCGCGCTCGCGGGCGCCGTCCTCGAGCCGGGCGACGGGACCGCGATCGGCGACGGGCGCGCGTTCCTCGCGCGCGCCGAGCGCGCCGGCGCCGACATGCTGCGGGTGGCGGAGGACCTCTGGCGCGCCGAGACGCTCGACCTCTTCTGCGCCGCGCTCACCTTTCCCGACCGCTTCCAGCACTACTTCTGGCGCGAGCTCCAGGCGGGCGAGCCGGCGATCCTCCGCGCCTGGCGCACGTGGTTCGCGGCCTTCGACGCGCTCCTCGGGCGGCTCCTCGACGCCGCCGGCCCCGAGACGACGGTCGTCCTCTTCTCCGACCACGGCTTCGGGCCCGTCGACCGCTACTTCCACGCCAACCGCTGGCTCGCCCGACGCGGCTGGCTCCGCGTCGGCGACCCGTCGCGCCTCGGCACGCCGGACGGGCTCCTCACGGCGATCGACTGGGAGCGGACGCGCGCGTACTGCGTCGGCGAGTACGGCGACGTCCGGCTCAACCTCCGCGGCCGCGAGCCGCGCGGGATCGTCCGCCCCGGCGCGGAGGCCGAGGACCTCCTCGCCGCGATCGCCGCCGACGCGCTCGCGCTCGACGACGGCGCGCCGGGCGCGGCGGTCGACGCGGCGCTGCCGGGCCGCACGCTCTTCACGGGGCCGTGGGCCGCCGACGGACCGGACCTGGTGCTGCGCCTCCGCGGCCACGCGACGCTCTGCCGGATCGACGGCCGCGGAACGGACCTCCGCGACCCCGACGGCCCGCTCTTCGTTCCCGCCGACCGGCCCGAGCACTACCGCGGCGCGCACCGCGCGACGGGCGTGCTCGCGCTCTGGGGCGCTCGGGTGCGCCGGCCCGCGGCGCCGCTCGCCGCCGACGCGGCCGACCTCACGCCGACCGTCTGCCATCTCCTCGGGCTCCCGCTCGACCGCGCGTTCGACGGGCGGGTGCTGCGCGCGTGCCTCGCCGAGCCGCTCGCGAGCCGTCCGGACGCGTTCGAGGACACGGCCCCGCCCGCCCCCGCGGGCGGGTACACGCCCGAGGAGGAGGCGCGGGTGACCGAGCAGCTCCGCCAGCTCGGCTACGTGGAGTGAGGATGCGGACCGCCGGCGTCGTCCAGTGCACGTTCTCGAACCTCCTCTCGCGCGATCCGACGCTCGCGCGGCGCGCGGGCGAGGCGGCGCACGACCGCGATCCCGCCCACTACGTGATCGGGCCGCTCCGCGAGTGCGGCCTCGACGCGATCGTGCTCGCCGTCCCCGACGTGCCGGAGAACGCGGTCTTCGACGACCTCGCGCGCGAGTGGGGCGTCGCGTGCGTCAAGGGCGACGAGTACGACGTGACGGCGCGCCTCCTCGCCGCCGCGCGCGCCGTCCGCGCCGACGTCGTCGTCCGCGTCCTCCTCCACCGCTTCTACCTGGACGTCCCGCTCGTCCGCCGCACGGTCGACCTCCTCGTCGCGCGCGGCGCCGACTACGTGAACCTCCCGACCGACTTCAACATCAACTTCGGCGGCGACGTGCTGCGGACGGCCGCGCTCGCGCGCGCGCACGCCGCGATCGCGCTCCTTCCCGACCCCCACGAGCGCGCCCGACACCTCTTCCGCCCGTGGCACTGGATGGAGACGCATCCCGCCGAGTTCGCCGTCGTCACCTGCGAGGACGTGCCGACGTATCCCCTGGAGCGCGTCCGCGCGATCCACGCGCACCCGAACTGGTCCGAGCGCTCGCGGTACGGGGACGACTTCCCCGCCTCCGAGTACCACGTGATCGGCGAGACCCTCCTCCGGCCGGACGACGCGGTCCTCGACCTCGCGTGCGGCTACGGCGAGTCGACCGAGATCCTGGGGCGCTACTGCCGGGCGGTCGTCGGCGTCGACCGCGACCCGGCGCTCGTCGCCGAGGCGCGGCGGCGGTTCGGCGGTCGGCCGCACCTCCGCTTCGCCGTGGCGGACGCGGAGGAGTGGGTGTATCCCGGCCCGCCGTTCGACGTCGTCGTGAGCCTCCACACGCTCGAGCACGTGGGGCGCGACCGCCGCATGCTCGTGAACGTCCGCAACATGCTCCGGCCCGGCGGCCGGCTCGTGCTCGAGGTGCCGCTCGCGACGCGCCGTCCGTTCCCCGTCCCGCACAACCCGCACCACGTCCGCGAGTACGGGCGCGACGAGATCGAGGCGCTCGTCCGCGGCGCGGGCTTCACGGTGACGGGCGCGCGCGGCCTCTCGCGCGGCATCTACACGACGCCCGAGCTCGCGCGCGAGGCGATCCAGCTCCACGCCGAGAAGCGGGACGCGGCGCTCTGGGTGCACGAGCCCGCCGAGCGGGCGCTCCAGGAGCGCGCGACCGAGATCCGCCGCTTGACGCTCGAGGCGATCGCGTCGGCGGGCTCCGGCCATCCGGGCGGCTCGCTCTCGATCGCGGAGCTGCTCGCCTGCCTCTACTTCGAGCCGGACGCCGCGCTCCGGGTCGACTGGGACCCGGCGCGCCGCGACCGCAACCGCTTCGTCCTCTCGAAGGGCCACGCGTGCCCCGCCTGGTACGCGGCCCTCCACCTGCGCGGCTGGCTCCCGTCGCCCGTCGGGCTGCTCCGCCGGCTGGGAACGCCGTGCCCGGGGCATCCGGAGGCCGGGACGCCGGGCGTCGACGCGCCGTCGGGCTCGCTCGGGAACGGGCTCTCGGTCGGCGTCGGCATGGCGATCGGGCTCCGCCACCAGGGGCTCGCGAACCGCGTCTTCGTGCTGCTCGGCGACGGCGACCTCGACGAAGGGGCCACCTGGGAGGCGATGATGTACGCGGCGCACCACCGGCTCGCGTCGCTCACCGCGATCGTGGACGCGAACGGGCGTCAGGGCGAGGACGCGACGCGGAAGGTCCTCGACCTCGAGCCGCTGCCCGCGCGCTTCGCGGCGTTCGGCTGGCAGGCGCTCGAGGTGCACGGGCACGACATCCCGTCCGTCCGCCGCGCGCTCCGCGCGGCCGCCACGACGGCGGACCGGCCGACGATCGTCGTCGCGCGGACGGTGAAGGGCCGCGGCGTGTCCTTCATGGAGGACGCGCAGCGCTGGCACGGGAGCCTCGCGCCGACGCCGGCGGAGCTCGACGCGGCGCTCGCCGAGCTGCGGGACGCGGCGCACGCCGCGGCGGCGCAGCACGCGGGGGGCTTCTATGGCTGAGCCGCGCTCGCTCCGCGAGGCGTTCGGGCGGGCGCTCGTCGAGGTCGGGCGGCGCCGCGACGACTTCGTCGTCCTCGACGCCGACGTCGCCGGCGGGACGGGCACCGTGCATTTCAAGCAGGCGTTCCCCGACCGGTTCTACGATTTCGGGATCGCAGAGCAGAACATGATGGCCGCGGCGGCGGGGATCGCGGCGACCGGCGTCATCCCGGTCGTCACGACCTTCGCCGTGTTCGCGACCATGCGCGCCCTCGAGCAGCTGCGGACGTTCGTCGCCTACCCGCGCTTTCCCGTGAAGGTCGCCGGGAGCCACTGCGGGGTCGACGCGGGTCCCGACGGCGCGACCGCGCAGGCGCTCGAGGACCTGGCGATCACGCGCGCCATCCCCGCGCTCGCCGTGGTCGTGCCGGCCGACCCGGTCGAGATGGCGGCCGCGGTCGACGCGATCCTGGCGCACCCGGGGCCCGTCTACCTCCGCACCGGGCGGAGCCCGCTCCCCGTCCTCTTCGGCGCCGACCACCGCTTCGCGGTCGGCAGGGCGCAGGTGCTCGAGGAGGGCTCGGACGTGACGCTCGTCGCGTGCGGCACCATGGTGCACCGGACGATCGCGGCCGCGACGGCGCTCCGGCGCGAGGGCATCCGCGCGCGGGTCGTCAACTGCCCGACGCTCAAGCCGCTCGACGTCGAGTGCCTGGTCGCATCGGCGGAGCGGACGGGCGCGGTCGTCACCGCCGAGGACCACTCGGTGATCGGCGGCCTCGGCGGCGCGGTCGCGGAGGCGCTCGCGGAGCGCTGCCCGGTGCCCGTCGCGCGCGTCGGCGTGCGCGACCGCTTCGGCGCGTCGGGCGACCCGCTCGTGCTGGCGCAGCACTTCGGGCTCGGGGCCGAGGACGTGGCGGCGGCGGCGCGCCGGCTCGTCCGGGCGAAGGAGAGGCGGCGGGTCGCATGAGCGGGCGGGGGAGGCTCGACGGACGGCGGGTCGTCGTCACGGGCGCCGGCCGCGGCATCGGGCGGGCGATCGCGCGCGCGTGCGCCGCCGAGGGCGCGGCCGTCGGCGTCACCTGGGTGTCGCAGCCGGCCGCGGCGGCGGCCGTGGTCGAGGAGATCCGCGCGGCCGGCGGCACCGCGGCGGCGGCGGCGCTCGACGTCCGCGACCGCGCGAGCGTGCGCGCCGGCCTCGAGACGCTCGCCGGGGCGCTCGGCGGGATCGACGTCCTCGTGAACAACGCCGGCGTCAACAAGCCGACCGACTTCGACCGGATCACCGACGCCGACTGGGACGAGGTGCTCGCCGTGAACCTCCGCGGCCCGTTCGTCGTGACGCAGGAGGCGCTCCGCTGGCTCCGCGCGGGCGGCGCCGTCGTGAACGTCGGCTCCGTGAGCGGGCAGTACGGCGGCCCGCGGACCGCGCACTACGCCGCGTCGAAGGGCGGCCTCATCGCCCTCACGCAGTGCATGGCCCGCTTCCTCGCCCCGCGCGGCGTCCGCGCGAACTGCGTCTCGCCCGGCCTGGTCGCCTCCGAGATGGCGGCGGCCGGCCTGGCGGGGCTCCCGCCCACGATCCGCGACGCGATCCTCCTCGGCCGGCTCGGCGAGCCCGACGAGGTGGCGCGCGCGGTCGTGTTCCTCGCCTCGGAGGAGTCCGCGTACTGCACCGGGCAGACGCTCAACGTGAACGGAGGGCTCCATTTCTGAGGAGCGGAAATCCCCCGGGGGCCCGTCCGGCGCCGGGGCGGCTCGGCCGCCCGCGGCGCCTCCGATGCCCCCGGACGCGCGGACGCTGCTCGTCATCTCCGGCGGACGGGAGGCCGTGCCCGTCGTGCTCGAGGCGAAGCGGATGGGGCTCCGCGTGCTCGTGTCGGACGGGGCGCACGACGCGCCCGGGTTCCGGTACGCGGACGCGGGGCTCCTCGCGAGCACGTACGACCGCGAGGCGACGGTCGAGGCGGCGCGCGCGTACGCGAGCGCGAACCGCATCGACGGCGTGATCGCGGCGGCGGCCGACGTGCCGATGACGGTCGCGGCGGTGGCGCACGCGCTCGGGCTCCCCGGGATCGCGGTCGAGACCGCGGAGCTCGCGTCCGACAAGCTCGCGATGAAGGACGCGTTCGTGCGGGCCGGCGTCCCCGTGCCGTGGTACGCGCGCGTCGAAAGCGTGGCGCAGCTCGAGCGGCTCCAGCGGGCGGCCGACGGCCTCCTCGTCGTGAAGCCGGTCGACAGCCGGGGGGCGCGCGGCGTCGTGCGGCTCCTCCCCGGCATCGACGCGGCGTGGGCCTTCGCGGTCGCGGAGGCCGAGTCCCCGACGGGCCGGGTGATGGTGGAGCGCTTCGTCGAGGGGCCGCAGGTGAGCACCGAGTCGGTCGTGGTCGGCGGGCGGACGACGACCATCGGCTTCTCCGACCGGAACTACGAGCTGCTCGACCGCTTCGCGCCGTACGTGATCGAGAACGGCGGCGAGCTGCCGACGGTGCTGCCCCCCGCGACCGTCGAGGCGGTCCACGGCCTCGTCGCGCGCGCGGCCGCGGCGCTCGGCGTGACGCACGGGACGGTGAAGGGCGACGTGGTCGTCGGCCCCGACGGCCCGATGGTGATCGAGATGGCCGTCCGGCTCTCCGGCGGCTACCTCTGCACGCACGAGATCCCGCTCGCGACGGGCGTCAACTTCGTCGAAGCCGCGATCCGCCTGGCGCTCGGCGAGAAGCCGGACCCGGCCGCGCTCGTGCCGCGGTGGTCGAAGGGCGTCGTGCAGCGGTTCGTCTTCCCGCCGCCCGGGACCGTCGTCGCGATCCAGGGCCAGGACGAGGCGGCGCGCGGCGACGGCGTGGCGCTCCTCGAGGTGCGCGTGCGGCCGGGGGACCGGATCCGCCCGATGACGAGCCACGTGCGGCGCGCGGGCCTCGTCATCGCCGTCGGCGACACGCGCGACGAGGCGCTCCGGCGGGCGACCGCGGCCGCCGCGCGCGTGCGCATCGTCACGGCCCCCGTCCTTGCCGCCTCGACCGCGACCCTCCACTGACCGATGCCGCTCACGCTGTTCACGGTCTTCCACGCGAACCTCGCGTTCTCCTCGATCCCGCCCGCGGACGCGGGCCGCGTCGTCGACCGGACGCTCTGGCCGCTCCTCGACGCGACGGCGCACCCGGGCGTGCGGCTCGGCCTCGAGATGCCCGCCGACACGCTCGCGGCGATCGCCGCCGCGGATCCGCTCTTCCTCGCCGCGCTCCGCGACGCGATCGCCGCCGGCCGGATCGAGCTCGTCGGCTCGGGGCTCGTGCAGGCGATCCTCCCCCTCGTCCCCGCGGCCCTCGGGGCGCACGCGCTCGCGCGCGGACAGGACGTCTATCGCGAGCTCCTCGGCGCCGCGCCGCGCGTCGCGTACCTGAACGAGCAGACGTACTCGGCCGGGCTCGTCGCCCTCTACCGCGAGGCGGGCTTCGAGGCGCTCGTCGCCGAGTGGGAGAACCCCGCGAGCGCGCACGGCTGGCCCGAGCACCTCCGCTATCGCCCCGCGTGGATCGAGGGGACGGGCGGCGCGCGCATCGCGTGCCTCTGGAACTCGTCGGTCCTCTTCCAGCGCGTGCAGCGCTGGGTGCACGGCGAGATCGCCGAGGAGGAGCTCTGGGCGCTCCTCGCCGCGCACCACGACCCGCGCGACGCGCGCGCGCTCTGCCTCTACGGGAACGACGTCGAGGTGTTCGACTACCGCCCCGGCGCGCCCGGCCTCCGCTACGGCGAGCCCGCGCGCGGGGAGTGGGCGCGCCTCGCGGCGCTCCTCCGGCGCCTCGCCGACGACCCGCGCTTCGGCCTCGCCACGCCGTCGGCGGTGCTCGCGGCCCACCCGCCGGCCCCGCCGGCGCTTCGGCTCGAGTCGCCCGCCGCGCCGCTGCCGGCGAAGAAGCAGGCGAAGTACAACGTCACGCGCTGGGCCGTCTGCGGCCGCACGAACGCGCGCACGAACGCCGCGTGTCACGCGCTCGCGCGCCGGCTCGCCGTCGCGAAGGCGCTCCAGCGCGCGAGTCGCGGCGCGGCCCCGGTGGAGGAGGGGACCCTCGCGCGCCACGCCGACGCGCTCGTGCGGCTCTGGGGCAGCGACCTGCGCACGCACACGAACGACGAGCGCGCAGCCGACGCCGCGCGCCGTCTCGGCGCCCTCGGCGCGGCGCTCGACGCGCTCGTCGCGCGCCTCGAGCCCGCCGTCGTGGGCGCGCCCCTCGCCCCCGGCGAGCTGGCGCTCTTCAACCCGCACGCGACGCCGTGGGCCGGGTGGCCGGTCGCGGTGCGGGTCGCGCTCCCGCCGGGCGTCGTCCGCGGCGGCGTTCGCGTCGCCGGCGGCGTGCCGGCGCAGGCCGAGGAGGTGGAGCGTCACCGCGACGGCAGCGTGCGCCGCGCGCTCGTCGTCGTGACGCCCGTCCTGCCCCCCCTCGGCGTGCTGCGCCTGCGGCTCGCGAGCGGGCCCGACGCGCCCGTGCCCGCGACCGCGCCCGAGCGCGTCGACACCGCCGCCGTGACCGCGGTCCTCGCCCCGCGCCGCGGCGCCGCCCTCGCGACGCTCGCCTTCCCGCGGCTCGCCGCGACGCCGCTCGCCGGCACCGTGCCGCAGGGTACGTTCGCGCCGATCGAGCTCGCCGCCGACTGGTACACCGGGAACGTCGTCCTCTACGACGCCGCCGGGGCGAAGCGGACGGACCTCGAGGCCGTGACGCTCGTCCCGCTCGCCGCGCCCGAGGCGTGTCCGGTCCGGATCCCCGTCGCCGCCCGGCTGGCCGGCTCCTTCGGGGAGCTGTGGAAGACGGTGTACGTCTACCGCGAGGTGCCGCGCGTCGACGTGCGCTACCACTTCACGTTCGACGACGCCCGGCCGCGCTCGCTCTCGGTCGGCATCCTGACGCTCGCCCCCGACGCGTTCGACGCGGCGGCGCTCCGCTACGCGACCGTGAACGGCGGCCACGACGTCGAGACGTTCCCGCTCGCGGGCCGGCGCGTGGCCCTCCACGAGCCCGTCGGCTCCGCCGTCTCCGCGCGCGGCTGCCTCGGGGCGACGGAGGGATGGGTGGACGTCGGCGACGACGCGAAGGGCGTCACGCTCGCGTGGGACCCGGCGACGCTCGCCGCGGCGCCGCTCGTCCAGCACGAGCCGGCGGGCGCGCGCGCGCTCACGCGCCTCTTCCTCTCGCTCGTCGAGAGCGACGAGACGGCGGCGCCGTTCTTCCGCGGCGGGACGGTCTTCCGCGTCGCCTACCTCGGGCGCGGCGCGGACCCGGGCGAGGCGCGCCGGCAGGCGATCGCCGCGGCCGCGGGCCTCCACGTGGTGGGCGGCGCGCCGGAGGCGTGAGGCGTGGCGCGGGACGCCGCGGAGATCGTCGCGTTCGACGCCGACTACCGCCACACGGCGGTCGTGCTCGCGTGTCCGCGCTGCGGCGCGCGGCACACCGAGCGCCTGCCCGCGGTCATGATGGTGTCGAAGCCCGTGTGCCCGGCGTGCGGCTACGCGGATCGCCTCGAGCCGGCCGCGATCGCAGCGGCGGCCGCGCGGCTCCTCCCGTGCCTCGACGTGGCGCGCATGCAGGGCGTGAACCGGCTGGTCGCCGCGTGGATCGCCCGCTGGCTCGCGGTGCCCGCCGTGCGGGAGGTCCTCGCGTGGGGCGGCGTCGAGCTGGCGACGGGCGCCGCGCTCGACCTCTTCCCGCTCCTCCTGCCGGCGGCGTTCGCGGCGCGGAGGGAGGACGCGTGAAGCCCGCGATCGTCGTCTGCGGCCTCGCGCACGCGGCATACCTGCCGCTCCTCGTGCGCCTCGCCGACGGCGGGCGCTGGCGCCTCCTCCTCCTCGAAGCGGCGCTCGCGGAGGCCGCGGCGGCGACGGGCGTCGACGTGCGGGTCGTCGCGGACGCGGTGCCGCCCGAGGACGGCGCCCGCGTGCTCGACGCGGCGCTCCGCGCGGCCGAGCTCCTCCGCCGCCCGGACCTGGACGCCGCCTTCACCGACGCCTTCCGCCCGGGCGCGGGCGCGAGCGCGTGGCCCGCGCTCCGCGCGCGCTTCCCGGCGTTCCTCGCCCGCGCCGTCACGCGCGGCGTGCAGGGCGCCGAGACGGCGCGGGCCCTCCTCGCCGCGCACGACGTCCGCCTCGTCGTGTGCGGCTTCGACGTGCTCCCCTTCCAGCGCGCGTTCCTCGGCACGATGCACGCGGCGGGCGTGCCGTCGCTGCACGTGCCGCACGGCGTGTTCGGCCCGACGGGCGGCGTCGTCGTGCCGGGGAGCTGCAGCGAGATCTTCGCGACCCGGGTCGCCGCGCCGGGCGAGTACTCGCGGCGCGTGTACGCCGAGAACGGGCAGCCGGTCGAGCGCGTCGTCGTGACCGGCGTCCCGCGCTGGGACGCGCTGCCGACGCTCGGCGCGCAGAGCCCGGGCGCCGTCCGGCGCGCGATGGGCCTCGACCCGAACCGCCCGCTCGTCCTGTTCGCGACCTCGTGGGTCGAGTGGGCGACGGCCGACGCGCCGAACGTCGTGGCGAGCCTGGCGCCCGTGTTCGCGGGCTGCCTCCGCGGCCTGCGGCGCAGCGGCGGCCCGCGCCCGCAGCTCGTCGTCAAGTTCCACCCGAGCGAGATCGTCGACGACGCCTGGCCGCCGCTCGCCGACGGCTACCGGACCCTCTGCGCGGCCGCGGGCGTCGACGACGTCCTCTTCCGCGTCGGGGACGCGGCCCCCTGGCTCGCCGCCGCCGACGTCGTGGTGAGCATCAACTCGAGCCTCGCGCTCGAAGCGCTCCTCGTCGGGCGCGTGCCGGTGAACGTCCCCGTCCATCCGTCCGCGGTGCACGCGGTGTACGGGCCGGAGACCGCGATCCTCGGCGCCGCGACGCCGGAGGACCTGGCGGCGCTCCTCGAGCCCGCGCTCCGCGACCCCGCCGTCCGCCGGACGGTCGCCGAGCGGCGCGCGGCGACGATCGCGCACTACGTCCACGCGGACGACGGGCGCGCGAGCGCGCGCGTCGCCGCCGCGGCGCACGCGCTCGCGGCGTCCGCGCGCGCGCACCCGCTGGTCCCCGTCCCGCCGCTCGTCTCGGTGGTCGTCGCCGGCGGCGCACCGGACGACGTGGCCGCGGCGCTCGCCGCGGACGCGCCCGCCGTCTCGCACGAGGTGCTCGCGCTGGAGGGTGCGCCCGACGAGCCCTTCGCGACGCGCGCCGGCCGCGCGGTCGCGCACGCGCGCGGGCGCTTCGTCGTCTTCCTCGACCCGCGCGCGCCGCGCCCGCCCGGCTGGCTCGCCGCGCTCGTCGCCGACGCGCAGGGGCGCGTGGGCACGGTCGCGCTCGGGGGGCGGGCGGGCGCGGGGGCGGGATGGGCCGTCGGCCGCCGGGCGGAGGGGCTGCCCGGGACGCTCGCGTGGGCGGAGGACGCGGGCTTCGTCGTCGCGGCGTCGGGGCCGGCCGCCGCGGCGCGGGGGTGCGCCGCGTGAGCGGGTCACGCTGGAGCCGGCTCGCGGACGCGCGCGCCGCGGCGCTCCTCGCCGCGCGCGCGGGGCGGGGGGCGCTCGCCGTCGCGCCGCCCGACGGCTTCGTCGCGCCGCCCGGCGCGCGCCCCGTCGCGTGCGCCGACCCGTCGCGGCCGCTCGACGTCCCGGACGGCGGCGCCGACGTCGTCGCCGACCTCGCGCGTCCGGAGGATCCCGGCGACCACGCTGCGCGCCTGCGCGAGTGCGTCCGCGTCTGCCGCCCGGGCGGGACGATCGTCGCCGTCGCGGGCGGCGGCCCGCCCGGGCCGGGCGCGCTCGCGCCGCGCGACCTCGCGCGCACGACGGCGTGCCTCGCAGAGGCCGGGGCGGCCGTCGTCGAGGTCGTGCCGTTCGACGTGTTCGGCGCGGCGTCCCCGTGGCGGCAGGGGCTCGGACCCGAGGCGCCGGCCGTCCTCGCCGAGCTGGAGGACCTCCTCGCGCACGCGGCCGTGCGGCGCGCCGCCCGCTTCCTGGAAGCGACGGTGGTCCCCGCGCTCCCGCCGTCGGCGACCGGGCGCGCGCTCGTCGTCGCGCGCCGCGGGGGCGCGCCGGCGCCGTCCCCGCGCCGCGCCCTCCCGCTCGACGACCCGCGCTTCGGGGCCCGCGTGCTGGCACTCCTCCAGGACGACGCGGTCGTCCGCTTCGCCGCCTTCCTCGACGCGACGGTCCTCTCGCTGCCGGCGGTCGCGTTCGACCTGCCGGCCTGGCTCGCGGCGGCGAGCGCGCGGCCGGACGCCGGCGCGGCGGCGCGCGCCGCTGCGGACCGGCGCGGCCGCGAGTGGTATCCGGGCCTGGACGCGCGCCGGCTCGTCGAGGCGGCGTGCGTCCGGCTCGCGCGCCGGGCGCTCGCCGCGGTGGCTCCCCTGGATCCGGACGGCATCGCGCCGACGCTCGAGTACCACCTCGTCGAGGCCGTCGGCCGCGAGCTCGACCGGCACCTGGAGGCGACGTGGACCGGCCTCTGATCTTCGTCACCTGCGGGGCGAGCACGGCGCCGCTCGTCGAGCGGCTCGCCGGGGGCCGGATCCTCGTCCTGCCGCACGCCGACAAGGTCACGCGGCTCCGGGCCGCCGGCATCGACGCGCTCGCGTGGGACGCGTTCATCGAGCCGGCCGCCGTCGCGGGCTTCCCCGAGACGGCGCGGCGGCTCGCGCACGCGTGGACCGCCGCGCTCGAGCGCCGCGCCCCGGCGCTCTTCCGCTTCGCCGGCGCCGCGCGCGAGGGCGTCCTCGACGCGATCGACGCGTGCGTGCACGCCCGGCTCGCCGAGCACCTTCTCGCCGCCGAGGCGGCGCGCACGCTCGCGGCGCGCGGGCTCACCGCCGCCCTCGTGCACGAGGACGTGACCGGGCTCGTGCGCACGTTCGTCGAGACGCTCCGCGCCTGCGGCGTGCCGACCGTCCACGTCCCGCACGGGCTCTACGCCGAGGAGGCGGTCGCCGGCGCCGACGTGCACGGCCGCGTGCACGCGGATGTCGCCGCCGTCGCCGGCGCGGCGGCGCGCGGCTGGTACCTCCGCCGCGGCGTCGCCGCCGACCGCGTGGTCGTGACGGGGAATCCGGCGTTCGACGCGTTCGCGACGCCGCCCGCGGATCCGAACGGCGCTCTCGGTCTCGGCGGCGGCCCGGTCGTGACGGTCGCCGGCTCGTGGATCGGCGCGAACACCCTGCACCGGCCGTTCGCCGGCGAGGACCAGGCGCGTCGCACCCGCGCGGCGCTCGCCGCCGCCGCGCGGGTGCAGCGCGACGACCCGGCGGTGCGCCTCGTCGTGAAGCTCCACCCGAGCGCGTCCGCCGAGGAGGAGGTGCGGACGCGGAGGTGGATCGCGGAGACGGGCGCGCGGGCGGACCTCGTCTGCCGCGACCGGCTCCGCGAGGTGCTCGCCGCGACCGACGTGCTCGTCACGCTGCCGTCGACCGTCGTCGTCGAGGCGATGCTCGCGGGGGCGGCCGTCGTCGCGATCGGCACGCGCTACGAGGGCGGTGCGGTCGTCACCGCGCCCGCCGACGCCGAGGCCGTCCGGGCGGCGATCGCCCGCGCGCGCGGATGGCGCGCGAGCGCCGCGTTCGCCGCCGCCCGCCGCGACTTCCTCGCGCGGTGGGCCGGTCCCTGCGACGGCCGGGCAGGCGAGCGCGTCGTCGCCCTCGCCGACGCGCTCGCCGCCCGCGCGCGCGCGGCCCGGGGTCAGGCGGCCGACGCGCCGCCCTCCGTCGCGCGCCGCGCGGCGAGCGCCCGCGCGCGGCTCCGAGCCGGCCGCCCGGAGGAGGCGCTCGCGGCGCTCGGCGAGGCGCCGCCGGCCGCGGCCGACGCGGCCGCCGCATGGTGGACCGCCCGCGGCGAGGCGCTCGCGCGGCTCGGCCGCGGCACCGAGGCGGAGCGCGCGTACCGCGCCGCGATCGCGGGCCCCGCGGACGCCGCCGCCTACACCGGCCTCGGCACGCAGCTCCTCCTCCGCGGCGAGCGCGGCGAGGCCGAGCTCTTCCTCCGCGAGGCGGTGCGGCGCGATCCCGGCGCGGAGTGGGCGTGGTGCGCGCTCGGCGTGCTGAACGCGATCGAGGGCCGCGTCGCCGAGGCGCGGGAGCAGCTCGAGCGGACGCTCGCCCTCAACCCCGCGAACCCGGACGCGCGCCGGACGCTCGCCGCGCTCGCGGCCGCCCGGGAGGCCCGATGACGGGGCTCGCCGGCGACGCCGTCGAGGCGGTGACGGAGTACTACCGCCGCGCGCGCGAGGAGCTCCAGGACCTCCTTCCGCCGCGCCCGCGACGCGTGCTCGACGTCGGCTGCGGCGAGGGCGCCCTCGGCGCGGCCGTCAAACGGGCGCATCCGTGCTGCGAGGTCCTCGGCGTCGAGCTGAGCCCGGAGGCGGCCGCCGTCGCGCGGGCGCGCCTCGACCGGGTCCTTGTCGGCGACGTCGAGCGCGTCGACGTCGCGGTCGACGCCGCGCTCGACGCGATCGTCTACGGCGACGTGCTCGAGCACTGCGTCGACCCGTGGGCGGTCCTCCGCCGCCACGCGGCGCTCCTCGCCGACGGCGGACGCGTCGTCGTGAGCCTCCCGAACGTCCGGCACTGGGCCGTGATCCTGGGGCTCCTCCGCGGCGCGTGGGAGTACCAGGAGGCCGGCATCCTCGACCGCGGCCACCTCCGGTTCTTCACCCGCCGCGAGGGCGAGCGGCTCCTCGCGCAGGCGGGCCTCCGCGTCCGCGGCGTCCGGCCCGTCTACTGGCAGCCCGTCCCCGACGTGCCGCCGGGCGCGACGACGGTGAGCGTCACGCTCGAGGAGTTCCGAATCGCCGGGATCCCGGCCGCGGACTTCGCGGAGCTCTTCGCCGGACAGCTCGTCTACGTCGGCGAGCGCGGGCCCGTCACGCCGCCGTGGGAGCCGCCCGGCGCGCGCGGGTTCCACGTCCTCGCCTGGCCCGCGTGGGGGAGCGCCGCGCTCCACGCGCTCCTCGAGGCGTACTGCACGGCGTTCCGCCCCGGCGACGACGTCGCGCTCGTCCTCTGCGCGGACTCGGCCGGCGCGGCGCCCGTGGACGAGGCGCTCCGCGCGCTCGGCCGCTCGCGCGCGGCGGCCCCCGACGTCGTCGTCGCCCCCGCCGACGCGACACTGCGCCACCGCGTGCTGCGTGCGGCGCACGCGTTCGTCCGCCTGGGCGCGCCGGGCGAGCCGGACGCCGAGGCGGCGTGGCGGAGCGGCGTCGTGGCGGTCGCGCCCGAGGCGTCGGCGCTGCGCGCTGCGTGGGCCCGCGCGCGGGGCGTGACGCTTCCCGGGGAGCCGCTCCGTGGTCCCGGCCTCGTTCCCGAAGTGGGGCCGTAGGGGAGGGAGACTGGCGGCGGGGCGGGAATGCGCCCGAAGGCGGCGCTCGGGCGCGACCGACGTGGCCGAGCGCCCCGGGGCGCCGCCGTGAGGATCCGCACCCGATCGGGCGGCGGACGCCAGAAATCTGACACGCAGCGCACGGCGCGTCGGACGTTTGTCTCCGCGAGGCGCCCGCTCCCGGCGCCCGCCGCCCACGCCACGGCACGCGCCTTGCTCTTCGCTTCGTGGACCGCCGCGGCCGGCGGTGGGGGAGGGAGCGGGCGACGATGCGGCGGCTCGGCGGACGGGGGCGGTGAGGACGGGCGACGCTCACCCCCCGATCGAGCGGCTCTCCGTCGTCGGGCTCGGGAAGCTCGGCGCCTGCATGGCGGCGTGCTTCGCGGCCAAGGGCTTCCGGGTGACGGGGGTCGACGTGGACCCGGCGCTCGTCGGCGCGCTCGGCGCGGGCCGCGCGCCCGTCCCCGAGCCGGGGCTTCAGACGCTCCTCGACCGCGCGCACGCGGCGGGCCGCCTCCGGACGGTCCACGCCGACGCGGCGGCGGTCGCGGACTCGGACGCGACCTTCGTCATCGTGCCCTCGCCGACGCTCGCCGACGGCCGCTTCTCGCTCGAGCACGTGCGGGCGGCGGTGCGGACGATCGGCGCGGCGCTGCGCGCGAAGCGCGGGCGGCACGTGGTCGTCGTCACGAGCACGGTGCTGCCCGGGTCGGTCGAGTTCGGCCTCCTTCCCGTCCTCGAGGAGGCGGCGGGGCGTCCGTGCGGCGACGATCTGGCGCTCGTCTACAACCCGGAGTTCATCGCGCTCGGGTCCGTCGTGCACGACTTCCTGCACCCCGACCTCGTCCTCGTCGGCGAGCGGGAGCGGTGGGCGGGGGACGCGATCGCGGCGGTGTACGCGCGCGTCTGCGAGAACGCGCCCGAGGTCGTGCGCATGAGCTGGGCGAGCGCGGAGGTCGCGAAGATCGCGCTCAACTCCTTCGTCACGACGAAGATCAGCTTCGCGAACATGCTCGCCGAGCTGTGCGAGGAGCTGCCGGGCGCCGACGTCGACGACGTGTGCCGCGCGCTCGGGCGCGACACGCGCATCGGGCCGCGCTGCCTCCGCGGCGGGCTCGGCTACGGGGGGCCGTGCTTCCCGCGGGACAGCGTCGCGCTCGCGTCGTTCGCGCGCATCCTCGGGCGGCCGGCGCCCATCCCCCAGGCCGCGGACGCCGTGAACGACGGCGTCGTCGCGCGGGTCGTCGCGCAGGTCGTGCGCCGGCTGCCGCGCGACGGGCGCGTCGCGGTGCTGGGGCTCGCGTACAAGCCGGGGACGCCGATCGTCGAGCGGGCGCACGGCCTCGCGATCGCCCGCGCGCTCGCCGACCGCCGCGCCGACGTGGTCGTCTGGGACTGCATGGCGCAGGACGCGGCGCGCGCCGTCCTCGGCGACGCCGTCGAGTGGGCCGCGTCGCCGGCCGAGGCGCTCCGCGACGCGGACGTCGCGGTCGTGGCGGCCGCCGACGCGCGGCTCGCCGACGCGCTCGGCCCGCTCCTCGCGGCGCGCACGCGGCCGCTCGTGGTCGTCGACTGCTGGCGCGTCCTCGCCCGCGCGGCGCTCCCGCGGGCCGTCACGCGCGTCGCGCTCGGCGTCGGCGTGGCGGCCGAGGCGCGCGCGGCCCGCCTGCGCGCGATGTGGGCCGCCCCGTGACGGCGGCCGGCGACGCGCCGCGTCCGCTCGCGGACGTCTGCGCCGAGATCGAGCGGCTCGTCGCGGCGAAGGTCGTGACCGACGAGGAGCTGCGTCCCGCGATCCCCGGCCGGCTCCGCGAGCCGGAGACGAGCGACGTCCACAGCTGCCTCTTCCTCCTCGCCGCCGCCGAGCGGCCCCGCCGCGTGCTCGAGCTGCCGGCCGGGATGGGGCGGCGGACGATCGCGCTCGTCGCCGGCGCGGCCGAGGCGCTCGAGCGCCTCGTCGCCGTCGAGCCGGAGGGCCGCTGGCGGGAGCTCGCGCGCGAGACGCTCGCCCGCCTCGCGGCGCGGCTCCGGATCGCGCCGGCGCTGGACCTCGTGCCGGCGCTCGCGCTCGCGGCGGACGACGTCTTCGATCTGGTCGTCGTCGGCGACGCGCACGCCGAGCGCGTGCCCGCGCTCTGGCCGCGCGTCCGCGAGGGCGGGCTCGTCCTCTGCGACGACGTCGCGGACGACGAGGCCTTCGCGCTCCGCGCCGCCCTCGACGCCCCGGACTTCCGCTTCTGGGACTTCCCGACCGGCGAGGCCGCGCGCCCCTGGGCGCTTCTCCGGAAGGGCAAGGCGGGGCGACCGGCGGGCCGCTCCGTCGCGCGCCCGCGGGCGCCGCACCCCGACGGCACGGGGCTGCGCGTGTCGTTCGTCGTCGGCTCCCGCAACGACGACCACGGGGGGAACCCGCGCCGCCGGATGGAGCTCTTCGTGCACGGGCTCGCGGCGGTCGCGCGCCGGCGCCGGCTCCGCGCGGAGCTCGTCGTCGTCGACTGGAACCCGCCGCCCGATCGGCCGCCGCTCGCGGAGGCGCTCTCGTGGCCGGCGGACCCGGGCCCGCTCGACATCCGCGTCGTCACCGTGCCGCCCGCGCTCCACGCGCGGATCGCGAACGCCGACAAGCTCCGCTTCTTCCAGATGATCGCGAAGAACGTCGGCATCCGGCGCGCGCGCGGCGCCTTCGTCGTCGCGACGAACATGGACGTCCTCTTCTCCGAGGCGCTCGTCGAGTTCCTCGCCGGCGGCCCGCTCGACCCGGGGTGCGTCTATCGCGTGAACCGGCTCGACGTGGGGCTCCGCGACCTCCCACCCGGCCTCGACGTCGAGGAGCAGCTCGCCCTCTGCAGCCTGAACGTCGCGCGCGTGTGCGAGGTCCGCGGCACGGTGGCGCGACCGCCCGCGGAGCTGCGCCGCCGCTACGGGCATGCGGCGGCGCCGTGGCGCGGCTTCGCGCCGGGCGCCCTCGAGCGGATCGTCGCCGACGCCGAGCGCCGGCGGCCGGTCTACGAGGCGTGCGGCGACTTCACGATGCTCGCGCGCGAGGCGTGGGCGCAGCTCCGGGCCTATCCGGAGCTCGGCACGTACTCGCTCCACCTGGACTCGGTGTTCCTGAAGACGGCGACGGTCGCCGGGCTCCGCCAGGTCGTGCTGCCCGACCCGATGCGGATGTACCACATCGAGCACGGCATGGGCTGGGGCGTCGCCGAGGACCGCGCGCGCCTGCGGCGCGACTACCCGATGCTCACGGACGCCGACCTCGCGGCGTGGCTCGCGCGGCTCGACGAGGCGGGCGCGCCGCTCACGACGAACGACGAGCGCTGGGGCTTCGCGGACGAGGCGCTGCCCGAGTGGCGCTGGGAGCCGGCGCGATGAACCGCCCGCCCGGGAGCCTCGAGCAGCTCGCCGCCGCGGCCGCGGCGGGCGCGCGCGCGGCCGACGGCCCGGGCGGCCTCGTCGGCGCGCTCGCGCCCGCGCGCGTGCTCGAGATCGGGTCGAGCGGGGGCAGGGCGGCGGCCGCGGCGCTCGGCGCCGGCGTGCGGGCGTGGGTCGCGATCGACCCGGACGGGGCGAGCGTCGCCGCGGCGCGCAGGCGGCTGGCGGATGCGGGCGCCCGCGTGCGCTGGTTCCACGCCGCGATCCGGCCCGTCGCCGGCGGGCCGCGGCACTTCACGCGCGACCCGGAGCTCGTCGCGCTCCTGCGCGAGGACGGGTTCGACTGCGTCCTCGTCCACGCCGCGGCGTCGGCCGACGCGCTCTACACCGACCTCGCGCACGCGCTCCCGCTCGTGCGCGGGAGGGGCGTCGTCGTCTGCCATCCGGCGGCGCGCGCCACGGCCGCGTTCGACGCGGTCCGGCGCCTCGCGGGCGAGGGGAGCTGCCGCGCGGTCGTCGCGGGCCCGCCGGACGGGGGCGGCGAGACGGCGTTCCTCGCGCTCCGCGCGGCGTATCGGACGCACGCGGAGACGACGGAGCTCCGCCGCGTGGTCGCGGCGGACGACCCCGCCGTGCCCGACGCGTTCGCGCGCGCGGACCACGAGACGGTCGTCGCCCGGCTGCGGCACTGGCTCGCGGCGCGGCTCGCGTGGGCGACGGCGGATCTCCGACTCCCGCTCGCGGCGCTGCCCCCGCCGCTCGGCGTGCTGGACGTCGTCGAGCAGGGGGCGCTCGGCGAGGGCGGCGTCGACGCGTGCGGGGCGGCCGTGACACTCGCGATGCTCTACCGCGCATGGGGCTACGCGGCGACCGTCTACTCCTACGGCGTGCCCGGCGTCTGGACGCACGCCGTGACGCTCGTCGGCGCGCCGGACCGGCCGCTCCTCGTCCAGGACGCGCTCCTCGACGTCGAGCCGCGCGAGGGCGGGCGGCCGGTGCCGTGGGCGTCGCTCGTGACGCGCGCGCGCGCGGGCGACCCGCTCGCGGGCGTGCGGCTCGCGCACGGCGGCCTCGGGACGCGGGCGCACCTCTACTCGCGCGCGAGCCTCGAGGCGTCGGAGCGAGGCGGCTGGCTCGACGCCGGAGAGCGCGCCGCGCTCGCCGCCACGATGCGGACGGTCGAGCGCGTCGCCGGCGAGACGCGCGCCGCGATCCCGCAGGCGCGCTCGTGCAGCCCGGCGGCCTTCGCCGCCATCCCGGCGCACGCGCGCGCGCTCGCGGCGCTCGCGGCGCGGACCGGCCGCGCGCATCCCGCGGCGCTCCTGGCGCTCCCATACGGAACGCTGCCGCTCACCGGGGTCGCGCGCTTCGACGACGAGCTGGCGCGCGTCCTCGCCGCGCCCGCCGCGGCCCCGGGCGCGACGGCGCCGGCGGAGGCGGTGCGATGAGGGCGGCACGGCGCGCCGCGGGCGGCAATTCCTGCCCTCCCCGGTCCGCGGCGGGCGAGCGGCGCGCGCCGCGGCCCGCGTGGCACGCGCGCTGCTTGGGGGACGGATGACCGCGGCGACGGAGGGGACGGTGCGCTTCGCGAGCCTCCACGAGCGCCTCTTCTTCCGGGCGCTCCGCATCCGCCTCGTCGAGGAGCGCATCGCGGCGCTCTACCCGTCGGACGCGATCCAGAGCCCCGTCCACCTCTCCGTCGGGCAGGAGGCCGTCGCGGTCGGGGCGTGCGAGGCGCTCGCGCCCGAGGACCTCGTCTTCGGGTCGTACCGGAGCCACGCCTTCTACCTGGCGAAGGGCGGCGATCTCGGCGCGATGCTCGCCGAGCTCTTCGGAAAGGCGACGGGGTGCGGGGGCGGGAAGGCGGGGTCGATGCACCTCGCGGCGCCCGAGGTGGGGTTCATGGGGTCGTCGGCGATCGTCGCGAGCACGATCCCGCACGCCGTCGGCGCCGCGCTCGCGACGAAGCGGCTCGGCCGGCGGCGGCTCGTGATGGCCGTCTTCGGCGACGGCGCGACGGAGGAGGGCGTCTACCACGAGTCGCTCAACTTCGCGGCGCTCCACCGCCTGCCCGTCCTCTTCCTCTGCGAGAACAACGGCCTCGCCGTCCACTCGACGCTCGCGGCGCGGCAGGCGTACCGGATCGCGGCGCACGCCGAGGCGTACGGCGTTCCGGCGACCCGGTGCGAGGCCGGCTGGGACTTCGACGAGGTGCACCGCGTCGTCCTCGCGGCCGTGACCGCGGTCCGGCGCGGCGAGGGGCCGCGGCTCGTCGAGTGCCGCACGTACCGGTGGCTCGAGCACGTCGGCATCGCCGAGGACTTCGACGCCGGCTATCGGACGCGTGCCGACTTCGAGGCGTGGCAGGCGCGGGACCCGCTCGTGCGCGAGTCCGCGCTCGTCGCCCGCTTCGCACCCGCGATTCGCGCCGAGATCGCCGCGGCGGAGGCGTCGGCGGCCGCGAGCCCGTGGCCCGCGCCCGACGACCTCCTGACGGACGTCGCATGATCGGCGTCGCGCGCGAGGAGGCTCCGCCCCCGGCGGCGGCGGTCCGCACCGTCACCTACCGCGACGCGCTCCGGGAGACCATGCGCGCCGCGCTCGCACGGCATCCGCACGTGCTCGTCCTCGGCCAGGGCGTCGACGACCACAAGGCGATCTTCGGCACGACGCGCGGGCTCGCCGACGAGTTCGGCCGCGAGCGCGTGATGGACACGCCGATCGCCGAGGAGGGGATGACCGGCGTCGCGATCGGCGCGGCGCTCGGCGGCCTCTACCCGATCCACACCCACATCCGCGTCGACTTCGCGCTGCTCGCCATGAACCAGATCGTGAACCTCATGGCGAAGTACCGCTACATGTTCGGTGGCCGCTTCCGCCTCCCGATGCTCGTGCGGCTCGTCGTCGGCCGTGGATGGGGGCAGGGCGCGCAGCACTCCCAGAGCCTCCAGTCGCTGTTCGCGCACGTCCCGGGGCTCCACGTCGTCATGCCGGCGCACGCCGACGTCGTGCTCGCCGGCTATCCCTGGCTCGTCGCGTCGCACCCGGGCCCGGTCCTCGCGATCGAGCACCGGCTCCTCTACGACGTCGCCTTCCGCGTCCCCGCCGCCCTCCCGCCCGCCTCGCCCTTCTTCTCGCGCGTCGTCCGCCGCGGCCGGGACGTGACCGTGGTCGCGACCTCGATCATGGTCCTCGATGCCCTCCGCGCCGCGGACCACCTCGCGGAAGCGGCGGGGCTCGAGATCGAGGTGATCGACCTCAACTGCGTGTCGCATCCGGATGCCGCGCTCGTCACCGACAGCGTCGCACGGACGGGAAAGCTCCTCGTCCTCGACACGAGCTGGACCGCGTACGGCGTGTGCGCGGAGGTATGCCGCCTCGTGTGCGAACGGCGGCCGCAGTCGCTGCGCGCGCCCGTCGTGACGATGGGCATGGCGCCCGCGCCGTGCCCCACGGGAAAGTCGCTGGAGGATCGCTTCTACCCGAACCTGCGGCGGCTCGCGGACGCGCTCGCGCGGCTCGCGACCGGCCGCGACGACCACGGCCTGCCGCTGCCCGACGAGGCGTCGCAGACCGAGCACTACCGGCGCTTTCGGGGGCCCTTCTGATGCGCGTGCTCATCACCGGCATCACCGGCATGGTCGGGAGCCATCTCGCCGACTTCATCCTGCGCGAGCATCCGGGCGTCGCGGTGCACGGGCTCGTGCGGTGGCGGAGCCCGCGGGGGAACGTGCGGCATCTCGAGGGGCGGGTCGCGCTGCACGAGGGGGAGCTGCGCGACCTCCACTCGCTCGTGCGCGTCCTCGCGGCGGCGCGGCCCGACCGGATCTTCCACCTGGCGGCGCAGTCGTACGTCTCGGCGTCCTTCACGGCCCCGGCGGACACGCTCCACACGAACGTCATCGGCACGACGAACCTCCTCGACGCGGTCCGCCTCACGGGCCTCGATCCGCTCGTCCACGTCTGCTCGTCGTCGGAGGTGTACGGGCAGGTGACCGCGGCGGAGGTGCCGATCCGGGAGACGAACGAGCTTCGCCCGGCGAGCCCGTACGCGGTCTCGAAGGTGGGCGAGGACCTGGTCGCGCAGCAATACCACCGCTCCTACGGGCTCCGCATCGTCCGGACGCGCATGTTCACGCACACCGGCCCGCGGCGCGGCGACGTGTTCGCGGAGAGCGCGTTCGCGAAGCAGATCGCGGAGATCGAGGCGGGCGTGCGCGCGAACCCGGTGCGGGTCGGGAACCTCGCGAGCGTCCGCACCTTCGCCGACGTCCGCGACGCCGTCCGCGCCTACTGGCTCCTCCTCGAGCGCGGCACGCCGGGCGAGGTCTACAACATCGGCGGCGAGGAGACGATGACCGTCGGCGAGATGCTCGAGCGCCTGAAGGCGATGGCGCGCTGCCCGATCGCGCACGCGGTCGACCCCGCGCTCGTCCGGCCGTCCGACGTGACGCTCCAGATCCCGGACACGACGAAGTTCCGGGCGGCGACGGGCTGGCGGCCGGAGATCCCCGTCGAGCGGACCCTCCGCGACCTCCTCGACTGGCACCGCGCGCGCCTCCGCGAGGCGCCGGAGCTGGCGGCATGATCCTCTCGCGCACCCCCTACCGCCTCTCCTTCTTCGGCGGCGGCACGGACTACCCGGCGTGGTACCGGACGGAGGGCGGCGCCGTCCTCTCGACGACGATCGACAAGTACTGCCACCTCTCCGTCCGCTACCTGCCGCCCTTCTTCCCGAACCAGCACCGCATCGTCTGGTCGTACGTCGAGACCGTGTCGACCATCGCCGAGATCCTGCATCCCGCCGTGCGGGAGGGGCTCCGCCTCCTCGGCTTCGACGACAGCGCGGGCCTCGACATCCACCACCAGGGCGACCTCCCGGCGCGGACGGGCATGGGCTCGAGCTCGTCGTTCTGCGTCGGCCTCCTGAAGGCGCTCACGGCGCTCCGCGGGCGGATGATCGGGCGGCACGAGCTGGCGCTCCGGGCCATCGAGCTCGAGCAGGTCCGGCTCCGCGAGCCGGTCGGCTCGCAGGACCAGGTCGCCGCCGCGTACGGCGGGCTCAACCTGATCGAGTTCCTCCGCGGCGGCGACATCCGGGTGGAGCCGGTCACCGTGCCGCCCGCCCGCATCGAGGAGCTCCAGGCGCGGCTCATGCTCTTCTACACGGGCTCGACGCGCCTCGCCGCCGAGGTCGCGGGCGACGTGGTCGCGAACCTCTCCGCGAAGGCGCCCGTGCTCCGCCGGCTCCGCGCGCTCGTCGACCGGGCGCTCGCGGTGCTCCACGGCGCGGGGAGCCTCGACGACTTCGGCCGCCTCCTCCACGAGAGCTGGGGCGCGAAGCGGGAGCTCTCGCCGCGCGTCCCGAGCCCGGTCGTCGAGGCGGTGTACCGCAAGGCGATGAAGGCGGGCGCGCTCGGCGGGAAGCTCTGCGGCGCCGGCACCTCGGGGTTCATGGTGTTCTACGTGCCGCCGAAGCGGCAGGCGGCGGTCGTCCGCGAGCTCTCCGGCTGCCTGCACGTCCCGTTCCGCTTCGAGAGCGAGGGGAGCCGCATCATCTATTACGGGCCGCCGTCGGACGTCCCGCGCCGCGCGGCGGAGCCGCGCCGGACCGCCCATGCCGCCGGGTGAGCTGCGCGGCGCGCGCGTCCTCGTCACCGGGGGCACGGGGATGATCGGGCGCGAGGTCGTCGCGCGCCTCGCGGCGCTCGGCGCCCGCGTGCGGAGCGTCTCGCTGGACGACGTCCGCCTCCGGGACGACGTCGAGTACGTCCGCGCCGACCTGACCGACCCCGCCGCCTGCCGCGACGTCGCCCGCGGCATGGACGCCGTCTGCCACCTCGCGGGGATCAAGGGCTCGGTCGAGGTGACGGCGACGCGGCCGGCGAGCTTCCTCGTGCCGCTCCTCCTGATGAACACGAACCTCCTCGAGGCCGCGCGGGCGGCCGGCGTCCGCCGGCTCGTCTACGCGAGCTCGATCGGCGCCTACCCGAGCCGCGAGGTCCTGTGCGAGGCGGAGGCCTGGGACGGCCCGCCGATGGACGTCTTCCCCGGCTGGGCGAAGCGCATGGGCGAGCTCCAGCTCGACGCCTACGCGCGCGAGTACGGGACGCACGGCTTCGGCGCCGTGCGGCTCGCGAACGTCTACGGCCCCGGCGACAACTTCGACCCCGCGAGCGCGATGGTCGTGCCGGCGCTGATCGCGCGCGTCGCCGCCGGCGAGGACCCGCTCGTCGTCTGGGGCGACGGGAGCGCCGTCCGCGACTTCGCCTACAGCGCGGACGTCGCCGAGGGGATCGTGCTGGCGCTCGTCCGCGGGACGGGCGGCGGGGTGCTCAACCTCGGGAGCGGCACCGGCACGTCGATCCGCGAGCTGGTCGAGACGCTCGCCTCCGTCGTCCCGTTCCGCTTCCGCTTCGACGCGACGAAGCCCGCGGGCTTCCCGCGCCGCGTGATGGACGTCGCGGCCGCGCGGGCGCGGCTCGGCTGGGTGGCGCGGACGCCGCTCCGCGACGGGCTCGCCGCGACCTGGGCCTGGTATTGCGCGCACCGCGACGCATCCGCGCGGCGGCACGACTACTTCCGGGCGGGAGCGCGGGCGTGATCGAGGTCCGCCCGACGACGCTCGACGGCGTCCTCGTGGTCCGGCCGCCGACGATCTTCCGCGACTTCCGCGGCGTCTACGTCGAGACCTGGAACCGGGCGGCGTACGAGGCCGCGGGCATCCGCGTCGAGTTCGTGCAGGACGACGTGTCGGTGTCGGGGCGAAACGTGCTCCGCGGACTCCACGGCGACGACGTCACCTGGAAGCTCGTCTCGTGCCTCGCGGGCGCGTTCCACCTGGTCGTGCTGAACTACGACCGCGCCTCGCCGCAGTTCGGCCGCTGGGAGGCGTTCGCGCTCTCCGAGGAGAACCGCCTCCAGGTGCTCGTCCCGCCCAGGTTCGCGAACGGGCACCTCGTGACGACCGAGCGCGCCATCTTCCACTACAAGCAGTCGACGTACTACGACCGCGCGCGCCAGTTCACCGTCCGCTGGGACGACCCGCGCTTCGCGATCGCGTGGCCGACGCGGGCGCCCATCCTCTCCGCGCGCGACGCCGGAGCCGCCGATGCGTAGCGCGCTCGTGACGGGCGGCGCGGGCTTCCTCGGCACCCACGTCGCGGCGCGCCTCGCGCGCGACGGCTGGCGCGTGCGCGCGACGGTCCACCGGCGCCCGCCGGGCCTCCGCGTCCCGGGCGTCGAGTACGTGCGCGCGGACCTGACGCGCCCCGAGGACTGCCGCCGCGTGGTCGCGGGCGTGGAACGGGTCGTCATGTGCGCGGCGGCGACGTCGGGGGCGGCCGTGATGGTCGCGACCCCGCTCGCGCACGTGACGCCGAACGTCGTCATGAACGCGCAGATGCTCGACGCCGCGTGGACCGCCGGCGTCGACCAGTTCGTGTTCGTCTCGAGCAGCGCCGCCTACCCGCCGACGGGCGACCGGCCGGTCGCCGAGGACGAGATGCTCGCCGGCGACCCGCCGCCCGTCTACCACGCGGTCGGGTGGATGAAGCGGTACGCGGAGATCCTGTGCGAGCTCTACGCGCGGCGGCTCCCGCGGCGGATGCGGGCGACCGTCGTTCGCCCCTCGAACGTCTACGGCCCGTGGGACAAGTTCGACCCCGCGACGTCGCACGTGACGGCGGCGCTCGTCCGCCGCGTCGTCGCGCGCGAGCGGCCGCTCGTCGTGTGGGGGACGGGCGATGACGTCCGGGATCTGATCTACGTCGACGACTTCGTCGAGGGCCTCGTCCGCGCCGCGGAGGCGACCGAGGACTTCCTCGCCGTGAACGTCGCGGCGGGCGAGGGGCACCGGGTGCGCGACGTCCTCGCCGCACTGCTCGCCCTCGACGGCTTCGCCGACGCCGACGTCCGCTTCGACCCGACGAAGCCCGCGACCGTCCCGATCCGGCTCGTCGACACGCGGCGCGCGCGCGAGCGGCTCGGGTTCACGGCGACGACGCCGCTCGCGACCGGGCTCGCGCGGACCCTCGCGTGGTATCGCGCGCACCGGGAGACCCGGGACGCGTTCGAGGACGCCCATGCCGCGCCTCCTGGCTGAGCCCCGCCTCACGCGCTTGCTCGTCGCGGCGGGCGTCTTTCCGCCGGGCGCCTTCGTGCTGGTCGACGTCGGCGCGAACGGCGGCGTCGCGCGGCACTGGGACGTCCTCGGGCCGGCCGCGCGCCACGTCGCGTTCGAGCCCGACGCGCGCGAGTGCGCGCGCCCGAACGCGGCGTGCCGCGACGCCCGCGTCACCTACTACCCGTACGCGCTCGCGGGGCAGAGCGGCCCGCGCACGTTCTGGGTCCGGGGCTTCGGCGCGGGATGCTCCTTCTTCCCGTGCACCGACCGCCGCGCGCTCGCGCGCTTCTTCCCGGACGAGTTCGTCCGGACGCTCGCCGACGCGGAGCGTGCGGTCGCGCTCGACGCCGTCGCCTTCGACGAGTTCGCCGCGCGCGAGCGCCTCCCGCCGCCCGACTTCATGAAGCTCGACGTCGAGGGCGCGGAGCTCGAGATCCTGGAGGGGGCGTCGCGCGCGCTCGCGGGGCTCCTCGGCGCATGCGTCGAGGTGCACTTCGACGAGACGCTCGCGCCCGCGGCGCCCTTCTGGGCGATCGACCGCTTCATGCAGGCCCGCGGCTTCCGGCTCTTCGACCTCGACGTCGCGCGCTACGCGCGGCGCGCGCTCCCGCAGCCGTACTGCCGCGACCACCGGACGCCCGACGGGCGGCCGTTCCCCGGCCCGACCGTCGCCGGGAAGCCGCAGCTCGCCGACGCGCTCTACCTCCGCGACGTCGTCGACGACCTGCGGACCGGGCGCCGGGCGTACGCGGCTGCGGACGTGCTGAAGGCGTGCTGCCTGTACGAGCTCCACGCGCTGCCCGACTACGCCGCCGAGCTCCTCCTCGAGGTCGCCGGCGCGGGCGGGCTGGACGTCGAGCCGCTCCTCGACCTCCTCGTGCCGGAGGTCCGGGGCGAGCGCCTCCCGCACCGCGAGCACGTGCGCTCGCTCGTCGAGCGGCCGGAGCGCTTCCGGCCGGGGGCGGGGGGCGCGTGAACCTCGGCCTCGCCGCGCGGGCGGCCCTCGTCACGGGAGCGAGCCACGGGATCGGGCTCGCGGTGGCGCGCGGGCTCGCGGACGCGGGCGCGCGGGTCGCGATCTGCGCGCGCGACGCGGACCGGCTCCACGCGGCCGCGGCGTCGCTCCGCGCGCGCGGCGCCGACGTCCTGGCCGTCCCCGCCGACGTCCTCGTGCCCGCGGACGTCGACCGCGTCGTCGACCGCGTCGTCGCCGCGTGGGGGACGCTCCACGTGCTCGTCAACAACGTCGGCGGCGGCGGGCGCTGGGGCCCCGAGGCGGTCGAGGACGCCGACGACGGTGTCTGGCGCGAGGTGTACGACAAGAACGCGATGGCGGCGGTCCGCTTCACGCGCCGCGCGCTGCCCTTCATGCGCGCCGCGCGCTGGGGGCGCGTCGTGACGATCGCGTCGATCCACGGCGTCGAGGGCGGGGGGCGGCCCTGGTTCGCGATGGCGAAGAGCGCGGAGGTCGCGTTCATGAAGTCGCTCGCCCTCCGCCCCGACCTCGTCCGCGACGGCGTCACCTTCAACACGGTCGCGCCGGGCAGCATCATGATCCCCGACACCGGCTGGGCGCGCGAGGCCGCGGCCGACCCGGAGGGCTTCGCCGCGCGCGTCGCGCGCACGCTGCCGCTCGGCCGCCTCGGGACGCCGGAGGAGGTGGCGGCGGTGGTCGTCTTCGCGTGCTCGGCGCCGGCGTCGCTCCTGAACGGCGCGACGATCGTCGTCGACGGCGGCGAGAGCCGAGCGTTCTGAGTTGCCCACCGACCCGGGGGTCGATCAGCGATGGAGGAAAGGGCGATAACGCAGCGGGATCGGCGAGGAGGTCGGCTCATCCGTGGTGCGGAGAGCCCGTTTCTGAGTTCGACCGGACGTTCCCGGCGCACCGGCGATTATCGCCTCACCTCGGTGGAGGGGAGAGCACGCTTGCTAGAGTGTCGTTTGCGGGACGTCACGCCGCTCTCCGTCACAGGAGGGCGGCATGGACGTGATTCACGCGCGCTGCGCGGGGCTCGATGTGCATGAGAAGACGGTGGTCGCCTGCGTGCGGGTGGCCGAGGGGGCGGCGGTCCGCCATGAGGTCCGCACGTTCGGGTGAGGCCAGCGTGCTCCACCTTTTCCATGCGCTCTACGCGAGCGGGCAGATCCGGATGCGCCGGATCGATGGGTGGTCGCAACTCGCCACAGTGGTGGCAGCCCATCAGCCCCCAGAGCTGACCCGGGTGGCCTGATATGCTAGACATCTTTCCGATGCCCGCGGCGGAGGCGGAGCGCACGGTGGAGGCGATCCTCAGCCGCGCGGACGCCGTGCGCGAGCAGGGCGGACGCCGGTCACGTTCCGCCACCAGGTGACGCGACCCGGGCGCGGCGGACGGAGGAGGTCCGTGTTCTCCTCCTCGCCGGCGACGTCGGGACGGCCGTCGCCGTCGAGGTCCGCGGCGCGCGCCTCGTGCGTGCCGGCGCGCGCGACGAGCGCGCGCTCCCACGACGCCGGATCGCGCGCCGGGCCGAGGAGACGGTAGACCCAGAGGTGCGGGTGGGGGTTCGGGCCGAAGTCCCAGCCGCCGACGCGCGTCTCGCCGACCATCACCTGCGGGCGCCCCGTGCCGTCGAAGTCGGCGGGCGCCTGGCTGTGGACGCCGAAGAGCGGGCCGGGGTCGATCCGGACGCCGGTCCAGGGGCCGGCGCGCGGGTCGGGCGGCGCGAAGAACGCCCACACCTCGCCCTCGCGGCTCTCGGCGAAGAGCGTGGCGAACACGTCCGGCCGGCCGTCGCCGTCGAGGTCGAGGACGTCGACCTTCGCGTAGTCCGAGAAGCGCGGGTCCGCCGCGTCCTCGAGCGTCGTGTACGGATGGCGCGTCCACGCCGTGCCGTCGAAGCCGTACCACGCGCGTCCCGCGACGGCGTCGAGGCGGCCGTCCCCGTCGACGTCCGCGAGCGCGAGTCCCATCGCGCTCCGCGCCTCGACGAGACGCGTCGGCCACCACGCGGTCGGATACGCGGGCGCGCGGAGCCACACGATCTCGCCCGCGGCCTCGTCGGTGCAGGCGGCGTCGGCGAGGCCGTCGCCGTCGAGGTCGCCGAAGGCGAGGTCGTGGCAGTAGGCCGTCGCCGAGAGCGGGTGCTCCACCCAGCCGGCTGGCGTGTTGCGGAACCAGACGGTCTGCCTGCTCGCCTCGTCGCCGGTTCGATACTTCCCGGTCACGACGTCGAGCCGGCCGTCGCCGTCCATGTCGCGGACGAGGACCCGCGCCCCCGCCCCGAAGCGGAAGCCCGTCGCGATCGCGTGGGGCGTCCAGTCGGGGGAGTGATACCAGAGGAGGTACGCGTCGCCCCCGACGACGACGTCCGGCCGCCCGTCGCCGTCGATGTCGCCGACGTCGATACCCTCGTTCACCTGCGCGAACCGCCCCGCGCGGAGATCGTGCCGCACGAAGTCGAGCGCCGGCGCACCCCGCGCCGCACGCGGCGCCGCCGTCGCGAGGAGCACCGCGAGCGCGAGCAGGAGCGCGGATCGCGAGTGAGCCATGTCGCGCACCTCCCGCCGCGGCGCTCGCGATCTTCCGCACCCACCGCGGGCGCTCTGCGCCGCGGACGCCGAGGAGTGAGCAAGCCGCACGCCAACGCGTGCGGAAGCGTCGCGCGGCGAGGGTCCGTCTGGGCGGGCAGGACCGACCCGGTCGAGCTGCCGTACGCACCGACCATGAGGGAGAAGACGACGATTCGACTGGCCGGAGCGCTGGGCGGTGCATCCCCTCTGCGAGGCCGATGCGGCCGCGTCGCTCGCGCGCGGCGTCCAGCGGCTCGCGATCCGGCTCGCCAAGGGCGGAACCGGGTCCTCGGGCGGGCGGGGGCGGGTGTGGGCGGACCGCGACCATGCGCGCGGGCTCGCGACGCCGCCCGAGGTCCGAAGCCGATCTCCCCGCGCGCCGCGGTCAGAGCGGCCGCCACTCGAGCTGCGAGTACCCCTCGAGGTAGAGGCTCCCGAAGTACGCGCGCTTCGTGCGCAGGATCTCGACGCGGCCCGCGGCGGCGAGCGCGCGCAGGCGCTCGGGGAACCCCGACCAGTAGCGGCGCGCGCGGTGGAAGCGGATCGCGGCCAGGTCGACGGGGTCGTCGGCGTCGTACCATTCGAGGATCGGCTCGACGTGCACGACGCGGCGCGGGCGGCGGCGGAGGAGCCAGTCGAGAAAGGGGCCCCAGTCGCGGCCCGTCTGCTCGAGCGCGCCGACCGTCAGCACGGCGGCGTCGGGCGGGAGCACGAGCGACTCGTCGGGCGCGAAGAAGTCGAAGAGCCGGCCCTCGGCCCGCCAGCCCCGGCGGCGCGCGAGCTCGTTCACGAGGTCGCACGCGGCGACGCTCCAGTCGAGGCCGACCAGAGGCAGCCCGGGAAAGAGCGTCGCCAGCTCGGCGAGGTTGTGCGCGGAGCCGCAGCCGAACTCCCACACGGCCCCGACGTCCGCGAAGCGCGTCGCGAAGAGCCAGCGCCGGAAGACGGCGTACCAGCGGCGCTCGAAGCGCGGGTCCGTCGGGACGACGAAGCGGCGGAAGAGGCGGAGCGGCTGCCCGTCGCGGATGTAGCGCGGGACGAGCGCCTCGACGTCGTCCTCGGCACGGAAGGCGGCCAGGTTCTCGCCCCAGCCGCGCTCCCAGCGGCCCTTGCCCTCGCGCCCCGCGACGCTGAACTCGCCGGCGTCGACGCGGGCGTTCACGCGGGCGAGGAGCGCCGCGTGCTCGGCGTCGTCGAGGACGCGATAGCCGAAGTCGTGCGCCGCGACGAGCGCGCGGCAGGGTGCGGGAAGGGCGTCGGCGGTCGTCCCGAAGAGGTTCGCGAAGTCTTCGAGCCCGAGGCACGGCGTGCCCGCCGTCTGCGTCATCGACGGCTCGTTAGCAAGCGCGTGCCAGCCCGGCGGCGGACGCGGGCGCGCGAGGCCGGTGGGGCGCGGGTCACGCCGTTGACACGGAAGCCGGGAGCCTGACGGGCCGCCGAGCGCTACGCGCCGCGCCTGCAGACGATGCCCTGCTCCTCGAGGTCCAGCTCCCGCTCGATCCGCCGCCGCGTCTCGTCCGTCAGCTTGCCGTCGCGCAGCAGCTGGAAGAGGAGCCGCCGCTCCGCCGCGATCAGCTCGAGCCGAAGGTCGGCGCTCGCCCGCGACACCTCGAGGCCGCCCTCCAGGTCCTTCGGCAGCCGCTGCCTGCGGTTGTCCTGGAGCGCGCGGAGCGGCTCCAGGACCTCGTCCGAGACGCGGCGCGTGCTCGCGATCTCGTCCAGATGGCGCCGCGCGGCCTCGACCATCGCCGCGCGTGCGGCGTGCTCGCGCTCGCGCTCCCGGCGGCGCTCCTCCGCGCCCCCGCGCGCGAGACCGAGGCGGCGGACGAGCGCCGGGAGCGTCGGCCCCTGGCCGACCAGGGTGACGACGATGACGCCGAAGGTGACGAACAGGATGAGATCGCGCCGCGGGAACGGCTGCCCGCCGGCCGTGACGTGCGGAATGGCGAGCGCCGCCGCGAGGGAGACGACCCCGCGGATGCCGGTGAAGGCGAGGACGAACACCGCCTGCCACGAGGGCGCCGGGTCGCGCCGGGCGAGCGACCGGCTCAACCAGCGCGGCAGGTACGTCGCGGGGAAGACCCAGAGGAAGCGCGCGGCGATCACGATCGCCGTGACGGCCGCCGTCGCCACCGCGAGCTCGGGGACGGTGAAGGACCGCGGCTCGTCGAGGAGCGTCCGCACCTGGAGCCCGGTGAGCAGGAAGACGAAGCCCTCGATCAGGTAGACGAGCAGGTCCCAGAAGAAGATGCCCTGGAGGCGGGTCGCGGCGGGAATGAGGAGCGGGCCGTTCCAGCTGACGTACAGCCCGGTCGCGACGGTCGCGAGCACGCCCGACCCGCCCAGGTGCGCGGGGACCCAATAGGCGAAATACGGCGTCATCAGGGACATCGTGAGCTCGACGCGCGGATCGCCCGCCCACTGGCGCAGCCGGAGCGTCAGCCAGCCGACCCCGATGCCCCAGACGATCTCGCCCGCGACGATGAGCGCGAACGTCCCGAGCGCCGGCCCGAGCGAGAAGGCGGCGGTCGAGACCGCCACGACCGCGAAGCGGTAGAGGACGAGCGCGGTCGCGTCGTTCACGAGTCCCTCGCCCTCGAGCACGACGAGCAGTCGCCGCGGCACGTGCAGGTTGCGCGCGAGCGCGAGCGGCGCGACCGTGTCCGGCGGCGCGACGATGGCGCCCAGCAGGAAGCCGACCGCCCACGGCATCCCGAGCAGCGCGTGCGCGGCGGCGGCGACGGCGCAGGTCGTGAACACGACGCAGCCGAAGCCGAGCAGGGTGATCGGCCGCAGGTTGAAGCGGAAGTCGCGCCAGCTCATCGACACGCCGGCGTCGTAGATGACCGGCGGCAGGATCACGAGCAGCACGAGCTCGGGCGCGAGCTCGAGCCTCGGCAGACCGGGAGCGAACGCCAGGAGGATGCCGGCGACGACGAGCAGGATCGACGGCGCGGTCCGGAGACGCTCCGCCGCGATGGCGACGGCCACGAGCACGCCCAGCAGGAGGAGGAGCGTCTGGATCGTCGCGGTCATGGCGGACGGGTCTAGCGCGACTCGCGGAGGGTGGGAACGCGGGGTGGGCGTTCGATCGGCCGGCGGCCCGCCGCCGCGGCGACGGGCGATTGACAGATCCGGGACCGCTCCGCATCGCGTAGGGCGTAGCTGGAGGCGCGGGAAATTCGCCGGACCCCGAGCCGGCCCACGGCGCTCCTCCGCGTGAAGGCCGGATCGCGCTCCGCGGCCGGCCGCGCGGGTGATCGCCCTCGAAGAGGGAACGTTGCCATGAGCGTGACCACGCGCCCGATCACGGCCGACGGGGAGGCGCAGACGGCCGACGTCGCGTTCGCCGTCAACGGCCGCGTGCGGCACCTCGCGCTGGACGTGCGCACGTCGCTGCTGGACGCGCTCCGCGAGCACCTCGACCTGCCGGGCACCAAGAAGGGCTGTGACCACGGGCAGTGCGGCGCCTGCACGGTGCTCGTCAACGGGCGGCGCATCAACGCGTGCCTCACCCTCGCCGTCATGCACGAGGGCGACGAGATCGTGACGATCGAGGGGTTGGGCTCGCCGGGTGCCCTGCACCCCCTGCAGGCCGCCTTCGTCGAGCGCGACGGCTTCCAGTGCGGCTACTGCACCCCGGGTCAGATCTGCTCGGCCGTCGGCATGCTCGCCGAGGTGAAGGCCGGGGTCCCGAGCCACGCGACCGCCGACGTCGCCTCCCCGCGAATCGACCCGACCGACGCGGAGATCCGCGAGCGGATGAGCGGCAACCTCTGTCGCTGTGCCGCCTATCCGAACATCCTCGCCGCCATCCGCGATGTCCTCCGAGGAGGCGGCGCATGAGGGCCTTCACCTACGAGCGCGCGACCGATCCCCGGGCGGCGGTCGCCGCCGCCTCCCGCCCCGGCGCGAAGCTCGTGAGCGGCGGCACGAACCTGCTCGATCTGATGCGGCTCGAGATCGAGCGGCCGACCCACCTGGTCGACGTGAGCCGGCTGCCGCTCCGGGACATCGAAACGCTCCCGGACGGCGGGCTGCGGATCGGGGCGCAGGCGTCGAACTCGGATGCCGCCGCCGACGGCCGGGTGCGCACCCGCTACCCGGTCGTCACCCAGGCGCTCGTCGCGGGCGCGTCCGCGCAGCTGCGCAACAAGGCGTCGATCGGCGGCAATCTGATGCAGCGCACCCGCTGCCCCTACTTCTACGACACGGCCGCGCGCTGCAACAAGCGCGATCCCGGCGCGGGGTGCGCGGCGATCGGCGGCTTCAACCGAACGCACGCGATCCTGGGCGCGAGCGAGGCGTGCATCGCGACCAATCCCTCGGACCTGGCCGTCGCGCTGGCGGCGCTCGAGGCCGAGATCGAGCTCTTCGGCCCCGACCACGCCACACGCCGCGTCGCCATCGGCGACTTCTACCGCCTGCCGGGCGACACGCCGCACGTGGAGACCGTGCTCCGCCCGGGCGAGATGATCACGGGCGTGGTCCTGCCGCCCGCGCCGCCGGGCGGGCAGGTCTACCGGAAGGTGCGTGACCGGGCCTCGTACGCCTTCGCGCTCGTCTCCGTCGCGGCCGTCGTCGCGAGCGAACGGGGCACGATCCGCAGCGCCCGGGTGGCGTTCGGCGGGGTCGCGCACGCGCCCTGGCGTTCGATCGAGGCGGAGCGCGCGCTCGCCGGCCGTCCCGCCACGACGGCCGGCTTCCGGGCCGCGGCCGACGCCGCCCTGGCGGCCGCCGTGGGGCGGGGTCACAACGACTTCAAGATCGAGCTGGCGAAGCGCACGCTCTGCCGCACGCTCGCTCGCGCGGCCGAGCAGGCCGAGGCGACGGCGTGATCGGGCGCCCCATCGACCGCGTCGACGGTCCCTCGAAGGTCACCGGCCGGGCCGTGTATGCCGGCGAGGGACGCGAGGGCGGCGCGCCGCTCCACGGGTACATCGTCGGGGCCACGATCGGCCGGGGACGCATCCGGGAGATCGACGCCGCGCGCGCCGAGCGGGCGCCCGGCGTCCGCCTGGTGATGACCCATCGCAACGCGCCGGCGCAGGGCACCCCCGACCCGGCCGTCGCCTCGCAGTATTCGCGCGCCCTCCCCGCGCTCGGCAGCGCGGAGATCCACCACTACGGCGAGCCGGTGGCGCTCGTCGTCGCCACGACCCTGGAGCACGCGCGCGCGGCCGCGAGTCTCATCGACGTCGACTGGGCCCCCGAGCCGGGGCGCTGGGACTTCGCCACGCGCCGGGACGAGGCGTACGCCCCGAAGGCGGTGAACGCCGGACTCGAGACCGACACCGCGGTGGGCGACTTCGACGCCGGGTTCGCCGGCGCCGCGGTGAAGGTCGACCAGCGCTGGACGACGCCGTACTGCTTCTCCCAGCCGCTCGAGCCGCAGGCCGCGCTCGCCGTCTGGCGTGAGGATGAGCTCACCGTCCACGTGAGCGCGCAGATCGTCGCCGAAGCTCGGCTCTGCATCGCCAGCACGCTCCGCATCGACCCCGAGCGGGTCCACCTCGTCTGCCCGTTCGTCGGCGGCGGCTTCGGCTCGAAGCTCGGCATCCACACCGAGACCATCCTCGCCGCGCTCGCGGCCCGCGAGCTGAATCACCCCGTGAAAGTCGCGATGACGCGCCAGCAGATCTTCCACCTCGTCGGCGTGCGCCCGACGTCGAGCCAGCGCGTGCGGCTCGGCGCCGGGCGGGACGGCCGGCTGCTCGCCCTCGCCCACGAGGTGACCATGCACACGAATCCCGAGTGGGAGTACGCCGAGCAGACCGCCGCCACGACGCGGAGCCTCTACGCCGCCCCCAACCGCTCGACGCGTCACCGCCTCGTGCGCCTCGATCTGCCGCGCGGGGAGGACGTGCGCGCCCCGGGCGACGCCCCCGGTCTGCTGGCGGTCGAGTCGGCGATGGACGAGCTCGCCCACGCCCTCGGGATGGATCCGGTCGAGCTGCGGATCCGGAACGAGCCGGCGCGCGATCCCGAGCGCGGCGTGCCGTTCAGCGACCGCCGCCTGGTCGACTGCCTGCGCGAAGGGGCCCGCCGCTTCGGCTGGGAGCACCGGCCCGCCCGCCCCGCGAGCCGGCGCGACGGCCAGTGGCTCGTCGGCTGGGGCGTGGCGGCCGCCATCCGCATGCACTTCCAGGGACCGCAGAAGGCGCGGGTCCGGATGGGGCCGGACGGGATCGCGGCGGTGCAGCTCGACATGACCGACATCGGGACCGGCACCTACACGATCCTGACGCAGGTCGCCGCCGAACGGCTCGGGCTCCCGATCGACCGGGTGCGCGTCGAGCTCGGGCGCACCGACTTTCCGGCCGGCGCCGGGTCGGGAGGCTCGTGGGGCGCCTCGAACTCGAGCGTCGCGACCCATCGAGCGTGCGACGCCTGGTGCGACGAGCTGCTGCGCGCGGCGTCGCACGACGTGCGCTCTCCGCTGCACGGCGTGGACGTCCGGGGCGCGGTGTTCTCGGGCGGCCGCGTGACCGTCGGCGGCGCCTCCGAGTCGCTGACGGACATCCTCGCGCGGAGCCATCCCGAGGGCCTCGAGGCGGAGGGCGCGATCGTCGGCATGTCGGACGAGCCGACCTACCGGGCGTACTCGATACACACCTACGGCGCGCAGTTCGCCGAAGTCGGCGTGGATGCCGACACGGCCGAGATCCGCCTGCGGCGCATGCTCGGCGTGTTCGCGGTGGGCCGCGTGCTGAACCCGAAGACCGCCCGTTCGCAGCTGATCGGCGGGATGATCTGGGGAGTGGGTGCCGCCCTGGAGGAAGAGGCCGTCGTCGATCAGCGCTCGGGGGCCTTCGTCAATCGCGACCTCGCGGAGTACCTGGTGCCGGTGCACGCCGACGTCCCCGCGGTCGATGCGGTCGTGCTCGACGGCTGGGACGCCAAGGCGAACGTCCTCGGCGTCAAGGGCCTCGGGGAGCTCGGCATCTGCGGCGCCGGCGCCGCCGTCGCCAACGCGGTGTTCAACGCGACCGGCGTCCGCGTGCGCGACTTTCCGATCACCCTCGACAAGGTGCTGCCCGGCTTGCCCGTCGTGGACGACCGGATCGCCTGACGGTCAGGCGAGGAGGCTCCCGAGCACCGCGTCCGCGGCCGCGTACGCGCGCGGCGTCCCGATGTCGATGAACGTGCCGTCGCTCCGCTCGGCGCGAAGCCCCCGGCCGATCCACCGTGGGAGCACCTCGCGCTCGAGCGACACCGGCCGTCCGCGCGGAATCTCCTCGAGGACCCGCCGCGCGAGCACGTAGATGCCGGCGCTCACCCAGCCCGGTCCGCTCGCCGTCTTCTCCGCGAAGCCGACGACGCGGCCGTCGCCGTCGGTCGCGACGCTGCCGTAGCGCGCGGCGTCGGAGACCTCGGCGAGGACGAGCGTCGCGGCGGCGCCCGACGCGTGGTGCGCGGCCCACACGGCCGCGAGGTCCGCGTCGCAGTACGAGTCGCCGTTCAGGGCGAGGACGGGGTCCTCGTCGAGGAGCGGGAGGGCGAGACGAAGCGCGCCGGCGGTGCCGAGCGGCGCCGCCTCGCGGGAGTACGCGAGGGCGAGGGCGCCGTGGCGGTCGCCGAAGTACGCGCGCACCTGCCCGCCGCCGTATCCGGTACAGAGGACGACGCGCGCGATGCCGGACGCGGCGAGCCGGTCGAGGAGGAAGGCGAGGAACGGGCGGCCGAGGACCTGGGCGAGGACCTTCGGTCGCGGCCCGACGACGGGGGCGAGGCGAGTGCCGAGCCCGCCCGCGAGGACGACCGCCGTCCGCGGCCCCGAAGCGCCGCCGTCCGCCATCGCGGAGGTCGCTTGCAAGCGCGTGCCAGCGGCGGACCCGCCGCGGGGCCGCGCCGGCGCACCGGCGGGCGTCACGCGTTTGACGCCACGGCCGGCGCGCCTGACGCGCGGCCGACGGCGGCGAGGAGCCCGTAGAGCGCCTCGAGCGGCGCCGCCGGCGCGGCGTCCGCGGACGCCCAGCAGCGCGCGAGGTGGACGACGAGGAGCGGGAGGGTCGCCGGCGGGAGGCGCCCCGCCTCGGCGAGCACGTGGGCGACGACGTCCGGGGCGCCGAGCACGCGCGCGAGCGCGTTCGCCGTCGCCTCGAGCTCGGCCCGGTCGAGGGGCTCGCGCCGGCCCGTCATGCGCGCGAGGCGCGCCGCGAGCGCGGCCTCCTCGGCGCGGGCGCGCGCGGCCGCGTCGACGCGCGCGGCGAGGGCCGCATAGCGCCGCGAGCCCGGGTCCGCCGCGCGCGCGGCCGCGGCGAGCGCGTGGAAGCGCGGCGAGGCGCCCTCGAGCTCGTAGACGGCGTCCGCTGCCCAGGTGTACACGCCGCCGACGGCGCGCGCGCGGAGCGGCGCCGCGAGCGGGCCGAGCGCGAGGCGCGCGAGCCAGCGCTCGATGGCCGCGATCTTGTCGCGGCAGAACTGCGGGTACGACTCGGGCCGGCGGCTCATGCTCTTCGGATGGAAGCGCGTCACGCCGAGGACGGGTGCGAGGCGCGCGATCGGCAGGTGGCCCAGGCGGAGCCAGAGGTCGAACTCGGCACAGGTCGTGAACGCGGGGTCGAAGCGGAGCGCGTCGCCGCACACGCGGCGCGCGAAGAAGGCGGAGGCGAACGGCGGCACGAGGTCGCATTCGAGGACGCGGAGGAGGTCGAAGTCCGCGGGCTCGAAGACCTGGAGCTCGCGTCCGGCCGCGTCGACGATGCGGTTCGCGCCGTACACCGCCGCCAGCTCCGGCCGCGCCGCGAACGCCCGGACCGCGTGCGCGACGGCGTCGGGCTCGAGGCGGTCGTCGGCGAGGACGCTGCCGACGATCTCGCCGCGGCAGCGCGCGAACGCGCGCGCCCACGCCGTCGCGACCGTGTCGGGACCCGACTCGACGGCGACCGCCGGCAGGTCGCGGCGCCGGGCGATCGCCTCGAGCGTCCCGTCCGTCGAGCCGCCGTCCTGCACCACGAGCTCCAGGTCGCGATGCGTCTGCGCCGCGACGGACGCGAGCGCCTCCTCGACGAACGGCATCCCGTTCTTCACGACGAGGATCAACGAGACGAGCGGCATCCGAGCCGAGCGAAGCAACGCGGGTGCCAGCGCGGGCCGCCCGGCGGCGCGCGGCCGGAATTCTGACACGGGCAGGATGTGCCGGCGCTGCACGGGGCGGTCGCGTCTCGCGGCGGGCGTGGGCACGGCCCGGGCCGCGCGCGCGGGTGGCACGGCGCTTGGAAAAGACGCCGGGCCGCCATGTACCGGATTCTCGCCTCCATCGGAGGCCCCGGCCTCGGCGACTTCGTGATCCGCCTCCTCAACGCCGCGGCGTACAAGCTCTCGTTCCCCGCGGCGCACCTGACCTGCTACACGCGCCCGCGGTCAAACGCGGCCGTGCAGTCGCTCTGGCTCTTCCCGTGGATCGACCACCTGTTCACGGCGCCGCCGAACGCGCTGCCCCTCGACGTCCTCATCGACGCGCACTGGAACGAGACGCGCGCGGTCGGGGAGGACGTGCGCAGGATCATCGAGCAGACGAGCATGGTCCTCCTCCAAGGCATGATGGTGGACCAGCGCCACGTGCTCGACCGCGCGCTCCTCCGCGTGCCGGACGGCGCCGCGGAGACGGCCGAGGCGCAGCTCCGTCAGCTCGGCCTGGATCCCGGCGGATGGTACGCGTGCCTGCACGCGCGCGAGGACGCGTACCGCGGCGGCACGAACCACCCCCGGAGCGTCCGCGACCTCGGCCCGTACGTCGAGGCCGCGCGCCACGTGATCCGCCGGCAGGGCGGACAGGTCGTGCGCCTCGGCGATCCCGCGATGCGGCCCTTCCCGCGGATGGACGGGCTCGTCGACCTGAGCGTCTTCCCGCAGAGCCTCGTCCTCCAGTGCGCGGCGCTCGCCCGGGCCCGCTACATGCTCGGCTCGGACTCGGGGCCGAACGTGCTCGCGCGCGGCGCCGCGTGCCTCCCCCGCGAGCACGTCGTCGCGACGAAGAAGCTCCGCTTGGACGACGGGCGCTCGGTCTCGGACCGCGAGGCGGTCGAGACCCTGAACGTCGCGCAGGAGTGCTTCTGGTGGGGACGGCAGGACCGGCTGGTCGAGAACTCGGCCGAGGAGCTCGTCCGCATGTGCGACTGGCTGTTCGAGCGGACCGCGCATCTCCCGCCGTGGCCGGTCCGGCGCCTCGCCGAGCCCGTGCGCGGGCCGGTCGGCTGGGACCGCTTCGGGCTCACGCACTTCCCGCTCACGTACCTGAGCGAGCTGCCGGTCGCGGGCGGCGTCCCGGCGGCCGCGTCGGGCTGAGGCGCGCGCGTCCGGGGACGGGATTGCGCTCGTGGCCCCTCTCGCGGAGAGGGGCGGCATGACGTCCCACGCGGCCCTCCTCCTCGCCCTCGCGCTCGCGCCGCGCGTCGCCGTCGCCGCCGACGTGGCGGCGGCCTCCGCCCAGCTCCGCGACGCGAAGAACCAGCCGGTCGGCGCCGCCATCCTGCGCGAGACGCCGAACGGCGTCGTCATCGGCGTCGACCTCCACGGCCTCCCGCCGGGCACGCACGGCTTCCACATCCACACGACCGGCAAGTGCGAGGCGCCGTTCGAGTCCGCGGGCAGCCACCTGAACCCGACCGGGAAGAAGCACGGCTGGGTCAGCCCGAACGGCGCGCACGCGGGCGACCTCCCGAACCTCGTCGTGCCGCCGAGCGGCGCCGTGAAGGCCGAGTTTTTCGCGGCGGGCGTGACCCTCCAGCCGGGGAAGCCGGGGAGCCTCCTCGACCAGGACGGCTCCGCGCTCGTCGTCCACGCCGGGCCCGACGACTACGCGACCGACCCGGCCGGGAACTCGGGCGCACGCATCGCGTGCGGCGTCATCCAGGCCGCCGGCGGGTCGGCGGGGGCCGCGAAGGGGAGCGGGCGGTAGGAAGCCGACCCGACCGAGACCCTGGGGGCTCCCTATGGTGCCGTAGCGGAGGGAAGGATGACCGGCGCCTTCCAGGAGCGCGTGAGGACTCCCCTTGGCCCCAGACAAGGCGTCTTCGGCCGCTCGCGGTAAAGCCGTGCAGCCACCTGACGGATGAGCCATGCATCGAGATGCAGCCGAGCCGTCGCCGCTTCCCGCCGGATTCTGTCCAGGTCGTACAGGTACGAGTGACCGACCACGACGACCGATCCGGGATCGTCCCACGGCTCCACCACCTCACAGACTTCGGATACGGTCAGGGTCAGGCCATCCACGCCGATCTCCACTCGAGCTTGTCGTTGGTGAGGGTCTCGAACGGCAGGTGGAAACGTCGGCCCAGCTCGTCCTGCCACTGCTCCGCCAGGCTGCTGAGCAGACGATGAGGCAGCGCTTCAAATCGCCGCGCGCGATCGGCTCCTTGGTGAGCAGACCTGCCATGATCGTCTTTCCGGCCCCTGGATCGTCGGCGAAAAGGCAGCGCAGCGGCTGTCGGGGCAGCATGGCTTCGCAGACGGCGGTGATCTGGTGTGGCAGCGGATCGACGAGCGACGTGTGGACGGCGGGAACCGGGTCGAACAGGTAGCGGATGGCGCTGGTGCTCGCGGCGAGATGCCGGTCGTGCATGGCGACCCACGCGCCGGGCGTTCACGATTCGCCGGCCCATAGTAGGACATTGCCCAAGGGTCAAGGACGACGGATCTTCGTATGGCTCCCGCCGCGAAAGGAGAAGATGCTCGCGGCGTGAGACCGAGCGGACAACAATCGTGAACCCAACACCGAGGACCGGACGCTCACGTGTCAGATCAGGTACCGACTTCTACGGTTGAATGCGTGCGCCAACGCCGTCCCGGCGGTGTGACTGGACTGCCCCCGACGCCACCTCCAGCTCCTCCTCCACGCTCTTCTCGATCGTCGCCCGAACTCGTTCGCGCTTCACGCGTTCGATCGTGTCGGGCCCGAACTCGTGCTCTCCTCCCCATCCCCGCTTCCTGCCATCGCTCCCCACGGCGTCATCCTCCGGCACCCGCTGGCGAGCGGGGGCAGTTCTGGTCCAACTGCGCCGGATGAACCGCCCGCGTCACCGACGCGACAGCACCGCGACCTCCGCCCCGACCCGCACCGTGCCCGCCTCGACGACCTTCCAGTAGATCCCGCGGAGGTTCCGGTCCCGCGTCGCGGGCGCGTTCACGAAGCGGAGCGCGTCGGCGCCGAAGCGGGCCTCGAACTTGACGCAGCCGTCGTGCGGCTTCGGCGTCACGACGACGACGGCGTCGCCGACGCGGAGGCGCGTGGCGGGCGGCAGGTTCTCCGCGGAGAGGTCGAGGTCGACGAAGAGATTGTCGCCGAAGACGGTGAGCGGCTGGCCGTTCGCGACGAGCGTCGCGACGTCGAGCTGCACGACCGCCAGCTCCGCCTCCGGGTCGCGCGGCGGCCGGCGGCTCCAGCCGTCGCCCGGAACGCCCGTCCCGGGAGCCAGGAGCGCGTGCTCGACCGTCTCGCGCACGCCGTCGGCGCGCCGGCGGACGATCGCGGCGAGGCGCCCACGCTCGCGGGGCGCCGGGGCGAGCGCGCGGAGGCCCGCTTCGAGGTCCGCGAGCGGGCGGTGGCGGGACGCGTCGCCGAGCGGGCCGTACGCTTCCGTCCGGAGCTGAGCCACGCGCGCGAGGGAAGCAGAGGCCGCGCGTCGAGTGGAGCGGAGGGGAGCGGGATCGTCGAGACGCTCGTGGATTGGCGTGCTCATTCACGCGCCGGGGCGGCGGCGTGGATCCGGATCTCGTCCTCGTCGAGCGCCCGGCGGAAGAGGAGCACGTCGTCGATCGCGCCCGCGAAGCGGAGCGGCTGGTGCCGCGGGTCGCCCTGATGCGACTCGAACCCGATGTAGCAGGCGTTGTGGGGGTAGAGTCCCGCCGCGTTCCAGTGGGGCGTCGGATGGAGCCCGAGCCAGTGCACGACGGCCACCACGGTGGTGTGGGGCACGGGCCACAGGCGCGGCTCGCCGACGACGTCGACCGGCACGCGCGCGCCGTCGACGTAGATGCGGAGGTCGTCGTCGTCGAGCGGCGCGCCGCGCGTCGCCGTGAAGACGGCGGCCGCGCTGTGCCAGCGCCCGCGCGCGACCGGCTCCTTCGTGACCGCGCCGTCGCCGACCGTGTCGACGAACCGGAGGTCGTCCTGCTCGGTGAGCCAGAGCGAGAACTCGTCGTCGCAGGCGATGAGGTGCTGGTGGAGGCCCGCGGTGTCGACGCGGAGCCAGACGAGGATGGAGAGCGGGCCTTCGATGGCGAGGTCGCGGAGCTCGGGAAGGTGCACGCGATCGCTCGGGGTCGCGAAACGCATCGCGTCCCCGAAGACGCCCGGCGTCGCCGTCGTCCCCTGCACCTCGCCGTCGTGGCCGTGGCCCGAGAAGTCGCGCAGCGTCCCGTCGGCGTTCCGCGTCGACATGTCGTACGCGGCGACGAGCCCGTCCGCGGCGATCGCGGGCGAGCCGGTGGGCACGGACGCGGAGACGCCGAGATGGACGGGCACCTCGACCGACGCTCTCGGCGCGCGCCCGGTGAGCAGCGTCAGGACGAGGACGGCAGGAGACAGGTTCGCGCGCCGGCCCACGATGGATCGCCGCCGCCCGAGTAGCACGGACGGGCGGCCGTGCGGCATCACGGGGGCGCAGGCGCACCCGGCCGCACGGACGCCGCCGACTCGGCGCGGAGCCGGTCGATCGTCTCGAGGCGCGGCCCCTCGACGGCGCACCCATAGGCGTGCCGGTCGGCCCGCGCGGCCGCGGCCTGGCGGACCTCTCGCCCGAACCCGACGGCCGCGAGCACGCCGCCGGCGACGAGCAGGACGACGTTCGCGAGCGTCGCCGTCCGATACCCCGCCGCGAACGCGGCCGGGTCCTGCGGCGCCTCGCCGGCGAGCCCGGCGAGCGCGGGCAGGGCGGCGACGGCGAGGAGGCCGCCGACGCGGGCGACGGCGTTGTTCACGGCCGACGCGACGCCGACGTGCGCGGAGGGCGCGGCGGCGAGCACGGTCGCGGTGAGCGGTGCGACGAACGTCGCGAGCCCGAGGCCGAAGAGCCCGACCGCGGGCAGGACCACCCCCACCCAGGACGCGTCCGCGCCGATGCGCACGGTGAGCAGCACCCCCACGGCGGCGACGAGCGGCCCGAGGCCGAGCTGGAGCGCCGGCCCGAGGTGCTGGGCGAGCGCGCCGGAGCGTGGAGAGAGGGCGAGCATGGCGACGGTGACGGGCAGCATCGACGTCCCGGCGGCGAGCGGCGTGTAGCCGCCCACCACCTGGAGGTCGAGCAGGAGCAGAAAGAAGACGGCGGCGATCGCCGCGTAGACGAGGAACGTGAAGAGGTTCGCGACGACGAACGCCCGGGACGCGAACAGCGCGGGCGGCACGAGCGGGTGCGGGCTCCGCCGCTCGACGAGCACGAAGGCGACGAGCGCGAGGACGCCGGCGCCCCCCGTCGCGAGCACGGCGGGGCTCGGGCCGCGGTCGCCCGCGGCGATCGAGGCCCACGTGAGCGCGGCGAGGCCGACGGCCCCGCAGAGCGTCCCGGGCACGTCGAGCCGCGCGGCAGCGCCCGGGTCCCGCGTCTCCGGGACGTGCCGCGAGGCGACCGCGATGACGACCGCCGCGAGCGGAAGGTTCGCGAGGAAGACGAGCCGCCAGGACCACGCCTGCACCAGCCAGCCGCCGACGAGGGGGCCGATGGCGTTCGCGATCCCGGTGAACCCCGACCACGCGCCGACCGCCCGCGATCGGTCGTCGGGCGCGAACGAGGCCGCGAGGATCGCCAGGCTCCCGGGCGTGAGCAGCGCGCCGCCGACGCCCTGGAGGGCGCGCGCGGCGACGAGGGTCGCGACGCTCGGGGCGAGGCCGCAGAGCGCGGAGGCGAGCGCGAACCAGGCCGTGCCGAGGACGAAGAGGCGCCGCCGCCCGAGCCGGTCCCCGAGCGCGCCGCCGGGGAGGAGGAACGACGCCAGGGTGAGCGCGTAGCCGCCGATCGTCCACTGGAGCCCCGCGAGATCGGCGTGCAGGTCGGCGCCGATCCGGTCGAGCGCGACGTTGACGGCGGTCGCGTCGAGCGCCGCGAGGCTCGAGCCGAGGATGGTCGCGACGAGGATCCACCGACCGGTCGATCGATCCAGGCGGACGGACGGCTCCGCGGTCGAGGCTCTCGTGATCACCGCGTTCGCCGCCCCCGCCGCGCATCCTCGCCCAGCGCCGGGGCCGCGGCAATCCGGACGGCCGGACGCGGGGGGGTCGAGCTCCGCCGCCGACGGCGCTACGGTGCCCCTCCATGGGCGCCGGCTCGCGCATGGTCGCGACCCTCCTCGTGGCGGTCGCCGCCGCCGGCGCCGCGGCCGCGCCGGTGGCGACGTTCCACGCCCCGGTTCCGGCCGTGGGGGACGAGTTCGGCGCCGCGCTCGCGACCTCCACGAGCCGCGTCCTCGTCGGCGCCCCGGGCACGCGAACGAGCGGCCTCGCCGGCGCCGGCGCCGCGCATCTCTTCGACGCGGCCGGCGGCTTCCTGCGGACGCTCATCGCGCCCGTCCCGAGCCGCGGCGCTGCCTTCGGCACGTCGGTTGCGCTCGCGGGGTCGGACATCGTGGTCGGCGCGCGGGCGGCGCCCGACGCGCCCGAGGGCGTCGCGTACCTCTTCGACGGCGGGACGGGCGAGCTGCTCGCGACGTTCCGCGCGCCCGACGCGCGCGGCTTCGGCGCGACGGTCGCGGCGGCGAGCGGCCGCGTCGTCGTCGGCGCGCCCGGGACCGCGGTCGGCGGCGTCGCGGGCGCGGGGGCGGTCTACGCCTTCCTTCCGACGGGGGCGCTCGTGCGGGCGCTCTCGTCGCCCCTTCCCGCCGCGGGAGCGGCGTTCGGGACCTGGGTCGCGCCGGCGGGCGCGGACGTCGTCGTCGGGTCGCCGGGGGCCGCCGACGGCGGGGTCGCGGGCGCGGGCGCGGCGTGGGTCGTCGATCCGGCGGCGGGCGTGACGCTCGCCGCGCTTCGGAGCCCCGCGCCGGCTCCGAGGGGTGCCTTCGGCGCGCGGGCGGCCGCGATCGACGGCGACGTCCTCGTCGGCGCGCCGGGCGAGGAGGCGGGCGGCGTCGCGGGCGGGCGCGTCCATCGCCTCGCGGCGGCGACGGGCGCGCCGCGGCTCGGGCTCGCGGCGCCCGGCCCGATCGCGGGCGCCGCGTTCGGCAGCGCGGTCGCGGCCGCCGGCGACGGCGTCCTCGTCGGCGCGCCGGGCGAGGACGTCGTCGGCCTCGGTGGCGCCGGGCGCGCGTACCTCTTCGACGGCGCGACGGCCGGTCTCCGGCGCGTCCTCGAGTCGCCCGCGCCCGTCGCGTCGGGCGCCTTCGGCGCCACCGTCGCCGCGCTCGCGACGGACCTCCTCGTCGGCGAGCCGGGCGGCGTCGTCGGCGGTGCCGCCGCGGCGGGCGCCGTCCATCGCTTCGCGCTCGGCGGCGGGGACGGCGGCGGCGCGAGCGCCCCGCGGCGGAGCCCCTCCGTGTCGACGACGACCGCGCCGCCGTTCGGCTGCCCGCCGGCGCCGATCTTCGACTCGATCACGTGCCGCCTCGACGGGCTCGCGTCGCTCGTCCCGGGCGAGGGCGCGAGCCCGACCGGCCGCGCGCTCCTCCGCCGGCTCGCCGTCGCCCGCGCCGCCGTCGTCCGCGCGGCCGATCCGCACGCCCGCCGGCGCCGGCGCCGCACGGCGCTGGCGCGCGCGATCGCGAGCCTCCGCGCGTTCGAGGCGCGGCTCTCGTCGCCGGGCGGGCGGCGGCTCGTCGCGGTGACGGCCGAGCCCGCCCTGTTCGCGGTCGCCGATCCGATCCTCGACGACCTGGGTCTCCTGCGCGTGACGTCCTGAGGGCCGGACGGCCGTGCGCCGCGGCGGCGCTACGCCGGCCGCTCGGCGACCAGCATGAGCCGATTCCCGACCCGAAGCCGCCGCGCCGCCCACCAGAGCACGCGGTCGGCGAGCGCGGGGCCGCCGCGCTCGTAGACGCCGATCACGCCGAGGACGCCCGTGTACCAGCGCTGCGGCCGGAGCCCGGCCGCCGTCGCGAGCAGCGCGAGGCTCCGGGGGCCGAACTGCCAGAGGTGATGCGGGAGGCCCCAGCCGTGGCTCGGAGGGAGGTGGAAGCCGACGAGGTTCGGCACCTGCACGAAGAGGACGCCGCCGGGTGCCAGGAGGTCGCGGCAGCGCTCGAGCGCGCCGCGCGGGTCGGCCAGGTGCTCGAGCACGTCGCACATGACGACGGCGTCGAAGCGGACGTCGGGACGGAAGTCCTCGATCCGCGTCTCCTCGACGGCCAGGCGAGGTCCTCGATGCCGGCGACGTGCCGCTCGACGCCCGCGCGGCCGGCCTTGCTCCAGAGCGTCTGGAAGTCCGCGTCGTAGATGCTGCCGTAGCAGAAGTCCTTCTCGCCGAGGTGCGGGCCGCACGCGTACACCTCGCCGTTCGCCTGGATCTCGGCGAAGAAGGGCAGGGCGAGGCAGCGCTTGTACGGCCGCTTCCACGCCTCGGGGCGGACGAGGCCGTCCTCGCGGGCGGCGTGGACGCGTGCGTAGTCCGCGTCGCCGGTCTGATCGGGGTCGTTGATGCAGTAGGAGCAGTTGAGCTGGCACTTTCAAGGTGAGGAAGAGCCCGACGTAGTTGAGCGCGGGCGGAATGGACCAGGGCGGGAGAGGCATTCGGCTCCAGTCTCGGTGCGCGGGACGGGCGTCTCGAGGGGACCGCACGCCGCGGACTCAACCCGCGTGCCATGCTCGCTGCGTCCGGGCAGCGGGGCTTCACGCCGCCGGCGACGGGGCTCGCGGGCACGGCCGGCACCATT
>Ga0070741_10002004_pt1 | contig 57253 bp, 49 predicted proteins | sample Coa_R1_4_FD_66440 | JGI IMG/M metagenome (GOLD analysis project Ga0070741, IMG submission 66440) | Surface soil microbial communities from Centralia Pennsylvania, which are recovering from an underground coalmine fire - Coalmine... | ecosystem: Environmental > Terrestrial > Soil > Unclassified ... | reverse complement strand
TGGGCCAACGTCGTAGTCACAGCTGTGCGCGATGACGAAGGCACACTGTACGGATTCTCCAAAGTCACGCGTGACATGACCGAACGAAAGCAATTGCTCGATACCATCCAGCATCACTCGCATGAGCTTGAACTCCGAATTCAGGAGCGGGAGGAGAGCAATGCAGAGCTCGAGGCATTCGCCTATTCGGTTTCACACGATCTGCGCGCGCCTTTGCGGGCCATCGGCGGCTTTGCTGACGCAATGCGTGAAGATTGCGCCGCCAACCTCGACGAGCGTGGCCTCGACTACCTGAACGAAATTATGAATGCGGCTTCGAGAATGAATGTTCTGGTTCAGGATCTGTTGGACTATGGCCGGGTGAGCCGTGTCGATATCGCCTTGAAGAAGGTCAACCTCGCTGAAGCCGTGCAGCAGGCGGGCAGGCAAGTCGGCGAAGAACGACATGGATCGCTTTCCGTGGATGTGCCGGCGGACCTCTTCGTAGAAGCACATCAGCCGATGCTGGTGCAGGTAATTTTCAATCTCTTGACTAACGCTTTCAAGTTCCACGAGAAGAACTCCGTCCCGAACGTCCGACTGTTCGCTGAGCAGCGCGATGGCCGTGTTAGGCTGACCGTCCAGGATAATGGCATTGGCATCGCTCCTCAGCATCAGGAGCGCATCTGGCAAGTGTTCGAGAGACTGCACGAACGCGAAACTTATCCTGGCACCGGCATCGGCTTGGCGATTGTGAAGCGGGCTGTCGCCCGCATGCACGGAAACTGCGGTGTGGAATCGGATCTGGGAAAGGGAAGCACCTTCTGGATCGAGCTTCCCGCAGCAAACAAACAACCAGCCGAGAACCCCGAGTAGCTGAACCCCTGTTCTCCTTAAAGTGAGGACAACCGTTCCCGTCTCCGTCGGCTCACATCTTATTGTGACAAATACAGAAACGTTGAATGGCCAAAAGGAAGTGAATGGCTAAAGGATCAGTGTTGCTCGTCGAAGACGATCCTTCTGACGCACGGTTGATTCAACGCGCCTTCGGCAAGCTCGACGCGACGCTCGCCATGATTCGTCTCACCAACGGCGACGATGTCGTCTCTTATCTTTCGGGAGAAAAACCGTACGACAATCGCACGCAGCATCCGCTCCCTTGCATCGTCCTGCTTGATATCAAGTTGCCTCGCCGTTCAGGTTTCGAAGTGTTGCAGTGGGTGCGACGGCAACCTACTGCGCTCAATCGTCTTCCTGTAGTAATGTTGACATCTTCAAGGCACTCGGTGGACATCAACCGAGCCTATGACCTCGGCGCAAATTCCTATCTATCTAAGCCCGAGACCGCTTCTCAGCTAGAGCAGCTAGCCAGGCATTTTCAGAGCTACTGGCTGGGAATAAACGAATCTCCTGATCTACTTGGGAACGCAGCAAAACTGAATCGCTTATAACTATGCCCGACCATAGTCTACCAACCATCCTGTTGATTGAGGACGAAGCTTCCGACGCTACTCTGTTGTGTCGCGGTTTCGAGAAAGCAGCGGTGCGTAATCCTATCGTTCATCTCAAAGATGGAGACGAGGCGCTTGCTTACCTTGCCGGAGTCGGACAATACAACGACCGTACAAAGTATCCGTTGCCGGTCCTTATTCTTCTCGATCTCAAGCTGCCGGGGATGACCGGCCTGCAGCTCCTCCAATGGCTTCGAACGCAAAAAGAAATTCGGCGAATTCCCGTTGTGGTACTCACCATGGATGCTAGTGCGAGCACAGTGAATGCAGCCTATGATCTCGGCGCCAATTCCTATCTCGTGAAGCCCGGAGATTCCGAAGAAATCGGAAAAATCGTCGAGGCTATCCAGCGCTATTGGATTGAACTAAATGAGGCTCCGCCGCTTGTGGTCGAAGCAAAGAATCACGGGATGTGACCCAACGTAGCAACAACGATGCTGCTACTGTTCTCCGGCCTAATCGCGGAGATCACTTTCCGAACACCATCATGCTGCCTAAGCTCCCCTGGTACACGAGCGCAAGTACTGCGATGAGCGCGCAGACGAGGTATGCCACTCCTGGAGGAACGCCGCGTTTGTAAATGATGTCAGGACAGCAGCTCAGTCCGCCTCGGCGCAGGCGGCGCGCGATCCTACCCACTTGCTTGACACCCTTACGCTTCTAGGCATAGTCTCTTTTCCGATTACTTCACGCTGAGTTGTCTAGGGGTAGGCCCATGGCACGGAACGACCTCCAAGGAAGTCTCGATCTGTTGGTGTTGAAGACTCTTTCGCAAATGGGAGAGCTTCATGGCTATGGGATCGTTCTGCACATTCAGCGCGCATCAGATGAACTGTTGAAGGTCGAGGAAGGCTCGCTTTATCCCGCTTTGCACCGCATGGAGCAGAGCCGCTGGATTTGCTCGGAGTGGAAGCTAAGTGAAACAAATCGCAAGGCAAAGTACTACCGCCTGACGGCGGCCGGAAGGAAAGAGCTGCAGGAGGCGGAAAAGAGCTTTGAGCAACTCGTCAAAGGGATCCGCGCCATGCTGCGCTATGCGTGAGGAAGTCTCATGTCCTTCATTCACCGTATTGTGAATTCATTCTCGCGTTCCAAACTCGAGCGCGAGATCGAAGCTGAGATCCAATCGCATCTCGAAATGCGCATCGCCGACAACCTCGCCCAAGGGATGTCGAGAGAAAAGGCTCGACGCGACGCACTGATCCGTTTCGGGAATCCAACCGTCATGAAGGAACGTGTGACCGCCGTCGATGCTGAAATGGTTCTCGACTCGCTTCACCGCCATTTTCATTACAGCGCGCGGCAACTGCGCAAGTCGCCGGCTTTCTCGATTGCCGCCGTACTTAGGCTGGCACTGGGCATTGGCGCGAACGTGGTTGCGTTCGGCGTGCTGAACTCGCTCATGCTGCGCCCACTTGATGTCCCACAGCCCGAGCACCTCTACAACGTGGTGCAGCAACGCCACGGATCTGAGAACCAGTCCTATCCCGACTATGTCGATCTCCAAAAAAGGAACACAACTTTCACTGACCTGTTGGCCTACAGAATGCAACAGGCTGGGCTGAGGATAGAAAATGCAGCTTACAAGTGCTGGTATTACAAAGTCTCGGGCAATTACTTCGACATGTTGGGAGTTCGTCCTGCACTGGGTCGGGTCTTTCATCCTGACGATGAACACGGAGCGAATTCAGCGCCCTATGTCGTGCTGAGCAATGCGTTCTGGCGCAGTCACTTCAACGCTGATGCCGGAGTGGTCGGCAAGATCGTCAAATTGAATACCCATCCGTTCACCGTAATTGGTGTTGCGCCGAGCGGATTCCACGGAACCGACCTTTTTATCTGGCCAGATTTCTGGATTCCCATGGTGAACGGACAAGACTATGAAGGTACGAACTTTCTTACCAGCCGCGGAATGCACAACATCTGGGTGTTGGGAAGATTGAAACCTGGAATCTCACCGCAACAAGCGACTGATAATTTGAATGCCATTGCTCACGATTTGGCGCGAGAGTATCCCGCCTCCGACGACCGTCTGAGTCTTCGCCTTGTTCAACCTGGGCTGATGGGCGATATGTTCGGAGATCCTACGAGGGCGTTTCTCAGCAGCCTGATGTTGCTCGCAATTCTTGTCTTGCTGGCAGCGTGCACCAATTTGGGAAGTCTATTTGCGGCGCGTGCAGCAGACCGCAGCCGTGAGCTCGCGATACGGCTGGCAATCGGCTCCACTCGCGGTCACATTGTTCGTCAGTTGCTGAGTGAAGCGGTGCTAATCTCGCTCATGGGCGGATGCGTCGGCACCGTCTTCTCCCTTGTGCTGCTGCGCGTTCTGAGTCGTTGGCAGCCGTTTCCCGGACTGCCGGTGCATGTTTCGCTCAGTGCTGATGTTCGTGTCTTTTCTCTCGCGCTACTGTTATCGGTGGTGAGCGGTGCGCTCATTGGCTTGCTTCCGCTCAAGCAAATCTGGAGCACAAACGCGGGACAAACCATGAGGAGCGAGACCGATATCGGCACGCCATTGCGCCGCTTCGCATTTCGCGATTTGCTGCTCGGTGTACAGATTGCTTTATGCACGGTGCTTGTTACCGCCTCGTTTGTCGCTTTGCGTGGCATGCAACGATCATTGCATGCTCCCATTGGATTTCAACCGCGAGGTGTGATCCTTGCTGAGACCAACATGCATATGTCCGGACATTCTGATGGTGCGTCGCTGCCCATTCAAAGAGAAATGCTGCAACAGATTGCGCATCTTCCTGAAGTCACGGCAGTTGGGACCATAGACGGAACTCCGTTAGGCACCGGCGGAAGCACCGTGTTTGTGTACCGAGAGGGCACGGCGGATTTCCGACCTTCCACCAGCGCGTTTGGCGCGAAATACTTCTCCATCTCACCCGGATATTTGCAGGCCGCAGGGACTCGTCTGCTGAGTGGCCGTGACTTCAACTGGCACGACGATGCGCATGGTCAGAAGGTCGCAATCGTAAATCAGACATTCGCTCATCTTCTTTTCGGCACAGGTTCCGCGCTCGGGCAGCACTTCACCATGGCCGACAAGAACGCATACGAGGTCGTCGGGATCGTCGAGAACGGAAAGTATGATTCGCTCACCGAACGCGCGTGGCCGGCAATGTTCCTCTCTTCCGCGCAAAATCCAGACAGCGACACGACGCTGGTAATACGCGCAAGTCTGCCGGTGGAACAAGTCGTACCTCTCCTCAATCGCGTGCTCTCTGACATAGATCCGAATCTTCCTTTTACCTTTCACAGTTGGGAAGATGCGCTTGCAGCCATCTTCTTTCCGGCACGGATCGCTACTATGTGCCTCGGCGTGATGGGGCTCTTAGCAGCAATGCTCGCAATTACCGGCATCTTCGGAACGGCTGCATATTCAGTTTCAAAGCGGATCAGAGAACTCGGTATTCGTTCGGCGTTAGGAGCGCGGCCACTGCAGATCATGCGCTCGGCGCTCGGACGTCCGCTGGTGCTCCTGGCGTCAGGTTCGGCTGCAGGTCTTGTGCTTGGAATAATCGCGAGCCGTCTATTGGCTCAGATCGTGTATCAGGCGACACCGCGCGATCCGCTGGTTCTCGGCGGAGTAATTTCAACTATGGTTCTGCTGGGCTTGGTGGCAACGTGGATTCCCGCGCGAAATGCGTTAGCTGTCGATCCCGCTGGATTGCTCAGAGAACAATGAGCAAAACAGAAGCGGCGGTTCTGTTCAGTCTTCGTCACCTTCCGCCAGCAGGTCACCTAGGCGATCGAGACGCCGCTCCCATGCGGAACGATGATCCCGGATCCACTGCTCGAGAGCTTCGAATCCAGCAGGATGCAGGCTAGCAGTTCGCACACGGCCCAGCTTTTCGGTGCGGACCAATCCACTCTCTTCGAGTAATTGGAGGTGTTGTCCAACTGCGGTGAGAGTGACGTTCAGCGGCTGGGCAAGTGCCGAAACGGAATGAGGTCGTTCGGTGAGCTTCTCGATGATCGCTCTGCGAGTCGGGTCGCCTAGCGCATCAAGAACCTGCGCGATTTGTATTTGCCTTGAGGCCATTTATGTAATCGACTGCACGGTGTTCATTCGTGCGACAGCTCTTCAGCCAAGTCGTCGAGCAGCCGACGCCAGCTCGCTTCCAAGGGGTCCGTGGCTTGTGCAAATTCCCGTTCTGGGAGTGGAGTTGCTTCTTCAGAAGGATGTTTGCTTGCTTCGCCGGTGCGGAGCAATAAGACCGTCTCATCATCCCGCTGCTTCCCACAGCGAGCGAGATCTGCGTAGATTAGTTCGGAGAGATCGGCCAGAGAAGCATCGGCATTATTCCGCAGCAGAGTCGCGATTTGCTCGAAGCCTAGATCGGGATCAGGATGCTCGCCTCGCTCCAGAATTCCGTCGGTCACTATGGCAAAAATGTCGCCCAGCTCATACGGGATCTTTGTGCTGCTGTACTCATCTCCGTCAATCAGCCCAAGCGGCAGTTGAGGAAGGCAGTATCTCGCGACATCTCTGGTCCTGCGCCGGTAGTGGACGAGGGGAACGTGTCCGGCTGAAACATACTCAGCAACGCCGCTATTGTTGAAGCGGAGCGCAGCTAGAGTGGCGAACATGTGCGGCTCTTTTACACTCGGCAGTACGCGGTTCAAATCGTCGAGCAGCTTGGTCAGCGGCTGATCGAGCAACAGTCCGTATCGAACAGCCGTTTTCAGCATTCCCATGAGGACGCCGGCACGAAAGCCGTGTCCTGAAACGTCGGCAACATAAGCCGTGAGGTCGTCGCCACTCGCGACCACGTCCATCAGATCTCCACCCACATCATCTTTTGGGAGGGACTGACCATGGGCTTCTATATGGGCGCTTCTGTATGAGAGTGGAGGAACGAGAGTGCTTTGCATCTGCCAGCCAAGCGAATCGGGTTTGCGCCGGCTCGTCTGCTTCAGAGCTTCGCCGCAAAAGATTCCCAGTTCCGGAATGACGATCATCTTCGACATGCTGTTCATCCTTGCCTCCGCAATTCGCAAAATGTCTTATGTCGAAATCGCGTTTCCGCTCAGCGGGCCAGTTCTGTGCCGAGACTGTCGAGCAGCCCGCGCCAGCCGGCCTCGATCATCTTCGGGCCGTCTGGCCATTCAATGAATGTGCCTTGATGGGTGCAGACCAGATCCGTGCCTTTTTCGCTTTCGAGGAACTCGAACGTGACCAGCGATGCCGAGAGGCGCTTCTCGTTCAGGTCCATCGTTGATGCGGTCACAATCCGCTGGTTGGGAGCGATGTCCTGAAATCGTCCTTCATTGGTGAGATACATGCCCGCAATAGGACTTCCTTCCTTCATGCGATAGCGCAAGCGCTCAGTGCCGCCGAGGCGAAAGTCCATGGTGTACTCCTCAATCTTGTGTCCCTCACCCTCGGCAAACCATCGGCGTTTTTTGGTTGCGTCGGCAAAGGCGGCGAAGACCTTCTCAGGAGGCTTGGGAAAGCTTCTCTCGAGAACAAATGTGCTGTGAACTGCGGAGGGCTGTTGCACTGGAATCTCTCCTTTCAATACTAAAGTAACAACTTCAGTATTGAGCAGTGCGATCGCATTGTCAAGTGAAAACTTCAGTATTGTTGGCTTGTTAGAATCTGCCACGGCCTTAGCCAGTCATTCGCAATTCCGCAATCGGCTGCGGCCTCTGTTTCCCCTCGGCGTACGTTTTTCAGGTGATCGACGACTGCCGTTTTTCTAGTGTGCGATAGCAACCGCGCCTGAGCACTCAGCTTGAGTTCGCGGGCTGCGCATGATTAGAACGACGGATCAAAATACCGGGGCCTTTCTTTGTAAATCACTGATTTCTCGTGAAGATTTCCACACTCCCGGGGCGTTGACTCCTGTGTCGATTTCTGGTTCCATAGTGGAACCACTGTGAGGGGAATAAACGGAGAACATCCGCATTCTGCGCCCATTTCTTCTATGCGATTCAGCGCTCCCGTGTGTCGTCGAAGTCCGGGATAGAGGCAGAAAGAGGTGTTGCGAAATAGGTGGCGGACAGGTCATGCGCAAGATGTCCGTATTGATTGTGTTCGATCCGGCACATCTGCGGATCAAAAATGAGATTTGCGCATTCAAATGCACGTAAGTTCTTTACAAGCCGTATTTTGCAAAAAAGGAGGAGGGGGAGGGCATCGAGCGCAGCGTTGCTTGAGGCGGCGAAGGCAAAGTGTTCGAGATCGGCGCGTCCAGATTTTGTTGGCAATCAATCTTGGTGCAAGACGAAAATCGACGGTCAGAAAGAGTAGTCGGAGTAGTTTCTACTGGCGGGGACCACGCGATTGCGGCTGCTTTGAAGACACCGCGTCCTTTCAACCCGGCGGACCGTATTGCATGGTGAAACCGGATTCAACCGTGAAGAAAGTCTTATTCATTGCTGCTTTGTACGCAGTGTTGTGCGCAAGCTGCATCGGGCAGGATCAGTCTTCGGCCCTCTCGGCAGGCGCCGCAAAGACTAGCGCACAAAAGGGACAGATCTCCGGACAGGTACTCGATTCGAGCACAGGACAGCCGCTCAAGAAAGCCTGGGTCACAGCGCGCCAGGCCGAGCGCGGTGGCCGAAGCGGATCTACGACCGTGACCGACGCTCAGGGCAGCTTTTTGTTGAAAGATCTCGAAGCGGGTCGATATGTGATATCCGTCCAGCGCAATGGCTATGTCAGCCAAGTGTATGGGCAGAAATCCGCTGGCGAGCAGGGCACTACGATCTCTCTGAGTGCCGGCCAGAATTTGAGCGATATTGTCTTCCGCCTGATTCAGGGTGGTGTGATCACTGGGCGTGTGGTCGACGAAGATTCTGAGCCGCTGGCTCATGCGCAGGTACAGGCGCTGCAGTTCCGTTACATGCAGGGACGGCGACGGTTGGTTCCGGTTGGCGGCGCCAACAGCGACGACCGCGGAGAGTACCGCATCTTCGGAATTCGTCCGGGGCAGGTATACGTGCGCGCCACGCTGCGCGGCTTTGGGTTCGTCGCTCCCGGCGAGTCGATGGATCCTTCGGCACCCTCAGAAACCACCGCCTATCCTCCGGTTTTTTATCCGAACGTTTTGGACGCGAGCCAGGCGGCGCCTCTCACGGTTCGCGGCGGCGATGAACTGCACGTTGATTTCTCCATGAGCCCGCAGCGCTCGTATTCAGTAAGCGGGAGAGTAGTCGGAGGTCTGCAGGGGAGCTCCGGACGTGGAACATGGCTCATGCTCATGAAGCATGGCGAGGGCATGTTTGCTTTTGGTCCTGGACTTAACACCACGACGCGTGAAGACAACACCTTTACCTTCAAGCAGGTGTTGCCGGGCTCATATGATCTGGTGGCTCAGCAGCAGGAAGATAAAAATTCAGCCAGTGCGCGCGTTGAAGTCGATGTCCGCGAAGCTGATGTTCAGGGAGTAGTTGTCGCTCTCTCTCCAAAGGTGGATGTGACCGGTCACGTCAGCTTCGATACCAGCCCTACGCCCAAGTTGACCGGCATCAATATCGCTCTTTCGCCTCAGGACATGCAGGACTTCATGCGCGGGGCCTATGGTCAGGTGAAGGACGATGGCTCCTTTATGTTGCAGGCTGCTCCCGACGAGCGTTATCGCATAGCAGCGTACGGGTTGCCACCTGGCACATATCTAAAGTCGGCATCGGCAGGTCGCGATGACGTGCTGGAGAAAGGCTACAGCCCAGCCACCGGCCGCAACCTCGATCTTGTCTTTGGCACAGGAGCTAAGCTGACCGGCACCATCAACACACCCGATGGAAAGGGCGAGCCGGGCGTGACGGTCCTGGTTGCACCTGATCGCAAGCTGGCTGGGCTCGCCGACGAGTTCCGCACGGCAACAACCGACCAAAATGGGAAGTATCAGGTCCAGGGACTCCGGCCTGGCAGTTACCACGTATATGCCTTCGAGCACATTGATCCTGGCGCGTACGAGGACGAGATCTGGCTAAACGGCTTCGCCGATCTAGCGCAGACGGTCCGGCTATCAGAAGGAGGGCAGGAGAATCTGGATTTGAAGCCGATCCCGGCAGGGCAAGATACGCAATAGGAATAGGCGTAGGCGATACGCAATAAGCTAAAAAAGTACCCCTACATTCGCACGGCGGCTACGGAGGGCAGAAAATGCCGTTCTAATGCACAAATGCCGTTCTTTTGAGGCGATGCCGCAAATATCGAACGATTGGCCCGTGGCACGAGGTGTTCGCCGATTGCCTGTTGCTTACCGCCTATTGCGCCTTTTTCCCCCTCGTAATCACCTTCACGCCGATGTAGACTATCAACTCTCCCCGCTATAATCTGATGAGCATGCCCAAGTACTCCATCGTTGTCCCTTTTCACAATGAACAGGAGAACGTGACCGTTCTCTACGACCGCCTGAAAGGGGTGATGGAGGCCAATTCGGACAGCTTTGAATTGGTTTTTGTCGAGGATGGAAGCTCCGATTTGACCTTCCATTTGTTGAGCGAAATTGCTGCCATTGATAGCCGGGTGACAGTCGTAAAGCTACGACGCAATTTCGGGCAGACTTCGGCTTTGGCCGCAGGTTTCGACCATGCCACCGGCGAGTACGTCATTGCCATGGATGGCGATCTTCAGCACGATCCCAACGACATTCCCGGCTTTCTCGAAAAGATCGGAGAGGGCTACGACATTGTCAGTGGATGGCGCAAGGAGCGCATCGACAATTTTGTGATGCGGCGCATCCCTTCCCGGTGTGCGAATTGGTTGATGGCCAAGCTGAGCGGTGTCGATATACACGACTTCGGCACCACGTTTAAGGCTTACCGGCGAGAGATCATCAACCAGGTGCCGCTCTACGGCGAGCTGCATCGGTTCATCCCCGCCTTGGCGTCGTGGTATGGCGCATCGATCTGCGAAATTCCAATCCGGAACGTCAACCGCGAGCGCGGCGCTTCCCATTACGGGATCTCTCGCACCTTCCGCGTCTTCTTTGATCTCATTACGATCCGATTCCTGCTTCGCTACCTTTCTCGTCCGCTCCATTTCTTTGGGACGTTCGGGGCCGCAGGCATCTTTTCTGGATCGGGAATCGCTCTCTGGTTGGTCTTCGAAAAGCTGTTACACAACAGCAATGTAATGGATGACCACGGCCCATTGCTCGTATTTGCCGCAGTGCTGATCGTCGCCGGCGTTCAACTGCTCGCGCTGGGCTTACTGGGTGAGATGCAGGTACGCCACTTCCATGAGCCCGCTCGTCGCGCACCGTATTCAGTCGATCGAATTCTCCGGTCACATACCGGCGAGACAGTGAACGACTGAGCTCGGTAATAAGTGATAGGCATAAGAATCGATGACAGGCGAAAGCTTAGTCACAACCTTGTTTTCGCCTACTGGTTATTGCCTACTGCCTATTGCGGCTCTCTCAAGCTGCCAATTTCTCTTTAACCGTCTCAACAATGTCAGCTGCCCTATCTTTGTTTTTGATCAAAGCCACGGCGGCTCCTGCGGCGACTAACCCCAGGCCAATCCAGCGCCGATTGAGATCAAGCGTGAGCTGCCAGCTTCGCTTGTGTGCGCGTGTATCGAAGTCGCCATGCGCGCCGTGGTCTCCCGGCAGCGGCTGCCATAGATTGTTCGGCCTATTAGGGTCGGCGGCACCGTCGTATTGTTGCGAGTCGAAGCCGGTCTTGCCGAGATAGCGATCGAGAATTCCCGGAATGAACTTCTGGCCGGTAATTGCCGCCACCGTCGGAGCTCCCACCCAAAACTCGCGCCGAGGATGCCGAGCAGCATAAACGATAGCTTCCGCTGCAACCTCCGGTTCAAATATGGGAGGTACGGGCTGCGGCTTGCGCGGCAGGCGGCTCTTCACCCAACTGAACTGCGGAGTGTTGAGCGCCGGCATGTGAACGACAGTGAGCCGGATCTTGCTCTTGTTGTGCACGAGTTCGCAGCGCAGGGAGTCAGTAAATCCAACAATTCCGTGCTTGGCGCCGCAATAAGCAGCTTGCAGTGGGATGCTGCGGTAGGCCAGTGCTGAGCCGACCTGAACGATTGTGCCGCGATTGCGCTTGTGCATGCGACGAAGAGCCGACATTGTGCCGTATACGTATCCGAGATAGGTCACCTCAGTGACACGCTTGAACTCCTCAGCTGTCATCTCGATGAAAGGAGAGAAGACGGAGACCATCGCCACATTAACCCATACATCAATCGGCCCCAGTTCCGATTCGGTCCTCTCGGCTGCTTCTTCGACCGCTTTAGCGTCAGCAACGTCGGTGAGCAGCACCAGCGCGCGACGTCCGTAGGATTCAACTTCGCGACGGGCGCCTTCGAGACCATCGTGCCCGCGCGCGATCAGCGCAACGTTCGCACCTTTTTTTGCGAACAGACGAACGGCAGCGCGTCCCGCTCCAGCAGACGCGCCAGTCACAACCACAACTTTCGGAAACGCCATGAGTGCTCCAGGAAAGGTATTAGGGCCAGACGGACCCGTTCCGTTAGAGGGCAATCAGTGGGGAGCAGATGTAAGCATTGCCGGAGCAAATCAAAGCTCGATTCATTGCTGCACCAACCGATCTATCTACTCACGGCGGATCGGATAGAGAAGCTCGAAGACTAGAGATAGTTGACAAAGTCAAGTAGTGGCGAAATAGTAGCTGAGATGCAGAGAGCGGCTCTTGAACAATGCGTGCAGGCCGTACGCCGATTCAGCCGATTCTATACACGGCAACTCGGTGTGCTGAATGAGAAGCTGCTGGGCAGCGCATATTCCCTCACGGAAGTTCGAGTGCTGTTCGAATTGGCACACCGAAGAGATGGCACCGCCAGGGAGATCGGCCAGGATCTTGGGCTTGATGCCGGCTACCTGAGTCGGATCCTGAAGCGATTTGTCCGCGTAAGGCTGGTCACGCGCGAGCGCTCGAAAACTGATGGTAGGAATATCCAGCTTCGACTCAGCGCAAAAGGTCGGTCACTCTTTCAATCTCTCGATCGGCAATCGAGCGCGCAGGTAGCTGAAATGTTGAATATGCTCTCTGAGTCTAGACGGGAAAAGCTCGTCCAAGCGCTTCGTCGAGCTGAAGAATCGTTTATCAACGGGAGTCCCGCAAAATCACCTGTCGTGCTCCGATCGCACCGGCCCGGGGACGTCGGTTGGGTAATCCATCGGCATGGAGCCCTCTACGCCGAGGAATATGGGTGGGATGAAAGTTTTGAGGCATTGGTGGCAGAAGTCGCAGCTCAGTTCATTAAGCACTTTGATCCGAATCGCGAACGCTGCTGGATCGCGGAGCTCGACGGCGAAGCTGTCGGTTCCATTTTCCTTGTGAAGTACACCGAGGAGACGGCGAAGCTCAGGTTGCTGCTGGTCGAACCGCATGCGAGAGGGTTCGGCATCGGTCGCAAGCTGGTGCGGGAGTCCATCGATTTCGCGCGGCAGAGCCGATATAAGAAAGTGACCCTCTGGACCCAGAGCTGCCTACTTGCGGCGCGCAAAGTGTATCGAGAAACTGGGTTCAAGATGGTGAAGGAAGAACCACAGCGCGCATTTGGAGCAGATCTGGTAAGCGAAACCTGGGAGCTGGAGCTGTGAACTGGGCGCAGAAATCGGTCCGATATCATTCGTCGCGTGAAGTCTGTTTATGTCCTCATCATCGCTCTTCTACCTTCGTTTAGCGCTCAAGCACAAACTGCGAAGCTCGTGAAGCTGCCTAATGCTTTTTGTGGGCGAAGACCCAGAACTTGTATCCCAGAAAATTGAAGGCCAGAGAAACCGCCGTCCCTACCAGAGCCGCCAGCGACGGCCACCACTTCGGCTCGATTCCCGAAAAAGGACGCGTGTAGGTCGCCACGTACCACGAACTGCCCACGTTCACAACAGCTCCAAGCAGGCTCACGAATAAAAACTGAGAACTTTCCAGCATCGGGTTCTTCGTTTCCACTCGCTTGAATGTCCATGAACGATTCATGAAGTAACTGTTCGCTACCGCGCAAACGAATGCCACGGTTTTGAAGAGCGCAAACATGGCTCCTCGCTGACCAGTGTGAGTAATGAAGATGAGCAGGTTGAGGATGGCGAGATCGACGACGGTGTTAATGGCGCCGACAACGCCAAAACGCACGACCTGAGTAGTAAGAGAGGTCTTCGCTGCTGCTGGAGGAGCCGGTTCGTCGATCGTAAGCAAGCCTGAAGAGAAACTAACCTGATTGTGGCCTATTCGTCGTTGGTGGTTTGGCTGTGTCATTGTACCCGATGCGATCTACTCGCCCTTCGGCTGCGGAGAGACGCCCGTTTGCTGCGGCTGGAATGCTGGCACCGGCTGCGTGACGATGTCGTTGCCTCGCACGGCATATGGAGAATGAGGCATGTGAGTCACGTTCCCTGTCTCAGCATCTTGAATATTGATGCCAAGCATCTCCAGCGTGCGGCCAGTCACGATATCGAGCTGGAGCTTGGAAGATTCGTACGCAGACATCGCATTCACAAGATTCGATTCCGCCGTAGAAACATTGCTCATTTGTGTGAGCACGTTATACGTGGTGCTCAGGCCTTGAGCCAATTTCTTCTGCTCGGCGTCCAGGCTCTGCGCAGCAAATTCTCGGGCTTTCAATGCGGCATCAACAGCGGCTCGATTCTGCTGTACCGCGAACTGCGCATTGCGGACATCGATCGCAATGGTGTTCTCAAGTTGCTGGAGCCGCACCTCTGCTTGGCGATACTCGAGTTCAGAGCGAATCTGATCCGCCTGCGCCGCGCGGTTCCGAATCGGGATATTGACGCTCACTCCCGCGAAATATGTGGGATGGCCGCTCGTTGCGCTCAGGGCATCAAAGTAGCCGCCATTATTCGCGATACTCGGAGTTCCGGTGGATGTGAAATTTGGGTTCGCTGCGCCGGCCAAGCCAGTGCCTCCGTAGTTCGCGACTAGATCTACAGTCGGCAATAGCGCGTTGCGCGCTGCGCGTTTGCTGATGGTACGGTTGCTCAGATCGATTCGTGCCTGTGCCAGTTCGGGACGATGCTGCAGGGCTTCGTTGACTAGGTCCTGCGTTGGTGCTACCGGTTCTGAAGAAGGCAATTGGATCCGATCTGTGGGAATGACGCCTGCATTCGCGAGGACTGGATCGCTTTCGTTGCGCGTAATTGCGTTCTTCATCAGGAGCTGCTGCAGCTGCAGGTTCGTCTGTGACGTAATCAGCGCCTGCTGGGTTGCAGCTTCTTGCGCCTGAGCATTCACGATCTCGATTTGCGCGATCGTGCCTGCCTGCACCTGCTTGCGATTATTCGCCTCAAGCTGCTGCGCAGAAGCGAGTGCCCGCTCTTTGGCTTTCTCGTCTTCGTAAGCAGTCACAAGGTTCCAGTAGAGCGTTTCGATCTGCGTCACGGTGAAGATCACTTGCTGTCGAAAGGCCTCATCGGCGATCTCGCGATTGTTCTTGGCTATGGTGATGAAACGCCGATTCGACGCCAGACTCAGGCCTTCGAGCAGATGTTGCCGAGCCTGGATCAGGAAATTGGAATTAAGCTGCGGCACGAGGAAGGTGCGCGTGCTGTTGGAAGTCACGCGCGAGTTGTTGAATGTCACATCGAGCAGCGTGCCGGTTGAGAAGCCCTGCTGATACCCAAAATTTTCCTCGCCCGTGCCTTGTTGCAGCGAAGGAACGCCGCTGATGACCGTATTCGATTGCGGCGTGTTGGTGTGCTGATATCCGAGTGTGGAAGTGAGAAGAGGGTCGAAGGAATCGAGGGGCGGTCCGACACCGAGAGTCGAGGAAACCAGTCCTCCCGTTCCAGTGCCTGCTCCACCGGCCGCAGCAACAGTTCCCCCTGCGCCCCCACCTGCAGTACCGCCACCGATACCGGCCACGCCGGCGCCTGGTGTTCCTTGCACGATCCCTGTGTTCACGCCGCGAACGTTTGCACCCGATTTGGTACGAAGAACGTCGGTATCGGCGATCGGGAGATTGTAGCGCGCAATGACGAGGTCCAGATTGTTCTCGAGCGCCAGCGTGATGGCGTCGTCGAGAGATAGCATGATATTCCCATTCTGGACCAGCGTGTTGATTCGCGCGGAGTTAGTGAGGTTTGGCTCGGCAACTTGATGGGCTTTGTAAGGAGCCAGCACGGTAGGGAAGTATGAAGCGCCATTGGTGTAGTCACCAGAATTCTGCTCCTGGGCGTACAGGCCGCTCCAACTCGCGAAAACGACCACTGCGAGAATAAAATTTCTAAGAATGAACCGACGCATGTGTGATCCTCCGGGGGAAAACAGGCTGGACAACAGCCCTTCGCATTCTGCAATGCAGACGAAAGAATTCGCAACGAGGCGAAACTCACAGACTATCTAAGCCAGGGCCAGGAAGACGTTAAGGTTTGTGACGCAGCGCGATTCAACGTTTGGAATTCGCTGCAGCATTTGAGCGAACGAGTCCAAAGGCATTGCGCACCCGCGTGCGACCGAAGTAAGCAAGAATCAGGATCAGAAAGCAAAACCGCAAGATACCGAGTACCAGCAGCACCGGTGGAAGATGGTGAAACATGCGGGCGAAGAGGCTGACGTCCAACAAAAAGGAGAGCACGACGAAAGCGCAGGTCACAAACCAAGCCCAGCGCTGCAATTTCCACAACGCGATGCCAACCCACCCGCAGAACACGGCCATCACTACGAAGTAGGCGGTTACGATTCCGGGAAAATCGAGCAGAAGCGTCGGTCCGAGTTCGGCGGACGGCGTTGCGCTTTCGATGAAACCGATCACCGACAGTCGAGCAAATAACCACGCCATCAGCAAAGCCGTATATCCGGCAGCGCCGAGAAAATAGAAAAACGCGATAACGCTCACGCCAGCAGGACGCCGCTTCACTAGTGCTGAACCTCCCCTACAGATATGATCTTCGACTCCGCGCGGAACTTCTTGTAATCGCTGAACACGGCATCGATGTCGAGCCGAATCTGCTTCACGAGCGCGACGCGCGCGTCAAAGCCGATGTGTGCATGCAGAGGCAGCCAGACTTCGTTGTTCACCAGAGTTTGCTCAATCTCAATATGGGAACCGGGATGTAGACGCAGCAGGAAGCCTCCCCAGGTGATCGTGTCGATTACCTCAGCGTCCATCCTCAGCCATTGGAATTCCGTTTTATCGATCCATAACTTTGGGCGCAATTTAGGCAGCACGCGCGCTGCATTCAGATTCGGCCGGAAGTCCGCTCGCGGTTCGCCGCTGATGACGTATGCTGCGCGCCCGCTCAACGTCTCCTCGCCGACGATGCGAAAGTCGTATGCGTCTGGCACCTCAAGCAGGAACTCGTGTTCTTCGCGGTGGCGTTTCTCGAAATCCGCCAGGCGTTTCTCGCGTTCAGCAGGAGTTTCGGTACGCCGCTTTTCCATAGTGTCGTTCAACTTCTTCTCAACTTTGCGCGCCTCGGGATCGGAGAGCGGCTGATCGTTTCGTTTAATGAGGTGAGCGTAGGGTTGATCGTAGAGGAAGATGATCTCCTCGGTTTCCGATTTGTTGGCTTTAATGCTGCCATCGGCGTTTAACTCTCGCTGCTCGATGCGCTGGATGAAGGTGTAGTTCTTCTCCTGTGCCCAATTCGAGACATCGCGCTGCATAGCGCGGCGCACGATCTCCTTCGCAGGAGGCGAAGAGGGGATAGGCGGAGTGGGCTGCTGAGCTTTGCGTCCGTGAGATTTTTGCGGAAAACTGGCGAGAGAAAATGCGGCAATGAAAACGAGAGCGCCAACGCGATAAGAATTCCTGAAGTCCCAACTCATCACAGATGTATTGCTCTCGTTCGGATTGCATCATAAATGGAAATCACATGAACCGCAGAATCCGATCGGTCATGGCCGACAGTCAGTCGCCGACGTGCTTCGGCGGCCCACAGGAGTCGCGGACGACAAGTTCCGTGGCCAGCAGGACCGGAGTCACATTCTTCGCCCGTTTATCGAGGTGATCGATCAGCAGTCGCGCCGCGACAGTGCCAAGCTCACGCGCTGGTTGGCGGACAACAGTCAGTCGCGGGCGCAGCAGCGTGGACCAATAGAAATCGTCGAAGCCGAGCAAACTGATTTCGTCCGGACAGGCCAGTCCGAGTTCCTGAATGGCTGCAAGCGCGCCCAGCGCCATCATGTTGTTGGTGCAGAAAATCGCGGTCGGACGCGGCGTTCCCTTGAGCAACTGCATGGCACGGTGATGTCCACTGTCCATGTCATTATGGCCGGAGTGGATTAGGGAGCGCTCTTGCTTGATCTTGGCGCTGCGCATTGCCTCTAGGAAGCCTTTCAAGCGGTCGGCAGAAGTTCCACTGGAAGTATCGCCGGAGATGATGCCAATTTTTCGGTGCCCAAGACTCAGCAGATAGCGCGTGGCTTTATCTGCCGCCAAAGTATTGTCAACTCCGACCCGGCCAATCGCGCTGTCGCCGGCGACAGGGTAGCGGTCGGCATACACAATTGGGAGATTTCCCAAAATAGGCTTGAGTCTTTTAGAAACTGCTTCGGCCGCGGGCACCCGGATGATTCCGTCCACACGCCGCCGATGGAAGGAATCGAGATAATTCCGTTCTTCGTCCCAGCTTTCGCGAGAGTCTCCGATCAAAATGGTGTAGCCCACTGACGCGGAATAATCCTTCGCTCCACGGACAAGATCAACGTAGAAATTGTTAGAAAGATCGGGAACGACGATGGCGAGTGAGTGCGTTTTCTGGAGTCGCAGCCCGCGCGCCAGATCGTTCGGGCGGTACTTCAGTTCTTTGATCGCCTCTTCAATGCGGCTGCGCATCTCTGCGCTGACATAGTCGGAGTTGTTCAGCGCCGCGGAGATTGTCGACACCGATGCGCCGGCGGCTTTCGCTACGTCGCGAATGGTTACATGATGCTTCGTGTTCCTTCGTTTCGTTCTCAAGCTCCTGCGGGGCATGGGTGTGCTGGAAGCATAGTATCTGCAGATTAAGGGCTGTGAAAGTACGGGGAACTTCGTTTTCAACCAAGGGAGATCGGCAAGATGCAATCTGATCGCGAGCGCGCGAAAAGCAATGGTGTAGGAGAGGGGAATTGTTAAAACAGCCTGAGTCACTCCGCCCGGCTCGTTTGGCCGGGGCGGGTGACTCAAAATATGCGATTACTTCGTGAACGCCTTAATAGCGGAGGCCTCATCATCTTTCACGTCGAAGACGGTGTAGAGCTTAGTGATCTGCAGCAGATCATGGACCTTCTTCGTCAGGTTGAGCAGCTTGAGCTCGCCACCCTGGTTGCGAACCGTCGTGAACGCGCTCACTAGCTCGCCGATGCCGGAGCTGTCGATGTAGGTCACGTCGCCCAGGTTCAGCAGAATCTTCTTTTCTCCCTTGCCGAGCAGTTCGCGGATCTGGTCGCGCAGCAAGACGCTGCCTTCGCCGAGGGTAATGCGTCCGCTGAGATCCATAATGGTCACGCCGTCAACGCGACGGCTATTTGATTTCATTGTCACTGTCGTCCCTCCGAGGCCCCCTCTGTGGAATGGCCGGTATGTTTTATCAGCGTGATTTCTGTTCCAGGCTCCAGGTTGCGGAAGCGAACCTCGTCCATGAATGAGCGAATTAAGAAGATGCCGCGTCCCGACTGCTTGAGCAGGTTTTCTTCGGCGAGCGGATCGGGAATATCTTCCTCCCGCAATCCGCGTCCCTGATCAGAAATCGTGATCACCAGGGCCTCGCCTGTATTCTCAAAAGACACCATCATCTTCTTCTTCGGATCGTAAGCATTGCCGTGAAGCACGGCGTTGACCGCCGCCTCACGCACGGCCATTGCGATTCGATGGCAATCTTCGTCATCAAACGGCATCTTCGACGCCAATTTTTCGGCTGTCTGTTCTGCCTTGTTTACGCTGTCGAGTGTGGAGTCCAGCGTGTATGAGACCCGTTCTAAGGTCATGAATTGCTTTTCCGAAGCGACAGTATAGCTCCCCGCAAAACCCCGAATTGCATGGAAATACGCCTGTTGAATTGAATCGGTAGTTTGCCTGTCGCAGTGAAGAAATGTCAATCGAATGTTCTGCGCGATCCTCTGGTGAGAGCTCAACTCAACAAACGCGTGTCACGGTCCAGTAGTCCACCCGCGTCCACACCGTCCACTTTGTCCAGCTACTGAACGAAGCAATAGCACAGACCTATTTACTTTGCGGGTTCCAGCCCACTGCACAATTTCCAGTGCTGTGTGCACAATGTCGGCGCTCTATGATCAAGGCGATTTTCCGACTCACAGACGTCGAAAGACAAAAAATCTTCCGGCTGCGCGAGATGGGTGTGCGTCCACCCGACATTGCTCGCCGTTTTGGACTAAGCGAAGGCGTAGTGCACAAGATCGTGCAGTCGCAGCGTGCCATGCATTCGGCGGCAGCTCGGCCCAAAATGGGCCCGCAGCACAGTCCTGCAAGCGAAGGCCCGAAAAAGCAAGAGGCATCGTAGCTGCATCTTATTGAAAGATACCCTCTTCGAAGAAGCGCAAATGACGCGTGTGTCTTTGGAAGGTGCCGCATTTCGCCATTGTGATTTCGTGATTGTGTGATTTTCGATCCCGAAATCACGCAATCGCGAAATTCAGCACGACGTAATCTCCAGCTGGTCCACTCTGTTGTGCCTGCTCCTCCTTCTGCGCGATGATTCACGCCGTAGGTGCATCCTGCCGCAGAACCAATTAAGCTAGAGTGCTACACAATCCTCTATGGCCTCTGAGAATTCATTCGATGTTGTAAGCAAGATCGACCTGCAGGAGGTGGCAAACGCCATCCAGCAGGCGCTCAAAGAAATTCACACGCGCTTTGATTTGAAGGACTCGAAATCTGACATCGGCATGGAAGGTAAGGAGGCCATCGTGCTCTCCTCTGCCGACGAGTACAAACTCAAGGCAGTGACCGACGTCCTGCAGAACAAGCTGGTGAAGCGACAGGTTCCGCTGAAAGGATTGCTTTACGAGGCGATCGAACCTGCGGCAGGCTCGACTGTGCGCCAGAAAATCAAGCTGCAGCAGGGAATTCCGATTGAGAAAGCGCGAGAGATCGTCAAGCTAATCAAAGACTCAAAGCTAAAAGTTCAAGCTTCTATTCAAGGCGACACCGTGCGCGTGAGCAGCAAGGATCGCGATACGCTGCAACAGGTCATAGGGATACTGCGCAATAAGGATTTCGGCATCGACATGCAGTTCACTAACTACAGGTCCAACTAGCGTGAGTACTCCGGCCAGCGTTGCGGCGAAGGAAGTCTTCGATCTTCTGCGCGACGACCTGCTCGCAATTGAGCGCGAGTTCGAGCGCGACGCCGTCTCTGGTGTCGGCGTCATCACGGAGATTGGCGAATACCTGCGAGAGGGCGGAGGCAAGCGCATTCGTCCTGCATTGCTTCTGTTGGCCGCAAAACTCTGCGGCTATGAAGGGCAGGGAGCCGTTCGGCTCGGATCGGTAGTCGAGATCGTCCACACAGCCACGCTGGTGCATGACGACATCATCGACGAAGCGCTAACGCGCCGCGGCCGTCCATCAGCCAACACCCAATGGGGAAATTCCAAGTGCGTCCTCGCCGGCGACTGGCTTTACATGCAAGCTTTCAAGATCGCTCTCGAAGAACATAACTTCAGGGTCCTCGATCTCCTGATCGGACTCACTCAGCAGATGGTCGAAGGCGAGCTCATGCAGATGGAGCGCCTTGGACGAATCATCAGCCAAGCTGAGCATCTGGATCTCATCTACCGCAAGACCGCATGCCTGTTTTCTGTCTCAATGAAGCTTGGGGCCGTCCTTGGACGAGCCAGCGCTGATGATGAAGATCGGTTAGGCGAATACGGTCGCAATCTTGGCTTGGCATTTCAGATCGTTGACGACGTTCTGGATCTCACAGCGTCGGAAGACGTGCTGGGGAAGCCGGTAGCAAGCGACCTTCGCGAAGGTAAGGTCACGATGGCGGTGATTCATGCTCTCGATCGTTGTACCGAATCGGAACGCAAGCTCATCGAAACCGTTCTTGACGAGCGCTGCTTTGCGAATGTGGCGCATCGAGATGTTGTTTCCATCCTGGAACGCTATGGTTCGGTCGAGTACGCGATGGCATCCGCTAATGAGCACGCCGAACAGTCTCGCCGCGCCATCGCGCCATTTCCCGACAGCGAAATCAAACGCGCTCTCTTGTGGATTCCTGAGTTTGTGGTAGGAAGAGAGAAGTAAGGTTTTCGGAATTCAGCTCTTTGCTGGAATAAGTTCCCTCCGAATACGTTGTCATCCCTCGCGCAGCCGCGTATCTGATTCAGCATTCGAGAACTTTGTTTTGCTGCGCGGGGATCTGCTTTTTCCGAGCGAGCACAACCAAGAAGCAGATCCCCCGCTCCGCAAGATCACTAAATGGTCGTCGAGAACAGCATCCTGGCGGAGCGAGGGATGACAGTATCTTTAAGGGGAGTTTCTTGAATTAAGGGGGGGTTCTTGAATTCAGCAGAGTCTATTATTCCTGGTGACAATTCAGGAGAGTCTAGACAAACATACCTTCATCGCCTGTCGTTGATCTTTGTCTCTGCTGATTCTTTGTCTCGCGTTTTTGATTCAGCAGCGAACCAATCCCGACGGTAATAGCGTTGAGAATGCCATTGACGTGGCGAACTGGGGACAGCACTGAATTTTGTACCGCGCCCGTGGTTCTCTCTACTCGTTCGAGAGTGCGGGTGACCATGTCGTCGGCCTGAACGACCTTATTCTTGGCGCGCAGCGCGATTTCGACGGCTGTATCTCCGAGGGTCGTAGCATGGCGCTTCACATTGGCGGAGGCCTCGGCCAGATTCGAGGTGATTTCTTTCACCTTCGGCGTGGCGTCGGCGACGATGTCGCGAGCGTTCTCAATCAGTGGAGTAGCACGCCGCTGCACATCAAGGGCAATGCTCTCCATCTGAGAAGTCGTGCGCCGAATGGTGAGATAGAGACCAAGCAGGATCAGCATCTGCAGCACGACGGCCGCAGAAGTAATCGCAACAAAGGCGGTTAGGAGGTTGGAGTTCATGCGGAGATGCACTCGGTCCATCGCGCGGTGCAATGGACCGAAGTGCGGTTAGCTCTTGGGTTCGACGGCTTCGCGATAAGCCTGGCGTCCGGCTTCAACGGCGGAACTGATCTGATCCTTGGAACGTCCGACGGCGTCTTTGCCCTTCTTAACCCATGTATCGACCTGACCGCGAAATTCCTGGCTGCGGTTGGCCAGGTAGTCGCGGCCCTCGGTAGCCGACTGACGGATTGTGTCACGAACTTCGCGGCCCGATTTGGGGGCATACAGAACGCCCACCAGGGCACCCAGTCCAAGACCTGCAAGAAACCATCCAATGCTGCTGCTGTCGTTGTCAGACATAACTGCCTCCCAGCAAAATTGCTAGTGGAAGTGATGTTAGCACAACGACGACGGGCTCTTTCTCGCCGGCAGCAGCTCTAGCTCAATGGACTTCCGTTATGACCAGCGGTACCGAAGTGGTCTGCGACGAGCTTGGACCAACCATCACATCGAAGGTTCCTGACTCGACTACCCAATGCATATCTGCGTTAAGCATAGAAAGTTCTTTGGGGCCAATTCGAAACTTCACAGTTGTTCGCTGACCTGGATCGAGATGGACGCGATCAAACCCCTCGAGCTCCATAACGGGACGCGTGACCGACGCGACCCGCTCGTGAACATACATCTCGGCGACCTCATCTCCTGCACGCGCTCCTGTGTTTATCACGTCCACCGAGACGGTGGCGTCGCCTCCCGGATAGATTTGCTGTGGTTTCACGTGTAGATTTTCAAAACGGAACGAGGTGTAGCTCAAACCAAAACCAAACGGAAATAGCGGAGTGCGGGTGGAAAACGCGTACGTGCGATTCATGGAAGGTTTGTGGTTGTAATAGTCCGGAAGTTGACCGACGGATCTAGGAAAAGTAATGGGAAGTTTTCCCCCGGGATTCACGTCACCGAACAACACCTCCGCCGCAGCCGTTCCGCCTTCTTGGCCGAGGTACCAACCTTCGAGAATCGCGGGAACGTGCTCGGCGACGTAGTTGATCGAGAGCGGACGTCCATTGATCAGCAAAACGACAGTAGGCTTGCCGGTCTCGACGATGGCACGGACCAGTTCGCTCTGAGCGCCAAGCAATTCGAGCGAATCCCGATCTCCCAGATGCTGCTCCGACCACGCTTCGCGATTGGTGCTTTCGTTCTCGCCAACAACAACAATGGCCACATCAGACTTGCGCGCGACTTCGACGGCATTGCGAATCGCACTAGCCTGGGTCGCTGGATCGACCAGCTTCACATCATTCTCGTACCATCCACGCCAGCCTTGCTGAGCAGTCGTGATCTTGCAGCCTTCGGCATAGAGCACACGCGCCTGCGCGCCCACGCGAGCACGAATGCCGTCGAGAATGCTGACCTGATGGGCCGGCTCGCGGCTGTAACCGCCGAGGTGAACATCAGCGGCGTTGGGACCGATCACCGCGATGGTCTTCAACTTCTTCGAGTCGAGCGGCAAAAGATTGCCGTCGTTCTTCAGCAGCACGATCGCCTCTTCGGCGGCCTTGCGAGCGAGTTGCTGGTGCTCTGGGCTGTTGGTGATCTTCTGCGCGTAATCGGGATCGACGTAGGGATTCTCGAACAATCCCAAACGGAACTTTGCCGCAAGCACATGGGCAACAGCATCGTCGATCTGCTGCTCGGGCACGATTCCTTGACGCATTTGGTCGAGGAGGGTCGCGTAGCTCGATCCGTCGGAAAGGTCGAAATCAACGCCGGCCGCAATCGCCAGTCGCGCAGCCTGCGCCTTGTCTGCCGCGACGTGATGCGTGTTGACCAGCATATCCAGGCCGTTGCCGTCTGAGGTCACGTACCCTCGGAAGCCCCATTCCTGGCGCAGCATCCGCTGCAGCAGCCAATGATTGATATGCGACGGAATCCCGTCGATTTCGTTGTAGGAAGCCATCACGCTCCCTACCTGTGCTTCTTCGACAGCAGCCCGAAATGGGACAAAGAAATTTTCCCGAATCACGCGCTCAGAGTAATTCCCGGGAGCTGTGTTCGTTCCACTCTCCGGCTGTCCATGTACGGCGAAGTGCTTGGCCGTGGCGAGCACATGATGGCGATCAATCAGGTAGTTCGGCCCCTGCAGTCCCTCAACGGCGGCAACGCCGATGCGCGCCGCCAAATAGGGATCTTCTCCATAAGTCTCTTCTGTCCGGCCCCAGCGCGGATCACGCGCCAGGTCGAGCACCGGCGTGAACGCCTGATTCACACCCGATGAAGCCATCTCGTCTGCGGCCGCATTGAAGACCTCACGCACCAAATTGGGATCCCAAGTGCTTGCAAGTCCCAGAGCCTGCGGAAAGCTGGTGCTTCCGTTTTCCATGAATCCGTGCAATGCCTCGCCTTGAAAGATAGCGGGAATGCCAAGACGGGTCTTCTCGACCAAATATCGCTGCGCAGCATTGCGGAGCACCGCGCTGTCATGAACGCTGACATCGGAATCGATGCTGTGGAGCTTGCGAAACAACATTGGCGCATCTTCCGCTTTGAACCTGCCGCTACTATCGAGTATCGGGCGTGGGCGGCCTCCTGCGATCTGGTCGATCTTCTCTTCCAGAGTCATGCGGCTCACCAGATCAGCCACACGCTGCTCGATGGCGAGGTGTGAATTGCGATACGGCGGAGCAGCGTCCTGCGCCATTAACCGGCAGGCGAGTACAACAATTGCGAAAGCCAAAATTCCATGGCAGATTGCAATCGCCATCTTTGCTGCTGGAAAACGCAAATGACAACTGAATGATTGCGTTCGGCCACCGTGGACAGAACCGACGAGGAGCTTGTTCATTTTCATTTTAACGAGCTACGCATTAACTCTTTGGCAACGCGCCGCGGCGGACAATACCATGGTCTTCTCGGATAACGATGAGCTGATTGGCGACGATCTCCTCATAACTCTCGCGCTTGCCCGAAGGCCAGAAAACTTCCACATTGGCAACGGACGCTTTTCCCAGGCCGAAGTGCAGCCGAGGATCGTTGGTTGAGAGATAACTCGCCTGACTCGTGACCGCCTGCGCTTGTACTTTTCCGGAATAGCGAACCAACACACGTGCGCCAATCGCGCTGCGATTGCTCCGCGTTCCTTCCACCTTGACTTTGAGCCAGTGATGACCGGCCGGCGCATCGTTGCGTAGTAGCGACGGTGGCTCATTCTGGTTCATGACGACGATGTCCAGATCCCCATCATTGTCGAAATCCCCAAAGGCGCAGCCCCGGCTGGTATGCCGCGCGGTGATTCCTGGTCCGGCTTCCTGCTCAACCTGAAGAAACGTGCCGTCTCCCTGATTGCGAAACACGATTCGCGGACTTCGTGCCGGGTACTCCTTCGAAACTCGCTCCAATTCGGGATACACCGTTCCCGTTGTGACGAATATGTCGGGATTCCCATCGTTGTCCAAGTCCACCAGCCCTGTTCCCCAGCTTATGAAGCGCTGTTCGCGATTCAGATGCGTTGCCACCGTTACATCCTGGAAGTTGCCTTTACCATCGTTGCGGTAAATACCGGTCGCCTGCTTTTGAAAATGGGTTCTAACGATGTCTAAGTGACCATCGAGATTGTAGTCTCCAAGACCGACTCCCATTCCGGCGAGTTCGGTGCCATCGTTCGACAACGCGACACCGCGCAGCAAGGCTTCTTCGCGGAATGTCCCATCATGGTTGTTCATCAGCAGCAGACTCGGCGTGGTGTCGCAGGCGACGAAGATGTCGGGCCAGCCGTCCTCGTCGGCATCGAAGATCACTGCGGTCAGTCCGAACGAGCCGCGCACTTTTGCAATGCCGGATTCCTTCGAGACGTCAGTAAATGTACCGTCACCGTTGTTGCGATACAGATAGTGCTGCGGGGCACCTAAGCCGCGAGGCCCACAATTCACAGCTACTCCTTCGTAGTTGCAATTTGGAACTTCGAGAGATGGGCGCGGCGCAGTAGCTAAATCGAACTCGACATAGTTAGAGACAAACAGATCGAGGAGTCCGTCGCGGTCGTAATCGATAAAAGTACATCCGGTGTTAAAACGGTTCGATACCCCGAGTAGTCCGGCTTGGGCAGTGATATCGGTAAAAGTCCCATCACCGTTATTCCGATAAAGACGGTTCTGTCCGTAGTAGGTAACAAAAAGGTCTTCAAAGCCATCATTGTTGTAATCACCGACGCAAACGCCGTTTGCCCAGCCGCTGTCGCTTAGTCCAGCCTTTTCCGTGACATCCGTGAATGTTCCATTACGGTTGTTGCGGTAAAGCCGATTGCTTGTACCAGGCGCGCTTCCTTGCAACCGCCGCCCGCCGAGCATAAAAATGTCGAGCCAGCCATCATTGTCATAGTCAAAGAAGGCGCAGCCAGCGCCCATGACTTCGATGATGTAGGTTGCATGATTCCCCTCGCCGTAGATCATCGGCTGTGTAAGCCCGGCCTGCGGGGCGATATCGACGAAGCGCGAGAATGGGGTTAATCCGGGTTTGGGAACGCCAGTTGCGAAGACTCTCGTGGGTGGCTGGCCCAGAAGCGCGGGCGCGACCACTGCGGGCAGACTGCGCAGGAAGCGGCGTCGCGTCCAGTGGGAGATCATAGTTAGTAAGTGGTTCGTTCTGCGGAGATTTGTGGCATTCAGTGTGGTTTCTGTGCGCTCACAAGTTCCTGGCGAAGCTGTAGAGCTTGAGCATTCTGCGGGTCCAACCGCAGTGCCGAAGCGACCGCCTGCTGCGCTTCTCCAAATCGCGACTGCATGGCGAGCGCCGCCGCGAGACTCACCCACGCCTCTGTATATCCAGGAGCAGATTGAACTGCTTTCCGAAAATGGCTCTCCGCTGCCGTGGCGTTGCCGCTCAGTGAATCGAGATAGCCAAGCTGATGCTGGGCGAGTGCGAATGTCGGGTCGATGGCCACAGCGTGTTCCAGTGCTTTGCGCTCTGCAGCAGTGTCGCCGGAACGTTCAAGTGCAAGCGCGAGCTTATAGCAGAGCAGCGTATCGTCAGGTGTTGCCTGCAGCGCTTCACGATAAAGGGTGATTGCTTTCTCAGTATTCCCGGCCTCGAACTCGTGTGCCGCATCGGCCGATTTGCTCGCTGCTTCAGCACTGTCCGCGACTTTCTCGCGCAATTGTTGGGACGTTTGCAGCTCTTTTTCCGCCTCCTGACTCCGTCCTAAGTCGCGCAATGCACTAGCTAACTTGAAATGAACATCGGGTTCGTTGTAGCCGAGATCAATCGCATGCTGGAGCTGCTTTGCCGCGCCTGCACTGTCGCCGAGTTCGGCGAGCGTGAGTCCGAGATTGTAACGGCACTCAGCGTGATTCGGATTAATAGTCGCAGCACCTTCGAGATGTTTTCTCGCCGACTGATAGTCGCCGTCTTCTCGCTCCAGGATTCCGTTGAGATAGAGAACGTAAAAGTCGTGCGGCTGGGCGCTGAGCAGTCTCCTCGCCAGAGGCTTGGCCGAGGCGCCCTCATTGTTCAAAACCAAAACGCGAAGGTGGAGCTTCTGCGCGTCGAGATCGCGGGGATGTAATTTTGCAAAGTTGCCGGTCAGCACAGATGCGTCCTGCAGGCGACGCTGGATCACGTAAGCAGTGGTCAAAGCGTTTATAAGTCGGAAGGACTCCGGATTCGAGTCAACCGCTGCCTTCAGCGTTGCCGCCGCTTGCTCCACCATTCCAGACTTCCCGTATGCCTGAGCCAAGTCAAGCACCAACTCCTCGGATGTAGCAGATTTAAGGAGATTGATGACGGAGCTGTAATTACCTTGTGCGATGAGATTGCGACTCAGTCCGTCGAGCACTAGAGGCGATTGTGGCGAAATCCGCCATGCCTCCTGCCACTGTTGCGCGGCCTCAGGAATACGTTTCAATTCGTCTAACACTCTCGCCAGCAGGACTCGGGTTTGTAAATCATTCGGAGCCAATTCGGCAGAATGTTTCAACGGCGCGACTGCCTCATGAGCGCGTCCAGCGGAATACAGGCTAAGTCCCAGAAGATATTCGATCTGCGCAGAATTGGGATTTGAATTCTCCGCGCGCTTGAAGGCGTCGGTCGCACAGACGAATTGGCGATGATCGCCGAACCATGTCCCAAGCCGAATGTAGTAGTCAGACGCAGGCTTCTCGATCTTCTGTAGCGAGGCAGGGGGAGTACACGTTGCTGCAGAAACGATTGATGGCATCGCAATCATTCTGATCACTGTCAACGCGATGCTAAGCAATTGTGTCTGCATGCTCAACCCAAAGATTCCTAATTCGGATATGGCTCTCCCGCTTTGGCGATGCGGATGTAGTGATCGGTAAAGACCATGTGGCTGCCGGGCAGAGTCACTTTCGGCATGTGACAGCTTACGCAATTCGAGGTTGCCACTGGACAACTCTTTGGAGTCGCGTTTGCCGTCGAGACCGCAACCGGATGCGCAGGCTGCACCTTGCTGCCGTGGCATGCCAGACACTTGCCATCGTAGGAGATGTCTTTACGAATGACATTCTCGTGTGGGTCATGGCACGCTACGCAGCTAATTCGAGGATCAGTCCCATCAAAACATTTGCTGTTTGCCAACCGATACGGCTGGAAACGAACATTCATCACACCAATCCAGCGATTGCGCAGAACCGTTTCCCACGTGCGATGGCATTGTCCACAAAAGTTCGATATGTCTTCTGAGCTCAGCTTCTTCAGGTCTGGAGGATGAGTATCAAACTTCCCCTGTGAAACGTCGCGTAAGTGAGTCCCCGCTCCCAGGTGACAGTGTTCGCAGGTTACGCCCGGCTTCAGCCGATCAAGGCTAAGCTTTCCGTCGTTGACGGCATTGGTCGAGTGACAACCGAAGCAAGCCTTTACGTCTCCATCGGCAAGCTCGCGTCCTACGGCTTCGTCTAGGTTCTTGGGAACGATCTCCTGATCGCCAATTGTTATATCGAGTGCCTTGATGGTCGGGTAATAGCTCACCAGCCCCTCATAGAACTTTCCATTGCGCTCGAACAGCCAAGTTTCGGCGGAGGCTCCGAAGCTCCAACGGATAGGAAGACTAATTGTCTGCTTGCCATCGCTGACCTGGTAAACCGTTCTGCCCGTCTTCGTCTCGACCCTGTAGGTATACCCCCCTTTCGAGAACGTCAGCCGGGGACTGGCCTGCAAGCTCGGATTAGTACTACCAACCTGTAGCGCTTGGTTCATCAATGTAGAGGACTGGCCAATGGCCTCAACGTGACACGTAGAACAAGTGAGCGCATTCTGAGGAGTGGCCTTCTGAGCTATCGCGGGAAACCAGGCAATTGCCCAGGCCCAAAGCAGGAAGAAGACTCTAGGGACGCCCAAGCTGCCTCGCATCTGCCTTGGCCATCTGGAGGCACAGCAAGCGCTCGCGCTGAGCATCGTCCTTGCGACCCAGCTTGGAGTACGCCGTTGCCAAGGCCAGATGTACTTCTAGGTTCTCGGGAGTCCCGGCGAGTGCCTTCTCAAGGTGCGGCATGGCTTGCTGGGTGTCATCCAACTCAAGTTGCGCTTTGCCCAACACCAATTCGGCCGTAGACGAAGATGGTTCCAGTTCGGCGGCCTTCTTGGCATAGGGCAGGGCGCCCGCGGCATCGTTCTGCATCAGTAATAGCCACGCAGCCATAAGCGCGGCTTGTCCGTTCGATGGCGAAATCTCGAGCTCGCGCTTGAACTCCTCGAGGGCACGCTCCAAATCTTTGGGATACAGAAAATAGCCGCAGAAATAGTGAGCGTTAGGTGCGGAAGGGAATTGTTGTAGAAAGGATTGAAACGCGGTACGAGCGGCATCAATGTTTCCCGAAAGATAGGGAAACGCCGCACGGCCAGCGGCTAACAGTACCTCAGTCTTTTCCGGCGATACCTCCTTTGGCAGCAAGGGCACGCCCAAAACGGCGAGTCCCAATCCTGTAAGCATCTCTGGCGAGGGGTTTTCATCGTGCGCGAAATACGCGTATGTCTGAAGAGCATCACTGAACCTGCCGAGCCGAGTGAGAAGCTGCGCCAGGTGATACCGAACGATGCTCTCATTCCGTGAATGATCGGCGGCGCCGGAAGCCAGTCCTGTTTCGAGGTCGCTCAGCGCTTGTTCGTAGTCGGCCGTTTCAAACTCACAAAGACCTCGGATCGCACGCGCGGGTCCCGCCTTCGGGTTGGCTTCGATGTAGTGGGATAGCGCGTCCATGCCTTCGATATAACGGCTCTGCTGATAGTCGAGCAGGCCGAGGAACCACCATCCATCGTTCCACTTGGGATTGAGTTGCAATGCCTGGGAATACAGAGCGATTGCTTGCACGGCATCGTTCTGATCACGAGCTGCTGAAGCCTGCTGGGCAAGACGGTCAAAATCTGCAGGGGAGCTCTGCCCAATCGAAACAGCAGCCAAGAACAAGATCCATCCAATTACAACCGCAGGATTTAAACGGCGGGGGTGTTTACTGCCGACTGCCGTACTGCGTTGAGAATACATTCCTTGTTTCGGAATAGTTTGTCTGTGAGTGTGTGGGGTGAATCCTACCACGTCACTGGGACTGCAAAGCGTACCATAGGCGAGCTTTTCGGCTAAACCGTTTTCTCTCTTACTAAATCGATTTTTCGTCTTGACAACGATCAGAGCACCACGTTATTGTCGGCGCGCCTTCTAGGGTGTTCGGTCTAAGTGTTTTCGATTATCAATGCGGTGAAAAGCACCATGAAACGGCCGGAGGATTCGATGAGTCGTAAACGCAGTCAGTCATATGGGGCATGGACGGGAATTCTGGCGATATTGATTTTGTCCGCATGCTATTGCTTTGGCCAGCAACTAACCGGAACCTTGAGCGGAACCGTTACCGACGCGAGCGGAGCCGCAATTCCCGGCGCCACCGTAGAAATGAGAAACGTGGCCTCCGGCGATGTCCGCACCACGGTTTCCAACTCCAGCGGCTATTTCTCAATCACTGCCGTCCAGCCGGGTACCTACGATGTGACCGTGACAGCCCACAGTTTTAAGGCGTGGAAGCAAACAGGGGTTCACTTCGCCCAAGGCGATAACCGCTCGCTACCCAATATTGCTCTCCAAGTCGGGCAGGTGACGGAGGTGGTCGAAGTCAGCACCGAAGCTGGCGCTACTGTTCCGGTTGACACAGCGGAAGTGAGCACCACGCTAAATACACACATGATCGACAACGAACCAATGTATGGGAGAAATGCTGGCGAACTTCTCAAGCTCATCCCCGGCGTAGCTTCGACCAATGGACTCACTCAAGGAAGTGCCTTCAGTCCCAAAGTTGTCGGCACCAACACGGGTCCGGAGGGCAGCATTGCTATTAATGGCAACCAGCCGTATGGAACGATGGCGTACATGCTGGACGGTGGCAATCTCATTGATCCGGGCAATATGGGAACGCAGATCGCGAACATTAATCCCGATCAAGTTTCCGAAGTTAAGGTTCTGACGTCGTCATACAGCGCCGAATACGCCAAGGGCCCCATCGTCTTCCAGGCATTCAGCAAAAGCGGTGGCACAAACTATCACGGCGAAGGTTATCTCTACGCACGCAATAGCATCTTTAACAGTTGGGACGCTTACAACAAAAGCCAGTATGTATCTGCACTGAAGGATCCACTCAATCAAACCGCAGCACAGCAGAGCTCTCTGAAATCCACCCTCCACCCGGATGAAAAGTACTATTACGCAGGTGGTAACGTCGGTGGTCCCATCCGATTGCCGTTCACTGACTTCAATAAAAATCACGACAAGCTGTTCTTCTGGGGTGGTTACGAGTACATGTATCAGCATCCCGCTGGACAGATCCTGAACTACAACGTTCCTACTTCTGCTCAGTTGGCTGGAGATTTTAGTAATACAGGTGTAGATCCGCAGGTTATTAAGACTTGGGGAGCTGCATACAACCCACCAACGGCTAATCTGCCTGGTAACGCAACCAGCACTAACATTCCGACTAGCGATTTTGACCCGAATATTTTGGGTATTCTGAAGTTGTATCCAAAGCCCAACATGACTCCTGCGGCGACGAACGGGTGGAACAACTACCAATTCGTAAATACCGTGCCGCAGAATCGTTGGGAAGCAACCGGTAAAGTCGATTACGCGATCAGCGACAACTCGAAGCTGTCGGTTTCGTTTACAGAGCAGAAGGAAACCGATCAGCATCCGACTGCAATTTGGTGGAATCCAGCTTGGACGTTGCCTTATCCATCGCCGGTTGTGGCTGCGACAAACGCCCAGGAAATTCTGAGTAACTTCACTCACGTATTCAGCCCGACTACAACAAACGAATTCGTTTTTACCTTTGCGCGCTACATCAACCCAAATACGCTCGCCAACCCAGATGCAGTTGACCGTTCGAAGCTTGGATTTAACGTTACAGGTCTATTCGGGCACACCACAAAGCAAATGCCTGATTTCAGGGGACCTTGGGGCGGAGCCATGCCGGACTTCCGTGAGTTCTCTTTCGACAGTAGCTTCAACGGCGGCGGAACCTTCGGCGGTCTGAAGAGAGATCCGGCTCTTTACGACAACTTTACCAAAGTCATTAAAAACCACACCATCAAGACTGGTTTCTATTGGGACATGAGCCAGAACATCCAATCCAGCGGCAATCAGGACAACGGAATCTTTAACTATGGGGCCGGCGGAGGATTCAGCACTGGAAACGTCATCGCCGATCTGGAATTAGGTCGTCCGCAGAATTACCAGCAGGCGAGCACGGTCCCAGTTGACTCAATTCAGTTCCATCAATGGTCCATATACGCTCAAGATTCTTTTAAGGCGACACGGCGTTTGACATTGAATTATGGCTTGCGATTTAACCATCTTGGCCAATGGTATGGTGTCCCGACTGGAATCCAAGTTTGGGATCCGGCCAGCTATGTCAACACGGCTAACGCGCCAGCCAACACTGGGCTGCTATGGCATGCGAAGAACAGCAATATCCCTGAATCAGGTTGGGGATCGAAGCTCTTCTACTATGAACCACGCGTCGGTTTAGCTTATGACGTCTTCGCGACCGGTAAGACGGTATTACGTGCGGGAATTGCATCATTCCACTACCCGGTGTCCACGCAGGTTTGTAATAACAATGCGTGTGACGGCCCGTCAGGCGCCTACACTTTCCAGACGACCGCGAATTTCGAAGGGTATTCAAGCATCACCGCGTTTAATCCGCCGTCGACTCAGAGTCAGAGCGGTATAGGTGCAACACTCGCTGCCTTGCAGCAAGGTGACAATCGCCAGCCTCGAACGGTGGACTGGAACTTCACAGTCTCCCAGGCTCTACCATGGCGGACTTTATTTGAAATGTCCTACGTGGGGAGTAGGAGCACTAACGAGATCATCGATGGAACCAACGGCAAAATTTATGATCTTAATAATGTGCCAGTGGGCGGATTCTTCCAGCCAGATCCGAAGACTGGTCAGGTAGTAGCCGTCGGTGGCACCGGTTTTAACTCGGGTGACTACAGACCGCTTGTGAACTATGGTGACGTGTACCTCATAACGCACGGAAGTTACGCTAACTACAACGCCTTGCAGACTGGTATACAAAAGCAGGCAGGCGCAATTAGCTTCATGATGAACTACACGTTCAGCAAGACGCTGGGGATTCGTGACGGTCAAACGGATAATGGTGCCGGCAACGGTACCATGGTTGATCCCTTCAATCTCAGAAACAACTACGGGCCGCTCCAGTATGATCACACGCACATCTGGAACTTCTATTCCAACTGGAGCCTTCCCAGTCCAATCCACGGCCACAAACTGCTGGAAGGCATTGTTAATGGCTGGCAGTTCTCGAACTTTACTACCTTCCAGAGTGGGGCTCCCATTCAACCCACTTTACCTAGCCTGAATGCCACCTGGCCCAGCAACATTGCGGTCAAGCTGCCTAATGGTTTGACGGGTGTGGGAATGAGTCCATCCACATGGTTTGGCACCAACGCCATTCAGAACTTGTTGCCAGTGGTGACTTGTGATCCACGTAATGGATTGCAGTCGGGGCAGTACTTCAATCCGAACTGCTTCGCTCCACCCGCATACGGACAGCAGGGTACCCTCAATTGGCCGTATGTAAAGGGTCCCGCGTACTTCGACAGCGACTTGGGGCTGTACAAGAAGTTCACCGTCACCGAACACCAGAACGTCCAGTTCCGAGTCACAGCAATCAATTGGCTGAACCATCCGTTGCCTCAGTTCGGATTGGCGGGGAACTCGGATGAAACCCTAAACTTTGCCCCAAATAGCACGACGCTGTCTCAGACGAACGTAAATGCGACTACAACTGGAAAGCCAGGGTTCAAAACTGGTCAACGCACTATCCAGTTTGCAGTTAAGTATTATTTCTGAGTTCGGAATACCGACTCACGTCCGATGAGGGGTCGTTCTAGACCCCTCGTTTCTTTTGCCTTCTGGACTGCTCTCTCGCAAGTTTGTAGCAATTCGCGGATGCTTCCAGCGGACGCCCCGAGCGTTTTTGTAACGACCTCTCCAACGAGTTCTGGGAAGCTTTTAATTTTCGACTAACGATTGGCGCAGCGCTTGTACAATCATTGCAATACCGACAGACGAGAGCTACATCGTTTGAGGCGCATTCTCCTTCATGAAGGTCATCCTCGCTCTCTGCCTCCTTCTGCTGACGGCGTTCTGTTTATTTGGAACCGAGGCCTCGAGTGCCATTCGCTTCGGGCTGGCAAAAATTCCTTTTCGTCTGGAAAACGATATGACCGCGGCCAAGAATGCTCCGGAGAGCATGCCTGGAGGCGTAGCGATCTTCGACTACAACGGCGATGGCAAGCCAGACATTTTCTTCACCAACGGCGCAAACATCGCAACTCTGAAGAAAGATTCGCCAAAATACCGCAACCGGCTCTTCCGCAATGACGGAAATGGAAAGTTCACTGATGTCACCGACTCGGCTGGTCTAGGTGGCTCGGGCTACGACATTGGAGTTGCGGCAGGCGACTATGACAACGACGGCAATATCGACTTGTTTGTCGCCGGAGTGCATCACAGCGCGCTTTATCGCAACAATGGCGATGGGACCTTTACAGATGTAACCGCCAAAGCTGGTCTCGATGCGGCGCTCAACCGTCCCGATGCCCAATATGGGCCGCTGTGGGCGATTACCGGCGGGTGGGTGGATGTGAACAATGACGGGCTCCTCGACTTGTTTGTAGTCAATTACATGCAGTGGAGTTATTCGGATCAGCCTCTCTGCAAGTACGCCGGCAACGCTGATTATTGCCATCCTCGCTACTACAAAGGACAGCCCAATCAGCTTTTCTTGAACAATGGCGATGGCACGTTCCGAGACGTGTCAAGAGAATGGGGAATCCGCGAACACGTAGGCAAGGGAATGGGCGTCGGAATTGCAGACTACGATCTCGATGGCCGTCCTGACCTGTTCGTTACCAACGATGCGCTCTACAACTTCCTTTTTCATAATCGTGGGATTCATTTTGATGAGGTTGCATTCGACACCGGAGTCGCCCTCACAGAAGACGGCGATTTCATTTCGGGAATGGGTCTCGATTTTCGCGACTTCAACAATGATGGTTTTCCAGATATCGCGTTTATCGCTCTGAACAATCAGACCTTCCCATTGTTCGAAAACACAGGTAAGGGTGACTTCAAAGAAGTTACTACGCAAAGTGGAATGCGCAATTTGACCATTCAGATGTCCGGCTACGGAGCCGGTCTCTACGATTTCGATAACGACGGATGGAAGGATCTGTTCGTCTCGCGTGGGCATGTCGCCTCTCTGCCGGTTGGAAACGGAGAGCTGGAGCAGTACAACTCCGTTTTTCGCAATCTCGGTGCGAGCGGAAAATGGGCGGCTTTGACGGAACAGGCGGGATTCAGTGCCAGCGCCAAAGCCCGTCATCGCGGCTGCGCGTTTGGCGATCTCGACGGAGATGGCCGCATCGACGTAGTTGTAACGGCGCTATCGAGAGACGCCGAGATTTGGATGAATCGCAGCCAGAACTCCGGCCAGTGGCTCGACATTATCCTGCGCGGCACCAAGAGCAATCGCGATGGAATCGGCGCTCGTGTGAAGTTGGTCGCAAAGAGCGGCACACAATATAACCACATGACGACAAGTGTCGGATATGCGTCTTCGAGTTACGGCCCGGTGCATTTCGGACTCGGCTCAGATCAGAAAGCCGACCTGATTGAGATTCATTGGCCGTCAGGCATCGTTCAGACGCTGCAGAACGTAGCTGCCGATCAAACGCTCAGAGTTGCAGAGCCTTCTCATTGACCTTCGCTTTGCGGTTGACAGGAGCGCCGTTTTCGTCGTAGCAAGGCATTAGAGGGTTTTCTCGCTGATCAAAGTATCTGTGATCCGCACTGGGCAGTAGGATGAACATGGTCCGCAGGGGGCCGAGCCACGGTGTGCGGCCGAAGAGCCGACGGGATGTTCCATTAGCGCTCGCAGAGATCATGATGAGATCGCGACGAGATCTCTCATGCGAGTGCATGAGATGTCCCAATGAGATTCGATGAGATCATGATGCCTAAGTGCTTTAGATCATGAGATCGAGGCAAAAAAACCTGAAGTCGACTAGCCGGGCGGTAATTAGTTCCTGCGCAGGAATTCTTGCTATCTTCCTTCTCGCCGGAGTTTCGGCGGCTCAGCAGGCGAATCCACACCAACTGCTCACCCACGCGATCGAGGCGCAGCAGCACGGCGATTTTAATTCCGCCATTCGCGACTATCGGCAGGTCCTCGCAATGCGGCCGGGAATGGTAGAAGCGCGTATCAACCTCGGCGCGGCTCTTGCACATGAGGGTCAATACGATGCTGCCATCGAGATGTATCGCTCGGCCCTGCCGATGATCGCCGAAAAGAACCCAGTCCTGCTGAACATGGGGCTTGCCTACTACAAGAAAGGTGACCTCAAAGATGCGCGCGAGCGATTCGAGGCCGTACATCAGAACCAGCCGCAGGACGTACGCACCGCGATTCTTCTGGGAGATACGGATGTCAAAATGGGAAAGGCCGTCGAAGCTGTTTCCGTGCTGGAGCCGCTGGAAGCCAACAATTCTCAGAATCTTGATTTCGAGTACGTGTTTGGCTCCGCGTTGATCAATGCGGGCAGGCGTCATGATGGAGCGGCGCGATTAGAGAAGGTCGCTGCCAGCGGCAAGATGGCTGATGCTTACATGCTCGCAGGCGAAGCATTACTCAAAGCGAATGACTTCGAGCCGGCACTTCGCGATCTCGAATCTGCACTGCGGCTGAATCCCAAGCTTCCGCGAATCTACACTCTCGTCGGCAACGCCAGAGATAAAACCGGCAACATCAGGGATGCAGAGGCTGCGTTTCGCGAGGCGGTGAAAGTCGATCAAAATGACTTCGACGCCAATTTGTATCTCGGAGCCATTCTGTACAAGAATCGGCACCTAGACGAAGCCAAGCCATATCTGGAACATGCGTTGCAATTGAATCCGTCATCTTCAATGGCCCGGTATGAGTTTGCCATGTGGAAGAGCACAGCCGGCCAATACGACGCTGCAATTCAGGATTTGGAGAAGGTGATCAAAGAAGATCCCACCTGGCTCGAGCCGCACGTCCAATTGGCAACGCTCTACTACAAAGTCCATCGTCCGTCAGACGGTGCACGAGAGCGGCAGGTAGTGGATAGATTAAATGCGGAACAGCAGCAGCGTGGTCCCAATAAATGACAATGCAAGAAACAGAAGTTCGCCAGTAGATGGTGTGAGCGCAGGTCTCGTGCGCACGCGTTTAGGAGTAAGCATGATCGCACGGGACAACTTCTGGAGCAGGTCACGACAGCGGATCCGTCGTACGCCGATGCGCAGTATGAGCTAGGCAAAATGCCTCTTAACGATGGCGATGCAAAGGGTGCCATGCTACACCTCGAACTTGCAGCCAAAAACGCGCCGAACAAGGATTACATTCACTATCAATTGCAGCAGGCATACCGAAAAACATCTCGACCGCTAGATGCTGAACGCGAACTGACGATCTACAAGCAACTGAAAGAGCGCGGAAATTTAACGAGCGAGCCTACCCAGCGTTGAAACCAAACCTACGATGAAGCTGCGTCCTCTTTTCACTCTACTGTTGATTCCACTATCCGCCGCTGGTCCCACCTTCTCACAGGAAGGACACCCGGCGGCTCCGCCGCCTCCAAAAAGTGCAAAAGAAATCGTCTGCAAACATCATCCCGTTCCGAAACTCGAAGATGTGACGGCAAAAATGGGCATTCACTTTAGACACACAGCGGATCCCGCCAAGAAATACATTCTTGAGTCGATGAGCGGCGGCGTACTGCTACTCGACTACGATCGCGACGGTTGGCTCGATATCTACTTCACAAATTCGCCTTCCGTGGAGATGGCTCTGAAGGGCCAAAAGAGTCGCGGCGCACTTTACCACAACAATCATGACGGTACATTTACCGACGTCACAGATAAAGCAGGAGTCGCCACACCTTGCTTTGCGATGGGCGGCGCTGTGGCCGACTATAACAATGACGGCTGGCCCGATATTTATGTGACCTGCTTTGGAGGAAACGTCCTCTATCGCAATAACGGAGACGGCACATTTGCTGACGCTACGACGAAGGCGCGAGTCAGCGACGGTCGCTGGTCAACGGGCGCAGCGTTCGGCGACTACGACGGAGATGGCTTCGTCGATCTCATGGTCACCAATTACGTGGACTTCCATCTGAACGATCTGCCTCAGTTTGGCAGCGCGCCGACGTGCAAATATCGTGGCGTGGATGTCCAATGCGGCCCGCGTGGTCTAAAGGGCGCGGGCGATTCGCTGTTTCACAACAACCGAGATGGAACGTTCACCGATGTATCCAAGAGCGCTGGAGTGGATGATGCGCGCGGCTTCTATGGACTCGGCGTCGTCTTCGCTGATTTCAACAATACAGGTCGTCCCGATATCTTCATTGCCGACGATTCGACGCCGAATTACTTCTATAAAAATCTCGGCAACGGAAAATTTTCCGACATAGGTCTGGAGTCAGGCACTGCAGTGAACGAAGATGGCAGCGAGCAGGCCAATATGGGAATCGCTCTCGGAGATTACAACCACACCGGCAGACCATCGATTTACGTGACCGAGTTCACCGATGAGCCGGATACATTGTTCCGCAACGATGGCGACTGGAGTTTTGAAGACGTATCGTACAAAGCCGGCGTCGCGCTGCCTTCCCTGAAATGGGTGAAGTGGGGTGATGCTTTTGTCGACCTCGACAATGATGGTTGGCTCGATCTCTTTGCCGTCAGTGGTCACGTCTATCCGCAGATGGAGACGGTTGCTTCCGCAGGCGGCTATGTGCAGCCGAAGATCGTAGAGCTGAATCAGGGGGATGGAACATTTTGCGATGCGCTGTCTCAAGCCGGTCCTGCGCTCTCGGAAAAGCGAGTCTCGCGAGGCGTAGCCGTCGGCGACCTATTCAATGACGGCAACATGGACGTTGTCGTCGAGGATCTCGACGGTTCGCCCATGGTGCTAAGGAATCATGGCATCCCCGGACGGCACTGGGTCAGCTTCGACCTTGCGGGTACGAAGAGCAATCGAGCTGCGATTGGGGCGCTCATCAAGCTGAGTGCCGGAGGGATCACCCAGACCGACGAAGTCCACAGCGGCGGCAGTTATCTTTCCCAAAACGATCTTAGAATCCATTTTGGGCTGGGCTCGGCAACGAAGATTGATGCAATCGAAATTCGCTGGCCTTCGGGCGCAATTGACAGAGTATCCAATCTCGTCGCCGACAAGTTTTACAGCGTGCTGGAGGGCAAAGGGATTGTCCCTTCCGACCAGGTTCGGCCCGCCTTTGGGAAACACGGTTTCTGAGAGGAGCGTCTATGGCTCGCGCAAAGCCGAAGTGGCGGAGAATCCTCGAGTTCACCACGCCAGCTTTTCCGGCAAGAACTCCGCAAACAGATCGTCGTAGTACGGCTTCAGCTGTTTCAAATCGGGCTTGGTGTGGCCCTTAGAATAAAGGTCGTAGGGATTGAACTTCTGCACCCACGGCAGCATTGCCCGGTCTTTCTCATTTTCCAGGTGTTTATAGGCTCCATGGCGATGCCAGGGATAGAAGGAGTGAAAGCGCAACATGTAGAGAGCTTCGTCAGGCAAGTACGGCTTCATCACTTCGGCGATGTAGCCGTCGTGGCCGAAGGACATGTGAACGTTTTCGAGGCCGCAATTCGGCTGGTAGATTCCGTATTTGGTCTGATACTCAGGAACTTTTGCATCGGGATTTGCGGCGAAGTACTCGGGAAAGACCACCTGATCCGACCAGGCACAGCCCACCGGAAAGGTATCGCCGACTACTCCCCACTGCGGCTCGCCATAGAGGCAGAGGCATTTGCCGAGGTCGTGTACAAAGCCGACGAGCACCATCCAACGTGGGTGGCCGTCTCGGCGAATCGCTTCCGAAGTTTGTAGCAGATGCTCGAGCTGAGTGAGGTCGGTGTCAGGATCGCTGTCATCGACCAGCGTGTTCAGATACTCGGCTGCCTCCCACACGCTCTTCTTGCCGCGAGTTAACCCGAAGTATTGCTTCTCTTTTCCGAGCACGTAATCGACGGTCTGATGCTGGTGATTCAGGCGGTAGAATTCGGCTACACCGGGGTTCGCCTTCTCGTCGTACTGGCGGAACTCAGACTCCGATTTTCCTTCCTTGTAGCGGCCCTGAACAAAGTCTTCCCACTGATCCATGTTGGAAAGCGGTGCAGTGACTGGGCTGGTATTTACGGTGTTCATGAGATCTCCCCCGGAGATTTACCAAAACGTTTCGATATTTATTGTAGGCCCTTTGGTTGCAGCCGCGCCAGAAATTTCCTTGCCCATGTGCTTGCTGGTAACCGAAGATGTAAACTGCCTCGTTTCAATGGGCTAGCATTATCACGTTGGCGGAGGAACCTTTGCGAACCAACCAAAAATGGATGCGGGGAATTGAAGTGGTGCTAGCAGTCTTGATCGGCAGCTTCTTGGTTCCACTGCACGCCCAAACAGGCGCGCCTGCGTCGAACAGCGCCACCCTGCTGGTAGATGTTGATCATCGGCCGGCAATGAGCCTGGATGGTGACTGGTACACGATCGTCGATCCGTACGCAACCGGGCTGTACGGCTTTCACGGCAAGCTGCGCGACAACGGCTACTTCAAAAACGAGAAGCAGCAGCCCGGCGGGCCTCCGATTGAATATGACTTTTCGAAATCCGCGCCTTTGCACGTTCCCGGCGACTGGAATACCCAACGCGATTCGCTCTTCTTCTATGAAGGCCCAATCTGGTACGAGAAAGATTTCGATTACCAACACACGCCGGGGAAGCGCGTGTTCTTTCATGTGGGCGCGGCCAACTATCGCTCTTACGTCTGGATCAATGGCCAAAAGGCGTGCGAGCACGAGGGCGGCTTTACTCCGCTTGACTGCGAGATAACGAATCTCCTGCACGACAGCGGCAACTTCGCCGTCATTGCCGTCGATAGCACACGTCTTGCCGATGGTGTTCCTACTCTGCAGACTGACTGGTGGAACTACGGCGGGATCACGCGCGATGTGTCGCTGGTCGAAGTGCCCGAGGCATTCATCGACGATTACACGCTGCAACTCAGGCGTGCTACCAAGACGGAACTCGAGGGCTGGGTGCACGTTGAAGGTGCGGCTCCCGGTGCGCAGGTCACAGTTGAGATTCCCGAGCAGCACCTGACGCAGACGGCAGTGACGGGAACAGATGGACGCGCGAAGATTACGTTTCATGCAGGTGGTCTCCAGCTGTGGTCGCCCGAGGATCCCAAACTGTATCGAGTAACAATTCGCGCAGGGCAGGATTCACTCGAAGACGAGATCGGATTTCGCACGATCGAGACGCGCGGAACGCAGATTCTGCTCAATGGCGAACCGATCTTTCTCCGCGGTATCTGTGTGCATGCCGAAGCGCCATACCGAACGGGCCGGGCCTATTCAGAAGAAGATGCGCGCACGTTGCTGGGCTGGATAAAAGAGCTGGGCGCGAACTACGCGCGCTTCGCGCATTACCCGCACGACGAGCGCATGACACGCCTGGCCGACAAAATGGGCATCCTTGTCTGGTCGGAGATTCCCACGTACTGGGCTGTGCAGTTCGACAATCCTGCAGTGCTCGCCAAAGCGCAACAGCAATTGCACGAGATGATTCGACGCGATCGGAATAAAGCATCGGTCATCCTGTGGTCGGTAGCAAATGAAACTCCCAATAACCCAACGCGCACGCGATTTCTGGAAACCCTCGTCCGTAACGCGCATGAAGATGATCCAACGCGGCTAGTCACGGCCGCGCTGCTCGTGAGAACCGAAGGCATGAAGAAGATCGTCGACGATCCGCTCGGTGCGGCGCTCGACGTGATCGGAATGAACGAGTACATCGGCTGGTATGAGCACAAGCCGGAGGACGCGGACCACACTGAGTGGGACATTCGCTACGAAAAGCCGGTGATCGTGAGCGAGTTCGGCGGTGATGCGAAGTATGGCCTGCATGGCTCGCCCGACGAGCGCTGGACCGAGGAGTATCAGGCGAACATCTATCAGCATCAACTCGTCATGCTGAATCACATTCGGCAATTGCGCGGCATGAGTCCGTGGATCTTGATGGACTTCCGCTCACCTCGACGTCCGTTGCCGGGCATCCAGGATTTCTTCAACCGTAAGGGCCTTATCTCAGAGCACGGAGAGAAAAAGAAGGCGTTCTACGTTCTGCAGAATGCGTATAAGAATAAGACGGTCGGCAAGGCGGATTAAGCGGATACGAACTTACCAGCGCTGATGGACCGACGTTTTGATTTTAGAGTCGTAGATTCGCTTGAGCGCAGCCATGGCTTCGCAGCTGAGCGGCGGTAAGTCCGAAGCACGGCAGTTCTCCGACACCTGCTCTGGACGCTTGCCTCCAGGAATCGCGCATGTGATTGCGTCGTACATCAAAATCCACCGCAGCGCAAACTGGCTCATCGTCATCGTTGCGGGCAGCAGACTGCGAATCTCTTCGACGGCTTGCAAGCTCAGCTCGTAGTCGACGCCGGAGAAGGTCTCGCCTACGTCGAAGGCTTCTCCATGACGATTGAAGTTACGGTGATCGTCGGAGGCGAATTGCGAATCGCGCCGCAGTTTGCCTGTCAGCATTCCGCTTGAAAGCGGTACGCGGGCGAGAATCCCAACTTGGCGTTGCTTCGCCAGTGGAAAGAAAACGTCGGCCGGGCGCTGGCGGAAGCAGTTAAAGATGATCTGCACGCTCTGCACGTTGGGATATTCGATTGCCTTGATCGCCTCTTCCACGCGTTCGACACTTACTCCATAAAACCGCAGCTTGCCGGCGCGAACGAAATCGTCGAGCACGCCGAAAACTTCGGGATGGTAGTAGAGGTCGGTCGGTGGGCAATGCAACTGCAGCAGGTCGATCGTGTCCGTGGAAAGGTTCCGCAAACTGTCATCGATCCAGGTCGTGAGGTTTTCGCGGCTGTAACCTTCGGTGGTCTGGCGAGGCAGACGGCGTCCGGCTTTCGTCGCTACGATGATTTCTTCTTTGCGTTCTTTCTTCACCCGCGCGACCAGGCGCTCGCTGCGGCCGTCGCCATAAACGTCGGCAGTGTCGATAAAGTTCACACCGGAGTCGATCGCAGTGCGCAAAGCACCGAGCGCATCATCTTCGGAAACGTGTCCCCAGGCTCCGCCAATCGCCCATGCTCCAAAACTTATCTCCGATACATTCCAACCGGTGCGGCCGAGTGGTCGATATTTCATCCTGTCGTTCCTGTCAAATAAATTGCAGGCAGTAAGGATAAAGCAAGGCGCGCTACAGCGGCGATTGAGATCTGCGGCGGCAAGAGTTTGCTGAGAAGCGGTCAAAGTCTACCGAGAGTTGTTCTTGCTGAGCCGGCGGTCCAGTTAGGGAAGTCTAGTTGCGCGTACGATAAACGGGGCGTTTGATTGTTTCACTTCTTCGGGAGGCTACGTGAGCAGTGACGAAATCCAGCAGGGTTTTGCGCGTTTGTTCCGGTTGATTGCTGAAATTGAACGCAGCATCACTCAGAGGGACGCATTGCGGTACACTGCCTTCGCGGCGCAATCCATCTTCAACTTCCTTCAGAAGCGCACCACTTGCGCGAAGATGACGTGCTCGCGCTCGATCGCAAAGTCGAGCACGACGTCCAGGCGCTTGAGGACTCGGTTTTCCTGCTGACAATTGTGCTGCCTCACTAGTGGGAAATAGGGCTGATTGGCCTCACCCGCATTTTCGTCACCGCGGATTAGGTGAGAGAAGAAGACATCGTCGCAATTGACTTCAGCCGATCACGTCTACCTTTCCGTGTCGCACATCAGCCCCGCGGACCCAGAAGATTACATCTTCGGCGATGTTGGTTGCGTGATCGCCGATGCGTTCCAGATTGCGCGCAATCAGCAATACGTCGAGGGCTTGTCGCGTGAATTCAGGTGAATCGTGCATTTTCGCGAGCATCGCCTGCTCGATTTCCCGCTTCATGCGATCGACTTCGTTGTCCGTGACGAGCACGTTTTGCGCGAGGTCGGCGTCGCCGCGCACGAACGCATCGAGTGATTGTCGGATCATTTGTGATGCGATGCCGGCAATGAGTGGAACGTCAGCAGGAAGTTCGGCAGGCGGCAGATCGAGAACCTCAGCGACTCTCTGTGCGATATTCACCGCCTGATCTCCCACCCGTTCCAAATCGGCATTGATCTTGATGACAGCCACAATGAGGCGCAGGTCCACGGCCATGGGCTGCTGCATTGCGAGCAAGTCGAGGGCGAGTTCGTCGATCTCGCGATGAGCAGAATTGATCGCCTGTTCGGTTTCAAAGACGAGCGCACATTGCTGGCGGTCGCCATGCCGATAGGCATTCATCGCATACGCGAGTGATTGCTCGGCGATGCCGCCCATGCGCAGTAACCGGTCTTTCAATTCATCGAGCGCATCATGGAAGCGAGTACGGCTCATCCGAACCTGCCTGTGATGTAGTCTTCCGTGCGCTTGTCGGCAGGCGCAGTGAAAATCTTTTCGGTTTTGTCGTACTCGATGAGATCTCCCATCAAGAAGAATGCCGTCGAATCTGCGACGCGGGCTGCTTGCTGCATATTGTGTGTGACGATGACGACCGTAAAGCGTTCTTTGAGTTGATAAATCAGATCCTCGATTTTGGCGGTGGAGATTGGATCGAGCGCGGACGCAGGTTCGTCCATCAACAGCACTTCCGGCTGCACAGCCAAAGCACGAGCAATGCAGAGCCGTTGCTGCTGGCCGCCGGAAAGACTTGCGCCCGACTTGTTCTTGAGAACTTCTTTGACTTCGTCCCACAGAGCGGCCATTCGCAACGAGCGTTCGACGACTTCATCGAGATCGCGACGGCTTCGAAATCCGTTCAGCTTCAAACCGGCAGCGACGTTGTCGTAAATCGACATCGTCGGAAAGGGATTGGGTTTTTGAAAAACCATGCCGACCCGGCGTCGCACGTCAACCGCAGGAGTTCCGTTATAAGCATTGAATCCGCCGATGTTTACTGAACCTCTAACGCGAGCAGTTGGAACAGTTTCATGCATCCTGTTCAAGCAACGGATGAACGTTGATTTCCCGCAACCGGAAGGGCCGATGATCGCCGTGACAGCATTCGACCGCACATGCATGCTGACGCCGTGCAGCACTTCGGCCGAACCAAACCAGGCGCGCAAGTCGCATACATCGATGTTGACACCCACTTAGGCGACTCCTTTGGACATGCCGCGACCGGCGACGAAGCGAACGGCGGACATGGTTCCGATAATCAGAACGATCAGCACCATCGCTCCCGCCCAAGCCTGACGATGCCACTCGTCATAAGGAGAGATTGCGTACGTATAAATCTGTAGCGGCAGAGCAGCGGTGGGCTGATTGATTTTGAAATTCCAGAACTGATTGCCGAAAGCAGTGAAGAGCAGGGGCGCAGTTTCGCCAGCAACACGTGCGAACGCCAGCATGATGCCGGTGATAACCCCGGAGGTAGCCGTGCGAAGCGTTACGAAAATCGCGGTGCGCCACTGCGAAATGCCAAGACCCAGCGCGGCTTCGCGCACCGATTGCGGAACCATCAACAGCATCTCTTCAGTCGCCCGTAGGACGGTCGGAATCATCATCACCCCGAGAGCAATTCCACCAGCAAGTGCAGAGAAATGCCTTTGGGTTACTACTACGAGCCCGTAGATAGCCATTCCAATCACGATGGAAGGAATGCCGTTGAGAACATCAGCCATGAACCGGATTGCGTCCGCAAAGCAATGCCGGCCGTACTCTGCCAGGTGAATGCCGCCTGCAATTCCAAGCGGAACGCCAATGAGGCTGGCGATGGCGAGTATCTCGCCGGATCCCCAAATGGCATTGGCCATGCCTCCTCCGGTTTCACCGACCGGTTTGGGAATCTGCGTTAAGAAAGCCCAGTTGATCGCCCCGGCGCCTTTGATAACCAAGTAGATGAGGATGGCGAATAACGGTGCAAGCACAACAACTGCGGAAAAAGCGGCCAACGACATCGCCGCATAATTCATGAAATGGCGATATAGGCTCACTCCACTGCCGCATCCCTTACGCATGCGCCCTCGCCGGCATTCTTCGCTTGGCCGCTGACACCAGCAAACGCGCAAAGGCGTTGACCGCCAAGGTAACAATGAACAACGCGAGTCCGATTTCGATAAGAGCGCTCCGGTGCAGAGAAGTCATGGCCTCGTTCAGTTCGTTCGCGATCACGCTGGCCATGGTGTAACCGGGCGAGAACAGAGATTTGACAACGTCGGGACTATTGCCAATCACCATGGTGACCGCCATGGTCTCGCCTAATGCTCGTCCAAGTCCCAAAATGATCGCGCCTAAAATTCCTGCGCGCGCATTGCGCAGAACTCCAATGCGAATCATTTCCCATTGCGTGGCGCCGAGTGCGAGTACCCCTTCTCGCTGCTGTTGTGGAACGGTAAGCATTACCTCGCGGGAGATCGAACAGATGATCGGAACGACCATGATCGCCAGAATCATTCCGGCAGCGAGCACTCCAATACCGTAAGCGGGTCCGCTGAACAGTCCCGTCCAGCCAAAGTAGTTTGCGAGGAACGGTTCCAAGTACGAACGCAGGACGGGGGCAAGGACGAAGATCGCCCACAGCCCAAAAATTACGCTGGGAATCGCGGCCAAGAGCTCTATCGCAAACGAGAGCGGCTTCCGCAGACTACGAGGGCAAAGTTCATTGATGAAGACGGCTACAGCGATACCAAGTGGAACAGCGATCACCAACGCAATCAGCGATGACAAGAGCGTGCCATACACGAATGCCCACGCGCCGAATTCTCCTGCAACAGGATCCCAGGAATTGGTGATGAAGAATCGCCAACCAAACTTTGCCAATGACAGCCGGCAGTTGTAGATCAACTCAAAAATGATGAGCCCGAGCGCTCCCACAAGAGAGAGAGCTCCAACGAGCATGAGTGACTCGAATACCTTGTCGGCTTGCGCGCCTGAAGGCCATCGCGGCGCTCGAGGCATAGGTGTGAGCCGTGCGCGTACGGGTATTTCGAGTTTTGGTAAGGTGGGCTGCGGATTCGTCAAGTGTAGCTCCGGCTGCGGTTCCTCAACCATCTGCAGCCCACATTAACTGAAGACTGTTACAAGAGTGTTACAAGGCACTCGCATGGATAAAGTGCCGGGGCACTGACTTAGAATTACTGAAGCTGCTTGATCTTGGCTCTTTCCTTCTGCACGACCTCTTTCGGCAGTGGTGCGTAATTTAGCTGCTCAACCATCGACTGGCCTTGATCGAGCATCCAGTTTAGGAACGTGCTGACTGCATTTCTCTTGGTCTGATCCTGCCACTGAGTAGGAATAAGCAAGTAAGTGAAGCTGGAAATTGGGTAGGAGTCTTTGCCTGCAGCGTTCGTAATCGAAATGCGGAAATCGTCGGGCATGTTTTTCACCGAAGCTGCCGCCGCGCTGGTCGATTGCAGACTGGCTTTCACAAAGTTTCCTGATGCATTCTTGACGGGTCCAAACGTGATGTTGTTCTGCAGCGCATAAATCAGTTCTACATAACCAATTGCACCAGGCTGTTGCTTGATGAGTCCAGCAACTCCTTCATTGCCTTTACCGCCAATGCCGGTGGGCCACCTCACGGAGGTGTTCGAGCCGACACTCTGTTTCCATTCCGGGCTTACCTTTGAGAGATAGTCGGTCCAGACAAAAGTCGTTCCGCTGCCCTCGGAACGATGTACCACCACGATCTGGTCGTCGGGTAGATTCAATCCGGGATTAGCATCCGTCAACGCTTTGTCATTCCATTTCGTGATGTGCCCCAGGAAGATTCCTGCGAGGGCTTCGGGAGTGAATTTAATTTCTCCAGACACACCGGTAACGTTGTAAGCGGGAACCACGCTTCCCATGACCGTGGGAAGCTGAACGATCGGCTTCTCCATGTCTTTTAGCTGATCGTCGTTAAGCGGCATATCGCTGGCGCCGAAATCTACCGTTCCCGCTTTCAGCTGCTGGATTCCTCCCCCGCTGCCAATTGATTGATAATTGATCTGGACGTCCCTGTGCGCGTTATGAAAGTCGCTGAACCATTTTGAGTAGATCGGATACGGGAAGGTAGCTCCGGCGGCGTTCAGGTTCGTTTGTGCGGCCAAGCTTGCTGTGACCGTGAGCATCGCTATCGCGAGCATTCGTCTCATCGATTGAAGTTCTCCATAATTTGTCTTCGAGACGAAGTTAGCCAGGAATTGCTACAGTCTTGTTACGAACCTGTGAATTGTGGATGAACGCACGCAAAACGGGCGAGTCTCTCGTCTGTAACGCTCTCGTAACAATCGCCGGATATGGTTAGCGTAAGTGAAAGCCGCGCGCCAGCGCCGCAGACCAGACTATGTGGCAAATGAAACAGTCGATCTTTGTAGTGGAAGACGATCCGGACATCGTGCGCCTGCTCCGCCATCATCTCGAAGGTGCCGGATACAGCGTCCGCACCTTCTTGGGAGTATCAGGCGTTGTTGACGAGGCAATCCGCAGCCGTCCTTTGCTGTTCCTTCTTGACATCATGGTGCCCGGCGGCAGCGGACTTGATCTGTGCGACCAGATCCGCTACTCAGAGGTTTTGGCCGGCACTCCCATCATCTTTCTAACAGCTCGAGCCAGCGAATCGGATCGGGTGCATGGTCTTGAGCGCGGCGCTGACGATTACATTGGCAAGCCCTTCAGTCCGCGTGAACTGCTGGCGCGCGTGAAAGCCGTGCTTCGCCGCTTTGAACCCGCGATTCCCATTGCGGTACGCGAACTCGGTGAGCTGCGCATCGATACCGGAGGCATGACCGTCACGGTTCGAGGCAGCAATGTCGCTACCACCGCGACAGAGTTTCGCCTGCTCGACTACTTTGCTCGCCACCCGGGACGTGTCTTTACACGAGATCAACTGCTCGATGCGGTGTGGCGCGACACTGCGTTCGTGACTCCGCGATCCGTTGATGTTTACGTGCGGCGCCTGCGCGAAAAGATCGAGTCCAATCCCGAGGATCCGCGGTACCTTAGAACCGTGCGCGGCGCTGGTTATCGTTTTGAGGTTCCGAGGTGAAGAGTCGTATCTTTTTTAAGCTTCTCGGCGCATTTGTTCTCGTCATTGCGGTTGCCACTCTCACCCTCGATTTTTCTGTCCGTAAAGCCTGGGAAGAATCGCTATTCAACGAAACGCGAACGTCACTTGAACAAAAGACCTCGCTGTTTGCTCACGCCGTAGAACAAAACCGGCAACGCCGCAGCATGCAGGCGATCGCCGATGATGTCTCGACCGCAGCGAATGCGCGCGCCACGATTATCGCGAGTGACGGCCGCGTGCTCGCCGACACACGCGCGAATCCCGCCGACATGGAAAATCACTCGACTCGGCCGGAATTTGTCGCGGCACTACACGGCAGCATGGGCACCGCGACGCGCACCAGCCACACAGTCGGTATTCCGTTTCTTTATGTGGCAGCGCCAATTTCCGGTGGTGCTGTGCGTCTGGCATATCCGCTTTCTTCAATCCAGCAAACCACCCGCAGCGTTCGCTTGCATCTGCTCTGGGCTTCTCTAGCAGCTCTACTGATTGCGACTGTAATTTCCGCGATCGTGGCGCGCGCGATTTCTCGACGTCTGCAGAAGATCGTCGATTTTGCTGACCGCATAGCCGCCGGCGATCTGAGCGCGCGTATCGAGGAATCTGCCGAAGATGAAATTGCGCATGTAGCCTCCGCGCTGGATCGCACTGCACGGCAACTGGAGCAGAGCTTCAGCGCCGTTGAGACCGGAAGAAAAGAATTGGAAGCACTGCTGAACAGCATGCAGGAAGCGGTGCTCGCGATCTCTCGCGACCGCCGCGTTCAATGGTTGAATGGACCAATGCGCGCTATTGTGCCGGTATCCATTGGTGCACCGTTCATCGGCGCCATTCGCGACCCGGAGGTCTTGGCGAGTATTGAGGGCGCGCTTGAGAGCAAAGATGTTCAAACCGCGCGGTCCACGGTGCTGATTCCGGGGCGCACATTTCGCGTGACTGCGGCTCCACTGCCGGCGGGCGGAGCGGTGGCGGTGTTTCACGACATGAGCAGCATCGAACGAGTAGAAAAGACGCGCCGCGACTTCATCGCCAACGTCTCGCACGAGTTGCGCACGCCTCTGACCTCGATTCAAGGATTCGCCGAAACTCTGCTCGACATGGAAAGCGCGGATGACGCTGACCAACCTACGCGCCGCGAGTTCCTCGAAGTGATTCGCAAGAATGCCGCTCGCATGACGCGCCTCACCGAAGACTTGCTGATCCTGGCACGCGTTGAATCCGGAGAGCGGCCGTTCAACATGCAACCTGTCGCGCCTGAATTCCTTTTGAAAGAGGTCGCGGAGACGTTTCGCGATGCGGCGCCCGCAGCTGCCGTTGAGCTCAGGGTCCAGAACAGCGCAACCCGCGAAGTGCTCGCCGACAAAGACGCGGTCCATCAAATCTTCACGAACCTAATCGACAATGCGATCAAGTACGCCAGTTCAGGAGCACGCATCGACATCGGTGCTCGCGATCACGAAGACGCAGTCGAGTTTTACGTCCGCGATTATGGCCCTGGTATCGCATCGGAACACTTGCCGCGGTTATTTGAGCGTTTTTACCGGGTGGACAAAGCGCGCTCTCGCGAGTCGGGCGGAACTGGCCTCGGACTCGCCATCGCAAAGCACATCGTTCGGATGCATGGCGGAACAGTAAACGTGATAAGTGAACTGAACCACGGCTCAACATTCTCCTTCATCCTCAGAAGTTCGCACGTGATCGAAGCCCAGATGACAATAGGATGACAATTCTAGGCCACCGCTTGCGAATCGGTCGGCTTTGCATCAGCAGAAACAAAACCAGTTTCGGGGACATCGGAGCGGCCAGGACGTTGTGAGCGAAATGGGTCAGCTTGCGATTCCGTCGTGTGGCAACAGCTCAGGCCTTCGATCCAGACCACGCTCTTCTCGCCAAAACCGTCCATTACCGACCCGGCAGACTTTTGGCTCCAGCGAATCGCATGTGACATAATTCCGAGTGTCAGATTGCTGGTTGAGGCATGAACGATCGTAATTGTAGTTCGTTGTTTCGCAGACGGAAGGCCTGGCTGGTCTGGATCTCCCTCATATTCTTTACCAGCCTCTGTTTTGCCGAGAGCACCCACCGTCATCTCAAATCCGGACCTTCGGAACAGCATTGTTCGCTTTGTATTACCGCGCATTCGGTAGCGCGTCCCGCCCAAGTCGTCAGCACTAGTTCGGCTCCAACCCGATGCATTGCCGTGTTGAGTGTTGCGGGACAACCGGCTCCTGAGTTCGAGTCCATTCTCTCCCTTTACATTCGTCCTCCTCCTGCTGCTTAGCGATCTTCAGCGCGTCCTTTCCACCACAAATTTTGTCGAGTGCAGACGGGTGCTGCGGCAGCCGCGTGCACTTTTTCTATTGGCGGCGGAAGCCCAGAAGAGGAAGGATCGAAATGTTTGGAGATATTCATGCTGCAGTTGAGGGGTCACGCAACAGGTTCTTTGTTCTGAGCGAATGCGTTTTAGCGACTTCGTTGATCATGCTGCTGCTCGCGACGGGTGCGAACGCGCAGTCCAAAAGCTCCACCACGCTGAGCGGCACTGTCGTCGATCCGTCGGGGGCTGTAGTTCCGGACGCGACTGTTGAGGTTCACAATCCTGTAAGCCAGTTCGATCGCACTGCTACTACAGACACGTCCGGAGCGTTCACCATCCAGAACGTTCCGTTTAATCCGTACCACATGACGGTGACGCGACCCGGCTTCGCGCCTTATTCGCAAGACGTGGATCTTCGCTCGCCGGTACCCGTGAATCTGAAGATCAGTCTTCAATTGGGAACCGCAGTGCAGGAAGTTACCGTAGAAGGCGGCGCCGCAGATCTGCTGGAGAACGACCCAACATTCCATACCGATGTGGATCGTTCGCTGTTTGAGAGGCTTCCGCTGGAAAGCGCGTCGTCGTCGGTCAGCAGCCTGGTCACGATGTCATCGCCCGGAATCAGTGCAGACTCCAATGGTCTCTTTCACGGACTTGGGGACCATGCGGAGAACTCGTTTTCGCTCGATGGTCAGCCGATTACCGACCAGCAGAGCAAACAGTTTTCCAATCAGATTCCCTTGGATTCGATTCAATCGCTGGAGGTCATCTCTGGAGCGCCGCCTGCAGAGTATGGCGATAAGACGAGCGTTGTGATTCAAGTCACCACGCGTTCCGGATTAGGAAATAAACAGCCGCGCGGCAGTGTGACGGCTTCATACGGGACCTTCGGGACTTCGAACGCGGGATTCGATCTCGCCTATGGCAGTGACCGACTTGGAAATTACATTGCGGTGAACGGACTCAATACGGGACGTTTTCTTGATCCGCCGGAATTCGCGGTGATGCACGACAAAGGAAACCAGGAGAATGTTTTCGACCGCTTCGACTTCAAACCTTCAAGTAACGATTCGTTGCAATTGAATTTTGGATTTACTCGCTCATGGTTCCAGACGCCGGATTCCTATGACGATCTCAACATCGGCGCGACCGATCCCTCCGGCAATCTTCTAGGACCGGCGGACCAGCGCTCACAGATCAAGACCTTCAACATCGCGCCATCCTGGACGCGCGTGCTGAATCCCAATTCGGTCGTCACGTTTGGAGCGTTTGTACGGCGTGATCAGTTCAACTATTACCCGAGCGCAAATCCATTCGCGGACTTCAGTCCGATCCAGTCATTGACGATTTCACAGGACCGGAACCTGATGAACACTGGCGTCCGGTCCGATGTGAACTACACAAAGGGAATTCACAATGTGAAGATCGGGGGAACGTATCAGCAGACGTTCCTCAACGAGAACGACGGGATGGGGATCGTCGATCCGGGATTCGTGCCATCGTTTGGCTGTCCGAACGGGAACCCGGCGCCGGATCCCTGCGCTGTGCTGCCGCGCTTCGACTTGACCACGGGAGGACAGCCGTTCACTTTCAAAAGCCACACCGACGTGAAAGAGCTTTCGCTGTATGCGCAGGATGCAATCACGAAGGGCAACTGGACGCTAAACCTGGGCATTCGCGGAGACTTTTATAACGGGCTTTATGTGCACAAGGAGGCTGAACCCCGCCTCGGCATCGCATACAACATCAAGCAGACGAACACGATATTGCGGGCTTCCTATGCGCGTGTTTTGGAAACGCCATTCAATGAAAATCTGATCGTCTCCAGCGTAGGCTGTGCTAATGAAGTGCTGAACCCGCTCTTGGGGTGCAGCTCGTCTGCCCTCACTCCTCTGCGCACGGGATGGCGCAATGAATTTCACGCCGGACTGGAACAGGCATTCGGCAAGTATCTCGTGGTCTCAGGCGAGTACATCACCAAGTACACGCACAACGCCTACGACTTTTCCGTGCTTGGGAATTCTCCGATCTTTTTTCCTATCGGGTGGCAGAGGTCGAAGATCCCCGGCTATGCGGGACGCGTAAGCGTTCCAAATTTCCATGGCTTCTCCGCCCTCGTAGTCATGTCGAGCGTCTCGGCGCGATTTTTTTTGCCCCAGGTGAGCGGAGCGGGAGCCACTCCGGCTGCACCCGCGGGGGTGTTTCGCATCGACCATGATGAGAAGTTCAACGAAACGACTCACCTTCAGTATCAGTTCGGGAAGAACGGTCCATGGTTCGGCTTTAACTGGCGCTACGATAGTGGCTTGGTCGCTGGGGCAGTTCCGTTTGCCACCGATTCAACAACTCCTGTAGATCTCACTGGCCTCAGCGCCGACGAGCAGTTTCAGGCGGGGCTCTTCTGCGGAAACATGCGCGCGACTCTGACGAATCCACTGATGTCGTGCGCTCCATCGCAGTTCGGGTCCACTTTGATGTCGATTCCCGCGCCGGGAACCGAGAATGACGATAAGAATCCGCCGCGCATTGCGCCACGGAATCTGTTTGACATTTCAATCGGCGAGGACAACCTGTTTGGTGGCGACAAATACAAGTGGAGTCTGCAGCTCACAGGCATCAACGTCACGAATGTGCATGCGCTTTACAACTTCCTCTCAACCTTCAGCGGAACGCATTACGTGACGCCGCGAGCGCTCACGGCGCAACTCGGATTCCACTTCTAGCAGCAGTGTGGCGGCAGGCCTTCTTCGCGAAAGCTTCGTTTCAGCATTCGTGAGGAAGGTTCCGGCCGTTGTGCCAATTCTGCCGAATCTGCAGAATACCGGGACTGTCGCTCGCTGTTCTAGAATCGCCGAGGAGCGGGATGAGGATTTCGCAAGCCTTGAACATCCCAACAGCGCTGATTCCCATAACTCGTTCCAAGATGATTCGCAAAATTCGTGGTGGGTGAGAAGCAAACGCTGCTCGTCAGGCCGTCGATGAATCCGCGCTAACGCACCGCCCTTGCCGCTAAAGCGAAGATCCCAGTTTTTTGTTGGGACACCGCCTTCTTGGGAGAAGCCACTGAAAGCGAGAAGTCAATGATGTATCGCACTTCATTGAGGCAGAAGATGCAAGGCGTTTCCATCACCGCCGTCGTAACTTCTGACGCCACGTTCAGCGGAAATGAGCGCAAGCACTGAGTGCACGTCAGCACGATGTAAGGTATCCCTCTTGCATCTTTGCCGTGTCGTGGAACCCAGACGGGAGCGGACTGCCTACTATGGGAGCTGGTCTGCGAAGCTGAGGTTCGAAGTAAGTCGGCGACCAGTTGCAACAGGACGCCCGAGTCGTTGGCGCCCTTGGCGTAGAAGGCATCGGCAATGACCCCTCCCGGTACGGCATCGCCGGCCTCATAAGCGCCACTCATCGCAACCACCAGAACCTGTGGGAAGCGACGGCGAATGACGGAGAGAAACTCGAATCCCGACATCTGCGGCATGTTCAGGTCGGAAATGACGAGCTCCGGCACCTGGCTCTTCATCTGCAGCAGCGCATCGAAGCCATCCTCCGCGCAGCAGATTTCGTATCCTTTAGCGGCCAACAGCATCGCCACTGTGGCACGAATGCTTCGATCGTCATCTACAATCAGAATTCGATTTTTGGGAGTGGTGGACATTGGAGAGCTCCTCAACCGCACTTGCACAGCAGCTGTGGCAAAGAGAGTCTCTCACTCGCCGCGGTTAAGAATCTGTTGCATTTGGAACAATTCACAAAAGTGATTTTGTCAACACGCTTTTTTACTAGTCGTGCAGAACAACATTCAATAGCGAGCTGTGAATCCGCATGGAACCGTTGTAATCAATGAAGCCCAATTTGCGGAAGCGGTTCATAAAAAAACTAACTCGCGAGCGGGTTGCGCCAATCATCTCAGCTAACATCTCCTGGCTGATCTTTGGGATCACTTCCTCCGGCTTGCCGTCTTTGCCGAAGTTGGCGAGCAACAAGAGGGCTCGGGCTAGCCGCTTTTCGCTGGAGTTAAAAAGCTGATCGATCAGGTCTTCCTGAATCCGGTTATTGCGGGCAAGCAGGTAGGCGACAAAAACATCCGAAAACACGTGTTCCTCGTGGACGACACGCATCATCTCTTTACGTTCGATCCGCAAGACCGTGCAGTCTGTCATGGCGATGGCCGATGCCATACGCACTGACCGAACACCCGCCACGCAATCTTCTCCAACGAAGTTGCCCGGACCAAGCACCGAGACGGTGGCTTCCTTGCCTCGTCCCGAGACGACCGAGAGCTTAACCCTTCCTTTCTGTATATAAAAGACGGCGTCGCCGACATCGCCCTGGGAAAAGACGTTCTTCTTCTTCCCGACTTCAATGATTGTCCGGCCCACGCCGGTATGGGAGAGAAAGACCTCGGGGCGAAACCCCTTTAATGTTTGCGTCTTCATGTTGACTTCTCGTTTCGCGGATGTCGATCGATGAGTTGCCATGTTTATGGAGTCATTGTTAAAGAAAGAGCTGCGCGGGGATTCACGCTTTTGATTTAGCTGTGCGCGTCTGTGCTACTCGTCGAGCGTCCTTGTTTTTGTTTTTCTGATTCTTCTTGCTCTGTTTGTCATTTCCATCCAATACCTGGTCCGGGAGGATCTTCTTCAGGTGTTCCAGGCTGACCTTCTCAAACCGGGTCTTTGTTGTGCTCATCGTTTCTTCCTCTATTACTGAAGCTAACAGCCAGTGCCGCATACGGGGAGACTCTTTAAGCTGGCGGGCTGACTCGATAGCAGGCGGAAGTGCTCACTCGTTGCGCGTGCTCAGGTAACGCCGGGTTAATATCCGGGGGG
>Ga0070741_10002003_pt1 | contig 57255 bp, 53 predicted proteins | sample Coa_R1_4_FD_66440 | JGI IMG/M metagenome (GOLD analysis project Ga0070741, IMG submission 66440) | Surface soil microbial communities from Centralia Pennsylvania, which are recovering from an underground coalmine fire - Coalmine... | ecosystem: Environmental > Terrestrial > Soil > Unclassified ... | reverse complement strand
CCAGGATCAAACTCTCCGTTTGATTCCTTTTCCTTTTTACTCAATCCGGTCAATGTGCTCTCTACACATCAACCCGCAGGCGCTCTCGCACTCTTCCTTCCACTCTTTAACTGTTAAGGTTCGTATCGGGCTTGAGACAGCTGCTGCCTTTTCGTGGGCAACAAAATCCGCCGTGCATAATCGCATCCGGCGGAGACAAAGAGACATGCGGAAACTACTAGTTTTCCTTGCGAGACCGTTCGCTGTTCTCTTTGACCTCCTCAAGCGAGTTTGTAATTTTGCAACTGTGATTTCTCACAGGCGCCGCATATTATACCACCGAGCCTACTTTTGTCAATAGCTGCCTCGTTATTTTTTGCTTGGACGTGTGACACGCTGCATCCTGTTCGCAATTCATTCATATGGCGATGAATGTTGTATCCGCAACGATTGCATTATAATCAAATCCACTATGCGCGTCTTGCTCCTCTCGAAAGCCTGCATCGTCGGTCCATATCAGACCAAACTCACATCACTGGGGTCCAAGCCAAATCTTGACTTGACGGTAGTCGTACCGCCTTTTTGGCAAGATGAGCGCGGACGCGTTCTTTTGGAAAAGCGGCACACCCAAGGTTATGAAATGGTCGTCGCGCCAATGCATTGGAACGGGCACTTTCACCTGCATTATTATCCGACTCTGCCCGAAATCATAAAACGCGTTCAGCCCGATATTTTTCACATTGACGAAGAGGCGTACAACTTTGCCACGTTTCACGCGGCGCGCGCAATGCTTCGCGCGAACCCGCGCACACGCATCCTCTTTTTCTCCTGGCAAAATATTTTTCGCCGCTACCCCCCCCCCTTTGCATGGATGGAGAAATTTGTCTATCGTCACGCCATTGCTGCCATCGCCGGAAATTCGGAAGCAAAAAAAATTCTCCGCCGCAAAGGTTTTGCCAAGCCCGTCGCCATCATTCCGCAATTCGGAGTCCCCGATTCGTTTGCGCCACAGCCCGTAGCACGCACGCACAACTGTTTTGTGGTGGGCTATGCGGGCAGACTCGTCCGGGAAAAGGGAATTCAAGTTTTGCTGCGCGCGCTCGCGCAGTTGCAAGGCGATTGGTTTTTGCGCGTTCTTGGCAGCGGTCCGGAAAAAAATTCGCTTCAGGCTCTGGCACGCGAGTTGAATATTGACGCGCGCGTCGAGTTTGCATCATGGGTCGGCTCGAGCGCGATGCCCATTTTTTTCAATTCGCTGGATGTGTTGGTCGTACCTTCCCTCACGCGTTCCAATTGGAAAGAACAATTCGGGCGCGTGCTCATGGAAGCGATGGCGTGCGGCGTGCCGGTCATTGGTTCCGATTCCGGTGAAATTCCAAACGTGATTGGCGACGCGGGGATCATCGTCTCTGAAAACGACGCGTCCGCGCTCGCAGACGCGCTAACCGCGTTGATGCGCGATCCCGCGCGTCGACAGCAGCTTGGGCAAGTGGGACGCGCGCGCGCGCTTGCCCACTTTTCCGAACAACGCGTTGTGGATGATACGTACGCGTTTTATCAAGAGCTGCTCGAAATTCCTGTGCCGGTACAGGGCTGACAAAATTTCCGCCCCTGCCATCGAATTCTGATATAATGGCTTGTGTGCAAGTTGAACGTCCTCGCGCCGCACTGAACGCGCAGCTGCTCCGTTTGAATGAAGGCTATCGCTCCGCCGGCATTGCGCGCTATATTTACCATCTCTTGCGCCAACTTCCCAACGCGGCGGCTGACATTGCGCTGGACGTATTTGCCACTGAACCACTTGCCCCTGCCCTTTTGCCGGGGGTTACCATTCGCGCGACGCGCTTGCCTGTGCACAAACCTCTGGCGCGCATCATCTGGGAACAAACATTCTTTGCTCTGCATTTACGGAACAAGTACGCTCTGCTTCATTCGTTGGCTTATGTTTCGCCGTTTCTCAATCACACGCGCAGCATCGTCACACTGTACGATTTGAGTTTCTATTTGTACCCGGAATATTTTCGCCCGCTTCAACGACTCTATTTGCAAATCGGCACGCGCGCCTCTGTGCGCCGCGCGCAAACCATCATTACGATTTCGGAAAGCAGCAAGCGCGATGCGGTCCGTCTGTTGAACGTCAATCCCGCGAACATTCAAGTTGTTCCGCCCGGCGTTGAGCCCGATTTTTTTAGAACGATTCCGCCCAACGCGCTTGAGAACTTTCGCCGCACCAAGAATTTGCCCGAGCATTTCGTTTTGTTTTTGGGCACGCGCGAACCGCGCAAAAATATTCCGACGTTGATTCGCGCCTTTGTAAAAGCAAAACGCGCGGCGCAGCTCCCGCATGCTCTGGTCTTGGCAGGCGGGCGCGGTTGGCTCGACGAATCGGTGGAACGCACCATCCAAGAGCTCGATGTGGCAGACCACATTCTTTTTCCGGGCTTTGTCGCGCACGCGGAATTACCGTGGTGGTACCGCGCCGCTGACGTGTTTGTCTATCCATCTCAATATGAAGGTTTTGGAATGCCCGCGCTGGAAGCATTGGCATCGGGCACGCCGGTCATTACGTCGAACGTGTCATCCCTGCCCGAAGCCGTCGGCGACGCCGCGCTTTTGGTCAACCCGCGCGCGCCGGAACAAATCGCCGACGCGTTGATCCGCTTGTTGACCGATGAAGCATTGCGGCGCGAATGCGCGGCGCGGGGACCGCAGCACGCGCGCCAATTCACATGGACGCGCGCAGCGCAGCTCACCGCCGACACATACCGCCGCGCGTTGGGTTTACATTCGCTCCGCGCATTGACACCCGCTTCGCTTTGAGTATGCAAAAGCACGCACGAACCTTGATGTTTATTCAGGCAAGCATTGATTTTGTGCTCATCAATGCCGCGTTTGCGCTTGCCTACTATATTCGTTACGAACTGCGCTTCCCCATCACGGTCGCGGAAGCAAACTATGTCGCCTACACGGAATATATTCCCATTACGCTGCTGCTCAGTGTGGGGTTGTTGGTTATCTATCGCATCGAGGGGATTTACAATTATGTGCGCGGGCGCGCGTGGCTCGAAGAATTTTACGGCTTGATTACGGCGACGTTCACTGGCATTGTCATTCTCGTTTTTATTTTCTTCTTTTTTCGCCCGCAATATTATTCGCGCCTCATTTACTTGTACGCCGGAATTTTGGTCGTCCTGTTTTTAACGCTGGCACGCGTGGCGCTGCGTTGGGGGCTGGGTTATCTGCGCACACGCGGCATCGGCGTGGACCGGGCGCTGATTGTGGGGGGGGGTGAAATCGGACGCGCCATCATGCGCAATGTTTTGGCGCAGCCCGGGCTCGGTTATCGCATCGAAGGTTTCGTGGACGATGACCCCAACAAAAGCGAGATTGGCAATTTTCGCCGTCTCGGCGGCACAGACCAGCTGTCGCGACTGATGCGTGAGCGTGCCATTGACGAAGTCATCATTACCCTCCCCTGGCACGCGCGCGAAAAAATTGTGTCCACGATCGAGATTGCCGAAGCCGCCGGGGCGCGTGTGAAAATCGTCCCCGATTTGTTTCAATTGTCGCTCTCACAAATTGCGGTAGACGCGGTCGGCGGGATTCCATTGATCGCCGTCCGGGAAGCCACTTTCAGTCAAAGCGCGTTTGCCATCAAACGGGCGATGGATGTTTTGGTGTCAGGCGCGCTGTTTATCCTCGCTTTGGTTCCGATGGCGCTCATCGCGCTGCTGATCAAAATCACTTCCCCCGGTCCGATTATTTTTGCCCAACCGCGCGTCGGACGCGGCGGCAAAGTATTCACCGCGTATAAATTTCGCACGATGCGCGTGGGCGCTGACGACGAGAAAAATAATTTGCTCCATTTGAACGAAGCGTCGGGTCCCCTCTTTAAAATTCGCAACGACCCGCGCATTACGCCGCTCGGCAAATGGCTGCGGCGCACGAGTCTCGACGAACTGCCGCAATTTTGGAATGTGTTGAATGGCGACATGTCGCTCGTCGGTCCGCGTCCACCGCTGCCTACCGAAGTCGCGCAATATCAAGAATGGCACAAGCGCCGCTTGGAAGTTTCGCCGGGTGTAACCGGCTTGTGGCAAGTCAGCGGGCGCAGTGAATTGACCTTTGACGAGATGGTGATGCTCGATTTGTATTACATCGAACACTGGTCGCCGTGGCTCGACATTTGGATTATGCTCAAAACGATTCCCGCGCTCTTGACGGCGCGCGGCGCGTACTGATTTCGAACGGAGGTGAATCATGCCCATTGCGCGCAAATGACATTTCGTTTTGCCCTCCACCGAATTTCTGCTGCCGTTGTTTCTCTTTTTGTCGCTTTTGATTCCTTTGAGCGGAATTTTTATTTTTTGACAAATGATTCGCCCGCGCCCCGATTACGTCGTGGTTGGCACAGCGCAAGATTTTTCGGAGCTGAATTCTGCGCAACATCACCTCACCGGCTCGATTCCGATTTGCGCCGCGCGTTTTGGCACCGCGCCCATTTGTTCAATCAGCGGCAGCAGCACGCGATACGTTTTCTCCGCTTGCGTCAGCAGCAGCGGGTCGAGCCATTCGAACCCATTTGCGCGATACGTAAAAGCCAGCAGCTGTGTCACAGGCACAGCTTGAATTTGAATCGTGCCCTGAAACTCGATTGATTTGACCTCGCCATTTTTGTCCAACTGCAAACCCACAACATGACTGTGCCCGTACGCGTCTTTGTCAATCGTCTCGATTTTCTCCGTCCGATACGCGACCCACAACGCGCGGTCAATTGCCCACGGCGTATCAAATAACGCGTACAACAATCCATCCAAACGCGTCGCGCGTCCAAATTCGGGCTGCGCAATCGTTTGGTCCAACGCGTGCGCGAAAACCCACACGCGCGCGGACGGCGCTTGCGGCAATGCTTGCTGTAACGCGTGGAATTGCTGTTGGTCACGCTGCCAACGCAATTGATACACGCGCAGCAGTCCCGCCATGCTCAGCGCGTTGACGAGCAAAAACCCTCCTAACAAGACCATTGCGGCAATTTGTACCAACGTTGGTCGCGTGCCCGCTTTTTCCATCAACCATCCCGCCGCGCCTGCGGCGACCAATGCCAAACCCGCCGATGGAAATAACCAGACGCGCGAACTCACGCTCAAGCCGCGAATAAACAACACGGGCGCAAGTGCCAACACAAACCAGAGCGCGCCGATGCCCAGCAGCGCCAACGCATTGCTTGCGCGTTCCGCGTTCCACTGCCGCGCCACTACGCGCGCGGCGAAAATCAATCCCGCGCCGAACGCAATGATCAAAATCCAAAACACAACACTCGACGTCCATATTTTTGTGCCCAACAAAAACGCGTCGGAAAAAACACCGCGCGGCAGCCAGTCCGCCGCGTACGCGATGACGCTGTCAAACACTTCGGGCACACGCTGCGTAAGAATGATGATGGGGTCGAGCGTGGATTTGCCGTGCACCGCCACAATCGGCGAGCTGCGTAACACCAAGAACGCGTACGCAAGAAAAACAACATACGTCACACCCAGCGCCATCATCCACGCGCGTCGGTCTACGCGCACACCGCGCCGCGCCATTAACAATGCCATAGGCGCCGTCAACGCGGGCAAGAGCAAGCCGGACTCGATGAAAAAAATCATCGTGACCCATGCCGCGATGGCGCCGACGACAAAATAAAATTGGCGCACCGAGCGGCATGACAAAAGCAAATGAAAGCCGACGAGCAGCAAACTCAAGGGGAACAAATAAAAAACGCCCGCGCTGAACCAGAGCAGCGGCTCGTACGCAAACAACGGAATCAGAAACGCGCCGCCCGCCACCACGCCCACCCCACGCGCGCCGGTCAAGCGCTGCGCGAGCCAGCCCAACAAAAACACATTTAACAAATGAATTGCAATCAAGCCGAGTCGAATCGGCAGTTCCGCGTCAGGCAGCCAGCGCGCCAACAGCGGCGCAATCCAGATCGCCAGCACGCGATAATTTACATCTTGGATATTCGGCGTCCAATCTGTTTTGACCAAATCCGAGCCGAAATATTTATAGACATAGTCGTCCGCGTACATGCCGTGCATACCGCCGCCGAGAAACAACGCGATCACGACGACGACCAAAACACACAGTGTCAGTGCAAGCCAAACCGCGTGCCGTCGTATCCAAATCATTTGTTGCCTTTGCGCGACCTTGTCGTAAAACTATAGGTGACCAATCGGGACAGGGCGAGCGAAAATTTCATGGGCGCGGCAATTTTTGCGCCATCTGCCGCGCGCCCTTTGTGATTTGTTCTCACTTAACCTATAATAACATATGGCTCGCTTTCCCGCGCGCTGTGCCAAGGAGTTACGATTGTGAAGCAGAATTTCCCCCGTTTTGCAATTTTTGTCGCCGTTGCAGCTATCCTTTTGCTCTTGTTGGTCCCCAACCGCTTGGCGTATGCCCAAAGCAAATCGGTTGTCGTCCTTTCCCGTGATGGTGATATTACCATTCAAACGAATGGCGACATGAATTTTGACGAGACCTGGGTTGTCCAATTTATCGGCGGCTCGTTTTCTTTTGCGTATCGCTGCATTGAGCAAGGCAAATACAACGCCATTCGCAATTGGGGCGTGAGTCAGGACGGCGTAGAATACACGTCAAGTTCAAGCGGGCGCGCCGGCACGTTTGAACTGTACACGGAAAATAATCAAGACTGTATCAAATGGCATTTTGCGCCGACCACCAACGCGCGGCGCACGTTCAACCTGCGTTATACCGTCGTCGGCGGCTTGCGCATCTATCCCGGCGGCGACCAATTCTTTTGGAATTTTATCGAAAGCGACCGCCAGTACACAATCAATTCCTCCACCGTCACGCTCCACATTCCCGGCAATGCGTCGCCCGACCAAATCAAAGCATCCGCCGCTGAAAATCTCGCCGAAACTCCCTCTGCCGCCAAGGTCATTGACGGCAATACCGTCGTCTTTAGCGGCAAGAATTTTTCTGCCGGCGATTTGTGGACCCTGCGCGCGCAATTTCCGCACGGCATCGTCAATGCCCAACCTGCCGCGTGGCAGACCGCGTTAGATGCGCGCGATGCGATTGCGCCGTTTGTCAACTTTGGCGCGTTTGCCTTGTCGCTGTTTGCTTTGATTGGCGGCGGTTTGGGGCTGTACGTCTTGTGGTACACACGCGGGCGAGACAAGCCAACCGGCGTCGTCGCCGAATATTATCCGAATCCGCCAACCGATGACCCGCCGGGCGTCGCGGGCGTTTTGCTCGACGAACGCGCGGACATGCAAGACATTGTCGCGACGATTGTGGACCTCGCGCGGCGCGGCATTTTACGTATGGTCGAAAAATCCGAACCCGGTTTTATGGGCATCGGCACGAAACGCGATTTTACCTTTGAACGCGTCGGCAATGAAACCGGACTGCGCGATTACGAAGAAACGATCATCCGCAAAATGTTCGGCGGACGCAATTCAATTGACCTGGACGACCTGAAAGAAAAGTTTTACAAGTATCTGCCCGAAATCAAAAAGGAAATGTACCAAGAGGTTGTGCGCGCGGGTTATTACAAATCAAGCCCGCAGGATGCGCGCACGCGGTATTCGGTGTTGGGCGTGGCGGGTTTGGTGATTTTGGGCTGCATCGGTTTTGTTCTCTTTGGCGCGCTGGTGGACATTTCGCCCATCGCGTTTTGTCCGCTGATTGCGTTTGGTCTGATTGGCATTGCGTTGATTATCATGGCGCAGTTTATGCCGCGACGCACGGACGCGGGCGCGACCGCCAAAGCCAAATGGGAAGCGTTCAAACGCTATCTCGCGAACGTGGAAAAATACACTAACGTCGCCGAAGCCAAAGACCAATTTGATAAATATCTGCCGTACGCCATCGCGTTCGGTCTCGAACACAGCTGGGTCAATAAATTCGCGGCGGTGGATACGCCCGCGCCGCCGTGGTACTATCCGTACGGTGGATACTATGGTCCACGCCAATCTCGCGGCGGTACGCTCAGCGCAGGCGACGCGACCTCGTCACGCGGCGGCGGCGGCGCGCGCCTTCCTTCGCTGAATGAAGCATCGGCAGCAAGCTTTCGCGGTTTGAACTCGATGAGTGACGGATTGTTTGCGATGTTGAATACAACTTCGTCGGTGTTTGCGAGCGCGCCATCCAGTTCCGGCAGCGGCGGCGGCGGAGGTTGGTCCGGCGGTGGCGGCGGTTTTGGCGGCGGCGGCGGTGGCGGTTCGTCGGGATTCGGATAAGGACAGGAGGCAGTAAGCAGAAAGCAGCAAGTAGTGGGCGGTTGATGTCTGCCTTTTGGCTGCTGCCTTCTGCCTACTTTCAAAAATGATTGGCAGCGGAAAAGTCATCGGCATCATCCTGATTGTGGTTGGGCTGCTCTTTTGCGGCATCGTCACACTTTTCGTCGGGTCAGGCGCAGCGAGCGGTCAAACCACCATCGCCGCAACGATTCTTGGCATCGGCGCGTTTGGTGTCATCCCCCTTCTCTTGCTTGCAGGCGTCGGCGTGTTCTTGTTTGTGCGTGGCAGCGCTGAAGAAAAAGACCTCGCGGTGGTGCGACAAAAGGAACGCTTGCTCGGTTTGATTCAAGCGCAGGGCAAAGTCACGCTCAACAGCATCATGGTCGAACAGCATCTCTCGCGCGAGCAGGTGCAGAATTACATCTACGAACTCGTACAGCAGGGACTATTCAGCGGATACATTGATTGGAAGAACGCGACGTTTTATTCCCAAGACGCGTCGCGCGTCGGCAGCAACAAATGTCCCAATTGCGGCGGCATACGCGAAATTGTCGGCAAAGGCATTGTGAAATGTCCGTACTGCGGCGTCGAATTGTTCATTCCGCCGAACGCGCCACAGACCACTGCCAAACCCGAGCCGCCGCAAGGTGTGCCCAATACGTAACGTTCGAAAGAAATTTACGTATGCAATAAAGAATCTTGAATTCAGGACGGGCAAACAGACAAAAGGAACAATCTCTATGGGCGATCTGAAACAATCCGTAACCAGCATTGCCAATGCCATCCCCGGCTATGCGGGTTATCAAAGCAAAGAACGCCGCCGCGACGCGGACCGCATTCTGCGCGAACGCTTGACGAATCAATACAACGCGCAGCGCGACCGCCTGACGCGCATTCAACAAGATGCCGTCCGCAGCGGACAACTCGGCGTCGTGTCCGATTTGGAAAGCGCGCATCAACAGCTCTCGCGTTTTCTGGCACGCTTGCGCGTTGCGCCGACCGGCTATGCCGGATGGTTCGACGCGACTCAAATCGAAGAAGCTGATTTGGATTTGATTTATCAATTCGACGCGTCGCTGGCGAATGGCGTGGACGAATTGAGCAGCGCGCTGGACGCGCTGCAAAACGCGGTGCGCGCCAAAAGCGACGTGGACAAGGCATACTATGCGCTGCGCGACGAACTCGATACGCTGAATCAGCGGCTCGACGCGCGCGAAGAATTTGTCGCGCGCGGCAAACGCCCCGCCCCTTCCGCCTCGCCGCTCGGCGCGCTCAAAGAAAAAGCAGTGCCCGCGCCCGCCGGGGCAAATCCGTACGAACAATTGAAACTCAACGACGCGATTTCGTACGACAAGACCGATTATTTGGTCGCGGGACGCGTCACCTACTCTGTCGCCGCAGGCAAGTTTTACGCGTATCTGCTGCGCGACCGCGACAATCAAAAATGGCTGCGCGTCGGACCGAACAATGAACTCGCCGTCGCCGCCGAGACCAAATTCAGCGTACCCGAACCGCTGCCCGATTCGTTGACCTACGACGGCAAAACGTACACGCTCGCCGAGCAAGGCGCGGCAAATGTTCAGGTTGAAGGCGCAAGCGGTACCCAAGCCGGTTCGGTGAATTACCATCGCTATCAAGCGGACGGCGGCGCGCGCTTGTGGGTGGAAGATTGGGGCACCGAAGTCCGCGTCACAGCAGGAAACGTCGTTGACCCGTTTGAAGTCAAGTTGTATCGCAAACTGTAACGTGGAAACGTGAAACGTTCACGCGTTGTAATAAAAAAGGAGAAAAACATGCCAAGCATTTTCGACCGTATCAGCAACATCATTCGCGCCAACATCAACGACCTCTTGGACGGAGCCGAAGACCCCGAAGCGATGTTGAACCAAATCATTCGCGATATGAATGACGCATTGCGTCAAGCCGATTCCGACATTGCCGACCAAATCGCGCGCCAAAAAATGCTCGAAGGCGATTTGGACATGGCGCAAAAGAACGCCGCCGCGTGGCAGTCCAAAGCCGAACTCGCCGTGAGCAAAGAGCGCGACGACCTCGCCCGCGAAGCGCTTGTCCGCGTCAACGATTACAACGAACAGGTCGCCATCTACAGCAAACAATTGGAAGCGCAAAAAGCCACCGTCGCCGAACTCAAGAGCAAGCGCGATCTGCTCAAGAGCAAATATGACTCTGCCGTACGCAACAAAGAGATGCTCGTCGCGCGCGCCCGCGCCGCCCAAGCCAAAACCGAAATGACCAAAGTGGCGACCAAAGCCGGCACCGCCGATTACGCGTCGGAACTGGACCGCATGGAGCGCAAGATTCGGGAACAAGAAGCGCGCGCGGAGGCAGATGCCGAAGTCGCCGAGAGCAAGACCAGCGTCGAGGACGAATTCACCAAAATGGGCGCAGACCAAAAGGTGGAGGATCAACTCGCGGCGTTAAAAGCCAAAATGGGGAAATAAGGGATGAGCAATGAGGAATGAGGGATGAGCAATGAGACACAAGAACAAATTGTGGTATGATTGCTGCATTCGTCCCTCATCCCTCGTAACTCTGAACTGGAGGTCTTATGCCACGCATCATTGATGTCGTACAATTTCTGGACGAAACCGGACGCGAGATCGTCCACCGCGAACCCCCGGATGGTCCCGGCGATTTTCGGCTTGGCTCTCAAGTCATCGTCCGCGAAAGTCAGACCGCCGTCTTTTTCCGCGACGGCAAAGCGCTCGATACCTTCGGTCCCGGACGACACACGCTGACGACCGCCAACCTGCCGATTCTTGCCAGCATCATCGGTTTGGCGACGATGGGCAAATCGCCCTTCCCCGCCGAAGTGGTCTTTGTGAACATGAAACAGTTCCTCGACCAAAAGTGGGGCACGCCCGAACCGATTGCGTTCCGCGATCCGGAATTCGGCATGGCGCGCCTGCGCGCGTTCGGCTCGTACGCGTATCAGGTCAAAGACCCATCCATGTTCGTGAATGTCATCGTCGGTCAGCAAGGCATCTTTAGCACCGACCAACTCGCGGATTATCTGCGCAGCATGATTGTTTCCAAACTCGCCGATCTTTTGGGCGAACAGAAAAAATCGCTGCTCGATTTGCCTTCGCTCTATAACGAAATCAGCGCCGGCGCCAAAGCCAGCATGGCGGATGATTTTGGCGCGTTGGGTTTGACCCTGCTTCAATTTTACGTCACCGCGATTACGCCGACCGACGAGACCGCCAAAGCGATTGACGAACGCGCGGCGATGGGCGCCATCGGCAACATGGACGCGTATTTGAAATTCAAAGCGGCGCGCGCGTTGGGCGATGCGGCGCAGAATCCCAGCGGCGGCGCGACCAGCACGGGCGTCGGCGTCGGCGCAGGTTTGGGCATGGGCGCGATGATGGCGGGCACATTGGGTGACGCGCTGCGCAGTCCTGCCAGCAGCAGCGTCACGCAAGGCGGCGGCGGCGCAACGGCAACTCCGCAGACGCCGCAGCAAATCCAGGCGATGCTCGACAATCTCGACATGCGTTTTGCCAACGGCGAAATTTCCGAAGACACCTACAAAGCGCTGTCCACAAAATGGCAGCAGCGCCTCAAAGAAATGGGTGGCTAATGCAGAAAAAAACCTTCGAGGCTGGCGATTCTCGGAATCGCATGAGACACTCGAAGGTCTTTTTTTTGTTTTCAATCGTGTTATAATCGCGCGCAGAGCCGCCATTGAATAGAATTCAACGTCTAATAAAAAGTTCGCAGTATCGGACTGGAGCATTTATGCGGTGCGCCCGCTAACCCGCTAAAGTGTAGAATCCATTTAGACGACTTTTGATTGAGTCCTCATTTAGCCGTCGTATTGGATTCGATGGAGAATCTCCAAGCTGAACACTCCCAATTGGCAGGAATTGGGCGCGGGGCTTGGCATGGGCGCCGCAAGAGTCGCACGATGGATGAATCATTTGCGAATGCGATGGATGCGCGCGCGAGCATCGGCGTCGTCACCGTCCCGCAAACGCGCCAAGAAATTCAGACCCTACTCGACAAACTCGACGTACGTTTGGCAAACGGCGAAATCTCGGAAGCAATTTACAAACAAGTAAAAGAAAAGTGGGAGAAGCGATTGGGCGAGTGACTATATTGGCGAGCGATACGAATACGGCAAGAGCAGTTGGAGGTCAGCAGATGATGGTTGTAGACAAGATTTACGACAGCGTTCAAAGACTCCCCGAGCCCCTTCAGATGGAAGTACTTGATTTCATCGAGTATCTGCTGATGAAGGCGCAACGAGATGGCGCAGCAGGGGATGAGGCTACATGGGTGAATATGTCACTTGATCTGGCTATGCGCGGGATGGAAGATGAGGATCTGCCCGAATACACAATGGCTGATTTGAAGGAAGAATTTAGATGAAACGCGCCGGACAAGTCGTAGTGTTCAGATTTCCACAAACCGACCTTGTGCGCGGCAAGCTGCGTCCGGCGTTAATCCTTGGCAAACTGCCGGGTCAACATGATGATTGGTTGGTTTGCATGATCTCAACCCAATTGACCCAGCAGGTCGAAGGGTTTGACGAAATTATCCGCGAAGGGGATGTGGATTTCGAGCGTTCCGGTTTGAAAGCGGCAAGCGTGATTCGACTCGGGCGTTTGGCTGTAGTTGATGGAAAAATGCTTATCGGCGCGACGGGCGAAATTGATGCGGAACGCCTAGAGCGCCTCAAATCGAATTTCGCGCATTGGATAATCCAGAAGGAAGGTGTTTGACCTGGACCCATTCCCCGCATAAGATGCGCCAAGTTTTTTTTTCACCACTCTCACAGGAGCCAAATCGCATGGGCTGTTTTTCCGGGAATGTTGCACACGTCGGCAACACGCGCATCTTTGCGCGGGCGACCGGCAGCGGCACGCAATATCTTGTTTACCAAATGGAATACGCGGCAGACGACGACCTCGCGCTGATTTTGCCGCTGCCGACCCCACCTAATTCATCCGCCGACGCGGTGCGCTGGATTGACCTCTCGACGTATCCACAATTTTTCCAAGACCTGGCGAACGGATTTCCGCTTGGCGAGACTGCGCCACAACACGCGCCGAAAATGTCACGCGTTGGAAGTTTCGACGCGTCATTCGTGCCCACACGCGCGGATTTCGCGCGGCTCGACGCGCGTTTTCGCATTGACGACGCGGTGTGGGACCAACTGCCCGAATATCACGATTACGGCTTTGCCGTCATCCAATTGCGCGCCGACGCGCAGACCGTACATCCGATCGCGTTCGAGTTTCCCACGCGCGACCCCAACTGGCTGTTTTTTCCGACGGTACATATCCACAACGCGCAAGCGCCGGGCGATGTGTATTTTGACCACGATTTGTTTTGTCAGGCGCGCGTCGGCTGGATGCGTTCGTACGACAACGCGCAGGCGTTCATGAAAATTCCCGCTGCCCAAAACATTGTCGCGCCCGATAAACGCGTCGAACGCCTCACTGTGCGCGGGATGCATCCCAACAGCGATATTGTGCTCGAACTCACCGCATGAATTCACAACTCGCATCGTTCATTCGAGCAATGCCCAAAGTGGAGCTGCACATTCATCTCGAAGGCTCCATTCAACCCGAAACCTTGCTCACCCTCGCGCAGCGCAATTGCATCGCACTGCCGTACGATACCGTCGCGGGTTTGCGCGCGTGGTATGCGTTTCGCGATTTTCCGCACTTTGTCGAAATCTATGTCACCCTCTCGAAATGTCTCAAAACGGCGGACGACATCGAGTTGATTGCGCGCGAATTTTTGGCGGGACAAGCCGCGCAAAATATCCAACACAGCCAGGTCACGTACACCGCCTACACGATTTATAACCACAGTGGCATTGCATTTTCCGACCAACTGGCTGCCATCAACAACGCGCGCGCGTGGGCACAGCGCGAATTCGGCGTGGACATGACGCTGACGCTGGACATTGCGCGCGAAGTCGCGCCCGAAATCGGCATGATAACGGCGGACTGGGCAATCTCGGCGATGGGTAACGGCGTCAGCGCGTTGGGTCTCGGCGGGTACGAAGTAGGCAATCCGCCGGAAAAATTCACCGCCGCGTTTGAACGCGCGCGCGCGGCAGGTTTGCCTTCCGTTCCGCACGCGGGCGAAACCGAAGGCGCGTCGAGTATATGGGGCGCGCTGCGCCGCCTGAACGCGGTGCGCATCGGACACGGCGTGCGCGCGTTGGAAGACCCGATGCTGACCGCCTATCTGCGCGCGCGGCAAATTCCGCTCGAAGTTTGTCCGACGAGCAATGTGTGTCTCGACGTTGCGCCGAGCATCGAAAAACATCCGATTCAAAAACTCATGGACGCGGGTTTGTATGTCACACTCAATTCCGACGACCCGCCCATGTTCAACACGACGCTCACCGACGAATATCTCAAGTGCGCCGACGCGTTCGGTTGGGATGCCGCGCAGTGCGAAACATTATCGCTCAACGCGCTGCGCGCCTCGTTCCTGCCGCCCGCGCGCAAAATCGCGTTGGAACAACAATTCCGCGCCGAATTCGCGCGCTTGCGCCAAGAATTTGGACTGTAGAGTATGTACACGCCCATTCACAATCGCGAAAGCGACCGCAGCAAAATCATCACGTTCCTGCGCGCGTATCCGTTCGCCACACTGGCGACCACGCGCGACGAAAAAATTACGGCGACGCACTTGCCCGTTTTGATTGACGAACGTGACGAAAACCTCTTCATCACCGCGCATCTCGCCAAAGCAAATACGCAGTGGCTCGATTTCGCGAACGACGCGCAAACGGCGCCCGACGCGCTGGTGATTTTTCAAGAACCGCACGCGTTCATTTCGACGCGGCATTACGAACGCGCGCTTTCGGTGCCGACATGGAATTATGTCGCCGTCCACGCGTACGGGATGCCGCGCATTTTGGCGAGTTTGGAGGAACGTCTCGCTTTGGTCGAGCGGATGGTCGCGCAGTTTGAAGGCACGCTCGAGCAGTGGAATTCACTGCCGCATGATTTTCGCGTGACCAAAGCCAACGGCATTGTCGCGTTCGAGATACAGGTGACACGGCTCGACGCGCGGTTCAAATTGAGCCAAGACCGCACCACATTGGAACAGACGCGCATCGTCGAAACGTTGACACACAGTCCACTTGACGTGGAAAGGACCATTGGCGAGATGATGCGCGCGAAACTGGAGCCCGCGCCATGACCCTGCCGCTAATTCTCGCCCATCGCGGCGCGAGCGCGTACGCGCCCGAAAACACCATCGCCGCGTTTCGTCTCGCGCACGAACTCGGCGCCGACGGCATTGAACTCGACGTGCAGTTGACGCGCGACAAAATTCCCGTGATTATTCACGACGATTTTGTGGACCGCACCACCAACGGCAAAGGACGCGTCAGCGATTTGACCATTGCCGAAATCGCGCGGCTTGATGCCGGAACATGGAAAACGGAAGATTATCGCGGCGAGCCAGTTCCGACTTTGGCGCAGGTGTTTGACGCGCTCGCGGATTGGCTGCGTCCGGTCGGTCGCGCGCGCCCGTGCCTCATCAATGTCGAATTGAAAACCGAACGCCTGCTGACTGACGGTTTGGAACAGCAGGTGCTGAACGTCATCGCGCGTTACGGTTTGCAAGACCGCATTTTGTTGTCTTCGTTCAGCCCGCTGTCTTTGCATCGCGCGCGCGCCATCAATCCGCAGCTGCCGCGCGGCTTGCTGTACGATTCCAGTATGCCGCTGCCTCTGCGTAAAGCCTGGCTGCGTTTTTGGGCAGACCCGCAGGCGATGCATCCCGAAGCCGCGATGATTGACGCCGCGTACATGCAATGGGCAAAACGCCACAAGTGGCAAGTCAATACGTGGACAGTGGACGACCCCGACGAGGCGCGTCGCCTTGCCAGATTGGGCGTGAATGCCATTATCACCAACAAGCCCGATGTGATACGCGACGCGTTGAAATAAAAAAATCGCGGAACCGTCCGCGATTTTTTTATGCTTCGGGAAAATGAAATCTCCAGCCCATCCACTCTAACCCTTTGAACAATGTCATGAGCATGGTCGCCGCGAGCCACACGAGAATAAACGTCAAAAACAAAACGATGCCCCACACAATCGTCACGATATTTGCGCGCAAGTTGCGGACCGTTTCTTGAAACGCTTTCACCTGCGCCTCGTACTGTTCGATGACGCCGACCAACTGTGCCATATCGCTTTGCGCTTGCCCCAAACTCCCCGCCAACGTTTTCGCATCCTGCCCCACCTGATCGAGACTGTTGCCCGATTCAGTCAGATTTTTTTCCAGACTGTCAAGCGATTTCGGAACATCGGCGAGCTTGGCGGTCAATTCGCTGACGCTTGCGCTGAGCGGCTTGTCCGGATTGTAATTGAGGTTGATAAACGGCAGCTGCGAAATGCTCGCGAGAAATTCATCCAACGTTCTGGTCGTATTCTGCACGGCGTCCAATGTGCTCAACGCCGAATTGATGGTGCCGGACAAGTTTTGACCGACGATGCTGCTCAACGAGCTCACCGAACTGCTCGCATGGTCAATCGTCGCGGCGGCGGAAGCCACTGTGCTTTGCAGCGCGCCAATGGTATCCGTCACGGATTTCAAACTGGTCTTGACGATACCCAATCCGTGCGACGTCGTATCGAGCGTACTGTTCAGCAAATCCAACGTGTTGATGGCGTCTTGCGTGACGGGTTCGCGGAGCAACCAAATTTGGGCGACGCCCGCCGCGTCGATCACCAAACTCAACGCCGCAACAATCACGAGCGCCAGACCGAGCGCACGGCGCAAATGCCATTGAATGTTCATCGTCCCCTCACTCTCCGTCAATGTTGCAATAAACAAAAACGCGCCGTCGTCGCGCAATGCGCACGCGCGCATTCTGCGGACTATCATAATGCGATTGCGGCACGCGCGCAATGGCTGTAGAAAAAAAATCGCCCATCCATGTTTTGACCATGGATGGGCGAACGGGCTTGGCGCGATGCGCGCTTGTGGGGGGGAATCGGGCAACCACGAAGGTATGCCCTTGCGACGAATTTGTTTAGCTTTCCGGTTCGCCGCCGAGACGACGCAAAACAAAAAAGATAATAAACGACGCAATGAACGCGAGCAGCCCAATGGCGACGACACCGAAAAATTGCGCTTCCATTTGCCCGGGCGAATCGGGGACGAAACCACTTTGCACAAAAATGCCGCTCACGCCCTGCCCTGCCACGCCGAGATGCCGTCCGATGCCTGTCTTGTTCCAGCCCACACCGTACGTCCCGTCGGCAAAAATCGCCAACGCCAACAGACCCCACAGCCCCGCCACGCCGAACGTCGGCACGAGCAGCGCCTGGTCATCCGCGCGAATCCAGCGTTCGACCGCGTACGTCGTCAACGGCAGCAGCAAACCGGCAACCGCGCCGATTGCCAACGCCGCCCATGCGGGAATAAACGGCAGCGACGCGCTCACCGCGACAACGCCCGCCACTGCGCCGCGCGCCGCGAGCATTGCCAACGGTTCACCGGAAACAAACCAGCCGTACAATGTGGCGACCACCAAGCCCGCCATCGCGGCGTTGAGCAGATTCAGTTGAATTTGCGTCACCGGCAAATCCTGCACCGGAAACGGGTCGCCGAAGACAATCATGCCCGCGCCGATGATGAACAGAAACGCGCCGAGAATCATCAGCAGCGGCAAATGCGCCGATGGAAATTCGGGAATATTCGCGGCGGTCGTCACGCGCGTGTGACTGCGTACGCCATAGCCCAACAGCGCGCCCAATGTCGCCATGCCGCCAAACATAAAGACGACGCCGCTGCCCGCAAAATCCACCATCCCGTGTCCGAGCGCGGAAGTGAGCCCAAACTGTTGAAGCCAACCGCCGCCCCACACCCAATTCGCCGCGAGCGGATAAATGAAAATGCCAAGCAGCGCGGCGCCGAGAATCAAAAAACGCGAACGTACGCGCGCCGCCAATGCCAATACAGGCATCAACACCGCCGTCGCCGCCAACGCCGCGTGATACAGATACAAATTGGTAATGTCAGCATTGATGAACACAAAATTGATGCCGAACGCGTCGAGACCAATCATGCCCCAGCCGAGCCCGAGAATCGGGTCGAGCGGCGACCATTCGCGCACCAAAGCTTTCAAACCCGGCGCATCGTTGACCAAACCGATGCCGCCGAATTGAAAACCAAAACCCGCCGCGCCATACACAATCATCACCAACGCAAACGCGATGAGGGCGACGGTTGCCGCCCGCGCGGAACGGCGTTCTTCTACGGCGCCCGCCGCCACGAGCAAAACGGCGAGGGGGAGAAGGTACATGAAAAAGACGTTCAATGTTTGAATTCATTGACAAGCCATCACGCGCGTCAAAAAGCAAAAAATATTCTGCGTGATCGAGTGTCAGCTGTTGGAGGATTTTTGCGGAGAACGAACGCGGGCATCGCTACAACACCGCGCAACGGCGGACGAATTGCAAGCGCTTTGCCATCGCGTGCCCGCCCCGCCGTTGGCATGGGACGCGTGTTTCACGCCATCCTAGGATGTCGCCTTTGTCTGTTCCAAGACTTTTTCCCTCAACCATTCATTGATGAGCGTCTTGGACGGTATCCGTTTTGCTCTAGCAATCGCGGTTACTCTTGTCGCTAAATCATCATCAAGGGCAAACAGGTGAGTTCTTCTCTTGATGCCAATGTCGAAATGAACTTCCGGCATAGCGTCCCAACACTCGCCCATATCATGGGTATCAAAGAACTTGACCAACTTGTCGAGGGAAGTAAATTTGGGCACAGGTCTGGATTTACTTTTTGCCATATTGCCTCCGTTCTTTTGTCTCCATATCTCTAGCACTCAAAATCAATGCCTCTTTGGTCTGCTTGTAGATGAACAAAACTGCCAAATATCTTCCTGCCTCTGTCTGTCCCAGCGCCAGATAGACATCCTCTCCTTCTCTTTCTCCTTCTCAACGAATCGAATCTTTGGCTTATCGGTAAAGACTTCCTCTACTTCGTACGTCTCAACGTCGTGTTTGGAAACGAGTCTGTCCACAACATCTCTGAGCCAAATGATCGCTTCGATTCTCATCTACTCTCCCTGTAGATGTGAGAATGCAACAGCGTGAAATGCCCGCGCCACGTTTTCGTTCCGTTGAGCGCGAACGTGTCGGACAATCGCCTCAGCGCACATTACATGCAAAGAACATGGCAATGTCGCGGTTATGATAATACTGGTCGTTGAATCCACAAAACGCAAAGCCGTGCTTTTGCAAAAAGTTGGAGGCGGGATAATTTTTGGTCGAAAGATTGGCAATCACCGCGCGCAATTTTTTTTCGCGCGCCCACTGCAAGGTTTCGCGCAGCAGCTGCGTGCCCACACCGCGCCGACGCGTGTCACTTGCCACAATCAGATAATGCATCCACGCGACGCGTTGGTCCAAATCGGCGGTCGCGTCCACAAAGCCCAGGATGCGCGGATATTCTTCCGCGACCAAAAAACATTCGCCCAATTCCAGATGATCCAAGATGGCATCGCGCGGGGCATTACCGAGTACGCGCATGGCGCGCGGCAAACGCGTCATCCGGAACGCCAGTTGAATGCCGTCATTGGCGCGTGCGGTCTCCATCTGCCAGACATATTCGGTTTCAAAAGATTCGTCGAGGGCGAGACATGCTTCGAGGTCACGCGCTTGCGCAGGGCGGATGTTCATGCCGTACAACAAGAACCTTCGAGTACGAAACAATCGCTCGCACCCGAAGGTTCTCCGGTTTACGCTGTTCAGCGAATTGCCACTTCGCTCTTTTTATCAAAGACATGAATCTTGCTGACATTAAAAGCCAGCCCGATTTTGTTTCCGGCGCGTGCGCGGCTGCGCGGGTCCACACGCGCGACGAACGGGGTCTCGCCGGTCAGCAGGTTCAAATAGATTTCCGAACCCATCGGCTCGACGACATCCACTTGCGCTTCGATGGGGGCGCTCTCAATATTCGGCGCTTGAAATTCGGCATCGTAAATGTCTTCGGGGCGAATGCCGACGATATATTGGTCGTCAGGACGCGCGCGCACTTTGTCGCGAATGTCTGCCGGCACCGGCAATTTGAATTGACCGGTATCGAACATCAAGTTGCCGTCCGAACCCGTCAACTTGCTGTCAAAAAAGTTCATGGAGGGACTGCCAATGAATCCCGCCACAAACACATTTCCCGGATGGTCGTACAATTCGCTCGGCGTGCCAACTTGCTGTAACACGCCATCTTTCATCACGGCAATGCGGTCCGCCATCGTCATGGCTTCGGTTTGATCGTGGGTCACGTAAATAAAGGTGGTGCCGAGACGTTGATGCAGCTTGGAAATCCCGGCGCGCGTTTCGACGCGCAGTTTTGCATCGAGGTTTGACAACGGCTCGTCGAACAAAAACACTTTGGGCTCGCGCACAATCGCGCGTCCGACGGCGACGCGTTGGCGCTGCCCGCCCGACAATTGCTTGGGCTTGCGGTCAAGTAAATGCGTAATGCCGAGAATACCTGCCGCTTCTTTGACGCGCCGGTCAATTTCGGTCTTGGACATTTTGCGCAGTTTGAGACCAAACGCCATGTTGTCATAGACCGACATGTGCGGATACAACGCGTACGACTGAAACACCATCGCGATATCACGGTCTTTGGGCGCGATATCATTCACCACGCGATCGCCGATGCTGATGCTGCCAGAGGTAATCTCCTCCAATCCTGCCAGGAGCCGCAACGCAGTCGTTTTACCGCAGCCCGACGGACCGACAAGGACGAGGAATTCTTTGTCCTTGATATCGAGAGAGAGGTCGTTCACCGCTTTCACGGTTTCACTGAACTGTTTGGTAACGTGATCGTACCGGACGCTCGCCATAACAAATCCTCCATCGGAAGAAAAAAGGCTCCCGACCCTGTGGATGGCTCGATTGTATAATGGCGTCTGACCTTTGTCAAGACAATTTTGAAAACGCGCCAATGCGGCGGTTTGGCAGGCGCGCCGCGCGCGGATACAATTGCTCCTTGTGGTGATTTCTGTCCGCGCGTTTTTGCTTGGCGCATTGCTTTTCGTTGTGCTCGGATGTGCGAGCCGAGTCCCGCTGCGCGAACAGGCGGCGCTGCCCGACGCGCCGATGTATCCGCCCACATCTCTCGCGCCTCTCGCAACCGCCACACCGGACATTCTCTTTTCGCCGACCTCAAACGCCGCGAACGCGCACCCTGACGCGTCGCCGACACTCACGCGTCCGCCGACGCTCACGCCGATTCCCTTGCGCCAACCGATGCGCGACCTTGCCGCGTTGAACGAGTACCAGCGCGGCATTGCCTACGTCGCCACCCAGCGCGACGAATATCGCTCTCCCGACTCACAGCGCGCGCTCGACGAATTGTTCGCCACTGGCGCGAATTACATCAGCGTACTGGTGACATGGTATCAATACGATGCGCACGCGACGGAAATTGCGCCCGCGCGGAACACGCCCACCGATCAAGATTTGGCGTTTGTGATTGCTTACGCTCACGCGCACGGCGTCCAAGTTTTGCTCAAGCCGCAAGTGGATTTTTTGAACGACACGCAGCACTGGCGCGGGGAAATTCGTTTTGATACGGAGCAGGAATGGCAAGCGTGGTTCGCATCGTACCGACGGTTTATTTTGTATTACGCGCGTTTTGCTCAAACGCACGGCGTCGAGGAATTTGCCGTCGGCACGGAATTGTACGCGACGACGACGCGCACAGCGAATTGGCGCGCGTTGATTCGCGCGGTGCGTCAGGAATATACCGGCTTGCTCACCTATTCGGCGAATCACAGCGGCGAAGAAGTGCAGGTGCAATTTTGGGATGATTTGGATTTCATCGGCGTGAATGTTTTTTATCACCTGACGAATTATCGTACGCCGACGCTGCAGCAGATTTTGGCGGGCTGGCAAATGCCCGTGCGCCAACTTACCAATCTGCACTACAATTTTCCCAACCAGCCGATTATTTTCACCGAAGTCGGTTATCCGAGTCTCGACCTTGCCAGCGTCTGGCCCTGGAATTGGAACCGCGCGGGCGCGGTGGATTTGGAGGAACAGGCGATGTTGTACGAAGGTCTGTTCCAAACATGGTGGCATCATCCCGCCCGTCCATGGTTTCGCGGGATGTTTATTTGGAACTGGCTTGCCGACCCGAATCAAGGCGGGCCGAACGACAAGGATTACACGCCGCACAACAAACCGGCAGAAGAAATTCTGAAACGCTATTACAGTTTGGACGACGCGTCGAATACGGCAATGCAAAAATGAAAACGCGACGCTCGACGCGCCGCGTTCTTTTTTACCCGCTGAGAAAACTCTTGATGAGCTGCAAGCACCCTCCCCCCGGCGGTGGCGGCTGCGGCGTCGGTTCAGGTGTCGGTTCGGGCGTCGGCGGCGGCTCTGGCGTCGGCGGCGGCTCCGGCGTGGGCGGCGTCGAAATCGCATCGAATGCTTCGGCGACCAGCACGCGTCCTTTGCCCTGCGTATTTTGGTCAAGCCCCAAATCTTTGGCGTGCGCCATAAAGAGCGCCTTGATGTCCGCCGGTTTGAGAGTTGGCGCTTTCTGCAACAGCAGCGCGCACGAACCCGCCGCGTGCGGCGTCGCCATAGATGTGCCCGACGCGGTCGTGTAAAAATCATTTACGGGCACGCCCATCGAAGTGTTCTTGGCGCGCGCGGACGTGATACTCGAACCCGGAAAACAGACATCCGGTTTCACGCGTCCATCCGATGTCGGACCGCGCGAGGAATAACTTGCAATCCCGTCTTGTTTGTCCGTTGCGCCAATCGTGATGACTTTGCGCGCGCACGCGGGCGAGCCGACAGTGCTCGCGCCCGGTCCTGAATTGCCGGCGGCGACGCACACGACAATGCCCAAATCCACCGCGTTGTCACATGCGACCGAAAGCGCGTCGGTGCCATCATTCGCGCTGCCGCCGCCGAGCGACAAATTCACGACCTGGACTTTTTGTGTGACGCAGAATTCCAACCCCGCAATCACATCGCTCATCAAACCGCCGCCGTTGCCTTTCAACACTTTGGCAGCGACGAAATCGCACTCGTACGCGACGCCGCGATATTTGCCCTGACTCGCCGCGCCCGTTCCGCCGATGATGCCCGCGACGTGCGTGCCGTGCCCATTGTTGTCAATTTCGCCTTCACCCGTCACGTCTTGAAATGCTTTGACGCGCCCGGTGAGGTCGGGATGCGTCTTGTCAATGCCCGTATCCACGACGCCGACGAGAACGCCTTTGCCGGTAAACCCTTGACTCCACACTTGCGGTACACCAAGCAGCGGCACCGAAACGTCCAGCATCGTGTGCACCTCTTCATCCAGCCAAATCATTTCGACGTCGGGGCGCTGCGCCAAAACTTTGATAGCGTTGGGTGTCGCAAGCATTGCCGAGCCGGGCAAAAGCGTTTCGAATGTTTTGGTCGTCGTCGTGCCGACGGCGGCTGCCGCCATCATCGTTTCGGGGAATGGTTTATGTCGGACAATAATGGGAACTTGGGGTTGTTCCCCCCGCGTCGCGGCGGCGCTGATTTCGGGCGTTGCCAGATATTCCGCGAGTGTGGGATGAATTTTGGAGGGAGTGGACATGCGTAGCAAACCTCCTTGTGCATGAATCGAAAGTCGGTGCCGCTATCATACACCAAATGAGGAAAAAAGATAGGGGCACATTTCACTCTTTCAATCCCATCCCTTTTATCAGGTTGCACTGCATCTGAAAAGGATGCGTCACTGAAAGCGCGGGGGATTTTTCATCGCTTGGTGGGCATCTTTCAATTTTTCGATGCGCGCCCACACATTGGAAACGATTTTCTTTGGCAGGCGGCGCACGTCTTTCTCGACCGATGGCTTGACGACAATGTTATAGGATGCCATCTTTCTTTAACCGCCGTTTCATTTCCTCAAGACTGATGGGTTCTTCGTCACGGCGTTCCGCGACTACCGCCAAGTCATGCAAATCCTCTTGCATCTGCTGGTAGCGTTTGAGCGAGAGGATTACGCTGATTTTTTTTCCTTTCGTGTCTACCACGAATTGTTCAGATGTGGCTTTCACTTGTGCTTATCCCTTTCTTGAAAATACCCTTGGCTATGTTTGCGGATTGCGCTTGTGTTGAGTCATGTAGAATCCGAACAGCAACAGAGGCGCAATAAGCGCAAAACCGCCAAGGCACGGAATTGGGCTTTTGGATGCTTCTGTCAGCAGTACCTCTACCATTCGGCGTCTCCTTTCATCGGATGCTACTCCGTCGACGATTAACCGTGACTTGTGGATTCAAGCAGCATGACGCGAAACGCCCTAGCGCACCGACCGCGCCCGAAGTGACCCGCGAAATAAAGTCACCGTCCAATTGCGCCAACCAAGTTCGCCAAAAGGCGCGTACGTGGCGCGGTCGGTGCGCGCGTGTTAGCCGCAGTTGTTCTGTTTTACTTCACTGCCGCGAGCCATCTTCTACCCGCGTCCGTGATTTCCCAAACGCCGCGCTGAGAGTCAGGCGACAGAAGACCTTCTCTTACCATCGTATTCCGCGTCCATTGTGCTGTGTTCCGCCAGCGTGGCTGATGAGGATACGACGACACCGATTGACGGTCGTATGAATTCAGAGTTCCCTTCATCAACTGTTCTACTTTGTCCAGAACACTCGCCATTGGCGCAGAACCCCCTAATTCCACAATGGCTCTTAGAATAGGTTCACGGAATGCGTCTTCTGGCGTTCGAAGACCACGCTTGAGTCTAGCCGTGACTTTCCTGCCACGTTTCCGCACTGCTCCACGAGCGACACTCGCGAAGATGTTTGTCCATTCCCTACGTAGTTCATTCACCTTTTCTCGGAACGCGGTCATCTGAGACCCTTTGTCTATCAAATCCTTTGCAATGTCGTACTTGCCGCTCTAGAAAGCCTGCGCGCCTTCGTTGTTCAAGCGTTCGATTACATCTTCGATTTCTTCAAGGACGATGTCAAAAGCGACAGCGACTTCATTTTGGTCCATTGTCGGTAAATCTCCTTCGCCTCAAGAAGGCAATTGCGGCTAACTTATATTCTACGACACACCAGTGTCGTGAAACACCGACATTTGGGGGTGCTTCCCGCAAGCGGAGCGTCGTGAAACCAATTTTTCATATTATCGCATATTTTTTACCTCTGGGTTCATCGCCAAGCGCGGCAGCGTCATGCATACTTTGCCGTCATGCGTGGATTCGATGTTGCCATGTTATCGCCCCTTTACGCGCGCGCTCGCGCATTTTCCGCGTCGAATGGACAATCTGCAATCACGCGCGCATTTCGCATCTCGCCCAAGAGTTCCACTTGGAGTTCGGTACCCATCGCCGTATGTTCGATGTCAATGTATGCGAGCGCGAGACTCGTTTTGAGCGTGTGCCCGTAACCGCCCGAGGTGGTGATGCCGACGAGTTTTCCATCGCGGAACAACGGCTCGTTGCCGCGACAATCCACATCGTGCGCGTCCACTTGCAAGGTCATGATGCGATGTTGGATGCCTTGCGCTTTTTGTTTCAACAGCGCGTCGCAGCCGACAAAAAATTCTTTGTCGAAGGCAACAAACTTTTCGAGCCCCGCTTCGAGCGGCGTGATTTCTGCCAAGAGTTCGCTGCCCCACGCGCGATAGCCTTTTTCCAAACGCATTGCGTCCAACGCGCGGAATCCGTAATCCCCCACGCCCAAATCCGCGCCCGCATCCATCAAGCGCTCGTACAAGCCGACCTGAAGTTCCAGCGGATGGAACAATTCCCACCCCAATTCGCCCGCGTAACTGAGCCGCAGCGCCAACACGCGCGCCGCGCCGATTTCAATCCACTGCGCGCTGCGCCACGGAAACGCGTTGTTGTTCAAGTCCGCGTGTGTGACGCGCGACAACAATTCGCGTGAACGCGGACCCGCGACCGAAAGCGCGCCCCACGCGGCGGTAACATTCTCCACGCGCGCATCTTCATTGACACGAATCGCTTGCGTCAACATATCGAAATCGCGCAGTTCCGCCGCCGCCGCCGATGCGACGAAAAATTTGTCCGCTGCCAAACGCGTGATGGTCATTTCCGCGAGCACTCCGCCGCGTTCGTTCAACGCGTGCGCCAACACAATTCCGCCATTGCGGCGCGGCAAACGATTCGCGACGAGACGGTCGAGCATCGCCGCCGCGTCGCGCCCTGAGACGAGATATTTGCTGAAACTCGTCATGTCGAGAATGCCGACCGCGCGGCGCACGCGTTCGACTTCGCGCGCAATCGCAGAGAACGCGTTGCTGCGGCGAAAGCTGTACTGTTCCACCGCGTGTTCGGGTGAATCGGCAAACCAACTCGCGCGTTCCCAACCGTTGCGCGTGTTGAAAAACGCGCCGCGTGCGCGCAACTTGTCGTACAGCGCGGACGTGCGCGCCGGACGTCCCGCGTCGCGTTCCTCGTACGGATACGCGATGACGTACTCGTGTTCGTAATTGTCCACGCCGCGCGCAATCGCATACGGCAGCGTCGCGTAGTTGCTGAAACGACGCGGGTCAGTCTCGAGCGAATCGAATTCGGGACTGCCTTGTATCATCCATTCCGCTAAAAGTTTGCCCGCGCCGCCCGATTGTGTAATGCCAAAACTGAAACCGCACGCCAACCAAAAATTTTTCAGACCGGGCGCGGGTCCGAGCAGCGGGCTTTCGTCAGGCGTGTACGTAATGGGACCATTCACGACGCGTTTGATGCCCGCGTTCGCGAGCACGGGGATGCGTTCCATGGCGCCCTGCAGAATCGGCTGCAAGCGCTCAATGTCCGCCGGTAATGGTTCCGCGCCAAAATCTTTTGGAATGCCGTACGCGCCAAACGGGCGCGCATTTTTTTCGTACGGACCGACGAGCAAGCCGTCCACTTCTTGACGACAATAGTACGAAACATCCACCTCGCGCACGATTGGCACGCGGCGTCCCAACGCGACGAGTTCGGGAATGCGGTCGAACACAACGTATTGATGCTGCATCGCCACAATCGGCAAATCGAGTCCTGCGAGGAATCCGACTTCGCGCGCCCAAACGCCCGCCGCGTTCACCACATGCTCCGCGATAATCGAACCCTGCGCGGTGTCTACCTGCCATTCGCCATTGGGATGTTGAGAAATCGCGGTGACGGGCGTATGGCGCAAGAGCTGCGCGCCGCCGCTGCGCGCGCCTTGCGCGTACGCGTTGGTCAACATCGAAGGGTCAATGTAACCATCGTCGGGATTCCACACCGCGCCGAGAATTCCATCCGTATTCAGGAGCGGGTGCAATTTTTTGATTTCGTCCACGCCGACGATTTCAAACGGCAGATTCAAATAGCGCGCCTTTGCCGCATGGTAGCGATATTCGTCCATGCGGTCGGGTACGTTGGCGAGACGCAAACTGCCGGTTTTGTGAAAACCGACGGGCTGTCCCGTTTCTTGTTCGAGCCGTTGATACAACGCGACGCCGTATTGATGAACGCGGCTCATCACCATACTCGTGCTGAAATGCGGAGTGTTGCCTGCCGCGCGCCACGTGGAACCGGAGGTCAGTTCTGCGCGCTCGAGCAAAACGACATCGCGCCAACCGAATTTGACAAGATGATACAAAACGGAACAGCCGATGGCGCCGCCGCCGATGACGACGACGCGCGCGTGCGAGGGAATGCTCATGGTGATGCTCCTGATTCGTGTTGCTCTGCGTACCAGTCCTCATGCAGCGACCATTGGCGGCAGTTTGGGCAAGAGGTGTAACGCCATTGGTGTCTGCATCCGGGGCAAATGCCGTGTGTGTCGAAAGTATTCCACATCGTGCCACAGCCCGCGAAAAAATGTTCCGGCTGCGGGCAATCGGCACACACCCAGCGGATGTGGGCAGAGGGCTGCCATCCGCACAATGGGCAACGGATGTGAGAATCTTTGTCTGATGCTTTGGTCGTGGAGATTTCTAGCGCGGTGATTTTTGGAGAGCGCTGCGTTTTTTGCAAGAACCAGATTGAATCAATCGGAATGCGGGAGTTCATGTGCAAGCTCATTGCAACGAATGAATTCGCTACTACGTCGGTGCGTACATAAATGATAAAAAGAAAGGGACTAGGTCTATTATAAAACCTAATCCCTTCTTCAGTCTACCGTCCGCCAATCACGGCGACGTAATTCGTGACCCATTCATGGTACGGCACACATTCGGTTTGCGTTTCGCATTTCGCGGTCGGCGTGCGCCAGAACCAGATTTTGTCAAAGTTGTTGAACCCGTTCGTTTCGCAGCCCGTGTCGGTCAACAGCGTGTTGCCTTTGCACGCGGCGGGCACGGCGGGCACGGAACCGAACCACGCGGCAAGGTCGCCTTGCAGTTTGGGATTGAGCGACCATTCCATCCATTTGTACGCGCAGTTTGGATGTTTCGATTCGATGGACATCATCGTCGTGTCTGCCCAACCGGTCGCGCCTTCTTCGGGAATCGTGCTCGCAATCGGCTGCTTGTTGGCTTGGAGCAGATTCACTTGAAAGGGCCACGACGACGACGCGACGACGCCTTCGTTGGTGAAATCATCGGTTTGCACAATGGCATCGTGCCAATAGCGTCCGACGATTTGCCGCTGCTGGCGCAAAAGTTCAATGGCGGCGTTGAATTGGTCGCGATTTAATTCGTACGGATTCTTGATGCCGAGTTCGGGCTTTTTGCGCATAAGGTACAACGCGGCGTCGGCGACATAAATCGGTCCGTCGTACGCTTGCACGCGCCCTTTATTCGATTTGCCGTCGGGCAAGGTTTGTTCTTCAAAGACGACGCTCCACGATTTGGGCGGTTCTTTGAAAACGTTCGTGTTGTACATCAACACGTTCGGACCCCATTGGTACGGCACGCCGTAATGTTTGCCGTCCACCGTATGCCACGGCGCGTTTTGCAAACGTTCATCAACCGTCTTCCAGGAGGGAATGAGATTGATGTTGACTTCTTGGACGCGATTGCCGGCGATGAGGCGATTACTTGCGTCACCCGACGCGGTGACCAGATCGAAACCGCCTTCGTTCATCAACGCGACCATTTCGTCGGATGTGGCGGCAGTCTTGACCATCACTTTACAGCCCGTATCTTTTTCAAACTGTGTGACCCAATCGTAATGCGGGTCGGTCTCGCCGCGTTCGATATAACCGGGCCATGCGACAATGTCCACTTCGCCTTCGCCGGGACCAATCTCGGTTTTCATCGCGCCCGCAGGTGGGGTGGTCGGCTGAGGCATGGCAGTTTCTTCGACGACGACCGTTTGGGGCACGGCAACCGTTTCTTTCACGACCGCCGTCTCTTTGACGACGACAGTTTGGACGACCGGCGCTGCCGGGGTCGCCGGAGTCGCGCACGCAATGGCAAGGACGCCGAGCAGCGCAATGGTTACACAGAGCAACAGCTTGTATTTCATCTCTCCTCCTCGAGAAAATTGGGGGTTGAAACTTGGGCGGAGTATAACACACGCGATTTTACCGCGTCAACGACTCGTGCGAGGAGTGTGCGTCACGATTTGGGCTGAACGAATGGAACATCTGGATTTTAGCCTTTAGGCGGTTTGTTGACATGCACGCAAAACCCGCTAAAGCGTCGAATCCCAGAATTTGACGCACACCCTGCAAGATGCGGCTGAGAATTCAGATGCCAACATGAAACAGAGGCAGAACAATCCAGACAAAACTGCTGATGACCCACGCGCTCACAATGACCAGACTGCCAAGGCGCTTGAACCGAACGCCCAACAACAAGCCCAGCCCTAATCCCGCGCCCAGGATGAAAAAGAATTCAGCTGGATCAAACCAATAGACCGACCACAGACCAAACGCGAGCACGCCCATCAAAACGCTTGGCAAATACGCGCGCCCGCGTCGAACCATCAACACACCCACGCCCAACAAGGCAGCGGTGCCGCACAGAAAAGCAACCGTTTGCCAAAAATTTCCGGCGCGCAAATTTGCCAACCATGCTTGTTCGAGTTCATCGAATCCGTCGCCGAACGTCTCGCGCATGGCTGTGTTCGCCGAAGACGCGTCGTACGCGCGCGCATGGAAAAATTGCATAAAGCGCGCAATGCCGTAGCGCGCGACCAAAAAATCTACAAACGAACCCGCTTCTTCGTAACGCAGATAACTGGCGGGGTCATTGGGACTCAACAGACGCACGCCCATGAGTATGCTCAATGGCGGCAAGCGTTCGCCTTGCCGCAGTCGCGCGTACAAATCCGAATCGCGGTCATGGTTGCCCGTAAAGCCGCATTCGCCCCAGCCGAATTTGCCCTCGATGTGTTCCGCCAGTCCTTCGCTGAAAAAACTTGTCAGCGCGTGTTCAAACACATGCAGCATTTCATGGGCAACGCAGCCCGCGCCGTTCTTGATGTCCCCGACGAGAATCGTGTGGAACGACGCGCCTTCATAAATCATGCGTGTCGGGTCCACATACACATCAATAGGCGTATCCTCGTCGGCGAGCCCGAGATAATCGCGGATTGCCGCGCGCCGTTTCTCGGCAGTGTCAAGCCAGTTTTGCAGTTCCGCGTCTGTGGCATATCCGACCGGCGCAAAAATCGTAAAGTGTGGACTGTGGGCAACTTGGTCAATGCGTTTGGTGTTGAGGACAGCAGGATTCACAAGCGAGGGAATCAAAGCAAGTGCCCACCAGACTTGGAACAGCGGATACAGCAACAAGGCAAACGCCAACCATGTTGCTCCAAACGGCAAGAGGCGCCGAACGCGCAAAGAACGCATCGCCGCGCCTCTTGCTCGCCCTGTGACGTGGCTCATACCCCAAGCAAATCCGCAACCCATTCAATGCCAAGCTCTTGCAGTTTCGCGCGTTTGGGGATGCCGGTTTGCGCATCCCAGCCGCTCATTTCGTAATAGATGTCTTTGGCGCGTTCGATTTCGTCTTCCGTCAATTTCACGCCGTCGGTAGCGCCGCCTTTCAATGCTTTGAACAATTTTTTCGGCAGCGTGTCCGCCTCGCGGTTGATGCCCTCACGCGCGTTGAACGCGCGCAGCATGTTCAAGCGCCGTTCGCCCGCTTGCATGTATTCGTACAGCGAATAATTCCATCCGGTCGCCGCGCGAATCAAATCTACCGTGTGACTTGGACCATACAGCGTCCACGCGGGACCGAACACGAATTGGCACAGACCAAATGTATCGAGCCCGGAATAAAAGTGTTGGGTCTTGAGCGCAAAGCGCACTTTTTCCGGTGTGAGCGAGCGTTGGGGCTGCGGCTCGTACAAACCGATTTGCCGCAAACGTTCCATGTACAAATCGCTGGTGTTGCCCTCTTCGTACATTGGGTCGTGTTCGGACGATTGATGGTCGGCGCCGAACGGATTCACCGCGTAAATCAAACCGAGCGAACGTTTGGCTTGCGGCATGTGCGCGGGGAGTTCTTGTTTTTTGGACGTGACGACCAAATCTTCCGCGCCTTTGCCGATTTTTTCCGCCGCGCGCGCGGAACCTTCCGCGAGCAGTTCGCCCAGCGGCGTCGCGCGCGTGACCATCTCTTTCAACACTTGAATCATCGCTTCGGCGTTACCATAGCGCAGTTCGATGCCGCCCGTATCCGCGTTTGTCAAAATTTCCTGCTCGTAACAATTCATCGCAAACGCAATCGTCGCGCCCGCGCTGATGGTGTCCACGCCGTACGCGTTGCACAACTGCGACGCGAGCGCGACCGCCTGCAAATCGTCCACACCGCAGTACGAGCCAAACGTCGAAAGCGTTTCGTATTCGGGTCCGCCGTAATGCGGTTCAACCTTTGTGCCTTTCCACTCGGTTTCCGCCACGCGTTTGCAGCGCACCGAGCACGAGTAACACGATTCGCGTCCGAACGTATTCTGTTGCCCTGTCGCCGCGCCTTTCAAGACCGTATCGTACAACGTCTCACCGGAAATTTTTTCCCAACCCGCAAAATCGCCGCTGTCATAATTGTACGTCGGCAGCGAGCCGATGGTGTTTTGGTACGACACAACGCCTGCCGTGCCATATTTCGCGAGCGACACCATATCGGGATTGTCGTCAATGATTTTGGGTCCCATCTTGGTGAGACTGATAATCGCTTTCGGGTCTGCCCATTGGATGGATTTCGCGCCTTTGGTGCCGCGCACGACCACCGCTTTGAGATTTTTGGAGCCCATGACCGCGCCGAGTCCCGTGCGTCCGTTGGCGCGCGATGCCATGTTGATGATGGCGGCAAAACGCACCAACTTTTCACCCGCCGGACCGCACTGCGCGATTTCAATATTTTTGTCGCCCAATTCCTGTTTCAGAATTTCTTCGACCTCATGCGTGGTCTTGCCCCACAAATGCTGCGCGTCGCGCAATTCCACATTGCCGTCGCGAATGTACAAATACATCGGATGCGGCGCGCGCCCGCGAAAAATAATCGCGTCGTAGCCGGCGAATTTCATTTCGGCGGGAAAGTAACCGCCGCACTGCGAATCGCCAATCGCGTCGGTGAGCGGCGATTTGGCGTTTGCCATCATGCGCGATTGTCCCGACACCGGCGCGCCGGTCAAGGGACTGAGCGCAAACGTCAGCATGTTTTCGGGACTGAACGCGTCAATGTGCGCGGGCATTTCGCGGAGGATGTGATACAAGCCGAGCGCGCTGCCGCCGCCGTACATGCGATAAAAGGCGTCGCCGGGTTCTTCGACATCCCAAACGCGTTTGGATAAATTGACGTGCAAGATTTTGCCGTTGTAGCCGTATGGCATGGTCAACTCCTGTGATAATTTAGAACCAACTGTGGAAAAATCTTGGCTTGGCGCCGGGCGAAAGGGTCTTGAGGTTTGCGCCGCCAGTGCGCGCTGCCATTTCGTTCACGCCGATGGCGGACGCGAAAATCAAAAAGCCGTTGAAGACGGCGACGAGCCATTTCAAAAGGCTCGCGTCGGCGGCGATGTACGCGGTCACCAACGCCAAGACCATCGCGATGGCGAACGCGACCCACTTTTCGTACGGCTTGAAATTCGCGCCGATGAGATAGGTCATCACATTGGGCACGAGCAAGCAAGCTGCCGCCGCGCCTTGCAGAGACAACAAACTGGTGAGGGTAAAAAGCGCGTTGAGGTTAGTGGTATCGGTCATCTTCGTTGATGCACACAACGGGAGGAAAATTTTCCTCCCGTTGTGGTAGATTGGACAAAATTGGGAAGGGTGCGCGTGCTGTCAGTTGCGGCGACCCATAAAGCGCAAGAGGAAGAGGAACAAGTTGATCAAGTCGAGATACAACGCCAGCGCGCCGAGAATCGAAGCGCGCGCGCCTTGATCCGTATTCGGGTCGAGCTGCGATGCCATGCGTTTGAGCCGCTGCGAATCGCGCGCAATCAACACAACAAAAATGAGGACGCCGACAATGGAAATCAGCCAATACAGCGCGGTGCTTTGCAGGAAAATATTTACGACGGACATGAGAATGACGCCGATAAGACCGACAAAGGCGAGAATACCGATTTTGGTCAAATCCACGTGCGTGCTCATGCCAATAATCGCCAAGATGCCAAACATGCCGGCAGTGACGACAAACGTGCTGGCAACCGATTCTGCAGTGTAAATCAGCAGAATCGCCGAAAACGTAAGCCCCGTCAACGCCGCGTACGCGAAAAACAAGAGCGTCGCAATCACGGGCGCCAATTTGTTGACGGCAACGGATAAGGTAATGACCAGGACCACTTGGGCGATCAGCAAGCCCATCGTGATTCCGGGATTGCCGTAAACCATCGCGAGCAACGTTTCAGAGGAGGCAACAACATACGCGACGACGGCAGTGACCAGCAAACCCAGCGTCATCCACAAAAAGGTGCGCGTCAGGAAACTGCGTTCCACTTTGGCTTGATTGGCAATCGAAATTTGTTGATTCATAAATCCCTCCGGGAAATGCCAGCGGAGAATGCGGATGTGGGATATTCGGATGGATGCAATTCTACAACATCCATTCTCGTCTTTCAACCATCCATACAACTCTACGTTGCATCTCAAAGCATTCTACTATGAAAGGGTATGACAAATTTGTAATTTGTCGTATCGTCTTGCATCCGCGCATCGGACAACTTACTGCGATGGAGTTCATCGCCTTTGTCAGACGGGACTCTACGCGGCTGTTGACGATAGGAGGACGCGCGCATTGTTATGCGTAAATGCGCTAATCACCCGCGCGTAGAGACGTTACGGCGTAACGCCTCTACGCGCGCGGTGGATTCAAATCCCCACCGCCGCGAGTTCATCCAATACGGTGCGAATCGCGGCAGAAAGGCGCGGATGGTCCACATCCAAATCCACCAGCGCGAGATTGAGCCGTTCGCCCAGCGTTTGATAGCGCGGCGAATGATCCGCGTCGGGTTGTTCGACGATGGGTTGAATCTGGTTCTTTAAATCGTTGATGACACTTTGCGTTTTTTCCGTCGGCTCGGTCTGATTCAATTCGCGATTGAGTTTGTCGAGACTGTCATTCAAATTCGGATTTGACATACGTTCACCCCACCAACTCTTCCAACTGGTCCACGTAACTGGAAAGCACTTGGAACGCGGCTTCGACCGGTTCAGGCTGTGACATGTCCACGCCCGCCTCGCGCAGTGCGTCGAGCGGATATTTGCTCGCGCCCGCGCGTAAAAAGCCGAGATAATCCTGCACGGCGTTCGGCGTGCCGTTCAAAATGCGTTTGGACAGCGCGTTCGCGGCAGAAATGCCGGTTGCGTATTGAAACACGTAATAGTCCGTAAACAAATGACCGAAGGTTGCCCACGTGACGCCGTCGCGCGCACGGTCAATTTGCAAATCATCGCCGTACCCTTCCGCAAACAAATCCGCGCACAATTCATTCAAGGCATCGGCGGTCAACGCCTCGCCGCGTTCCACGCGTTCGTGCGCCACCAATTCAAAACGCGCGAGGGTGGGCATGATGAAAAAGTAGCGGTGATAATTTTGCATCGCCTCTTCGAGAAGATTGATGCGGAGCGCGCGGTCTTTGACCTCACGCAGCATGTGCCCACGCACCATCGCTTGATGAAAATTCGATGCCACTTCGGCGACGAACATGCCATACCCCGTATAAATCATCGGCTGATTTTTCCACGTCAGGTACGAGTGCATGGAATGTCCGAGTTCATGCGCCAGCGTCGAGAGCGCGCCCATGTTGTTGTCGTAACTCATCACAATGAACGGATGCGTGCCCGGACTGCCGGACGAGAACGCGCCTTCGCGTTTGCCGCGATTCGGCATGACGTCCACCCAGCGTTCTTGCAGACACGCGCGGCGCACAACGTCCACATACTCTTGACCCATCGGCGCGAGTCCCGCGCAAATCCAGTCCACCGCTTCTTCGAACGAAATCGCGCGCGTTTCACGCGTCAACGGCGCCCAAATGTCGTACGTCCGCAGCGATTCGACGTCCAACGCTTTTTTACGCAAGCGCCAATACCGATGCCACGTCGGCAAATTCTTTTTGAACGTCGCGATGAGATTGTAAAAAACTTGCGTCGGAATATTCTGTTCGTGCAGTGCCATTTCGAGCGTGCTGTCAAAACGCCGCGCGCGCATCATCACCACATTTTGTTTAATCGAAGTCTCGAGCTGCGACGCTAACGTGTTTTTGAACGCGAGATACTCGTCGCGGTAATTTTCCCACGCGCTTTGCCGCGTCGCGCGGTCCGGCGAATCCAGCAGCGTATAAATCGTGCCCTGTGAAACCTCGTGCTCGGTGTGATCCGAAGCGACGGCGGGTTTGAAGCGCATGTCCGCGCTGCTGAGCATCGTATGTCCGATAGACGCGCCGGAAAACGGGTCGGCGAGCATCCCGAACAGCTGCTCGACTTCGGCGGAACGGACGTGCTTTTGCTTGCGAAAGAGATTGTCGAAATAGTGCGCGTAGATTTCAAGGCGCGGTTCGGCTTGCCGCCACGCCTGCAAAGTGTCCGCCCCCAATGCAATCAATTCGGGCTCGATAAAGGCGAACGCGGCGAACGTCTCGCCCATCAACGTGGATGCCTTGCCGTTCATTGCCACCGCATTTTGGTCATGCGTATCCACCGCGTGCAAGAGCGAGGCATAGACGAACACAATCCACATCCGCTTTTCAAGCGCTTGACGCAATTCCAACGCTTCAGCCAGCGTTTGCGGACTCGCCGAGAGGCGTCCGACGTATGTTTCCAAGCGGCGCAGGTCGCTCCGCACGGCGTCATATTCGGTTTGCCAGGCGGCTTGATTGGGAAAAATGCTCTCGGCGTTCCATTTGTATTTTTCGGGAATTTCAGAACGGGGAGGCAGAGAAATTTGAGTCAAGGTCCTAACCTCGTCGTGCGCTTACATCGTGTGAATGGGCTGGTCGGATTCAATGGACAAAATCCATTCATAATCCAAAAGCGCCTTGATGGTCTTGCCGCGCGCGGCGCCGGCAAAGCCGCGAATCAGCCACATGCGGCGCGTGATTTCAAGTCCTTCGGCTTCGAGCTGCGCCTGACGCGCGTCCAGATCGCCCTCGACGCGCACGATAATTTGAAACAGCGCGTCGGGATTTTCCCTGATTTTCGTTTGCAGTTCCGCATCAATGCGTGACATTACGCTGCTATCTTAGCATAAACGCGGCGCGTAATCAAAGCGCGTTGCGGCGAATGAATTCGCGGCAACCCATTGCGGATTCGACCTACATCGAATCCGTCCGCGTCGGTGGACTTCATGTGTTGCGGCGATTTCCATCGCCCGTTGCTTTTGACATCTTTTATTTTTGTATCTCTTGTGCTATTATCGCTCCATCGTTTTGCGCGCCCGGTGTGTGCGCCTCCCGCCGCGCGATTTCGGAAATCCCCACTTGTCCACCATCGCGCTTATCCCAATTGCGTATCCGAAAAAGGAGCAAAGATGCTGCCAACAGCTGTCGAACACCTTTCGCCCGTGTGGGCACGTTATTCCAATATTCTCGTAGACCATGCCGAAGGCGCGTATATTTATGGCGCCGACGGCAAACGTTATCTCGATTTCACGTGCGGCATCGGCGTCACCAATACGGGACACTGTCATCCGCAAGTCGTCGCCGCCGCGCAGGAACAGGTCGGCAAATTGATTCATGGACAAGCCAACATCGTGTATCACAAACCGATGCTCGATTTGGTGGAGCAATTGTTGACCGTCATGCCGCCCGCGCTCGACACGTTTTTCTTTTCCAATTCCGGCGCGGAAGCAATTGAAGCGAGCGTGAAACTCGCGCGCGCCGCGACGGGGCGTCCGAACATCATCAGTTTCGTCGGCGGGTTTCACGGGCGCACGAACGCGACGATGGCGCTCACCTCATCGAAAGCGGCGTACCGTTCGCGCTACGCGCCGCTCGCCGCCGGCATTCACATCGCGCCGTATCCGTACGCGTATCGGATGCGTATGTCGCCGGAAGAAGCGGCAAAATTTTGTCTGGACGAACTCGAGTACATGTTTGAAACGCAGACCGCGCCCGACCAGGTGGCGGGAATTTTGATTGAACCCGTTTTGGGCGAAGGCGGCTATATTGTCCCGCCCGACGGATTTTTGCCGGGGCTGCGCGCCATCGCCGACAAACACGGCATCTTGCTCATCGCCGACGAAGTGCAAAGCGGCTTTGGACGCACAGGCAAATGGTTCGGGCATCAACATTGGAATACTACGCCCGACATTATGGTGATGGCAAAAGGACTCGCGTCCGGCTTTCCGTTGAGCGGCATCGCAGCGCGCAAGGACATCATGGCGAAATGGGCGCCGGGTTCGCACGGCGGCACGTACGGCGGGAACGCGGTTGCGTGCGCGGCGGGCGCGGCGACGATTCGCGCAATGAAAGACGAAGCAATGGTCGAGAACGCCGCACAAATGGGTCCCGTGCTGCTCGGTGGCTTGAAAGATGCGCAAGAAGAATTCCCTATCATCGGCGATGTGCGCGGCATCGGACTCATGGCAGCGACGGAATTTACGCATCCCTCCGGCGATTGGCACGAATCGAAAAAAATCGCGAACGCCGTGCGCCAAAAATGTCTCGAAGACGGCAACCTGATGCTGCTCACGTGCGGTCCGTACGACAATGTCATTCGCTGGATTCCTCCACTCATCGTCAACCAATCACAAATCCGCGACGCGTTGGGCGTATTCAAGCACGCGCTCAAGAGTGTCGTTTGAAAGATAGGCAATGAATGCGCGAGTCGTCCGTTGGGGCAGTTTACGCGCGTCAAGAATTAAACGATACGCGATACGCGATACGCAATTCGCCAAAAGGAGGTCAATGATGATCTACAAGTCCCCGTTTCCGGACATTACCATTCCGAATGTCACGCTGGCGCAGTACGTCTTGCAGCACGCGGCAAACATGCGCGACCAACCCGCGTTGATTGATGGACCCAGCGGACGGACGTTGACGTACGGGCAGCTCGCCGGCGCGTCGCGGTTGATTGCCGCATCGCTCGCCAAACGCGGTTTGGGCAAGGGCGATGTTTTGGCGATTTGGGCGCCCAATATTCCGGAATACGCGCTGCCGTTTCTCGCCGTTTCGATGTTGGGCGGCATCAACACAACGCTCAATTCGCTGTACACGCCCGACGAAGCGAAATTTCAATTGAACGATACGGGCGCGAAATATCTCGTCACCATTCCGCAGTTCATGGACCGCGCGCTGCCTGCCGCACAAGGCACGGGCGTACAGGAAATTTTTGTTTTCGGCGAAGCCGAGGGCGCGACACCATTCGCGTCGCTGATGCAAAGCGACGGGCAACTGCCTGCGGTGGACATTGACCCCGCCAACGATTTAGTCGTCTTGCCCTATTCGAGCGGCACAAGCGGGCGACCCAAAGGCGTCATGTTGACGCATCGCAATTTGATCGCGCAAATGGAGCAGGCGCTGGCGACGCGCGTGTTTCAAGGCGGCGATACGATTATGGGCGTCCTCCCGTTTTATCACATTTACGGCATGGTCTTGATTCTGTTGCTCGGTTTGCGAAGCGGCGGCAAGATTGTGACGATTCCGCGTTTCGATATGGAAATGTTTTTGGGTGTGATGGAAAAATACGGCGTCACCATCGCGCCGCTCGTGCCCCCCATCGTGCTCGGTCTTGCCAAACATCCGCTCGTGGACAAATTCAATCTTTCGCAGCTGCGCACGGTCACTTCGGGCGCGGCGCCGCTCGGCGCGGACTTGGAAATCGCGTGCATGAAGCGACTCGGCTGCACCGTCCTGCAAGGATACGGCATGACCGAAGTGAGCGCGGCGAGTCACATCAACCCCGGCGACCCCGCGCGGATTCGACACGGCTCGGTCGGTTTTGTTTTGCCCGGCATGGAAGTCCAAGTCACAGATGTAGAAAGCGGCGAGCCATTGGCACAGGGCTTGCCCGGCGAAATTTGCATGCGCGGACCGAATCGCATGGTCGGTTACTGGAACAATGCTGATGCGACGGCGGCGACAATTGACGCAGATGGGTGGCTGCATTCGGGCGACATCGGCTATGTGGACGAAGACGGCTATTGGTATGTCATTGACCGCGTCAAAGAATTGATTAAATACAACGCGTACCAAGTCGCGCCGGCGGAATTGGAAGCGGTGCTCGTGACGCATCCGATGGTCGCCGACTGCGCGGTGATTCCTGCGCCCGACGCGGAAGCGGGCGAAGTGCCGAAAGCGTTTGTCGTCACCAAAGGCGAGGTGACGGCGGAAGAAATTATGGATTTTGTCGCGGCACGCGTCGCGCCGTTCAAGAAAATTCGGCAGGTCGAATTCATTGACCAAATTCCCAAATCCGCGTCGGGCAAAATTCTGCGGCGGATTCTGGCGCAAAAAGACCGCGCGGGCGCGTGAGAGTCAGACGCGTATGTTTCTCGACGCGCGCGCGGCGAAAACCCTTCGGGTCTCGACACGACGATGAAACACGGATTCGTTTTTCCTTCCGGCGACGCGCGCACCGCCGCCAATTTTGCGCGTGAAGCCGAGAGCGCGGGCTGGGACGGTTTTTTTGTGTGGGAAGGGGTGTGGGCAGAAGACCCGTGGATTATGCTCGCCGCGTGCGCGATGGTCACGGAAAAAATCCGTTTGGGCACGCTCCTCACCCCCCCCTCGCGGCGGCGCCCCCACAAACTGGCGATGGAGACCGCGACGCTGGACCGCCTCTCCAACGGACGCGTAATCCTTTCCGTCGGGCTTGGCGCGCCGCACGAGAATTCGGGTTGGGCAGAATTTGGCGAAATCACCGACCGCAAAACGCGCGCCGAACGCATGGACGAAGCGCTGGACATTATCACGCGATTGTGGCGCGGTGAACCGTTCGAGTACGTCGGAAAACATTTTCGCGCGCGCATTCCGATTTTTTCGCAGCCCGCGCCGCCCGCGCAAAAACCGCGCATCCCGATTTGGGTCGTTGGCGCGGTGAATCGCGAAAAATCACTGCGCCGCGTTTTGAAATACGATGGGCTTTTGCCGACGCTCGTCCCGGACTCGGGCGAGAATACGCCTGAAATTGGAAACAGTTTCACGCCCGAACAATTGCGTCAGGCGGTGGATTGGATTCTCGCGCGACGCGAAATGGACACACCGCTCGACGTGATTGTGGAACATCAAACGCCGGGCGACAATCCGACCAAAGCGCGCGCCATGCTCAATCCGTGGCAAGACGCGGGCGCGACATGGCACATCGAATCCATGTGGGATACAATGGATGATCCGAACGGACAAGCGCGCGTGCTCAAACGCATTCGCCAAGGACCGCCAAAAGAGACATGACCACAACTATTGACCATCATCATTTGCGCCACTTGCTCGAACGCGAGCAACAAAAATTTCGCGACGAACATCCCAGATCGTTTGAACTGTATGCCCAAGCGCGCCAATCGCTTTTCGGCGGCGTGCCGATGTCGTGGATGATGAAATGGGCAGGCGGCTTTCCCATCTTCATGCGCGAGGCGCACGATGCGCGCGTGGTGGATGTGGACGACATTTCATACATTGATTTTTGTTTGGGCGATACGGGCGCGATGGCGGGGCACTCACCCCAAGCCACCACGCGCGCGATTGCCGAACAAGCCGCGTGCGGCATCACGACCATGCTGCCGACGGAAGACGCAATTTGGGTCGGCAAGGAATTGCAGCAGCGATTTGGTCTGGAATTTTGGCAATTCACCTTGACCGCGACCGATGCGAATCGCTTTGCCATTCGCATTGCGCGCGAAATTACACAGCGTCCCAAAATTCTCGTGATGAATTATTGCTATCACGGCAGCGTGGACGAAACGTTGATTGCGCTCTATGACGGCACGGCGCGCAAGCGCGCGGGCAATGTGGGCGCGCCGGTAGACCCGACTGTGACGAGCAAGGTGGTCGAGTTCAATGATGTGGACACATTGCGCGCCGCGCTCGCACCGCGCGATGTGGCGTGCGTGCTGCTCGAACCCGCGCTGACGAATATCGGCATTGTGCTGCCCGATGCGGGGTATCACGACGCGCTGCGCGAAATTACGCGCGCAACGGACACATTGCTCCTCATTGACGAAACGCATACGCTGTGCGCCGGACCGGGCGGGTACACGCGCGCGCACGGTTTGCAGCCCGATATGTTGACCGTCGGCAAAGCGATTGGCGGCGGAATGCCGGCGGGCGCGTTCGGCGTGACGCGTGCGGTGGCGGAGCGAATGGTCGCGCGCCCGGAGGCGGATTATGTGGATGTGGGCGGCATCGGCGGAACGCTCGCAGGCAACGCGCTTTCGTTGGCGGCGATGCGCGCGACGTTGGAAAATGTTTTGACGGCGGAAAATTACGCGCGCATGATTCCGCTGGCGGCGCGTTGGAGCGAGGGCGTCGCGCGCGTGATTGAAGAATACCAACTGCCGTGGCATGTGACACAGTTGGGCTGTCGCGCCGAATACCGCTTTTCGCCGACGCCGCCGCGCAATGGCGGCGAGGCGCACGCGGCGAGCGATGAAGCATTGGAACGTTACTTGCATTTGTATGCATTGAATCGCGGCATTTTGTTGACGCCGTTTCATAACATGGCGCTCATGTCGCCCGCCACGCGCGCGAGCGATGTAGATTACCACAGCGTCGTGTTCGGGGAAAGCGTGCGCGAGTTGTTGAATCCCGCGTAGGCGAAAAAAATTTTTGGTGATAAACTTTTGTCATTTCGGCGGCAGGATGCTTCCGACAGAAATTCGCAGAGTTGAGGATACCGATGGCTGACCCCCAATGGGATGTGGAGCTCACAAACGTCACCAAACAATTCGGCGAGACGCGCGCAGTGGACAACATGACCATGCGCGTCGAACGCGGCAAATTTTATTCCTTTCTCGGTCCGTCGGGCTGCGGCAAGACGACGACGCTGCGCATGATTGCGGGATTTGAAGACCCGACGCAGGGCGAAATTCGCATCGCGGGCGCGAGCGTGGACGGACTGCCGCCGTACAAGCGTAATGTGAATACGGTGTTTCAGCATTACGCGCTCTTTCCTCACATGAGCGTGTTCGACAATGTCGCGTATGGTCTGCGCCAAAAGAAAACGCCGCCCGACGAAATAAAACGGCGTGTGGATGAAGCGCTGGCGATGGTGCGCTTGACCGGACGCGAAAAATCATATCCGAAACACCTGTCCGGCGGGCAGCAGCAGCGCGTGGCGTTGGCGCGGGCGCTGGTCAATCGTCCGCAAGTGCTCTTGCTCGACGAACCGCTCGGCGCGTTGGATTTGAAATTGCGCAAGGCGATGCAGTTGGAATTGAAAACCTTGCAAACGCAGGTCGGCATCACGTTTATTTACGTCACGCACGACCAAGAAGAAGCGTTGACGATGAGCGATTACATTGCGGTCATGAACGCGGGCAAGGTGCTGCAGTTGGATACGCCCGAAAGGATTTACGAACGCCCGGCTTCGAAATTTGTCGCGGACTTTATCGGCGAATCGAATTTTATCGAGGGACAGGTCAAATCGCAGGAAGGGCGGCGCGTCGTGGTCGAAGTTCCCGGTTTGGGTAACTTGATTGACTATAGCGAAAAGCCGCTCAGCATGGGCACGCGCGTAATTGTGGCAATCCGTCCCGAACGCATCGTCGTCTGGCGCAGCCCAGCCGAGAGTCCAACAATCAATCAATTTCAGGGACGCATTGAAACGCTCATCTACGGCGGCTCGGCAACGTTGTATCATATTCGTATCAACGACGCGCTGTTGTTGACGGTGCGCGAACCGAACGCCGGACGCGCGAACGCGGTCGGCGACCTCAAACACGGCGAACAGGTTTGGCTGCATTGGGAACCAGAGAGTTCGCTCGTGCTGACCGAATGAGTTGGAAATCATTCGCATCCGTTTCACCCACAATCGGGAGTGTTTCCCGGGATTCACGAGGAGGAGGAGGAGGAGACAATGCAAAGCAAAGATTTAGAGCGAATGCTGCGAGCGCGGCGCGTGTCGCGGCGCGGCTTTTTGTATATCGCGGGCGCGAGCAGTGCGGCGGCTTTTCTCGCCGCGTGCGGTGGGCAAACCGTCAGCCCCACCAGCGCGCCGCCGACCGCCGCGCCGGCTGTGCCCACCAACGCGCCCGCGCCGACGAGCGCGCCCGCGCCAACAACCGCGCCCGCGCCGACAACCGCGAGTACTGCTGTGGAAGGCGAACTGTATCTGTACAACTGGGCGGACTATGTGAACCCGGACAATGTGGACGCGTTCAGCAAAGCGTTCAACGTCAAAGTCACGCAAGACTTTTACGAGAGCAACGAAGACTTGCTCGCCAAAGTCGAAGCGGGCGGCACGGGCTATGATGTCGTCGCGCCGACCGGTTACATGGTGCAAATCATGGCGGACAAAGGTTTGCTGCTGCCGCTGGACATGAGCCGTATTCCCAATTTCAAATACATGGGTGCGACATTTGCCAAAGGTCGTCCGCATGACCCCGACAACAAATGGAGCGTGACCAAAGATTGGGGCACGACCGGCATCGCGTGGAACAGCGACAAAATCAAAGAGGAGGTTACCTCGCTCGACGATTTTTGGAAGCTCGCGGCAAAATATCCGGGCAAGGTCGCGGTGATGGATTCCTCGCCCGAAGTGATTGGCTTGACGCTCAAATATTTGGGCTATCCGTACAATTCGTGCGACCAAAAGCAATTGGACGAGGCGCTGAAAAAATTGCTCGAGCTCAAGCCCAATCTCAAGGCATTCGATTCGTCGTACTTTGACCTGTTAGCGACGGATGAAATTTGGATGTCTTTGGCGTGGAACGGCGACGTGTTCAACGCCAACTCGAAACGCAAAGACGCGGGCAAACCCGAAAGCATTCAATACGTCATCGCCAAAGAAGGCGGCGAAATTTGGGAAGACGATTGGGTCATTCTCAAGAACGCGCCGCACCCGAACGCCGCGTACGCGTGGATTAACTTTATCCTTGACCCGCAAAATCAGGCAAAAGAGAGCAACTATACATTCTACCCGAGCGGCGAGGATGAAGCGAAAAAGTACATGGACGCCGACGTGACCAACAATCCCGCGATTTATCCGCCCGCCGACATTCTCGCCAAGCTCGAGGCGGCGCAAACACTGCCCGGCGATTGTTTGCAGTATCGCGAAGAGCTCTGGACCAAACTCAAGAGCGCGTAAAGACAATCGGGCGAATCAATTCGCGACGACAAAGACGCGAAACCGACCCTTCGTCGGCTGATTGTGTTTCTAGTCCGCGTAGGCGGACTTGCGCTATTGGTACTGCGATTTGAATCGCCTGCCGTAAAAGTGACAATGCAGTATTAGCAAGGACTGGTCATATCGAGCAGAGCGAGAGATCTCACCCTGTTCGATATGGCGGTTCTTGGCACAGAACATGGCTGCAACTGCAATTCGTTTGAACCGCCCCCGACGTTCGTGGGCATGGCTGCTGCTCATGCCCGCCGGCATTTGGTATCTCGTTTTTTTCCTGATACCGAGTTTCTTTCCGCTCATCTTTTCGTTCGCGCAAAGCGACCCGACGGGCGGCGTTTTTCTCCGCGATTTTTCGACGGCGAATTACGCGCGCTTTTTGGACTGCAACTTTGCCATGTGGGGCGAGATTGGCGAATGCATTTATCTCAAGGTGTTTGCGCAGACTATCATATTCGCTGTGCTCGGCACGGTGGGCTGTCTCATTTTGGCGTACCCGCTCGCGTATTTTTTGGCGACGCGGGTGGGCAAGTGGCGCACGACGCTGTTGGTGTTGATTATTATTCCATTTTGGACTTCGTTTTTGATTCGCACCTACGCGTGGGTCGTCCTTCTTGCCGACCAGGGCATCATCAATTCGTTCTTGGTGAATCTCGGCATGATCTCGGACGACGCGCGCATCCAGATGTTGTATAACCCGTTCGCCGTGTATTTGGGCATTGTCTATAATTACCTGCCGCTGATGATTTTCCCGATTTATGTTTCGCTGGAACGGTTGGACAAAACGCTGTTGGAAGCGAGCAAAGACCTCGGGGCGGATCGCGTGGCGACCCTGCGCCAAATCACTTTGCCGCTGACCGCGCCCGGTCTGTTCACCGGAATCTTGCTCACGTTTATTCCGCTGACCGGCGAATATATTGTGCCTGCAATTTTGGGCGGCTCGAAAACGCTGCTGATGGGCAACCTCGTCGCGAATCAATTTTTGCAGGCGCGTGATTGGGCATTCGGCAGCGCGAGTTCCGTAATGTTGATTCTCATCCTCGTCGTGTTTATCATGCTGTGGTATCGCGTGAGCGAAGGGCAAGAGGTCGAAGTCGTATGAACCGCGCGCATTCCTCCACAGTCAATCGGTGGCTCGAACTCGGTTTTCGCGTCTATTCGGCGCTAGTGTACGCGTTTTTGTATCTGCCCATTTTGGTCGTCGTCATCTTTTCGTTTAACGATTCGCGTTCGGTGCATTCGTGGGCGGGCTTTACCACCGACTGGTATCTCAAAGCGTGGCAAGACGCGAGTATTCAATCCGGACTGCGTAATAGTCTTGTCGTCGCGTCGCTGAACATGACGCTGGCGGTGATTTTGGGCACGCTGCTCGCGTTGGGTTTGCGAAAGTCGCCGCGCTTGCTCGTCGGCATTTTCATCGCCGTGATGTACATGACCATTATCTCGCCGGAAATCGTGACGGGGCTTTCGTCGCTCTTGTTTTTTGTCCAAGTGGGCAAATGGCTTCAAATCAAAAATATTCTTGGCATCTTTACGATTGTGGCGACGCACGCGGTGTGGACGAGCGCGTTGGTTGCGTTGATTGTTCGCGCGCGCATGGCGGGCATGGACCAAGCACTCGACGAAGCGTCGGCGGATTTGGGCGCGACGCCGTGGGGAACGTTTTGGCAAGTCACGGTGCCGCTGCTGCTGCCGGCAATCATCGCGGGCGGTTTGCTCGCGTTCACGTTTTCGTTTGACGATTACGTGATTACGCAGTTCGTGTCGGGACCGCAGTCTTCGACGCTGCCAATTCGCATCTGGGGCATGGTGCGCTTTGGCGTTTCGCCGATTATTAATTCCGTCGCGGCGGTGATTTTGGCGTTTACGTTGACGTCGGTCTTTCTCGCCCAATACATTTTGACGAGTGAAAATGCCTCCGCGCGTCCGCTGGTCGTGTGGTTCACGTTCGTCATTGGCGTCGTGTTGTACGGCGTCGGTCCCGCGCAAGGTTTCTGGACGAATCTCACGACGCTGCAAGGCATGGTGGGTATTGTCACATTCTTGCTGGCGTGGATGGCGCTGGGCATCGGCATCTTTTGGCTCGCGCGCCGCGTGCGCGGTGTATCGCGTGTCGCGTATCGCGAATCGCCGGTTACGTAGCGAGACTTGCGCGTCGCGCACCCCAAATCAAAAATCGGAAATCAAAAATCAAAAATTCACATAGGAGCATCATGTCTGCGGCACAACCTGATTTGCAACTGAATCAAGCCATCAAACAACACACGTGGCTGCACTTTACGCAGATGAAACACCTCATTGACGACCCGTCGCCGATGGTCATTGCGCGCGGCGAGGGCTCGAAGGTGTGGGACACACGCGGCAAGGAATATATTGACGGGCTTGCCGGTTTGTTTTGCGTGAATGTGGGATATGGGCGTCAAGAAATCATTGACGCGATTACGACGCAGCTGCAAAAAATTTCGTACGTCAGTCCGTTTTCGTTTCCGAATGAACCCGCCGTCGAACTCGCCGCGAAATTGGCGGAGATTGCGCCGGTGGGCAAAGATGCGCGCGTCTTTTTTGTGACGGGCGGCAGCGAAGCGGTGGAATCGGCGCTCAAGATTGCCAAGCAGTATCAACGGGCGCGCGGTTTTCAGGGACGCTACAAAACGATTTCGCGGCGCGTGGCGTATCACGGCACGACGATGGGTGCGTTGTCCGTCGGCGGGCTGACCGGTATTCGCAAAGTGTTCGAGCCGCTCGTGCCCGGCGCGCGGCATGTGCCGATTCCGCATCGCTATCGCTGTGACTATTGCTGGCGCGACGCGCAGTGTTCGGGGCAATGCACGCAAGAAGTGGCGAATCTGATGGAATTTGAAAACCCCGAAACGATTGCGGCGACGATTATGGAGCCGGTGCAAAATTCGGGCGGCTGCATCGTCCCCCCTCCCACGTACTATCCCGAAATTCGCCGCCTCACGCGCGAACACGGCATCGTCATGATTATGGACGAAGTCATTTGCGGATTCGGGCGCACGGGCAAAATGTTCGGCAGTGAGCATTGGGGCATTCAACCCGACATGATGACGCTGGCGAAAGGTTTGACCAGCGCATATTATCCGCTCGGCGCGGTGGTCGTGTCCAAAGAAATCGCGGACGCGTTCATCGGCGACGAATACAAAAAACTTTTGCACGGCATCACCTTTGGCGGGCATCCGGTCGCCGCCGCCGCCGCCTTGGCGAACATTGCCATCATCGAGCGTGAACATTTGGTGGAACAAGCCGCGCAAAAAGGCGAATACCTGCGCGCGGAATTGCGCAAAGCATTAGACCGTCATCCCGCCGTTGGCGACATACGCGGCGCGGGTTTGTTCGTCGGCATCGAATTTGTGACGGACAAAGAAAAGCGCACGCCGATGGAAGGCGGTCCGATGATGGGCTGGCTTTCGGACCAACTCTTGCAGCGCGGTCTGATTGCGCGCTGCGACGACCGCCTCGACCCGGTGATTCAACTCTCGCCGCCGCTGGTGATTACGAAAGAGGAAATTGACCGGGTGGTGGGAATCCTTGACGAAGTGATTGGGGCATTGGAAGAGGAATTGCATATGTAGTGCGAAAAAAACCTTCGAGGGCGGCGTTGGTTACAACGCCAGAGACACTCGAAGGTTTTTGTTTGATGGAGAATACGCGCGCGTGCTCAAACCCAAGGACTGGTTGTTTCCTGGTGAGAACAAAAGTGAGCGCTTGTCAGAGCGCGCCGCACAGCAAGTTTTTAACGATGCCAAGAACAAGGCAGGCATTTTGAAACCTGCCACATTCCACACGCTGCGTCACTCTTTCGCCACGCACTTGCTGGAAGATGGAGTAGCTCTGCGCTCCATTCCAGAACTGCTTGGTCATGGCAGTATCGAGACGACTGAACGCTATACCCATGTAACCGAGAGGGGAATTCGAAAAATCAAAAGCCCTCTAGACACTTTCAGGATTTGAGAGCAAAATAAGTGCGGAAACCCCGTTTGGTTTCCCGCACCCAAACATGCGTGAAGCACCCCCAAATTCCCGTGCTTCCCGCAACTTTGGGTGCGTAGAATATAAGTTTGCAGCCATCACGCCCAACGCGCCACGCGAACTGAAAGTACCTTCCAACCGCGCCAACCAACTTCGCAACAAGCCGCGTACGGGGCGTGGTCGGCGTGCGTGTGTTTGCAGACACGCGTCTTGATCCACCCAGTCTGGAGCAATTGTTAGTGAGGAGGCGAGATCGAAAATATGATCCAAGAAACGCCGCCCGGTGAATTGCTTTTTGAGGTGATGACGCCGCTTGGTTTTCGAGTACGTGTCACGCGGCAGTATTGGGAATTGATTGTGGCGACAAAACACCCAGCGATGAAAGGGCGTGAGGAAGACGTTAAGGCGACGTTGCAAAAACCGACAGAGATTCGACAAAGTAAGAGCGACCCAAAAGTGTATTTATTCTACCAACCCGAACGCATTGACCGGTGGGTGTGTGCCGTGACAAAACGACTGGACGGTGAAGGTTTCTTGATTACAACTTATCCTACGGACGCGATCAAGGAAGGAGAGCGAATATGGCCCAGATAAAGGTATATTATGATCAGATAGGGAACACCCTCACGGTATGGTTTGGTGACCCACAGGAAGAATATGTGAGCGAAGAGACCGGCGAAGAAATTATTTTGATGAAGGACAAGGAAGGACAGGTGATTGGATTCGAAAAATTGAACTTTGTCGTTGCCAAGCCTGCGCATTTGCAAGTGGCGTTTGAGACGGTAGCCGCGTAAAGGTGCGCGATCCGCAAACACTTACTCTCCGCCCACGCCCCTGCAGTTCGTCTCGTGTCATCGTCAATGAGTGGGTTTGTGGAGTCAGCAGCGAGGCAGGGCATGGTGGAGAGCGGCAGCGTTTGCAGACACGCGTCTTGATCCACCCAGTCTGGAGCAATTGTTAGTGAGGAGGCGAGATCGAAAATATGATCCAACAAACACCAACCGACGAATTGCTTTTTGAAGCGATGGCGCCGCTTGGTTTTCGAGTACGTGTCACGCGGCAGGCGCAAGACCATCTCGCAATGCTCACCGCTCCCCACGGGGTGATAAAACTCCTGCTCGAGCTTGCTCGCTAATGCGCCCAGCTCCCAGGCGGTTCGCTCGCGGAAAAATGAATCCCATCGCACAGATTCTCAGCCAATTTCCTCTCGTCATCCTCGACGGCGCGCTCGCGACGGAATTGGAACGGCGCGGCTGTGATCTTAACGACCCGTTGTGGTCGGCAAAAATTTTGCTGGAACAGCCCGACGTGATTTATCAAGTCCATCTCGATTATTTCCGTGCGGGCGCGGATTGCGCGACGACCGCGAGTTATCAGGCAACGTTCGCGGGATTTGAAAAACGCGGCTTGACACACGCCCAAGCGCGCGCGTTGATTCAAAAGTCCGTGCAAATTGCGATGCAGGCGCGCGATGCATTTTGGAGTGACGCGCAAAATCGCGTCGGACGCGCGCGTCCGTTTGTTGCCGCGTCCATTGGACCGTACGGCGCGTTCTTGCACGACGGTTCCGAATATCGCGGCGATTACGCGTGGAGCGAAATCGAATTGATGGATTTTCATCGCGAGCGTATGGCGACATTGATTGACGCGGGCGCGGACATGCTCGCGTGCGAAACGATTCCGACTCTGGTCGAAGCGCGCGCGTTAGTGCGGCTGCTGGACGAATTTCCTAGCATGAGCGCGTGGTTCAGTTTCACCGCGCGGGATGGCGAACACATTTCGCATGGCGAACCTTTCGCAGAGGTTGTCGCCGAAATCGCGCCGCATCCCCAAGTCGCCGCGATCGGCGTCAATTGTTCTTCGCCCCGTTACATTTCTTTGCTCGTTCAAATTGCGCGCCAGGCGACCGACAAACCAATTGTGGTGTATCCCAATTCGGGCGAAACGTACGACGTGACCACCAACACATGGCAAGGCACGATTGCGTGCGCGGATTTTGGACCGCAAACGCGCGAATGGTACGAACTCGGTGCGCGCGTCATCGGCGGCTGCTGCCGCACGACGCCAGACCACATTCGCGAAATCGCGCAGTGGGCGCGCGTGCAGAGTTTTTAGCGCCAAACCGATTGACCATTACGATAGGATGTAATACAATCGCCCCATCCGCTGCAACGACTGACAGCAGGATTTGCCGTTGCCATTTCTCTCTCTCTGCCTCTTGCCCCGTGCACCTTGTCCTCCCGCCTCACCTGAAATGACAAAGCAGGTCCCTCATGGAAAAGGAGCACAGCTTCATGCCTGACCCCCGCCTCAAAATCCCAATCGCCAACCTGCAAGACTATATTACGATTGATTGGACCAAGTGGCTGGAACCGTATGTCAAGGGTGTCGAAGTAACACAAGCGATTCAGTATTATCAAGCCGCCAGTCATTTGACCGACGCAAACGATCGCGGGGCGGACAACTCCGTAACGCTGGTCGCCAATAAACCCGCGTGGGCGCGCGTGTACGTCCGAAGCGGATTATTTGGAATCAGCAAAACGGTCACGGGTAATTTGAAGATTGAGCGCAGAATCGGTCCCTTTAACGCACTCTGGAGTAATGTGGCGACATTGACTCCCCGTCCACCGGCAGCAGTGGCGACCCAAACGAATCCGACCTATGCAACAGAACGTTCCTCTATCGCCGCAACGCTCAACTTTATTATTCCGCAGGACCAAATGTGGGGCTTTTTGCGTTTGACTGTCTCGATTTGGGAGGTGGGCGGCAGCGCCAATTCGCCGGTGGATACGTACACGCTTGAGTTGGATGTGACGCTGAAGCAAACTCTGCGCCTGCGCGGGGTACTGATTAGTTACAACGGTCCAGACCCAACGGTAAACCCGACGAATCCGCCGAACATCAATCTCGCCGCACCCACTGTCGCAGATTTGCAAGCGACCGCCGCGTGGACGCTGACAACCAATCCGGTCGAATCGCAAGGCGCGTTTTCAAGCGCGGGAAATCTGGCATGGAGCACTCCGCTCACCGGCGTGGCTACGAATCCCGGCGGTTGTTCCACGCAATGGCTTCAATTAAATGCGGCTGTCGCCCAAGTCCGCACCAATGACGGCAATCGCACGGATGTCATTTATTACGGTTTGTTGCCCGCCGGTACGCCGATTGCAAATGTCGGCGGCTGCGAATCCAGCGGCGTGAGCACAGGACCGAACGGCGCCCAAGTGACAATGGCACATGAGGTCGGACACGGCGCGGGTTTGCAGCACGGACCGTGCGGGACACCCGGGGATCCGAATTATCCGGCGTATGAGCCATATGACCCGGCGAACACGCCCACGGCTTCGTTGGGCGAATACGGACTCGATATCAACAATGGCACAATCCATCAACCGAATGAAAAAGATTACATGTCGTACTGCAGTCCGCCGTGGATTTCGTTGTATCATCACGGGCGTCTGATCAATAACAGCAAATTCAATCCGACGCGCGTCGGCATCTCGAGATGGCGTCCGCCCGATTTGGTTGACCTCTATCTCTGGCCCTGGGAATACATTCCCGACCCCCCGTCCTGGGAACGCAACCCGGGAGATTTGAGAATGAAAGCAGAACCTGTCATTTCCATCATTGGCGTTGTCAATGAGCAAGGCGAAATCCAAGTCCAAAGCGTAATGCGCGTCATGGCGCTTCCGCAGGTGCCGAACGCGCGTGCGACAAACTATCGCGCGCAGCTCATCGGCAGTCAAGGCAATATCGCCGCATCAGCGACGGTGATGCGATTGGAATCGAGCGGTTGTGGCTGCGGTGAGCGCGACGAGGCAGGCATGCGCGCGCGACAACCTTTTGCGTTTCAAGCCTTGCTGCCCGACATCGAACGCGGTTTGGCGCTCCGCATTGTGCGACTGGGTGAGGAAGCCGCATCGGACAAAGAAGTCTGGATGCGCCGCGCGCCGGAAGGAGAAATCAAAATTGGCAGATTTGATGTCCGCCTCGGCAGGACCAGCGGCACGGCGCGGTGGAAGGTTAGCGCCGAAGGAATCGAGTCCGTTGATTTTGCAATCCAATTCTCCAAAGATCGCGGCAAATCGTGGAACAATCTTGCCGTCGGCTTGCGCGGCGACGAATACAAATTCGCCACAGACTGGCTGCCCAGCGGTGAAATCATTTTCCGTTTGCTCGCGCACGATGGTTTTCAAACAACCCACATGGATTCCGAACCTGTCGAAATCCCGGAGCGTCCCCCGATTGTTACCATCTTGCACCCGCAAAACGAAGGCGAATATGCGGAAGGTCAGCCATTGCGCCTCTGGGGAGCCATTACAACGACCGGTGAACCGGTTGACCCCGAACGCTGTGTCTGGATTGTGGACAATGAAACCGTAGGACACGGCACAGATGTGTGGATTACTGCGCCCAGAGAAGGAACCCATCGCTGCCGCTTGGTCTGTGAAAGCAAAAGCGGCAAAAGTGAAGCGCGCGTGACGTTCAAGACCATCAACCCCGAACGCGCGTCAGAGGAAACTCCGGAACGGCGCAGAGAGACCAAAAAGCAAAAGAGTATTCCACGCAAACGTAAAACGAAACGCTAATTTTCCATCAAACAAAGATGGCGAGAAAATTCTGTCTCGGTGTGAAATCACACCGAGACAGAATTTTTGTCATACTGCAAGACCAGACTTGCGTTTTCGATACGGACCTTTGCCGTCCCCCCCCCCTCCGCCAATTCGCCAAACAACATGGCTTCGGCAAGCGGTTTACGCAGTTGGTCGTCAATCAAACGCGCCATCGGACGCGCGCCGAAATTTTTGTCATACCCGTGTTCGGCGAGCCAACTGCACGCGTCCTCGCTCACTTGCAGGGTCACATTTTTCGGACGCAGCGCGGCGCGCAGTTCATTCAATTGCTTGTCCACGATTTTGAGAATCGTTTCACGCGACAGCGCGTCGAATCGGACGATTGCGTCGAGGCGATTGCGAAATTCGGGATTGAACAAATTCTCGATGGGCTTTTTCGCCGCGTCGCCGCTGTCAATGCTTTTGAAACCAATCGGCGTCGCGGTCAATTCGCGCGCGCCCGCGTTCGTCGTCATGATGAGCACCACATTGCGAAAATCGGCTTTGCGTCCCGTGTTATCCGTCAGCGTCGCGTGATCCATCACCTGAAGCAAAATGTTGAACAAATCGGGATGCGCCTTTTCGATTTCGTCGAGCAGCACGACCGAGTACGGCTGCCGCCGCACCGCATCGGTGAGCAAACCGCCCTGGTCGAAACCGACATAGCCGGGCGGCGCGCCGATGAGACGCGAGACGGTGTGCTTTTCGGAATATTCGCTCATGTCGTAGCGTAACAAGTCCACGCCGAGCGCGTGCGCGAGCGTGCGCGCCAATTCCGTTTTGCCCACGCCCGTCGGTCCGAAAAAGAGAAACGAGCCGACCGGTTTGTTCGGCGTACGCAGTCCCGCGCGCGACAAACGAATCGCTGCGACGATGGCATCAATCGCTTTGTCTTGCCCAAAAATTTGGGCGCGCAACGCGGTATCGAGATTTTGCAAACGCGTACGTTCGTCGCCCGAAACGCTTTCGGCAGGAATTTTCGCCATCCGCGCGACGACGCGTTCAATGTCCTTGCGGTCCACCACATGCGCGGCGTCGGCGTCGAGCCGCAAGCGTTCGCGCGCGCCCGCCTCGTCCAACACGTCAATCGCCTTGTCCGGCAAAAAGCGTTCGAGAATATGTTTTGCCGAAAGTTCCGCCGCCGCGCGAATCGCCGCGTCGGTGTATGTGACGCCGTGATGCTGTTCAAACTGCGGCTTCAAGCCCGTCAATATCTGAATCGTTTCTTCGACGCTCGGCTCGAGCACCTCGATTTTTTGAAAACGCCGCGCCAGCGCGCGGTCGCGTTCGAGCGTTTTGAATTCTTCGTGCGTTGTGGAACCGATACAACGCAGTTCACCGTTTTGCAATACGGGTTTGATGAGCGATGACGCATCCACCGAACCGCCGCTGGTCGCGCCCGCGCCGACGAGCGTGTGAATTTCGTCAATAAACAAAATCGAATTCGGGCGCGCTTCCAGCGCTTTCAAGACACCTTTGACGCGCTCTTCAAACTGTCCGCGATATTTTGTGCCCGCCAACACCGCGCCCATGTCCAACGCGTAAATGTGCGCGTCCTGCAAAACTTGCGGCACTTGTTTTTCATGAATACGCCGCGCGAGTCCGTACACCAACGCGGTCTTGCCGACGCCCGGGTCGCCGACGTACAACGGATTGTTTTTCAAACGCCGGCTCAAGACTTGAATCGTGCGTTCGATTTCCGCGTCGCGTCCGATGAGCGGGTCAATCTTGCCCTGCGCGGCGAGCGCGACCAAATCGGTGGTGTACGCCGCGAGTGGGTCGCGCACCAGCGCGTCTTCGTCATCTACGGACGTATTCGCGTTGACCTTTTCCTGCGGCGCCTCGCGACCGATGCCGTGCGAAATGTAACGCAGTACGTCGAGTCGCGTCACGCCCTGCTGTTCCAGAAGATAACGCGCTTGCGATTCGGGCTCATCCAACAGCGCCGCGAGCAAATCGCCGCTTTCCATCACGGGCTGTCCCGCGCTTTGCGCGTGCCACGCGGCGTTGTTCAACACACGCTCCAACGCCACCGACGCTTCGGGCTCCACTGGCGCGCGTCCGGGCAGCGGCTGCACATTCTTTTTCAAGTACGCGTCGAGGTCTTGCTCCAATTTTTTCAAATTCACGCCGCATTCGACCAGCACCTGGCGGGCGCGCGTTTCGCGGATTAGCGCCAACAAAAAATGTTCCAGCGTAATATATTCGTGCCGCCGTTTGCGCGCTTCGTTCTGCGCGTCCCGCAGCGATTGTTCCAAAGACTGTGGAAATTGTGGCATATTCGCTTATCGCCCGTCGCGAATCGCGTATTGCATCGAATCACAGAGGATTCGCTCGCAAATCGCGTATCGCGTATTGCAAATTGCATCTCGTATTTCGCAACTCGCCAATCACCCAATCACCTAATCTCCAGTCTCCAATCATTCCCTCGTCCCATCACTCTAGCTCACTCCGGTTCCATCGTGCACAACAGCGGAAAACCCGCCTGCTGCGCCATTTGCATCACCCGCGCGATTTTGGTCTCGGCAACTTCGTGCGTATAGGTCCCGACAACACCGATGCCTTTGTGATGCACGTCGAGCATAATGCGTATCGCGTCGCTCTCTGCTTTGTGAAAGACGACAATCAAAATGGTTACGACAAAATCCATCGTCGTATAGTTGTCGTTGTGCAGCAAAACTTTCCAGAGACGCGGTTTGTCTATTTTGGGACGCGTTTCCTGTTCGACGGCAACGCCGCCTTCGTTTTCCTCCCAAATCTGCGGCATGGCGTTTTCTCCGTCCGAAATTGTACGCGGGCGCGTTTTCTCGTCAACGTCGAGCGGTTGAAACCAATGCTTCCCAACCGACGAGGGTCGGTTGCGCGTCCGCGTTGCAGCAGTTTCAACCGCCCATAAAAAATCCGCGCGCGAAAAATTCGCGCGCGGATTTTTCTTTTGACAATCCAGACCGTCTCACGCGTCGGCAAATGTGTCGGGCGTCTGCAGCATTTGGCTCAGAGTCTGCAAAAAGAGCGCGCCCGTCGCGCCGTCCACCGCGCGATGGTCAATCGTCAAACTCAGCGTCAGCATTGGCTTCCACAATACACCGCCGCGTTTGCTCTTGCGCGTCGCGCGTTCCACAATGCGTCCGACGCCGAGAATCGCTACTTCTGGCGGATTGAGAATCGGCGTGAACGCGTCAATTCCGTACATGCCGAGATTCGTCACCGTGAACGTGCCGCCCGAAAGGTCTTGGTCGGTCAGCGCATTATTGCGCGCCTTTTCCGCCAACGCTTTCGCCGCGTCGGAAATTTCGCGCAGACTCTTTTTGTTCACCGCGCGCAGGACGGGCACAATCAGTCCCTCGTCGCGCGCAACGGCAATGCCGATGTTGCAGTCTTGGAACATTTGCCGCTCATCGCCGACCAAACGCGCGTTGAGCGCGGGATGCTGCGCCAGCGCGCGCGCCGTCGCATACACAAGCAGGTCGGTGTACGTCACGGCAAATTCGGTCTTGAGTTCTTCGCGCCGCGCCACCAACCCCGTCGCCTCCGCCTCGGCGGTGAGCGTGAGCTGCGCGGTGGTCTGCAAACTTTCCATCATACGCCGCGCGATAATTTTGCGCGTTGGCGAGAGCGTTTCGGTCTTCACACTCGCCGCTGCCGCGCGCGTTTCAATCGCAGCGCGTACGTCTTGTTCGGTGATGCGCCCATCGGCGGCGCTGGCGCGGAGGGTGGCGAGGTCAATGCCGTGTTCTTGCGCGAGGCGTTTGGCGAGCGGCGAGGCGCGGATTTCGCGCGGCGCTTCGGGGGGGGGTGAGGGGGGGG
>Ga0070741_10002002_pt1 | contig 57258 bp, 37 predicted proteins | sample Coa_R1_4_FD_66440 | JGI IMG/M metagenome (GOLD analysis project Ga0070741, IMG submission 66440) | Surface soil microbial communities from Centralia Pennsylvania, which are recovering from an underground coalmine fire - Coalmine... | ecosystem: Environmental > Terrestrial > Soil > Unclassified ... | reverse complement strand
CTCAGAGCCGGGTCAGAAGCTCGAATTGGAGCCTCTTTAACAGCCGCCAGATCGTCTTCGAGCACGGCGGAGATATTCAGATCGAGAGCCGCGCTGGAACGGGAACCACGGTTACGGTGCTGCTGCCGGTCCTCGACTAATCGCTACCAAATAGCCGCTTTTTCCTGTGCCATCATACACGTATGGCGACCCAAAGAGCGGCGGTGCGCGGGAGCGAGCGGAGACCGGTAGCCGATGCGAGCATCGTCGGTATTCCCGACCCAAACGAATCAATCACAGTGACAGTCGTCTTGCGCCGGCGCAGCTCCGAGCTCCCGCCGCCCGGCTCTGAGCCAATCAGCCGCAATGACTTTGCCCAACGCTATGGCGCCGACCCTGACGACGTCGCGCGCATCGAGCAGTTCGCCACCGACAATGATCTCACAGTCGTCCAGGTAGATTTGGCGCGGCGCGCCATTGTGCTCTCCGGCACCATCGCGAACATGAATGAGGCGTTCGGCACCCAGCTTCGTGTCTTCCAGTCCCCGCAGGGAATCTTCCGCGGCCGTACCGGACAGCTCTATATACCGAGCGATCTCGCAGAGCTGGTGGTTGGAGTATTCGGACTCGATGACCGCCCCCAGGCAAAGGCGCGTGTGCGCCGGCTGGTAGAAGTGGTCGGCCCCAGAGCGCCGGGCGATACTTCATACACTCCCGACGCAGTGGCGCGCCTATATGATTTCCCCACTACTGGCGCGGGCTCCGGTCAAACGGTGGCCATAATCGAATTGGGTGGCGGATACCGCGCCGCGGATCTGCGCAGCTACTTTACGAAACTGGGAATTACTGAAACGCCGAGCGTGACGGCCGTGTCCGTCGATGGAGCGCAAAACGCACCCTCGGGTGATCCGGCGAGCGCCGATGGTGAGGTATTGCTGGATATCGAAGTAGTCGGGGCAATCGCACCAAAGGCGCGTATTGCCGTGTACTTCGCGCCTAACACGGATCAAGGCTTTCTCGACGCGATCACCACGGCTATTCACGACAGCGTGCGCAAGCCATCTGTCGTGTCGATCAGTTGGGGCGCTGCCGAATCGGCGTGGACCGAACAGTCGCTCACTGCCTATGACCAGGCCTTCCAGGACGCTGCCATCCTCGGGGTCACCGTGTGCTGCGCTTCTGGTGACGATGGCTCAGCCGATGGAGTGACCGACGGCGCCGCTCATGTGGACTTCCCGGCATCCAGCCCCAACGTCCTGGCCTGCGGAGGCACGCGCCTCGAATCATCGGACGGGGCGATCACAAGAGAGGTTGTGTGGAACCAAGGCTCCGGAAACGGTGCGACCGGCGGCGGCGTAAGTGAAACCTTTCCGCTGCCTTCCTACCAATCCGGAGCAAACGTACCTGTTTCCGCGAATCCAAGCCGCTTCAAAGGACGCGGCGTTCCCGACGTCTCGGGCGATGCGGATCCGGCGACAGGCTACCAGATTTACGTCGACGGACGCGACTCGGTATTCGGTGGAACGAGTGCCGTCGCTCCGCTGTGGGCGGCGCTGATCGCTTTGATGAACGAACAGCTCGGCAGACCGCTCGGCTTCCTGCATCCCGTGCTTTACACCAACGCTCCCGGCACTCAAGCCGTGCACGACATCACATCCGGTAACAACGGCGCATATAACGCCGCCCCTGGGTGGGACGCATGTACCGGCCTGGGCAGTCCCAACGGCGAGGCGTTACTCGCCGCATTAAGCCGGAACAGCGCCACGGCTTAAATCGCGCATTTGCTGCGGCCAGGGAGTGGTTACATTCGAAAATTCGTGCCAAGATTTCGTTAGGGGGAACAACATGACCAGATACGCTATTGCCGTTGCACTCGTTGGTTTCTGGGGCGCCGTCAACGTCTACGCCGCCGCAAAACCCGTGACTGTAGAACTGAAAGACGCTAAGGGAGAGAGTGTTGGTACCGCTACATTGAGTGAAGGCAAGGGTGGTTCCGGGGTGACGATCCGGTTGAACGTGAAGAATCTCCCGCCTGGTGAGCATGCCGTGCATATCCATCAGACGGCCAAATGCGAGCCGCCCGGCTTCACGTCAGCGGGGCCTCACTTCAATCCGGATAAGAAGCATCATGGCTTACAGAATCCAGAGGGGCCGCATGCGGGTGACATGCCGAATTTCACGGTGAAAGCGAACGGCACGGCGAGAACCACCGTGTCCGATCCGCGGGTGAATTTGGGCGATGATGACCACTCCGTGTTCGCGAACGGAGGCACGGCCCTGGTAATTCATGCCAAACCGGACGACATGAAATCAGATCCCGCCGGCAATGCCGGAGACCGGATCGCCTGCGGTGTGATTACGAAGTAGATTTGTGCGTATTGGGAAACGGGACAGGCCGCAGGGCCTGTTCCATTTTCAAGCCAGGACCTCGGAAATAACACGCCCTCCAATATCGGTCAATCTCTTGTATCGCCCGGCGTGGAGGAAGGTCAGCCGGTCCTGGTCCAGACCGAGCAGTCGCAGAATCGTAGCATGAACATCGCGCAACGGAATCGGCTCTGAGGCGCTCTTGAGACCGAATTCATCGGTCTCGCCGAATGTCGCGCCGGCCTTTACATCGCCCCCGGCCATCCAAACCACTAAGCCGTATTGGTTGTGATCGCGCCCCGGCGTGGGTGTGACGAGATTGTTATCGAACGGCGTCCGGCCCATCTCCGACGCCCACACCACAAGCGTCTCTTCAAGCAGCCCGCGCGCCTTCAGATCCTGAAGCAGTCCAGCCACCGGCTTATCGACTTCCTGGCAGTGCTTCGGAATACGGCCCTTGATATCACCGTGGTCGTCCCAGCGGTCCGCGCCGGCTCCGTGAAGCGCCATCACAAAGCGGACACCGCGCTCAATCATGCGCCGCACCAGAAGGCACTGGCGGCCGAACTGTTCGGAGATCGGATTATCCAGCCCGTAAAGCTTTTTGGTCGCGTCCGATTCTTTGGAAAGATCGACCAGCTCCGGCCCTTCCGTCTGCATGCGAAAAGCCAGCTCATAAGAAGCGATGCGCGCTTCCATTTCGCTCGTATTCGTGCGCTCCTGCGCATGCTTTTCGTTGAACCACCGGAGCAGGTCCAATTCCCGGCGCTGGCGCTCGGGGGTCATATCCGGGCGCGGCCGCAGATCGACAATCGGCGTGTCGCCGGAACGGAACAGCGTGCCTTGATAAGCCGCCGGTAGAAATCCGTTGGCCCACACACCAGCTCCGCCGATAGGCGCTCCACGGCGGTCGCCGAGCACAATGAATCCCGGCAGGCTCTGATTCTCGCTCCCCAGCCCGTAAGTCACCCACGCACCCACAGATGCACTGCCTGGAAACATGTTGCCGGTCAGCGTGTGATACACAGCGGGACCATGATTGTTGTTATCGACCTTGATTCCGTGAATGAACGCCAAGTCGTCCACCTGCCGCGCCAGGTTCGGAAGCTGGTCGGACATCCACCGGCCGGACTGGCCATAGCGTGCGAAACGGAACGGAGACGGAATGACACGATTCGGAGCGGCCGAAAATGTCGCGATTTCGCCGACTGCCCCGGTGGGCTTGGGGATCTGTTTTCCCGCAAGTTTGTCGAGCGCCGGCTTGTATTCAAACAAATCCATCTGGCTGACGCCGCCTTCGAGGAAAAGGAAGATGCAGCGCTTAGCCTTGGCAGGGAGATGCTGCGGCTTGGGCAACATCGGACTCTGCGGAGGAGACGGCGCGGCGATCGCGTCAAAGGCCAGCCCGCCCAGCCCCAGGTAAGATCGAACCAGAAAATCGCGGCGGTTCATGTCCTTCTTTCTCCCGTTACTCAACGTACAAGAATTCGTTGGAGTTCAGCAACACCCGGCAAATCGCAGCCAGAGACTCGGAAGCAGCGGCAAATTTTGCCAATTCTTCCGCCTTAGGCGGCCGGTTGAGAACGATTTCAAACGCGCGAGTGATTCGCGCACGCGGATCGGGACCTGCCTCGGTCGCCACGCGATCGGCCAGGTGGGCGGATTCTTCATTGACCAGGTCGCCATTCAACATCGAGAGCGCCTGCAAGGCCGTTGTTGTGACGCTCCGGCGCTCGCAGGATTCGCTGAATACGGGCGCGTCAAAGGCCAGCATCATGGGCTGAGGCAGGGAGCGGCGTTGGAAGGTGTAGATCGACCGCCGCCGGTTATCCTCTTCCCGCTCGTTGGGCTCCCACATGTCGCCGCCCTCCCTGCCGTAGCGGGCGAAATCGGCCAGATCCGCAGGTAGCGGCGGAAACACGCTCGGGCCGCCGCGCTCCAGGTTCAGCCGGCCGCTTACCCAAAAAATGCTGTCGCGAATCGCCTCCGCCTCCAGCCGCTGCCGGTTGAAACGCCACAGCAGATGATTCTCGGGATCGATTTTGCTGTTTTTGGCGGCCGGATTCTCCGCCGACTGCATGTAGACATTCGACGTCAGCATCAGGCGATGCATCGCCTTCATGCTCCACTTCTCTTCCATAAAGCGCACAGCGAGCCAGTCGAGGAGTTCCGGGTGCGTGGGCCGCGCACCGTTTTTGCCGAAGTCGCTGGGCGTGTCTACAATACCGTGTCCGAAGTGGTGCTGCCAGATCCGATTTACCATCACACGCGCGGTAAGCGGATTTTCCGGGCTGGCGATCCAACGCGCAAGCGTCATCCGCCGGCCGCGCGTCGGAAACTGGCGATAGCGGTCGGTCTCCAGAACAGCAGGCTCGAAGTTGCCTGTGATCGCGCTTGGAAACCCGGGTTCCACCGCTTCTCCAGGCTGCCGGTAGTCCCCGCTCCGCAGCACGTGAGTTGGCGCAATATCAGGACCGGCCGGCGGGCCTGGAACATTCACGATTGAGAGTGTTTTCGTGCTCAGGCGTGCAATTCGCCGCTCGATGAGAGCAATCTGGCTGCTCAGCTCCCGATACCGCTCGCGCTCTGCCGGGGTAAAATGCTCCCCCTTGCCCTTCGGTCCTAATTCGAGGCGCACATCCTCCACAGTCAAGGTTTGATAGCGTGCCGGATCGTGATTGCCGCCCAGCCGCTTCAGCAGCATCGCCTCGAAATCATCCAGCGCCTTTCTTTCTTCAGGATCCTGCGTTCGCTCCGCATCTTCGAGCAGTTGCGCATGCCGGGAAATCTCGGCTTCTGTAAACAGCTTTTGATCTTTGCGCCTTAGTTCCAGCCTCAGATCTCCAGCCTTTAAAGGCCGTTTCTTCGATTCTTCAATCTTCCGGGCGATCAGCTTCGCAAGCAATTCCTTCTCGAACGCGTCCATCTGTTTCCTGACGGGCCCGGATTCGAGCTGCTGCTGGTATTCTCTGATCCTGGCTTCCGCTTTTTCGGCAAAGGCTTTGTCCTTGTACGGAACATCGACGTCTTCCACCTGGATCGCATTGAAGAATGCCTGCAGCCGGTAAAAATCTTTCGTGGGGATCGGATCGTACTTGTGATCGTGGCACCGCGCACAGCCGATCGTCAGGCCGAGGAAAATCGATCCCGTTGCTGTGGTGACTTCGTTGAGATAATTCTGCCGGACGTCTGCGGCCACCAGGTTGGACCGATCCCAGGGGGCGACGCGCAAGAAAGCGACGGGTATGTGGCCTTGGATATCCGGCTTATAGTTGTTCCTCGTTTTGCTGTGCTCGTCACCGCCGGCAAGCTGCAGAATTACGAACCGGTCATATGGCATATCGCTGTTGAAGGCCTCGATCACCCAATCGCGATAACGCCAGGCATTGCCGATAGCGCCGTCGCCTTCCAGGCCGCTCGTTTCGCCATACCGCACCAGGTCGAGCCAGTGCCGGCCCCAACGCTCGCCATAGCGCGGATCCGAAAGCAGTTTGTCCACCAGCTTTTCGTAGGCATTCGGCGCCGGATCATTGAGAAATGCCTGCATTTCATCCGGCGTTGGCGGCATACCGATCAGATCGAAGTAGACGCGACGCGCCAGAGTCCGTTTGGAAGCGGGCAGCGCGGGTTCAAGCCCCTTTTCCTCCAGCTTGCGCAGCACGAACGCATCGATGGGATTGCGTACCCAAGCCGCATGTGCAACTTCAGGCGGCGGCCGTTTAACCGGCTTTTGAAACGGCCAGCGCCATTCGCCGGCCCTTACATGCGCAGCCGCCTCGGGTTTGAGATTCTTGACCCATTGCTCGATCGCGGCGATCTCGCCCGCGGCCAAAGCTTTGCCAAACGGCATGCGCGGCGTCAACTCGCCTTTGAGAATTTTCACCAATGGGCTCTTGGCCGGATCGCCGGCTACAATGGAAGCCCCATACTTATTACCGCCGCTCAAAACCGAATCGAACGTCGCGACCGAGAAGCCGCTGGTGTGCGTCTTCGCCGAGTGGCATGCGTCACAATTGGCCGCAAGAATCGGCCGTATCGTTTTGTCAAAGTCGGAGTCTGCCCAGACAATCAGGGGCAAGAAAAGCAGCAGCCAGCGCGCCATGGCTATTCCATGCTTGAATCCTTTTAATTGTACAGCGAACAGCGCAGCCGTTCCGCGCGTCAGCGCGATGCCGCCGATTCCGGCTTCGAGCATTCGAAGTTCGCGGCATCATCTGTGCTGCCGCTGCCCTTCCAGCGCGCCACCTCCGGATAAGGGCAAAGAGGCCGGGTGCGAGATACACCTTCCGCCGGGTTGGAGGCATTTTTATATTTTGTGGCGATGATGCGCTCGGGAGCGATCCCTTGCTCCACCCACCGCTCGAGCGCGATATCGACATCGTGTAGCGGGTCGCCCGGAGCCGCGCTCATCTGGCCAAAACTGTTGGGACCGGAGCCGCCTCCGCAATGCTGCATTCCGGGCACCATAAACAGGCGGACAAATTCCCCTGTCTCCTTCGGCCCCATCCGTTCAACCACGCTCCGGTAGTAGTCGATCGCGTTCAGAGCCGGGATCGCGGCGTCGCTCCAACCGTGGTACACAATCAGCTTGCCGCCGCGCTTCCGGAACTCTCTCAGGTCCGGGTTGGTCGCATTCAGAACGCTCGATAGTTTGTCGTCCGCCGCCTTCGTATCGCGATCAATCTGAAAGGTTCGGAAATCCCAGGAAGGGTCGTAAATCATGTTCTGGAAAAATTGCGTCCCGAACGCAAACATCAAAGCCTTTCGCGGCTCCTGACCCGTGATCCACGGGCCCCAGCCGCCAGCCTCGGCCTCACCGCCCGGCGAGTAGCCGGGAAAGACCTGCTCGCCCTTTGAATTGCGCGGCCCGGAATAGATCTTCTTCAGTACAGCCACCTGAGTGCTGGTAAGACAGCTATCGGACTCCGCGCCGGTGCAGAGTAATTTGGATGGATCGAAGCGACATTGCGCCGGGTTTTCGAGCACTCCGTCTTTCACGTTGTCGAGAGCATCGCAAGCCGCGAGCGCGGCTGCCTGGATAGCGGGCAGCTTGCTCGCAGGAATATACGCGGCTGGGTCGGCCAATATCGCCTGCATGTCATAAGCGGCCGCCGAAAGCAGGTGCGTCCAATAGTTGGCGGGTGCGCCGGCGACAATTCCGTCATAGTCAGCGGGATAACGCTGCGCCTCCATGAGAGCCTGGCGGCCGCCATTCGAGCAGGAGCTGAAATAGGAGCGCCGCGGTCCCTCGCCATAAAACGCGCGGATAATCGCTTTCGCTTTATCCGCGGTTTCGTGAATGGCGCGGTGTCCGAAATCGACGACTTTCTCCGGGTGTTGGAACGCCCAACTCGCGTCCGTGCCGCCGGCCCGATGGCCGGTATCTGTGGATGCCGTGGCATAGCCGGCGGCCAAGGCGTGTCCCATGGGAGCGAAGCTGATCGAGCCGGCGAAGCCGCCGTTGCCAATGCCCTGAAATTTTCCGTTCCACCCGGAGCTGGGCATCCAGACCTCGAACTGAATGTTCGAGTCACTGGTCGGCTTGATAATTCCCGCAACCCGGCAAAACGCCGGCAGGTTGGGGATGGGCTTGCCTTCCGGCGGAGTGAACGAGCCTGCCGGAACGGCTTCCGCCACTGTGATCGTGGCGCCGGACAGCGCGAGTTTGGCGAGACCCGCGCAATCCGCCGCGCTCAGTGTGCCACCTGCAGCCGCAAAAATGATGGCCGCCGCAAGATGCAATCGCCGCTTGTCATCCAATCCCACGACTTCCTCCCAACTACGTTCTATCCTGGTCAGAATATCGCAGTTGTGAGAGCGATGCCGCGCGGCCGGTACCCGCTCCCCGGTTATTGGAAGGTGAGTGTGACCGGATTGGCCTCCAGACCGTCGACCGTGATTTGAACCGGCACTTCGCCGCGTCCCTTCAGACTGTTTGGGACCTGCACATTAATCTGATCCAGACCGACGATGCTATGCGCGCCCGCAAAGCTCACCGGCGCTTCTACTCCGCCAATCGTGCAGCGAACATTCGCCAGCGAGCTTCGATTGCGAATGCCGGTCCCATAGAACGATACAAAAACATCTCCGGAACTCAGATCGATTGGGACAGCAGAGCAGCTCGTGGCACTGGTACAGTTGAACACCGCGATGGGCGCCTGACTGCCATCGGAGGCTGCGCGGATGGCAAGGGCGGCGGCCACGCCTTTGCCGGTGCCATTGACGGTGAAGATGCCTGGAGCTATGGCGCCAATTTGTGCCGTGCTCGCGAACGTGGCGCCGCTTGCGGCAGACACTGTAATCGTCGCGGGCCCCGCCGCCGTGCCGGCGGGCACCTCGAAATTGACCTGCTCCGGCGAAACATAGAAAAGGCGAGCGAGCCGCAGGACGCCGCTCGAGTCCTTTACCGAGACGGTCGTTCCGCCGAGAGCAGGTCCAAGCGGAGAGGACGACGGCTGAGGCTGGCCGGCGAGCTTCTCTCCGAACGCTACGGCGTCGCTTTCAGGAGCGAGCCGAACTCCGCTATAGCTGGCAGCCGACATGGTCTGCAGCGTTCCTGGTGGATTAGGCGCGATGGGCTGCGTGGCAGCATCGATAGACAGCAGAAATTGGATTAACTGCCGGCGAGCAGCCGCTGTTTGCAGCAGATCCACTCCGCCGGTGCCGGCAGATCGATGCCCGACATTTTCCATAACGGCTTCCAGCGAGTTCACCGAGCCGTTGTGAAAGAATGTCTGCGGGAACGCGAACAGCGATAGCAGGCTCGGCGGACTGAATCCGGCTGCCCCCAGCGGAGCCGCCGCCGTAGCACGCACTTCGTTAAATGCGTTTGCATCGAACGTTCCGACGTTGCGCAGCTCCGCGATCAACTGCCCGCCGCTTATGAGCGAGGCGTCAGGAGGCGGCGTGTACCGGACCTTGCTGCTGCTCCACTGCGCGCCGCCATGGCAATTCTGGCAGTTGGACTGGATAAAGAGCTGACGCCCGGCAACCACGTCCGGATCGCTTTTCGAGAGCGGTGAAATGGGCGCGCGAATCCCCTTCTGCACATATGCTCGCAGCGCGTCCCAGGCTCCAACGCCGCGAACTTTCAATTGGTTCCGATTTCCGTTCGCGAGCGGCGTGAAGTTATTGACGTTCGGGTCCTGGGTCGTGCCGTCGGGCAGCACGATGAGTCCCGCCCCGCCGGAGACGGCGCGGATGTTCAACTCGAAATCCTCTTCTTCGTCGCGCTCGGCAGACCAGTTCAAGGCTCGTATGGCCGGCGCGTCGGGGTTCGTCCGGTCAAAATCCACGTGCTGCGGAATGGTTCGTCGCGGACCCGGCGGAAAGATCCACACAACGTTGTCCGAAAGCCCGAATGGATGACAAGAGGCGCATGAACCCCAGCCCGCGTTCGACATGCGTCCGGTGATTGCGGGCTGGCCTGGACCGGGCGGGTCGAATTCTCCGATCGAGGTGTTGTAGAGCTCTTTGCCGATCTGAACGATCTCTTCCGGCGTTCCAGCGATCGGGAGACTGGCGGACTGCATTGTCGCCACGACCTTTTCAACCGGACCGCTCAGATCGATAGCGGTCACGTCCCGCGAAACATAATTCATCACGTAGGCCATTTTGTCGGTCGAGTTCACGACGATTCCGCGCGGATTCTTGCCTGTCGGAATCTGGAGAACGCGAGTCGCGTCGGTCGGATCGCTCTGCACCGCCGGTGCGCCGGTCACTGGATCGATCTTCAGTTTGACCATGATATTGCTGGCCGCGCTGACCACGTATGCTTCATCCGCCGAGTGTTTCAAGGCCATGGCCCAAGGCTGCGTGATGAACCGCTTGGCCGGATTGCTCTGCTGGCCGACTGCGGCGTGCATGTTGATGGTTCGTCCCGCCTCCGTCCTGGCGGCAAGGTCGATCACACTCAGCAGGCTTTGCGTATTCACGTTGAAGCGAACTGGGCCATTCGGAGAAGCGCCGGTATTCGGCACGAACGCGAACTTTCCTCGGATCGCGATTCCATTGAGCTGGTTCGGGTATGCGCCAGTGACAAATTTGAAATCTTCCGGAGCCGGAGTCGCCGGCGGGGCGATCCGCTTGAGTGCGTCGCCCGCGGCTTTGAACCCCGTATCCGCGAGCGGATTCAGAATCACCTCGCCGATCACAGCGTCGGTAGCCGCGGAAATGACCGTCACATGGCCGGCCTTTGCGTCGTCGGCGCCGTCTGTTTTTCCCGGCACAGGCAGAGCGAGGAACTGAGTGACGTAGACCGTCTCCTGTGTGTCGTCAGAGCCGCTGTTCGTGATCGCGATGCCGCGCGGCTCAAAACCGACATTGGCAATCGTGCGGATTACCTGGTATGTCGCCGTATCGATCACGGATACGCTGTTGGAACGGGCATTGGTAACGTACAGCTTTCGGCCGGTAGGCGTAAGCGCGAGGCCGTAGGGCTCGGTGCCGACGGGGATCGTCGCCAATTGCGCGGCATAGCCCGGGCGGGAACGGTCGAGCGACAGTACGGTGACCGTTCCGCTCACGGTATTGGCGACGAAGGCGCGCGATCCATCCGGCCACAGCGCCACGCCATTTGGCTCGGTTCCGACTGCAATTTCGGCAAGCCGCGCGGTCTTTCCGCCGCTCACATCGAACAGGCTCACGCTGTTGTTATCAGGATTGGCAACCAACAGCAGCGAGTCGTCGGCGCTCAGCGCCAGCGGTTGCGAGCTCGTCGGGCCCGGAAACCGTGCCGGGCCAGCCGCTCCAACCGTCAACGCCTCGATGCCGAAGTAGAGTACCGAGATTGCGAAAGCGGCTGCCGGAACCGAATACTCGAAGAGAGAAGTGGCTTTCATCTGGCTCATCCCCACTGCACACGAACGCGAGCAAGAGCAGGGAAAGAGCTCAGTCCGGGCGTTACATCGCTGTTTGTAACGGAGACCAATGCCCGCAGCGGGCCTAGGAGTGGAGCGGCTTGAGTCCTAAACGGCCTAGTATGGCTTGAAAGCGCGGATCCCGATGCAGGGGTTGGAAACGGTAGTCCACAGCAGCGAAGGGAAGGTGAACCTGATGGGTTCGATAGGCGCGTTCGAGCCAGTCGATCACCTGCTCGTGCTCGCCGAGCCCGGAATACACCACCGCAACCTGGAAAGCACAATTGCGAATCCGGCTGTTCATATCTTCGAGTTGCCGTATGACAGCCTTGGCTTCTTTAGTGCGTCCCATGCGGCCTAACAGATAGCCGTAGGCAGGCAGGGCACGGCGGTCCAAGCCATGCATCTCCAGCGCCTTTCGGTAGCGGGCAAGAGCCGGTTCGAGCTCGCCCTTGACCTCTAGCGCCATTCCCAAGGCTACGTGAGCGGCGCGATAGTCGTGCGTGAGGCGGATGGCGGCCGTAGCGGCGGTAATGGCGGCATCCGGCTGGTGCTGGTCCAGATGGATTTCAGCTTCTTTTATCGCCAGGATCGGCAGTGCGGGCTGCAACGCTCGCGCCTTACGGACCTCGGCTGCCGCCAGCTCGACGCGGCCGGTCTCCCGCAGCAGATCGGCATATTCCACAACCGCATAGACATTTCGCGGATCCAGTTCCAGCGCGCGGCGGTAAGCGGCCTCCGCACCGGCGAAGTCCCATTGCAAGTAGAAGCGCACCAGTGCAAGCATTGCATGACCGGCGGCCAGCCGGCTATCCAGCGAAACGGCGCGAAGAGCCGCCGCCTCCGCCCGCTTTTGGTCCAGCGCGGGATCACGCCCTACATAGGGAAACGCGTACTCATAAGCCTCCGCCAGTGACGCCCAGCCTTTAGCGAAACGCGGAGCTTTCGTGACCGTGAATTCGTAGCGTTCGATCGCCCGTTCCAGGATCTGCGGCGCGCCGTGCTCCGGCAGGGCGTTATTCGGATCTTGGCGCAGCAGCTCATTGCCCTCCTGCCAGGCAATGAGGGCTTCGGGAGGAGGCGCAGTAGCGCCGGGCTGATCGTTGTAGCGATGCCATCCCCAAAGACTGATGAGAAGTCCCAACTCCAGGATCAGCATCCACAGCAGGACCGGCGGGAATCTGAACTTTCGCGGGGGGAGCGGCGAAACATCCATCCCAGGAGGTTCGGCAGCGGCCACGGGCGGCTCGGGCTCCTCGCTTTGCTCGCCGGAAACGGCTACCCATTCAAACTGCGGGACATACCCGCCCTTAGGAACGTTGATGCGAATCGGATCGAAGCGCCCCTCTTGCTCGTAATAGCTTTGAAGCTTGGAGCGGAGCCGGCTGGCCTCTACCCGTACCACCGAGTCTACCTTGGGGTCATAATCGCTCGTTCGCCCGTATAACTCCATGGCGATTACAATTTCTTTGATCTCACTGGCTTTACCGTCGATAGCCTTTTCGACGATGTAGCGAAGAAAACTTGCGTTCCGTTCGGAGGAGCGGAAGCGGCGGTCTGCCAAAACACGCTCGAGCTGCTGAAACTTTTCCTCTCGAGTGGGTTCGGTTTCTTGCAAGCAGGCGACGGGTGACATACTCTTGCGAAGAATTATCGTTCCAGCGGGATTCCCGAATCCTCAGGAAACTGTCATCTTTATCTAAAGAGCCGTTTAGGCCGGATCGAGCTGCGACGGAAGTACGCGAAACACCGGCCAGCAATCGCCGGTATTCTCCATGGTGAGCCGGCCCCGCTCCGTTAGATGCAAACCCGATCCCGCGACAAGGTCGTGGACCGTGCTGGTTACCAAAACTTCGCCGGGGCCGGCCATCTCCAATAGCACGCGGCCGATTTCGAGGGCATGCCCCTGTAATGGCTTCCCTGCCACGCAACTGCATTCACCGGTGTGAACGCCGGTCCGTATGGCCAGCCTTCGCCTCAGCCCCATGCCGCAAATCGCCGTAGCGCAGCGGATCGCCCGCGCGGGACCGTCGAATGTTGCCAGGGGCCGTCCGGTCGTCAAGTCCATTCCGCGGCCGCGGAACCACTCAATCTGATTTTGCACGTCCGCGAGAAAGCGCTCGCCTTCGCTCTGACCCAGCGCCTCGGAGAGGTCGGCAAACAGAACGGTGACCAGGACTGTCTCGGGCTGCGCGTGACCTCGCACGACGGTCAGAAACTGCTCGATTTCATCCAGCACGCTATCCTGGTCCCCGACGAAGGGCAGGTGGTCTTCGCCAGGAAGTTCCACAAACCTGGCGCCGGGAATCAGATTCGCTACATACCGTCCCTCTTCGAGAAGCAGGCAGCGATCTGCGGAACGGTGGATTACCAGGGTCGGACAGCGGATGGTCGGAAGGACCCGCCGGACATCAATCTCGGCGTTCATTCGCGTAAGCGCCACGGCGGCGCCGGGACTGGCTCCCATGCGCAGATAGGTCGCCCACCAATCCCGGAAGCCGCGATCGAACGCCATGCTGGGGGCCCGTTCCTCGACCCCCACAGGCCCGCCCCAGTGCTCCTCAATCTCGCGGCAATAACGGTCGCGCTCTTCGCGGGTGGGGCCCCAGGGGTAATCGATATCCCGAAGACGGCGTGCATAGGTCCCGAACATTACCAGGGCAGCCGTTTTTTCCGGGTAGGTCGCTGCAAAGAGAGCGGACATCGGCCCTCCTTCGGATACTCCGCATAACACGGCGCGCTCGGACCCGATCGCCTGCATTACGGCGCGCAGATCGTCCATTCGCTGCTCGAGCGTCGGCAGCTCAGACACAAGCACCCGATCCGACATACCGGTGCCGCGCTTATCGAAGAGAATGAGACGGGAAAACGAAGCCAGCCGGCGGAGGAAGCGGGCAAACGAGGGCTCCCGCCAGAAATACTCGAGGTGGGATACCCATCCCATGACAAACACCAGGTCGATGGGACCCTCACCAACCACTTGATACGCAATATTCACGTCGCCGCTGCGGGCGTACAGCGTCTCCGGAGTACCTGACAAACCGGCCAGGAGCTGCCCGCCCCCTCCCCTGACAGCGCGTTCCGTCTTTGTGATGTGGCCGGCGCCGGCCAGCGCGCCGAACGCTTCGGCTTTATCTCCGGCTTCTCGCACCTCGGCGATGAACCGGTAGCCGCGGCGGTGTCTCGTTTCGATGTACTTGGGCGACTTGGAGTCGTCCTGTAAAGCCTTGCGCAGCTCCGCGATTTGGACCGAGAGCGCATGGTCTTCTGTAAAGGTGTCCTGCCATAACGCCTCCATGATCTGATCGCGGCTCACGATCTGGCCCGGACGCTGCGCCAGATAAATCAGCAGATCGATCGCTTTGGGCGGCAGCAAAACCTCCCCGGTATCGGACCACAGACGTCGGCTCTCCACGTCAAGACTAAATCGGTCGAAGAAAAGAGTTGCGGCTTGCTTCACTGTTCCCCGTTACGTCATCGCTCATGAACAGCATACCCGCAAAAATAACGTCGCGGCGGGTACCCTCGTTTGGTCCCAAATTCGGCCGAACAAAGCTTTGACCGTTGCCTATTCCCTTTGACGATCGGGCTTTTCCTTCTCAGAAGCCAGCCGATCTTGAGCGCCACTCTCGGCACTGCAAGCGACTATATGGGAAGGCTGCTATATGGGCTACTTCAGTCTGAATCCTCGTTGTGCCCACGGCGCGCTGCCATCGCCAAAGATCGACTATAAGCCTCTCACCAGTACCTCAGTTACCCGACGGACCGCCGCTTCGCAAAATCCTGTTCAGTGCTTTCCGGATTTCGGATATACTTGCTTCACTTGTTGTAACGGGAAAGGGTGAGCAGTGGCCTATCTGGCCTTTGTTGTGCTGTTTGTAGCGGGGACTTTGTACGCCCAACAGGAGCCCGTGTTTGGGTGGAACGCTCGAGTTCAGCACTATGCGTACCGAACCTATAGCTGGCAGCGGCTGACACTGCTGGGCGGTGACACTGGATTTGATCACCTGCTCGGGGATCCCAACGTTTGGGGGCGTGGCGTAGACGGCTTCTTCTGCCGGTATAGTGCAAATTTTGGCAGGCGAATGGTGAGCACAAGCGTTGAGCTTGGTGTCGGCGCGCTCCTGAAAGAGGACTATCGGATGCGGCCTTCAGGCCGTCGAGGGCTGCTCCCCCGAGTCCGCTATGCCGCGGTACGCTCGCTACTAGGCCCGGATAATCGTGTTCTTTACTCACGGCTGGCTGCAACCTCGGCGGGCGTCGCTGTGTCTTCCACTTGGGGCCCTGGGCCATTGACCGGATCGCGGATTGCATCCGCGGTCGGAACCGGGGTCATCGACCAGTTTCAAAACAATCTTCTGACTGAATTCGGACCGGACGTGAGCGCGTTTGCGAAACGGATTGGCAGGCGCCTTCTCGGTCGCCCCCGCAACGATTTTATGGGCTGGGGCTCCCGGCATAACTGACGGCGCTTCGAATAAATCCAGCGAGATCGAGTTGCTGCGCATCTCCGCTGTGCTCGGATATTTTCTCGACGATGTGCAGCCCCAGCCGCCGATAGCTCTCAAATTGCGCCTCGTCGAAGAACTGGTCGGATGTCGGTTGATGAGGAAACCGCCGGTCCCGCGACGCATAATGCCGTACATCGGCCGGCTCATCGCCGCTGAGAGAAGGCTTGATATAAATCAGAACGCCGTCCGGCACATCACCGTCCACGGTAGCGTAGCGGATTCTCCCAATTGCGCAATGATGCGCGGAGAAATCAGGTGCCGGCTTGTGGACGGGCGACATGGGCATACCGCCTTCAAATTCAATAGAGATGCCCAGGTCGATCCGGATTTTGCGCACCGCGTTTCCCAGATCTTCATACGAGTAGGCGGGATCGGCACTGGCATCGCTCACGACAATCCAGCGGCATCGCCGCAGCACCATTTCATAAATACCGAGGTTCTCGAAATGGCCGCCATCGGATAAATAGATCCAAGGGTTCTCGTCATTGGTCAAACCTAGAACCTCGTCGAGAAACGGCCTGACGCCAAAACGTGGACCCGGCAGCTTCCAGTCGTTGCTCCGGTCGCCTGGATTCCCGAGCCACCAGCCCAGCCGTGCGTTGAACAGCGTCATGACCAGCCTGAGAAGAGGCGAAGAGTTGTAGCCCATATTCGGACTGGCAGCCGCGCCCGAAATTGTTATCGAAGTTCCAAGTGATATGGGCGTCTTACCCTTTGTTTGTCTATACCGGCCACCATACTCTTTGGAGGGCCGATAGCCAACCCGGCAGCTTCCTGTGTGGAGGCGTGTCGATGTGAACGATTCGGCTTTGCGCTGCTGCCAGGCGAGTTGTTTGCCGCTTACCAGATTGAGCGTCATATTGATGACGTGCAGGGGCTTATACGAAGTGAGCGCGCACATCGATATGTTGTCATTCTCATCGAATCCTGTGAACCAGTGAGGAGATCTCTTGGTATTGGAAGCGCCGAGATATGCTCGAATGAGCCGCTGCCGGTACATCGCGTGGAGAGAAAACTTGTTCACGTTGATGAACAGGGAAGCCAGAGAGCACAGCGCGATATAGCCCAAAGCCAGCCATAAGATTGGAGCCGTGGCGTCGCCGAGCGACTTGAGTCCATCCGGCCACAACGATGGCACCCACTGGAAGAAGCCTGCAAACCAAGGCGCCAGGTTGAAGTTCATCAACGAGAGCAGCATCGCCAGCAGTACGAGAAAGACAGGAAGAAGTAAGGCGGAGATCTTGTCCGCCAATGGTGGTTTTGCCGGCACGTTTGAAGCGGAAGGATTTTCATCCCGGCGCGCCCACGGGGTAAGTACGCTCCCGCCGATTTTCGAGACCGCCCATCCCGCCAATCCCGTTCCCGCCGTCAGTGCTGTGCCGAGTTGCATGTTGAGCCAGGGAATCAGTTTTGGCGAATAGAGGACGATCGCAGAAAAAAGGGGCCAGGCCAGAGCGATCGCGAGAACCAGTCCGCCGGAGCGCGCCCACCACTCACGATCCTGATCCTCAGTAACATAGCTGGTCAGGCCTACGAGGAGAGTTCCAGCCAATAAAAAAACGCCCATCACGAGCGGAAAAGCCAGGCACGTGTACCGGATCTCCACCTCGCTGTTCCAAGCGCCGGCTGACGTGGCCGCTCGGGCAAACGCGAATGCCACCAGTCCGCCTACGAAGCCCGTGCCCAATGCGGCCGAAGTGGCATATAGGCCAATCTTTGGCGCCGGACGGTGAAATACTGCCATGGCATAGACGATGCCTGCCAGCATGCCTCCGCCATGCATTGCACCGCCGAACACACCGAAGTGAAGCCAGGTAAGACCGGTTCTGCCGAGATGAATGACATCCCACCACGGCGCCTCTCTGGAACCCGCGGGCAGCCACGCCCAAAACGTATTGAGGTGGATTGCCGCAAAGGTCAGAGGCAGCAGGCAACACCACAAGTACGGTTTGTAGGACTTGCGCGCGTTTCCTGCGCTGGGCAGGTCATAGCCGACATACGCGGTCGCGAGAGCGCCCAATAGAAAACCGGAAATGACCAGGAACCAGTGCGGCTGATACGTTTGAAAATCGGCAGTCAGCAGCATTCTGGCCGCCCACGGAATCAATAGGATGACAGCGAAGATCGGGAGCAGCACGAGCCAGTTCAGAAACATGTTGCGTACCACGGTGCCGGCTGCCGCCCAGGTATCGCCCGAGAGCAATCCCGTTCTGGGCATGAGGTAATTGCTGTAAGCTCGCAAGTGCCGCACCGGTACCGGCTCGGGATCGAAGCCGGTATCCGGATTCTTTGCCAGAAGCCGAATGACCTCGGCAGGGCCATCGGTTCCACCTCTCTCGTCGCACTCGCGGTGTGTTTTGCAGGAACGGTGGCTAAGCCGGGTGGCCCATGCGGAGAACCATCCGCCTACATACCCGCCGCCGGAGACTGTTGACAGGTAGTCGAATTCTCCCAGCAGCGCCGGACGAGACCTTTCCGGAAAATCCGCCGATCGGGATGCGAGCCCTTGCAGAATGCCAAGACCGAATGTCGCACTGCGTATGCCGCCCCCGGAAAAGCACAGTGCGGAGCGATTAGCCTCATGCAGTCTGCGAATCAGATCACGGCGAAACGCGGCTTCGGCATCCCGGCGTTCCTCCTCCGGTGCGTTGCGGCGCCGCGCATCGGTGTAGGCCTCGCGCAACGGATCGCGCGGCCGATTCCCCTGGCCTGCAAGCTCCCAATATTCGTCATCCAAAACTTCGAGATAAGAGAGGTAGAGGTCTGTCACAAGCTCTTCAGATATTCGAGAAGGTTGGCCTTTTGATCCGCGGAAAGCTCGGTGCCGAACCTCTCGCCGGCATGGCCCATGTTGCTGTTGCCGGGTTCCGTTGTGTCGTAAATCCAGAAGCTGTTTGGAGCCGTAGGGATCTCGCTCGAGTACCCGATTTTGGCAGGATCGTACTCCCGGTTCCCAACGGCGAACTTCGCCGGGCGCTGTTCCGGATAGAGCAAATGATAGAGCGTAGGAACGGAGCCGTTGTGCAGATATGGCGCGGTGGCCCAGATGCCTTTCAGTTCCCGCGCCATATATTTCCCGGTTGCCCGCCAGATCACCGGGTCGGCATCCATCCCACTCTGCTCGGCTTTTCCGATTCCATCGTCCTCGAACGCTCGCCTCTTCAGCCCTGTAAGAATCGGCGCGACGGCTTGTGGAAATGGCGTCTTTCCGACCGGCTGGCCGAAGCTGTTGGCGCGGTTCGGGTCAGTCCCCACTTCGGTCAGAGCGATCAGCCGGCCCTGATGGCACACCTGGCATTTGTCTCTGAAAATCTCCTCGCCCGCCCGGGCTTTCGTCTCATCGATCGGTCCGAGCATCTCCACCGGCCACTTAGGTGGCTGGAGTTTGTGCGTCAAGACTTCCAGACGATGCAGATTCCCGATTCGAAGCGTCGATTCGAAGGTCTTCGGATCGAATACGGCTCCCATCCCCAGCGCCTGCCCGATATTCCGCTCCAGGATGGAATTCGTGTTGCCGTCATAGTGAATCCAATACACTGCGTCCCTGGCGGATCTCTGCTGAGTGGTGTCCGGCACCCCCCAGATATACGGGTAACTTACAGGCGACTGCATCTTCATCGCGTACTCCGGAAACAACAGGTTGCGCGCGGCGCCGAATGCATCAACGCGGCCGGGACCAGGCTCGGTGCCGTCGAGAAGCAGCTTGCCATGTTTGACATATGCCAACCGAGCTTTCAAAAACGCGACGGTTGATTTCAGGCGCTGGGGAAAGCCCTGTTTTCTGACCGGTTCCAAAGGATCCGATGCATCGGCCATCTGCGAAGAGACAGCATGAAAGGAAGGATCCGCCGTCCGTGCATCCGGTACCTCGCCGGCCGTCTTGACCGATGGGTCATCAGCGTACCGGCCTAAAGCTTCGACCGGCGGAGTATCCGGCGCGTGCCGCTCCCGGTCGATGGCCACAACCAGCGCCAGCAGTTTCCTCGGGTTCTTGAGGGTCGCGTCCAGCGATTCCTTGAACTCCACCTGGTACGCTTGAAGATTCACCAGGGATGGGGCGCCGTCAATCCGCATCCGTTTGCCCCGATACGTGATCTCACCGACGTGGCACGCAGCGCAATTAAAGCCGACTGTTTCTATGCCGCGAGTCTTCGCATTTCTGGATAAATTGATCGTCAGGCCGATTGGCAGCCCGCGCGGGTTGTTGGGCCCGGAATCATCGGGTATAAATCCGAATCGCTCGATATGCTCGAGAAAAGGAGCTTGCGTCTTCGCGCTGATCAGATTGGCAACGAGCGCGTAAGGCATAAGCTCACTGCCTTCGGCCAAGTGATAATATTCGGACCGCTCAGCGGATGACCAGCCGCTCGAAGCATAGATGATCGTTGTTTTCGCCGAATCGGTGGCAGCGGGCGCGGGCTTCTGCCGCGAGCATGCAGCCGCAACCAGAATAAATGCTGATGCAAAGACAGTTCGCAGACAGCGCATCGTGTGATTATATACAAGACAATGATCTCGAATTCCCGGTATTCCTCTGGAGCGCGCCACTGAGGGTTGTGATTCGGGCGATCTGAGCATTACAGTCGAATGCCGCATTTTGACGGCACAAAAGTCACTTGTGATGCGTCCTATAGTCTGCACCTCTCCATGAAGACCGAGGCGCCGAGGAGGCCTCATGAATCGAGCCGTTGCCAGCCTTGCTATCCTGGCTTCCCTGCTTTGCCTTGCCGACGGGACTGCCGGGCCGGCGCTACTTCTTCAGAATCCGACACTCAGCCGTACGGCAATTGTCTTTGTACATGCCGGCGATCTCTGGAGCGTACCCCGTGAGGGTGGCGAAGCACGCCGCCTCACCGTTAGCGCAGGCGTCGAGGATCATCCGGCATTCTCACCGGACGGATCCCTTATCGCCTTCAGTGGAGAATACGACGGCAACCGCGATGTATTCGTGATGCCGGCATCCGGCGGAGTGCCGAAGCGGTTGACCTGGCACCCGGCGCCGGATGCCGTGCTTGGCTGGACGCCCGACGGCAAACGGATCCTCTTCGCGTCACCGCGAACGGCTTATTCGCGATTCGCGGAGCTATTCACGGTGGATCTTGAAGGCCACTTCCCCCAAAAGATCGCCTTGCCAATGGGCTTTGAAGCCGCGTATTCGCCGGATGGATCACGGCTTGCCTACGTGCCGGTCTCGCGCGCTTTTACTGCATGGAAGCGCTATCGCGGCGGGCAAACGACGCGGGTTTGGATCGCCGCCCTGGAAACCGGCGCCGTCGTCAAAGTGCCGCGCCAGAATGCCAACGATTTCAACCCGATGTGGGTGGGCGACAAGGTCTATTTCCTTTCGGATCGGAACGGCCCGGTGACGCTGTTCTCCTATGACCCGAAGACCGCGCAGGTGAAACAGGTGGTTGAAAACCGCGGTCTTGATCTGAAATCCGCGGGAGCCGGGCCCGATGCGATTGCGTATGAGCAGTTCGGCGCCTTGCACCTGTACGATCCGAAGAGCGGAAAAACAAAAGATGTGAACGTGCGGCTGGCCGCCGATCTGCTGGAGACCCGGCCGAAGTTTGTGGACGTGAGCAAGAGCCTGCGCAGCCCGCATATTTCGCCCACGGGCGCGCGCGCAGTATTTGAAGCTCGCGGCGAGATCCTCACTGTTCCGGCGGAAAAAGGCGACCCGCGCAACCTCACGAACACTCCGGGAATTATGGACCGCGATCCGGCGTGGTCTCCGGACGGCAAGACTCTCGCCTATTTCTCCGATGAGTCCGGCGAGTATGAGCTTCATGTCCGCGCGCAGTCCGGCATGGGCGAAATGAAGAAAATCAAGCTTGGAGACAAGCCGGGATTTTACTTCTCGCCCCGCTGGTCGCCGGATGGCAAGAAGATCGCCTACGTCGATAATCATCAGTCGATCTGGTATATCGACCTGGAGCAGCAAAAGCCCATACGGATCGACAAAGATCTGTATTGGACATGGGGCGGCTCCGGCGAGCTGATGCCGGCCTGGTCGCCCGATAGTAAGTGGCTGGCCTACGCGCGGCGGCAGAAGAATTATCTGAATGCGATCTATCTTTATTCCGTCACGGGGAACAAAAGCACGCAGGTAACCGACGGTATGAGTGATGCGCGGTATCCGGTGTTCGACAAAGACAGCAAGTATCTCTACTTTACCGCGAGCACAGATGACGGGCCGGCGCTGCAGCCGGACATCCACAGCTTCTCGCGGCCGGTATCGCGGAGCATCTATGTGCTCGTACTGTCAAAAGCCGAGCTGTCCCCCTTAGCGCCCGAAAGCGACGACGAGAAGGACGCCAAAAAGGCCGAAGAGGGCAGTAAGCACCCGGACGAGAAAGGTAAACAGTCCGCCGGCAGCACAAATGATAAACCGGAGCCGGATAAGCAGAACGCGAACGCCGGCAGCCCGTCCAAGCCTGTGCCGGTGAAGATCGATTTCGACAACATCAGCCAGCGCATTCTGGCTCTGCCGATGCCGCCGCGGCGGTACATAGCCTTGCAGGTGGGAAAACCGGGGGTGCTCTATGCAATGGAAGCTCCTCCGTTCGGACCCGGCGTAGAGATGGCGCTCACAGTACACCGGTACGACATGAAGTCTCGCAAGTCGGACGTGGCAATCAGCGGGGTTCGCAGCTTCGAGATCTCACAGAATGGCGAAAAGATGCTTTACCGGCAGGGCGACCGCTGGACCATTACATCACCCAAGCCAATGGCAACTGGTCCCGGGGCTCCGCCGCCGCCCTCACCGCCTCCGCAAACCGCAAGCGCTCTCAAAACCGAAGGCCTCGAAGTAAAGGTGGATCCGAAAGCTGCGTGGAAGCAGATGTATCGCGAAGCGTGGCGCATCGAACGCGACTTCTTTTACGATCCGAACTATCACGGGCTGGACTTGCAGGCCGCTCAGAAGCGGTATGAGCCCTACGTGGAGAACATCTCCTCGCGCGGCGATCTGAATTATCTGTTCTCGGAGATGTTGGGAGAGTTGACGGTGGGGCACCTGTTTGCGGCAGGCGGCGATCAGCCCCAAGTGAAACGGGTGCAGACGGGCCTGCTTGGCGCGGACTATAGGCTGGAAAATGGCCGCTATCGCTTCGCGCGCGTCTTCAATGGCGAGAACTGGAATCCGCAGATGAAGGCGCCGCTGACGCAGCCCGGTGTCAACGTCGTCGCGGGAGAATACTTGCTCTCGGTAAACGGGCGCGAACTGCGCGACACGGATAATGTCTACAGCTTTTTCGAAGGCACCGCGGGCAAATCGGTTGTCCTGCGGGTAGGACCGGATCCGGGCGGCGCCAACGCGCGCGAGGTGACGGTAGTGCCCGTTGACACCGAGACGGCCTTGCGCAATCTCGCCTGGGTTGAAGACAACCGGCGTAGAGTCGACCAGATGACGAATGGCCGCGTGGCTTACATCTACATGCCCGACACCGCATTCGGCGGCTATACGAATTTCAACCGCTACTTTTTCGCGCAGGTTGGAAAGGAGGCGGCGATCATCGACGAGCGGTTTAATGGCGGCGGCGCGCTGGCCACCGATATCATCGAGTATTTGAAGCGGCCGCTATTGAGTCTTGTAGCAACTCGCGACGGCGCCGACGAGGTGCAGCCGCAGGGCGCCATCTTCGGGCCGAAGGTGATGATCATCAACGAATTCGCCGGCTCGGGCGGGGATGCGATGCCGTGGTACTTCAAGCGTGCGGGCGTCGGCAAGCTGATCGGCAAGCGGACCTGGGGCGGCCTGGTCGGCCGGGCTATTGCGCCGCCGCTGATGGACGATGGTTTCGTTTCAGCCCCGAGCTCGCATGTCTGGAACCCCGAGGGCAAGTACGATATCGAAAACATCGGAATGCCGCCGGACATCGAAGTCGAAATGGATCCCCAGTTGGTCCGGCAAGGACATGATCCGCAACTGGAGAAGGCCGTCGAGGTCGTGATGAAAGAACTGGAGGCCAAGCCCGCGCCGCGACCGAAGCGGCCGCCGTTTCCCAACTACCACCCTTCGAACATAGCAACAGGCGCGGGAAGGTAGGCTCCATCTTCTGAGCGACAATCTGGTCAGAGCGTCATCACGTAGGCGATGACGTTTTCCTTTTCCTCGCTGGTAAGAAGCTCGCGAAAGACCGGCATTCCGGCGCCCCCGTCGTTAATCTGCTTCAGGAGCACTTCGCGTGTGGCATTGCGGCCGCTCGGCAGCTTACCCTTGCTTGTATCTTTGAGCGGAGGGCCGATTTTGGTCTCGTGGTCGGCGATGCTATGGCAGATTGCGCACTTCTCAGCGAAGATCTTGCCGCCGGCGGCGGCGTCGGCTCCCTGAGCGAGCACCGCAGCCGCGCACAGCAACAAAACCGCGCTTGCCTTCATCCTCATCTCAGGCCAACAATTTATCCAGCACGCGGCCCGATACATCGGTCAGGCGGAACGGCCGGCCCTGGAACGTAAACGTGAGCCTCGTGTGTTCCAGGCCAAGCTGATGCAGTATCGTGGCGTGGAGATCGTGTACTTCGATGCGCTCGCCCGCATTGGAAAAGCCCAGATCGTCGGTCACTCCAATCTGCTCACCGGCTCGCACGCCGCCGCCCGCCATGAAGATCGTAAAGGCATCAATATGGTGATTGCGTCCCACCTTGCCGGCATCTCTCACTTCGCCCATGGGAGTGCGGCCAAACTCGCCGCCCCAGATGACGAGCGTGTGGTCAAGCAGGCCGCGCCGCTTCAGGTCGCGGACCAGCGCCGCCGTGGGGCGGTCGACTTCGCGGCACACGTCATCGAGCGGCTGGCCCACATCCTGATGATGGTCCCAGTCTGTGTGATAGAGCTGCACGAACCGAACTCCACGTTCCACCAGCCGGGCGGCGAGCAGGCAGTTATTCGCAAACGACGCTTTGCCGGGCTCGACGCCGTACATTTCCAGCGTCTCGCGGCTTTCCTTGGAGAAATCGATCAGCTCCGGCCCGCTGGTCTGCATGCGGTACGCCATCTCGTAGGCAGCAATGCGAGTGTTAATTTCGCTGTCCCCGGTGCCTTCGAACTTGATCTGGTTGAGCTCGCGGATCGCCGCTAATGTTTGCTTCTGAGCTTGCGCGGGCACACCCTTCGGAGTGGAGAGGTCCAGGATCGGATCGCCGCCGGACCGGAACGGGACGCCTTGATACGCAGTCGGCAGGAAGCCGCTCGACCACAGAGCCGCCCCGCCACGCGGGCCTCGCGGACCTGATTGCAGCACGACGAAGCCGGGCAGATCCTGCGAGTCGCTCCCGATGCCATACGTGATCCAGGAGCCAAGACTCGGACGGCCAAACCGGATCGATCCGGTATTCATGAAGCATTTGGCCGGCGCATGGTTAAAGTTCTCCGTGGAAATGCCATGGATGAAGGCGAGATCATCCGCTACCGAGCCGATGTTCGGCAGCAGCTCCGATATGTAGACGCCGCTCTTGCCGTAGCGCTTGAATTCGCGGCGTGTACCGAGGAGCTTGGGCGGATTCTTCGTGAACGTATCCATGAATGCGAAGCGCTTGCCCTTGAGCAGCGATTCAGGTGCCACCTTGCCGTCAAGCTCCCGCAGCTTCGGCTTGTAATCGAACAGCTCCAATTGGCTCGGGCCACCCGCCATGAAGAGATAGATGACGTTCTTCGCTTTCGGCGCGAAATGAGGCGGCTTCGGCGCCATCGGATTCAGCGGTGCCGTGGATGTGCCGAACAGTTTGTTATCGCTAAGGAGTGAGGCCAGCGCGATTTGGCCCAGACCGATGCCGCAGCGCTGGAAGAAATGCCGACGCGTTTGATAAAGCAGAAGACGGTCTTCCGGAGTCATGGGCTTCCTCGTTATTCCCGTGTCATGAAATCGTCCAGATTGAAAAGCACGCGGCCTACGCCGGTCCAGGCAGCCAACTCCACCGCCTGTTTGGCGCCCGCGGCGCTCGCCTCAAGCGGCGCGCCATCCTTCTGCGCCAACTCGATAGCCGCGCTTGGGTTGGATTGATAGATCTGCCGCTGACCGCTCAGGAACTGCGCGAGCCGTTCGAGTTCCTTTGGCCCCGCGTTATGGCCCGTCGCCAGCAGATATGCGAAGCTGAGCCGGGCTTCGTCCGTGGTAGCGGGAGCTTCTCGAAGCGTGCGCTTCGCCAATGCTCGCGCAAACTCGACGAACGCTTCGTCGTTCAATAGCGTGAGCGCCTGCAGCGGGCTGTTGGAGCGGATGCGGCGCGTGCACGTGCTGGTCGCATCCGGCGCGTCAAAAAGTGCAAGTGCGGGAGCCGGCGATGAGCGATAGAAAAACGTGTACATGCCGCGGCGGTACCGGTTCGGTCCCGTTTCGGTAGGCCAGGGCCGCTTGATTTGCGTATTCGCCATGGCATTCTCAGGGATGGGCGGATACACGCTCGGCCCGCCGATGGTCGGCGTGAACAGCCCGCTCGCGACGAGCGCCGAGTCGCGAATGATCTCGGCTTCCAGCCGCATCCGCGCCTGCCGCGCAAGCAGCCGGTTGAAGGGGTCCACTTCCTGCAACTCGGGACGATTCTTCGAGGACTGCCGGTACGCGGCCGAGGTCACGATCAGGCGATGCATCGCTTTCTGCTTCCATCCCCGGTTGACGAACTCCGTGGCAAGCCAATCGAGCAGCTCCGGGTGAGTCGGCCGGGCGCCCATCAGCCCGAAGTCATCCTGCGTTTCCACGATTCCCTTGCCGAAGTACGCCTGCCACATGCGGTTCACAGTGACCCGCGCCGTGAGCGGGTTGGCCGGATCAACGAGCCATTTCGCGAGATCCAGCCGGTTGCCCGAAACCGGCTTCGTCGAGAGCACTGCGGGAACGCCCGGATAAACACGTTCGCCGTGTTGCAGAAAATCGCCGCCGATATGCACGTAGGTCTCGCGTGGTTTGGGCAGCTCGCGCATAATCAACGTGCGCGTCACCCAAGGCTTGGGCCAGCGAGACTCGGGAGCTCCGTCCATGCCGAGCGGCTTCATAAAAGTGCGCAGCGCCGCCACACGCGCCTGAAGCCCCGGATCCTTGTATGAAGGCGGATCGCCGGGTTTGGCAGGCCTGGTCAGCAGCTTCGAGATGTAGTCCAGCATCTCGCGGCTCAGGGCCGTGGCTTGGGACCAGTATGCCTGCGCCTGGGCAGCCTCTTCCGGCGTGGGTAGATCGAGGTAGGGACGGTAAAAATCGCGGCGCTCCGCCTCCGAAGAGATCTCGTCGGTATTGTTGTAATACGCGAAGATCTGGTAGAACTCTTTCTGCGAAATCGGATCGTATTTGTGATCGTGGCACCGCGCGCAGCCCAGCGTGAGCCCCAGGAAGACAGCGCCGGTCGTGGCAGTACGATCCGCTACTGCTTCCACGCGATATTGCTCAAAGTCGATGCCGCCTTCGTAATTGCTCGGCGTATTGCGGTGGAAGCCGGTCGCGATAAGCTGATCGTTTGTAGGGTGAGGCAGGAGATCTCCGGCGATCTGCTCGATCACGAACTGGTCGAATGGCATGTCGCGGTTCAATGCATTGATTACCCAGTCGCGATATTTCCAGATCGGGCGCGGGGCGTCGATGCTATAGCCGTCCGAATCGGCATAGCGCGCCAGATCGAGCCAGTGCCTGCCCCAACGCTCCCCGTAGTGGGGTGATGCAAGCAGCCGGTCGACTACTTTCTCGTAGGCATTCGGAGCGGAATCCGATACGAAATCACGGATCTCCTTGGGCGTAGGTGGAAGGCCGATCAGGTCCAGGCTCACCCGCCGGAGCAGCGTTACGCGGTCCGCCTCCGGCGAAGGCTCGATCTTTTCCTTCTCCAGCTTCGCCAGGATGAAATTGTCGATTGGATTCTTTACCCAGGCGCGGTTTTTAACCTCCGGCACTGCCGGCCACTTGACCGGTTGGAACGACCAGTGATCCCAGCCGCGCGGTTTCTTCTGCCCTGCTTCGGCCGGCCAGGGCGCGTCCCGCTCGATCCACTGGCGCAGCGCCGCAATCTCTTGCGCATTCAACCGCGGCCGCCCCAAGGGCATTTTGAGTTCGCCCGTCTGCTCAACGGCCTGGATAAGCAGACTTTCGGCAGGCGCGCCGGGCTTCACTGCGGGCCCGCGCTTTCCTCCCTTCAAGACATCCTCGCGCGATTCAAAAGCCAGGCCGCCACTCCGGTTCTTCTCGTTGTGGCAACTGACACAGTTCGACCGCAGAATCGGCCGCACGGTGCTTTCGAAAAAAGACACGGACTGTGAAGAGGCGGGTGTCTGCTGAGCCGACACCCACAGAGGTAGAGTCCCGGCCAGTAACACACACCGGACCGCACTCCCAATATGCAACTTTCGGCTCCTTCAGAGCACGATAGCAAACCCCGGCAGGTGCTTCAAGCGCGGGGGGCGCGCACCTCGCGCGCCCGAACGGATTCAAAACTTCAGGTGCGCTCCCAGTTGGATAATTCGGGACTGATTCCCTGATGCCAGGCTTGTAATTCGGCCGAATGTGGGACTGCCCATCCGCGTATCGGGATTGGCGAAGTTCGGATTATTGATGAGGTTCAAAGCCTCGGCCCGAAACTGAAAGCGAGCCCCTTCACGAATTCGAAAGTCTTTCAGCACGGAGGCGTCGATGGAGATGGCGCCAGGACCCTCCCCCACAGTTCGGCTCGCGTTTCCAAACGTGTATTGCGCCGGCGCGGCGAACGCGTCGACATTGAACCATTTGGCTACCTGCTGGCCCCGCGAACGCCTTCCCGGAAGACTATGAGGATTTCCCACCACGTTCGGCCGCACACCATCAGAGAATGAATTCGTGTTATTGACAAGTTGAACTATGCTTAGCGGCGTGCCGGTGCGCAGTTCCGCGATCAAACCAACCGACCAGCCGCCGGCGATTTGATTCAGAATTCCGGAGCGCGGCTGGAATGCTTTGCCTTGCCCGATCGGCAATTCATAAAGTGAGCTCCAGATGAAGCGGTGCCGAACGTCGTTGCCCGATAGACCACGGTCTCCCCGCCGGTTGTAGTAGTCGGCGAACGCATTGGTGCCGGGATAGGCCGCCAGCTCATTGCGCGACGCGAGATCGTCAATGAACTTTGAGAATGTGTAATTCGCCTGAAACTGGAGACCCTTTGCAAAGCGCTTTTCCACTCGCAAGTTTAATCCGTGATAGTTCGAATTTCCGATATCGGCTGAGATGACGCGGACATCAGTGAACTGCGGAAAGGGCCGCCGGAGCTGTGCGTTCCCCGGACCGAGCAGGTTCGTTGGCACCTGGTTGATGCTGCGGGAATCCGGCGCAGGCAAGTGGTGGCCGAGTGTGGAAAGATATCCCACGTCAACCAGCAGATTGCCCGCAAGCTCTCTCTGAATATCAACACCGAACTGGTACAGGTAGCCGTTCGAGCGACCGGGCTCAAAGAATTCGATAGAGTTCGTCGGTTTCGCGCCCAGCGGCACGGCCCCAAATGCCGCAGTCAACTCGGATTCCGCCGGAGCTGAAATGGGCGGAAGACCGCGCGCGAGAAGGAATGCGGGAGTGATGCCGTTATCCGGGGATACAAAGGATCCTTGAAGGCTGAAGCCGGTGCTCGCGACGATCGGCGTGGCCTGATCGTACTCGCCGAGATAGAGGACCGCTCCACCGCCCCTCACAACCCACTTCTCGGCCGGCTTCCACGCAAACCCCAGACGCGGGCCAAAGTTGTTCCAGTCCCAGCGATTCGCATACTTGCTGAGGCCATCGCGCCCGGAGAACTGCACTACACCGGGCGTGCCGGATACCGGGTTGATGAGGCCGCGATCGAACTTGTTCTGCCGGTTATTCGTTTCCCAACGCGGTTGATCCAGATCATAGCGAATGCCCAGGTTCAGCGTGAGACTGGGCGTGACTCGCCAATCGTCCTGGAAGAAAGCGGCATAGTTGTCCGCGCGAGTGTGGAGCGGCAACGTCTCCAGGCGCGATGCCTGATTCACCCATCCCAGCAGCAGAGACGCCAGGCCGCTTCCTGTGGCCACATTGTTGAAGTTGAACAGACCGCCTGCGGTTGGCGAGTACTTGTCGAGGTTTCCCGAATAGCGGTATTCGGCGCCAAACTTCACCTGGTGCTTCCCTTTGATCCAGGTGACGTTGTCGGCATATTGGTCGCTTCGAATCGGACTCTGTAGGCGCTGCTGCGAGTTCGTCCCAAGCTGCTCGAACCCGGCGACCACGACATTGGGAAAGAAAGATTGGTTCACCCCGGTAAGTCCGAGCGCCTGGTCCAGGTTCGTGCCCGCGCTATAGGAAGTGTTCAGCGCTTTTCTGCGCGTGTAGGTGTAGCGCGCTTCATTGATCAATGCAGGCGAGAAGGTGTGATACCAGGTGCCGGAGACATTGTAGTAGGAGTTGTCGTTTAATCTCCCGTACTGATCTGTCCCGCGCGTCGGAAATATCGCAGCCGCGTTCTGTTTATCCACCTGTACCAGCAGGCGCCCGAAGATCCGGTCCTTCTCGCTGAAAACATGATCAATCCGTGCGACGTGTGTATTCACCGGAGTTCGAACAGGCTCGTTGACGATGAAGTTGGCGTTGCCCGATCTGGCTCCGCTGACATTTGGCGCAGGATACAGAGATGCCAGTCTTGCGCCGACCGGATCCAACCGGTTGCCCGGAATTACATTTCCGGGGAATGGCTGACCCGTAAGCGGGTCACGCACGATGTAAGAATCCGCTGAGAAGTCACCCCTGATTTCCGCCGCCGTCGGCACATTCGCAGTCTTGGTGCTCTCCTGTGTCTGGCGCTTTCCTTCGTAGTTATAAAAGAAGTGGGTTTTGTTCTTTCGAATCGGCCCACCGATGCTTGCCCCGAACAGGTTGTATCGCAGTGCCGGATTCGTTGGCGCAAAGAAGGTCCTGGCGCTTAAGGCATCGTTGCGAAAATACTCGTACACCGAGCCGTGGAGGTCGTTTGTTCCTGACTTGGTCGTCATCTGAATGACTCCGCCGCCTGTGCGTCCTAACTCCGCGGCATAGTTACTGATGGCCACGTTGAACTCCTGCATGGATTCGACGGGCGGGTCGAACGATAGTGTCGGCACGCCTAACAACAGATTCTGCGCCGTGCCTCCATCGATCAGGAAATTGGCGTTGTTTCCACGCCCGCCGGCGATAGCGAATTGCGAGCCGGTCCCATTCTGTACAACAAAGCCGCTCAGCCGCGTCAATTGCGCGGAACGGCGGTCAATCAGCGGCATGTTCACAATCGTCTGGTTCTGAATCACTGCGGCCACCGCCCCGGATTCGGCCTGCAGCAGCGGTACCGTGGCTTCGATCGTGACTGCCTGGCTCACAGCACCAACCGAAAGCTGTACGTCCACTGTGCTCGCGCTTCCCGTTTCTACTTTGATCCCGGTACGGGTCTGAGTCTCGAATCCTTCTTTTTCGACCTTCAGGTCGTAGCCGCCCGGCAGCAGGAGAGGAAAGGAATAATGGCCATCCTCCCCCGATATCGCTTCCCGGCGCTCGCCTGTTTCGACACGCGTGAGCGATACACGGGCACCGGAAACGGCGGCGTGCGAGGGATCCACAAGGCGGCCGGAAACCTGCGAGTTCTGCGCGCGCAGCGCGCTAAGGCCGAAAAATCCGATCAGAAACACAGCGGGCGAGACACGTCCAATAGTTTTCATATAAATCTATATTGATCCTATAGAATATGTATATATTATGGCCGCGAGAAAAGTGCAAGTCTCAAAAGAAGAGATTCGCGTTCGGAAAACCTGCCGGTGTTAGCCGCTTAACAATCGCGGACGCAGCGGAATCCGGTGTTGGTGGTGGAGCTGTCTGGCGTGTTGGAGGTGCGTGCGGCGACCCGATACCGGTTGCAATAAGACGCATGGCATAGATACGAACCGCCCTTTATTACTTTCGCACTTCCGCTGGCTGGCCCCTGCGGATTCGTGCGCGTCGCCAACAAGTGGTAATCCGGAGAAAACCAGTCGCCGCACCACTCCCACACATTGCCGGTCATGCTGTACAGCCCATATGCATTCGGCGGAAACGCGGTGACGGGCGCCGGCGCCGAATAGCCATCTTCCGCAGTGTCGCGCGTGGGAAATTCGCCCTGCCAGATGTTGCACAGATGTCTGCCATCCGGCGTCAGCTCATCTCCCCAGGGATACAACTTCTGCTCAAGCCCGCCGCGAGCCGCATACTCCCACTCCGCCTCAGTTGGAAGCCGCTTTCCGGCCCATTCCGCAAACGCTTTTGCATCGTTCCAGCTCACGTGCACCACGGGACAGAATTCTCTGCCCGCCAGGCTGGACTCAGGGCCCTCAGGATGCTGCCAGTCCGCGCCGTCCACCTTGCACCACCATCGCAGCCCGGCGGGCGCCTCGGCAGAAGCGCCGCGGTCGCGCAGATGACCCCAGAATACGAATGACCACCCGAAGCCTTCGGCATCCGTGCGATACCCCGTAGATTTGATGAACGCGGCGAATTGGCTGTTCGTGACGGGATAGCGGTCCGCATAAAAAGGATCAAGGATCACCGCGCGGACGGGTCCCTCGCCATCGGCCGGAAAGCCTTCGGCGATTTCGCTGCCCATCAGAAACCGACCGCCGTCCAGCCGCACCATGTCTTCGGTCGAGCCGCGAGTGATGCGCGCGCGTTCCGCTGAAAGTCTGCGGGATGTCTCCAGAATCTCGGCACGCGACTTACTCGGTATGCAGCAGGGGTTTCGGCCGCCGCCAATGACTGAAGGCGGTTGGTTGCGTTGTCTCATACGGAACCGCTCATTTAAGAAGGAGTACTCACTTTGCGAATTACAGCGCGAGCCCTGAGGCCGTTCAGACGTCTTCCGACTTCCTGATCCTGTTTCTGGCGCAGCAACATATTCTCGAGAGCCGCCCTCACCTCTTCGAAGCTGCGTAGACCCTCCGGCCTGTGGTCTCGGATGAAAGCAATGTGGTATCCAAAGCGAGTAGAGAATACATCCGTGAGTGCGCCTACAGGAGCAGCGAAGACAACGGCATCGAATTCTTCCACCATGATGCCCCGCGGGAAGTAGCCCAGGTCGCCGCCGTTGCCCCGGCAGTCCGAATGCCGATCCGCCGTTTGAGCGAAATCGGCTCCTCCCCGCAATAACCGGTGCACTTCCTGAATCTCCTCCAATATTGTTGGACGGCTGTGCTCATCTTCGACGTTGCGAATGATCTGCGAAACACGCACTCGCTCCGGAGCGTGAAACTGGTCGCGATTTCGTGTGTAGTAGTCGCGAACCGCCGCGGGAGAGGGCGGCTTAACCCCTTGGCACCAGCGCTCCAGGAGCTTATCGACAGCCAGGCGTCGCTTCACCTCCGCACGGGCTTCGGAAGTGATGATGTCCGCCCGGCACGCCGCAATTCCATCCGAACGGCGCGCTCCCGAGAGCGCCTGCAGAATCTCCCCTTCCGTGATTTCCAGTCCGGACCGCGCTGCCTCCTGCTCCAGAAGCGCCCGATCGATCAGCAACTGCTCGGCTTCAGACTGAATCTCCAATTCCCGTTCAAAGAACGATTGATTTTCGGAAGAGGCTCCGGCTTGCTGCCGCAGCCGCGCCGCTTCCAAACGCAGCTCTTCGCGAGTTATGATTTGGCCGTTGACTTCCAGATGCGGCATCGTGGTCGGGCGATTGTCTCTGGTGCTACTTTGCTATATACTACATAATCCCTATAGGGTATGCATGAACATGATCCAATCCCATCCGTGAATCGCAGGTGCTTTCTTCGTTCTGCGGCCCTCGCCGCCGCCGGTCTGACCGCCGGCCGGCGCAGCGGGGCTGCTTCGTCGAAACGGCCCAACATCATTCTCATTATGGCCGATGATATGGGGTTCTCCGATCTCGGCTGCTACGGATCCGAAATCGCAACTCCAAACCTGGACCGCCTGGCAAGCGGAGGCATGCGGTTCACGCAGTTCTACAATACGGCGCGCTGCTGCCCTTCGCGCGCCTCGCTTCTGACCGGCCTTTACAGTCACCAGGCCGGCATCGGCCACATGGTGCAGGATTACGGCAAGCCGGGCTACCGCGGCTTTCTCAACGACCGTTGCGTCACAATCGCCGAAGCGATTCAACAGGGCGGCTATCATCCGCTGATGGTGGGCAAGTGGCACGTAGGCGAACAGAGGCCGCACTGGCCGCTTGACCGTGGATTCGAGCACTACTTCGGACTGATCACGGGCGCCGACAATTATTTCCGCCCCCAGCGGCAGATGGCCCTCGATAACGAGCCATGGCATCCGGACTCGGACAAGTTCTACATGACCGACGCGTTCACCGATCATGCCCTCCGCTTCATCACCGAATACAGCGTCAAGCCGGATCCGTTCTTTTTGTACCTCGCGTACACGGCGCCGCATTGGCCTTTGCACGCATGGCCAGACGATATTGCGAAGTATCGGGGGAAGTACATGAAAGGTTGGGACGCAATCCGCCACGAGCGGCACCAGCGCCAGATCGCGATGGGAATCGTGGATCCGAAGTGGGGAATCACCCCGCGGGATTCGGAAGTGCCGGCGTGGAAAGGCATCTGGAACAAAGAAGACTGGGATCTGCGAATGGCCGTCTACGCCGCTCAAATCGATCGGCTCGATCAGAATATCGGACGCCTGTTGAGCCGCCTGAGGGAAACCAATCAAGAAGAGAATACGCTGATTTTGTTCCTCGCGGACAACGGCGGCTGCGCGGAGGAAAACATCGGCGGCGAGAAGGCAGCGCTTCCCGGCCCCGCCGACTCGTTCACCAGCTATCGGAAGCCGTGGGCCAACGTAAGCAACACGCCATTTCGCCTCTACAAGCATTGGGTGCACGAAGGAGGAATCTCGACTCCGTTCATCGCCTATTGGCCTTCGGTAATCCGTCAAACCAACACGCTTAATCACCAGCCGGCCCACATTACGGACCTGATGGCAACCTGCCTGGATGCCGCGGGTGTCGCCTATCCGCGCAAGTATAAGGGCCGCGAAATTCTTCCCACGGAGGGCCGCAGCCTGGCGCCAACTTTGCGGGGACGCCAGCGCCAGCTCCATGATCCGATCTTCTGGGAACACGAAGGAAACCGCGCCGTTCGCCAGGGCGATTGGAAACTGGTGTCCCGATACCCCGAGGGGTGGGGACTCTACAACATGAAGCAGGACCGCACAGAGCTTCACGATCTCTCGTCGGAATACCCGGATCGAGTGCGCGAGATGGCCGAATTGCATCGCGCTTGGGCTCAGCGTTCGAGCGTGTTGCCCTGGGACAAGACGCAGTAATTTCGCTGATGACCGCTACGGTTCCTCCAGGGTAACGGCGGGACTCAACCTTGACACGATCTCGCGGAAACCGGTAGGATGGGCCAGCACTGAAATATCAATCATCCTCCGGAGAGCGTTTTGCCTATGGTTGACCTACACCGGCGCGGGATCTGCTGGACCATTTTACTTTTCGCGTTGTCACCATCCGGCAGCTTCGGGCAAGCGCCGGCGACGCTTCCGGGCACAGCACCATTGACATTTCAAGGAGACCCGGCCGCGGAAATGGTGGAAGGCATCCACCGCTTCCTGGATCGTGAAACGGCGGCCGCGCGATCGAAGCGGACCGGGCCGCCCGATCGCGAGCGGCTGCGCAAAATCATCGGAGCCGTCGATGCGCGGGTCGAAGTCAGCAAACTCAGGATGCTGTCTGAATTCGGCTCTCCATCCCTGGTCGGCCGGGGCAACGGGTATCAAGTACACCTGGTGAGCTGGCCCGTGTTTCCCGGGACCGAAGTCGAAGGGTTGTTGCTAAATCCTGACCAGCCGCCGGCCGCCCGTGTTGTCGCGCTGCCGGACGCGGACTGGTCCCCCGAAATGCTGGCCGGACTCGAGCCGGGCCTTGAATCTCAGGCGCAGTTCGCGCGTCGCCTCGCGGAAAACGGCTGCCAGGTCTTGATCCCGGTATTGATCGACAGGAAGGACACCTGGTCGGGTATCCCCGGCATCAAGATGACGAACGAGCCGCACCGCGAGTGGATTTACCGGATGGCCTTCGAAGTTGGCCGCCATATCATCGGCTATGAGGTGCAGGAAACACTCGCAGCGGTGGACTGGTTTGCAAAAGAGAATCAGCGGCACACCGCTCCTATTCTCGTCGCCGGCTATGGAGAAGGCGGGCTGCTGGCGTTGTACGCGGCCGCATTGGACGCCCGAATCACGGCAACGCTCGTCAGCGGGTACTTTCAGCCTCGCGAGCAACTTTGGAAAGAGCCGATCTATCGCGACGTCTGGTCGCTGGTGAAAGACTTTGGAGATGCGGAACTGGCCGGCCTCATTGCGCCTCGCGGCCTCATCATTGAAGCTTCGCGGCACCCTCAGGTTTCCGGTCCGCCGCCCGAGACACGTGAGCGCGCTGGGGCTACACCGAATGGCGCGATCGTAACTCCACCTCTTTCCGCCGTGCAGCAGGAAGCCGAGCGCGCGAAGACTTTCTTTACGAAGGTCGGCTCAGCCAATAAGCTCACGCAAGTTGCCAGTGACGGTGGTCACGGCCCGCCCGGGTCGGACACCGCCATCACTGCGCTCCTGGGCATGGCAGGAATACATTCGAAACTGCGCCCCAGCCAGCCTGTCGAGCGTCTTCGTCCGGACTACGATACTTCTGCCCGTATGCATCGCCAGTTCGACCGCCTTGTCGAGCACACACAGCAACTCGTTCGCAGGTCTCCAGCGCGCAGGGAGCAGTTCTGGGCCAAGGCGGACTCCTCTTCGCCGGAGCGCTGGCGCGATTCCACCCGGTTCTATCGCGATTACATTTGGAATGAAGTGATCGGTCGCCTCCCCGATCCCACGTTGCCCGCCAATGCGCGTTCCAGGCTCGTGTACGATGAGCCGGAGTTTCGCGGCTACGAGATTATGCTGGACGTCTGGCCGGATGTGTTCGCGTACGGCATCCTGCTGATACCCAAAAATCTCAAACCCGGAGAGCGGCGGCCCGTGGTTGTGTGCCAGCATGGACTCGAAGGCCGACCGACCGATGTCGCCGACCCAAAAGTCGATTCACACTTCTACCATCGTTTCGCAGTCCGGCTCGCTCAGCAGGGCTTTGTCACCTACGCTCCGCAGAATCCCTATATCGGCAAAGACCGTTTCCGGCTGATTCAGCGCAAAGGGCATCCGCTCAAACTGGCGTTGTTCTCCTTCATTCTGGGGCAGCATCAACGCACGCTGGAATGGCTGGCCCAGCAGCCTTTTGTCGACCCGGCGCGGATCGGCTTTTACGGCCTGTCCTATGGAGGCAAAACGGCGGTCCGTGTTCCGCCGCTGCTTTCTCAATACGCTCTTTCGATCTGTTCCGCGGACTTCAACGAATGGGTCTGGAAAAACACCCGGATCGATTCGAAGTACAGCTATATGGCCTCGCCCGAGTACGACATGATCGAATTCGATTTCGCTAACGTCGTGAACTACTCGGAGCTGGCCTCATTGATGGCGCCGCGCCCGTTTATGGTGGAACGGGGGCACTATGATGGCGTCGCGCCGGATGATTGGGTAGCATTCGAATTCGCAAAGGTACGCAGATTTTTTGCGACAAGGATGAATATGCCGGACCGGGCTCAAATCGAGTTCTTCAACGGTCCGCACACGATTAACGGGCAGGGTACGTTTGAGTTTCTAAGGCGTTATCTTAAATGGCAGGGCTCAGAATCGGGAGGCACGCGATGAAAGCAGTAATCGGTTTTAGTGCATTCGCTTTTATGCTACTGGCGCTCGCCGGAGGCGCGCAGGCGGATGTTGCTGCGGGCCCGGCGGGCAGGCCGGTCCGGATTGTCAGTCTCAGCTTTAAGGACAAATCACTCGAGACAATCCGCGATCTGGTGGACCGCGAGGCCGCGAAAGGCGCGGACATGGTCGTGTTGCCGGAAACCTGGCGGGGTCAGGGCGAAGACACCATGGAGACGCTCGACGGGCCGACAATTACGGCGATGTCGGCACTCGCTAAAAAGCACCACACGTACATCGTTTCGCCAATCGACCGCCGCGCCGGGTCCAAGCGCCTCAACTCCGCGGTAATGATTGACCGGAATGGCAAAGTTGTCAGCATCTATAACAAAGTCTTCCCGTACTGGTCCGAATTCGATCACAAAAAGCCGGTGGACGTAGGTGACGAGGTCGTGGTCTATCAGGCGGATTTCGGGCGCGTCGGTTTCGCCATCTGTTTCGATGTGAATTTTCCGGAGGTATGGGACCGTCTCGCCGAGCTGGGCGCCGAACTTGTGGTCTGGCCGAGCGCTTACTCGGCCGGTACATCGCTACAGGCGCACGCTCTGAACCATCACTACTACATCATCAGCTCGACCAATACCAAGGACTGTGTCGTGTACGACATCACCGGCGAAGAAATTTTCTACCAGAAGAGCCCCGATATCAACGTGGCGCGGGTGACGCTCGATCTCGATCGCGGAGTGTATCACCAAAATTTCAACATACCGAAGCGCGACAAGCTGCTTGCCGAGCACGCGGCCGATGTCGTCCAGGAAAAGTGGCTCGATCGCGAGCAGTGGTTTGTCTTGAAAGCCAAGCGGCCCGGCGTCAGCGCCCGCGCGCTGGCTCGCCAGTACGGGATGGAAGAACTGCGCGATTACCTGCGCCGCAGCCGGCGCGAGATCGATAAGATGCGCGGCTGGAAATTCTCGGAGAAGACGGCCTCGGCAGCGGCGATCTCCGGCTCGCATTGAGCGGCATGCGGTGCGGGCGTCGCGGATTTTTGAAAGCTGCCTTGGGTTCCGGCGCCGGCGCCTTCGAGCTGGCCGCTGCCGATCGCGCCGCCGGGCGCGATTCGATCATCCGAAAAGTCGAGGTGTTGCCGGCACGAGTCCCCTACAGAAACACGTTCGTGATCGGCCGCGGCCTCGTCGCAACCGGAGGGCAGAGCGGGAACTACGTCTACGTTCGTGTGGAGTCGGCATCCGGCCTCGTCGGGTGGGGAGAGACGATCGCGCTGCCGTCCTGGAGCTACGAGACCACTGAGAGCATCGTCTCCACGATCGAAAAACATTTGGCGCCGATCGTCATCGGGCGCGCGGCCTTCGAGCAGGCATACTTCCAGCGTCAGTTTGACGAGGTGCTCACACCGGCGGTGAGTCAAGGCTTTCCATTCGCCAAAGCTGCTTTGCTGATCGCCACTCTGGATATCGCAGGACAGGCCGCGGGATTGCCTCTACACCGCTTTTTTGGCGGGAAGCTGCGGGATACGGTTGATCTATCCTTCGCCGTATCGATCGATACGCCCACTGCGATGGCTCAGGCCGCACGCGCGTATCCGACCGTGAAATGTTTCAAGGTAAAGGTGGCCGGCACTCCTGACCTGGATGCCGAGCGCGTGCGCGCTGTCGCCGAGACCAGGCCCGACGTCGACATCTGGATCGATGCGAATCAGAGTTACCGGCCGATCTATCTCGAAGCATTTCTCAAACAGATCGAAAGCGTCCCGAAAGTTCGCTGCCTGGAACAGCCGGTTCCAAGCATCGACTGGCTCGGAATGAAGCGCGCCCGCGAGCACAGCCGGATTCCGTTTGCCGTGGATGAAGGCTGTTTCAGCTCTTACGATGTGGCGAGGCTGGCGCGCATGGAGGCTTGCGACCTAGTTGTGCTTAAAGTCGCGAAAAGCGCCGGACCCTTCGGCTGCCAGCGCAGCGCAATAGTTGCCGAAGCGAACGGCCTTGGCTTACTTGGAAGCGGTCTCACCGAGGCAGGCATCGGCCTCGCCGTTTCCATTCACCTCTACTCCACAATGAGCCTGCTGCTGCCGCCGGAGCTGAACGGGCCGAAATTCCTTGCCGACCTCATGGTCGAAGGCCTCACGGTTCGCGACAATCAAGTCACCGTGCCGGATACGCCGGGTCTCGGTATACGTGTTCGCGAAGATGTGATCCGCTCGCACACCGTGCGGAGCTGACCGGCTGCGCTAGACCGAATCCGGAATCCGATAATTCTTGCGGTACGCCGGTTTGAGAAACCGGTTCGCCTCCTCGGAGTCGATAAAGCGCTCCGAGGCGCTATCAAAGTGGAGCTTCTTGCATCCAACGCGGTAAGAAATATTGCCGAGGTGAACCAGATTGGCGCTGTGATGCGATTGCTCGATATCGGCGTTCGGCCTCTTCCGCGTCCGAATGCAATCCACAAAGTTCGGCTGGTGCCATTTGTCCGGGAAATATCCCTTGTCCTGCGCCACAAGCTTTCCGCCGGCTTCCAGAACCTGCCAGCCAATGCCGTGCCGGCCCAAATACATCATCTGGCGGGTGCCGTAGATTTCTATGCGCTCCCCGTTCTGGGGCCAGAAAGGCCACTTACTCCCCATCCGTTCTTCGCGGTTTGACTTCACCATGAACGGCGTGAACGTGGTGTTTTCGCAGGTCATCACCATTTCCGGAAACTCGAACGTCACGATCTCGGTATCCGGTATCTCTGCATTGTCGTTGAACGCGTAGCGACCGCCGCTGGTGCTCACGGCCTTCGGCCCCGGCGGATCCCCCAGCACCATGCGAATCAGATCGAACTGGTGGCTCGCATCTCCCGATAAAGTGCCGCCGCCATAGTCCCAGAAATTCGCCCAGCCGCGAAGCCGGCCGGGATTAAAAGGACGCTCCGGCGCGGGACCCAGAAACAGGTCCCAATCCACATCCTTCGGTGGGCTGGCGTCCGGCTGCCGCTTCACCTCCGTTGGCCCCGGAAGCATGTTGTAGACCTTCACAAGCTGCACCTTGCCCAGCTTGCCGCTGGCGATGTAGGCGCGGGCGGTCGCGGCATACGGGCCGCTGCGGTTTTGAAACCCAACCTGAACGACGCGCTTATATTTGCGGGCCGCCTCGATCATCTTGCGGCCTTCCCAAATAGCCAGGGAGGGATTTTTCTCGACGTACACATCCTTGCCGGCCTGGCAGGCCCACACTGTGGCCAAGGCATGCCAGTGTTCCGGCGTAGCAATCACCACGCCATCGACATCCTTGTCGTCGAAGACCCGGCGCATGTCCGTGACGCGTTCCGGCGCTTTGCCCCGGATTTCTTCCAGCTTGCGCATGAGTTCGGCGCCGCGGGCCGCATTCACTTCACAAACGTACTTGAACTCCGTGTTCTCGATTGTTGCGAAGTTGGCACCCAACTGGCTCCCGCGGCCGCCTGCTCCGATCAAACCGAGAACAACCTTGTTGTTGGGGGACTGCGCGCGGGCCACGGGGAGTCCTGCGGCAGCCGCGCCCAGAGCCCGCCGCGCGAAGCTCCGCCGGCTGAGCGAGTCTGTTTGGTTTGGCATGGTCGTCTCTATAGACAGTAACATGTCAGTGTTGCCTTGGGGTCTGCTCCCATTTCACGAAGCCGAGATCCAGCACGACAATTGAGTAGATCACGGGCACCAGGAGCAGCGTGATAAAAGTGGCCGACAGCAGCCCGCCGATCTGCGCATAGCAGAGCGGTTCCCAAAGCGGCCCCCCGTGCAGCGCCAGCGGAAAGAGTGCAATGACAGTAGCTCCTACCGTGATCATGACCGGGCGCAAACGCATGATCCCGGCGTCCAGCACGGCGGTTTCAAAATCTTCTCCCTCCATGTGCTTCTCCTCGATGAAATCGAAAAGCACGATGATATGGCTCACGATGACGCCTACCAGGCTGACGATGCCGAGGAATCCCATGAAGCCGAATGGCGCGCCCATAATCCACAAAGCTGCAAGCGCGCCGGCGGCGCCGTATGGTACAGCCGCAAAAACGATGAACGGCTTCACCGCATGCCGGAACTGGAACACCAAAGCGAGAAAGATCAGCACCACGGAGGTGGCCAGCACGATCGCGAGGTTACCGAAGCCTTCCTTCTGTTTTTCCTCCTCCCCCCCGATTTCGACGCGGTAACCGGGAGGCAGCGAACGCTTTACTTCGTCGAGCGCCGGCCGAATATCGTTCATGATTTCGGAGGCGAGCACTCCTTCGCGCGGCATGGCCGATACCGTAATCGTCCGGAACTGATTCCGGCGGCGAATCACTTCGTTGCGCAGGCTGTAGTCCATGCGCGAAATCTGGCGCAGCGGAATCTTCTGTCTTCCCTGGCTGGAGTAAACGTAGAGGTTGCTGATATCCTCAAGCTGCGCTCGCTCATTCAGCCGCAGGCGCGCGACAACGGGAATCTGCTTATCGCCTTCCCGCAGCGTGCTGACCTGGTAGCCATTGATCGCGGTGGCAGAGGCGCCTGCGACGTCCAGATTCGTCACACCGACCAGATTGGCGCGATCGGAATCGATTTCCAGTTCGATGTTAAAGCGGTCCTCGCCCCAATCGTCTCGCGCGCGCGTTGCCTTTGCATTCGCATCCAGGATGGCCCGGACGCGGGACGCCGCGGAGCGCAAGGTTTCGATGTCACTGCCTGAAATACGGATCGCCACCGGCAGACCGACGGCATCGCCGGTTTCGAGATTCCGCACGTCAACCCGCGCGCCTGTGATCTCGCGAGAGAGACGTTCCTGCAATACCGGAAGAAGGTGCTGCGTATCATGCTTGTCCTGCGCAACAAGTACGACCTGCGCATAGTTGGGGTGCTGTGGCTCCGGAGCGAGCGAATACCAGAAGCGCGGCGCACCGCCGCCGATGAAGCTGCTGAGGGACACAATGGGACGATGCTGCTGCTCCGCGGTTTCACGCACGACCCGTTCGACCCGCGCTGCCGTTTCGTTCGTAACCGAGAAGGGTGTATCTTCCGGCAGAAACACATCAATATAGGCGAGATAGGCCAGGTCTTTTGGAAAAAACTGCTGTTTCAGGCGCGAACCAATCACGGCGCCCAACACCAATACAAGGAGCGAAGCAGCGAAAAATGCCCAACGGCGCCGTATGGCGTACTGGCCGAGCCGATAATAGCGCGCGGTGAAGCCCCGGGTACGCCGCTCCTCTACCGTTGGTTCCCCTTTCGGCCGCAGCAGATAATATCCGAGCAGCGGGATGAATGTCATCGATACGACACGCGAAGCGACGAGTGAGCACGTCATTACCACGGGAAGCGCGTACAGGAACTCGCCCGTGCTGCCCGGAAGTATCAAGAACGGGAGATAGGCCACGATATTTGTAATCGTGGCGTACAGGATCGCCGTGGCAAGCTTGGTGGGGCCGAGCCACGCGGCGATGCGGGGCGGGTGGCCGAGGGCGAGGTCACGCTTGATGGCGTCACCGGCTACAACCGGATCGTCCACCAGCAAGCCCAGGGCAATAATGAGCGTCGCAATCGAGACCTGCTGCAGATCAATTCCAAGCAGATGCATCATGCCGAAGGTCATGAGCAGCGTGAGAGGAATCGAGAGCGCCATGAGCAGAGCCGACCGCCACTCCCAGAAGCCGATCAGCGAAACCAGCACCACCAGCGCGATAGCTTCGTACAAGCTGTTCATGAAGAGTTCGACGTTCTCTTCCACCTGGCGCGGCTGGTCGCTGGTACGGTCAACGATCAGATCCTTGGGGAGCCGCGCTCGCAGGTCGGCCAGTGTCGCATCCACGGCCTGCGCAAAGGCCCCGATCTGCTGGCCCGCGCCCATTTGCACGCTCAGCACGATCGCCCGGTTCCGCTGCCAGCGGCCCTGTGCGTCGCGATGGGAGTAATACGTCAGAAACCGCGGCGGACTCTCGTATGCGCGCGCTGTATCGACCACGTCGCGGAGATAAAGCGGCGCGCCCCACGGGCTGAAACCGAGACTCACGCTCCCGATCTCCGCTTCGCTCTGAAATTCACCGGAAGGGTTGATGCGGACGCTCTTACCTCCCGTATCGATCTCTCCACCGGCTACGGTGATGTTGCGCGCAAGCAGAATGTTGGGAAGAGTTTCCGGCTTGATTCCGTAGGAGGCCAGCCGCTCCTGGGAATAGATCAGATACACGCGTTCCGGCAGAATACCCGAGCGCATGACTTTGGCCACCAGCGGCGGCCCGTTCAAAGTGCGCTCGGTGGCAAGCAGCGCTCTCTCCATCATGTCCGTGAAGTCTTCCAGTTCCCGGTAGCTGTACTTGTCGCCGGCTGCCTGCGCCAGCTTTGCGGCCGTTTCCGAAGAGTCATGGACGACGAAAGGAGCCCAGACATCCGGGTGAAGTTCGGATCGCGGATAGCGCTCGGAAAGAAACCGGCCCAGCAGCCCGAGCACGGCTTCATCAGTTGTGTCGGGCCCATCCACTCCGACGAAGCCTGGTCCGGCGATGCTGCGCAGGTCGCCGGCAATCCCGCGCTGCCGCAAATAGTCCACGAACTCGGCTACGCCAAGGCGCACGAGGCGCTCGTCGCCAACCGGAGGAAAGCAGAATATTAGTGTCGCGCGCGGCGCTTTCTGGTGACGGCGAGCGGCTGCGATAGCGTTGTGAATAGCCTGGGCCCGGAGCCCGATTTCGTCAGGTCCTGCTTTTGGACTGGCTACGGTGAGCAGCAGCGTGGCGGTATCGCCGAAGTCTCGCATGTAATTGATCGGACCAGCCCCTTGCGGAAGATCGTTGATCGCCTCGAGACGCCCGCCGATGTCATCCAGGACTTCCGCGGTGTCTTTCAGCGTGTCCGAAAGTGTGATGGTGATCGTCGAAACATTCGTACGCGAGATGGAATCGATTCGCGCCACCTTCGAATTTGATGCGATCGCCTTCTCAACCGTGCGGGTGACCAGATCTTCCACCTTTTCGGCGCTGGCGCCTGGCCATGGAACGATTACCATGGCCTGCTTGATCGGAATATCGGGATCCTTCCGCTGCGGCATCCGCCAATAGCCGTAGATGCCCCAGAGCACGGTTCCGATCAGCAGCACCCATGAGACATGCGGATGCTCTACGCAGAAGCGGGAAGTGTTATGCCTGCCGTGGATTAGGGCTTCATCGCGAGAAACAGGGCCGTCAGCCATCAGGGCATGACCTCCACGGGTTCACCTTCGGCAAGCAGCGAAGCACCGCGGTTGATGACGCGGTCGCCAGGCTGCACGCCGCTGATCACGGCGATATTGCTGCCGTAAGAATCGCCGAGTGTAACGGCACGGCGGCGGGCGCGGCCATCCTGGACAAGCATTACCGCGAATCCGCTGCCATCCGGTTGCGAGCGGATAATGGCGGAAAGCGGCACGACGGGTACCGCTTGCGCCTTTGTCGCGGGTGCAAGCGACAGCGACGCGATCATCCCGGGCCGCAAAACGCCGTTCCGGTTCGGCAGAGTAAGGTTCACCTGGAACAGGCGGGTGTTCTGGTCAGCGACCGCCGCGATGCCTGTAATCGTACCCTGGAACTGCCGGCCTGGAAGGGCTTCGATTGAGACCGAGCGTGACAGACCCGGCTTCAGTGTCACCGCGACCATGTCGGGAACCCCAAAGGCCGCTTTGACCGAACTGATATCGGCCAGCACGATAGCAGGCGCACCGGGCGCCGCAAGGGCCCCGATTTCGATGCGGCGATCCACCACCGCCGCCGTGAAAGGAGCTGTAAGAACTGTGTCGGCAGTAGCAAGCGATGCGCTTCCAACCGCCGCCTCGGCCGTACGGATGCGAGCGCCTGTTGCTTCTAGCTGCGCGCGAGCCGCCTCTACCTGGGCGCGGGCCGCATCGTGCTGGGCTTTGGCCGCGTCGTAGTCCGGCTTGGTGAGACTGCCGTTCTTAAACAAAAAGCTGGCGCGCTCGAAATCCTGCGAGGCTTTTGCTGCCGCTGCTTCAGCCTGAGCCACTTGAGCCCGCGCAGCCTCCTCGCTCCTGCGGGCCTCCGCAAGTTGCCCGCCGGCCTGGTTCACCTGGAGGTCGTAATCTTTTCGGCGGATTCTGGCGAGCACGGCGCCTGCCGGAACCACATCTCCAATGTCGATCGTGCGCAGGCGGCCTCCGATCCCAGGCACCTGTTGGATGGCTTCGACGAACCCGCCGACCCGGAATGAGAGAGTCACCTGCCGCTCGGGCAGAATCGAAGCGGAGTAGCGCTGGCCCGCGCTCGGAGTGATCCGCTCCACCGTGGTTACGGTCACCGGAGTAGAGGGCTTCGCCGGATTCGCTGCGTGCCGGGCACAGGCGGCCACAAATAGCGCGGGAATTAAGGCGGCAGCCGTTTTCATCGGTCCTCTCCTGTAGCCCGCTCGAATTCGGCTTTGGCCGTCCAAAAGTCCGATGTGGCTTGCACAAACTCTGCGTTGGCCTGCTCAAGGGATGCCTGGGCCTCCAGCACGTCCCGCAGTAGCGACGCCTGGACCTGAAAGCGATTCTTGACGACACGTAAGCTTTCAAGCGCGGTTTCGCGAGCCAGGCGCGTAGTTCGAAGATGGGCGCGCGCTTGCTGGAGCCTCCGCAGTTTATCGTTCACGTCGATGATGATAAGGCTCTCGGCATCGCGCTCCGCGTTCTTGGCCTGCTGAGCAACGTGGCGCTTCTCACTCATCTCGGCACGCTTCCGGCCCCAGTCGAAGACCTCCCATGTGACGCTGAGGCCCGCGCTGTTCACCTGCACGGGAAGGAATCGGTTGAAGTTTACCAGCGTGATGCTGTTGAATTCGGCCGCGATATCAGGAATGTATTCGGCGCGCTTGGCGCGAACGTCCTGGCGCGCCTGCTCGACTCGCAGTTTTGCCTGCCGAAGCTCGGAGCGGTTCTCCAGCGCCTTGCGGCGTGCGGCCTCGGCATCCATCTCAAATTCGGAAGCTTCCGGCATAGCCTTAATGCTGAAATCCGTCAGAACATCACGACCCAGTATTTGATTGAGCTGCTCCTTAAGTGAGGCCTGGCCGTTGCGAAGCGTGAGTGTGGTTTCCTCGATCTTGGCCAGTCGGGATTGTACCTGAAGGTGCTCCGACTTAAGCGCTACCTGCTGACTGACATAGTCGCCCACCAGGCGATCGAGTTCCCTGTACAGCTTCGTTGTCTCTTCAGCGGCGCGAAGCGCGCTTTCCATCTGCTGAATTCCGTAATACAGGCGCTTTACGTTTCGAATTACGTCCTGCCGCTGTTCCCGAAGCTGCTCCTCGGCGATACGTGCCGATGTGTCGAGCGTTTTGAGATTGAGTTTGATCCGGTAAATGGGCGAGAGCGGCTGTACGACACGCCCGAACAGGAACGCAGTCGGCTTGAGCGGGGTGCGCACACGGGTGTCCTCCGCAGGCACGGGGCCGATGCCCGGATACACACCCAGCACACCGCGGTCAAATGTGAAATCGACCGCGCGCAGTTGTTGCGAGCCGAATCCGTAAAAATTGAGCGAGGGCAGAAGTCGCGTGCGTAGTTGCGCGATACGGTCGCCGGCCTTGCGCACCTCCAACTGTGCATTGGCGATGCTGCCATTGTGACGAATCGCCATCTCAACGGCATTATCCAAGCTCAAATCTTCCGCCGGGAGATTGAAGCAGAGTAATGCGAGAACCCACAACCCGCCGCGCCGAGAGGTCATGCGTGTTGATCGTACAGGAATGGCTCGAAGCCGGTCAATGGAACGGGGGTTATCAGATCAGGGCCAGATCGGGAAACGAAGCCATGTCGCGGTACAATTTCAGGGCACATTCGATCAGGCTGATGCCGATTGCCGCCGCGGACCCTTCGCCCAGCCGCATGTCAAGATCGAGCAGCGGACGGACACCGAGTTTGGCCAGCATTATCCGGTGGGCCTGCTCTGCCGAACAGTGCGCGAAGAACAGCGCATTTTTCACTTCGGGCGCGAAGGCAGCAGCCGTGAGAGCGGCGGCAGAGGCGATAAAACCGTCAACGACCACCGGCAGGCGCCGCGCCGCGGCGCCGAGCATGAACCCCGCCATGGTGGCGATCTCGAAGCCGCCGACCGATGCCAACACGCCGGCCGGGTCATCCGGCTGCGGCGAGTGCAGCGCCAGCGCCCGCCCGATGACGGCAATTTTACGCGCGACGCCTTGATCGTCGAGACCGGCCCCCCGGCCGGCAGCTGCCGCCGGCTCAACGCCACAGAATACGCATAGCAGAGCGCTTGCCGGAGTGGTGTTGCCGATTCCCATCTCACCGACGCCGACGATGTTATATCTCGCAAATGCTTCCTCGGCCAGCGCCATGCCGTTCTCGAGTGCGCGCTCGGCCTGTTCTCGGGACATGGCCGGCTCCTGCGCAAAATTTGCCGTGCCGCACGCGATCTTACAGTCGATTACGCCCGCTTCGCACGGGCTGTTCACGCCGCAATCAACGATGACGGGCTGGATGCCGTAGTGCCGGCACAAGACATTGATCGCCGCGCCGCCCCGCAAGAAGTTGCGGACCATCTGCGCCGTGATCTCCGAAGGATAGGCGCTCACGCCCTCCGCCGTGACTCCATGATCCGCGCAGAACACATACATGGCTTTCGATTCGATGCGTGGGAGCAACTCTCCACGAAGCAAGGCCAGGCGCACCACTTGGTCTTCGAGCAGACCGAGACTGCCGGGCGGTTTCGTTAAGTTGTCCCAGCGCCGGCGGACTTGCGCCGCCAATTCCGGATTCTCAACGGACGGGATGCGGACACGCGTCTTCACAGGTCAGAATTTCTCCATGCTCTTGCCGGAACCGCGCGGGATCAGCGCCTAAAAGCCGCGCCGCGAGTACCGCGTTGACAGTTACGTGCGCCACGATGGCCGCGGGTTTCGGACCGGCCCGTACCTGCTCCAGCGCGCGTTCCACCCGCGCGCAAAAGTGCTGCCACGATTCGCCGCCCGGGCAAGTCGTAGCAAACCAGTTGTCCCGCTTGCGCCGGGCCAGCGCCGGCCACTTGCTCTCGATTTGCTCCCAGGTCAACCCGTCCCACTCCCCGAAATCGATCTCGGCAAGATTCTCCAACACGACAGGCCTGGCCGCGCAGCGAATTGCTTCCGCGGTTTGCCGCGCCCGCTGCAAAGGGCTCACATAAACCGCCTGAACATCGAGCCCGCCAAGCTTCCTCGCTGCGGCCTCCCGTCCGGCCGCCGTGAGCGGCGGGTCGGTGCGGCCGATGAACCCGCGCAGTTCCGTTTCTTCATGGCGGATCAGGTAAATCTTCGGCATGCGAAAGTGAGCAGCAGCAGGGTTTCCGAGATCTGGCACAGCGCACCCAGGCAGTCTCCCGTAACGCCGCCAATACGGCGGTGAAAGTAGGCGCGTCCCGCCAGAATTGCGACAACATTCACGCCAAGCGCTGCGATTCCCGCTCCAGGCCCTAACAGGAATGGAAGCGCCGCCGCCTGCGCCGCGGCCGCAATTGCCGCGGGCCGGCCCAGTCCCGCCGAAAATGTCTTGCCAAGCCCATCGCCGGCGGGCTTCGATAGAAACGCGAAGGCGACCATCGCGCCGCGCGATGCGCCTGCTGCTGCGGCGACACCCGCCATCGCGCGACCACCAAGCGCCTCGATACTCTGCCAACGCAGCAGCAGCGCCAGGGCCAGAGCGAGAGCGCCGAATGTCCCTATGCGGCTGTCTTTCAGAATGGCGTGGATGCGCTCGGGCGGCCGATAGGCCCGGAACGCGTCGAAAACATCGGCCAGGCCATCCTCGTGGAGCCCGGCCGTCAGAACAATCAAAAACAGCAACGCAATCAGAGCTGCTATGGGCGCAGGAAGCTCTTGCGCGGCGGCACGGTAGATCGCGCCTGCCGCCAAACCCAGCATCGCACCCACGATGGGGAAGAACGGCGCTCCGAGCGCCGGCGGCGTTGCCGTTGAAACGGGAACGATCGTCAGGAACTCGATCGCCGCCAGAAAACGCCGCATCACTTTACCTGTAATGGAATCCCGAACACCATCCAGAAGACGGCGTCGGCTGCCTCGGCTGCCTGCTGGTTCAGCTTGCCCGTCAGATCGCGAAATCTTCGCGCAAGCGCGTTGTCGGGCACGATGCCGCAGCCAACCTCGTTGGTCACAAGGAACACCCGTGCGCGGGCGTTCACCGCAGAGTCCACGATCTGCTGAAATTCACGCTCGATATCGACTTCATGCGCTAAAAGCAGATTGCTTACCCAAAGCGTAAGGCAATCCACCACCAGCGCATCGAAGCGGTCGCGTTCAGCAGCAATCCTGCCGGCGACGTCGCGAGGCTCTTCGAAAGTGATGAATTCCTGTCCACGCTGCTGCGTATGAACGCGGATGCGCTCGCGCATTTCGTCGTCCTCTGCGCGGGCTGTGGCGATGAATGCCAGCCGGCTGCCGCATGAGCGGGCAAGACGGAGCGCATGTGAGCTCTTGCCGCTCCGCGCGCCGCCGCCAACCAGCGTCAAGCTCATATCCAAATGCTCCGCCGGCGTGCCCGCAGCAGCCAGATGAAAAATGGGCCGCCGAGAATCGCCGTGATAATGCCCACTGGCATTTCGGCCGGCGCCAGCACCACGCGCGCGACCGCATCGCAGATTGCAAGGAACGCCGCTCCAAGCAGGAATGCGCAGGGTAGGAGAACTCTATGATCCGCACCGACCCAGAGCCGGAGGGCATGCGGCACGATCAGACCTACGAAGGCGATCGGCCCCGTGATCGCCGTAACCGGCGCCGTCAGGACGGATGCTCCGATGTAACCGGTGAGAAGCAGGCGATGCACGGAGACGCCCCGGGCCGCAGCCCATTCCTCGCCGACGGCAAGCAGGTTCCACGAAGGGCCGCGCCAAAGCAGCACTGCGATAGCGGGCGCGACCGCCAGCCCCAGCCATACCAGCGTGCGATAATCCACAGCGTCAATGCCGCCCATCAGCCAGCGCGTAATGGAAAACGCTTGCGCGAAGCTCGCCAGGTTGTGTACGAACTCAATCAACGCCAGACACATACTATTGATTGCGATGCCAGCGAGCAGGAGAGTAAACGACGACATACGCCGGCCCTGCTCGGCGATTCCAAGCACCAGGACTAAAACCAGCCCGGCGCCGCAAAGCGCACCGGCCCAGACGGCCGGCAAACTCGCCACCTCGCGCCAGCCAAAACACATGGCTATCACGGCTCCAAGCGAAGCGCCGCTCGAGACTCCCAAAGTGTATGGCGTGGCGAGAGCATCGCGCAGCAGCGCCTGAAAGATCGCCCCTGCCAAAGAGAGGCAGCCCCCGGCCAACATCGCCAGGAGCACGCGAGGAATTCGGAGCGACATCAGCATCTGGAATTCGGGCGCCCGCCCCGCAAGCGCGCGGGCTAGATCGATCCTCGTGGAGCCGATCAGCGGCGTGGCTGTCAGCGCGATCAGCGCCACGGCGGCACTGATCCCAATGGCAATCCAAAAGCGCCGCCTGTCGCGCCGCTTAATCTTCATAGTGTATCCAGTGGCGTCCATCAGGAGCGCGGAGCAGATCGGCGGTGACATGGAATACGTCCCGCAGGCGGGCGGGCCGGAAAGCTTCGCCAGGCTGCGCATCCGCCACAACCTCGCCCGAGCAAAGCATGATCACGCGGTCGGCGTACGCGGCCGCCAGGTTCAGGTCGTGCGTCACCGCAATAACCAGTACGCCGCGATCGCAGAGGCCTCGCAGGACACGATAGAGACCGACCTGGTGCTGAATGTCCAGGAAGGTTGTCGGCTCATCCAGAAGCAGCGCGCGCGGCGACTGCGCTAGCGCCGACGCCAGGACAACGCGCTGCTTCTCTCCTCCGCTGAGGGACCGAAAGTCGCGGTCGCGGAACTGTAAGGTATCGGTGAGCGCCATCGCGTCATACGCAATCTCGCGATCCATTTCACTTTCAAATAGCCCGGAGGCATGCGGGGCGCGGCCCATCAGCACGACCTGTTCGGCCGTGAACGGGAACTCTATGTGGACCGTCTGCGGAACCGATGAGATACTGCGGGCATACTCGCGCCGGTTCCACCGCCGCACGTCAAGTCCATCGAGGCGGCACTCCCCCAGGTAGCTTTCCCGCAATCCCGCCATAATTCCGAGCAAGGTCGATTTGCCCGCTCCATTCGGTCCGACCACTGTGGTGAGTTGCGGGGGTTCCAGGCGCAGGCTCACTCCGCGCAGCACCTGGGCCGCACCATAACGCATACCGACATCGGAAAGCTCGAAAACGCAGTTCACCGGGCGGCCTCCGGATGCAGCATTTTTTCGAACGCTTCGGCGGCTTCGACCACACGCGGACCGGGTACGACGAAGATATCGGAAGCCACCGCAAAGATCCGGCCGCGCGCTGCTTTCAAACCGGGCAGGCCGGCCCACATTTTCACGACCTCGCGCTTGTGCTGCTCGCTCACGCTTACCGTATCAGACATATCGCCCATGTCCACGAGCACGTCCGGGTTCAGCCCCAGAATCGATTCGACGGAAACCCTCGGGTACGGCATCACCGTGCCGGCGAGCGCGTTGACGCCTCCGCCAATCTCGATGAGCTCGTTCAAATAGGAGCCTTTGCCGACCGCCGTGATATTTTCGAGCCGACCCGGCGATCGTCCTACGATAAAGATGAGCGAGCGCCGGGGCCGGCCCGCCGTCCGCTCGCGTATGGACGAGAGCCGCGCCTGGATGCCGGCCACAAGTTTCGCGGCGCGATCCGCAACGCCGCAGCGTTCTCCGATCGATCGCATGGCCGCGAATATTGTCTCCAGGCTTCCTTGCTCCAACGTCAAAACTTGAAGGCCCATGCGTCTTAGTTGCGGCACGGCGGAATCGGCCGGCGCTTGCGTAATCACGAGGTCGGGCCGCAATGCCGCAATTACTTCGATATTGGGATAGAGATACGTTCCGACGCTGGTCCGGGTAGCGGCTTCGGGCGGGTAATGGCAATATCGCGAAACACCTACTACTCGATCCCCGAGTCCGAGCGCAAACAGAGTTTCGGTGATGCTCGGCGCGGTCGAGACAATACGCCGCGGCTGCGCGGCAACAGCGCCGCAAAGCGCGATCAGCGCGATTAGCCGCTGCACGGAAACTCCTTCCAGCGCGCGATCAGCCGTTCATTTTCCGCCCGCGTGCGAACGGCAACCCGTACCGCCTCACCGCGCACACCCGGCATGGCGGTACAGTTGCGGATCACGATCCGGCTTTCCAGAAAGTGTTCGCATAGGCTCGCCGCTGGATAGTCGAGGTGAACCAGAAAATAATTCGCATGGGATGGAACCGGGTGTACGCGCTCCAGCGAAGCGAGCTCGCCAAAAAGCCAATTGCGTTCCTCAGCCACGAACTCGAGCGTGCGGCGGCAATGGTCTTCATCCGCAATGGCCGCCAGCGCGGCCTCCTCGGCCAGCACATTGACCTGCCATGGCTCGCGTTCAGCACGCCAGCGGCCCACTACATCCGCAGCGGCCAGCAGCGCTCCCACGCGCAAGCCTGGCAACGCGTAGAACTTGGTGAGCGAACGCAGCACATACAAGCGAGAACGGCGATCCAGCAAATGTATGGCGGAGGGAAGAGCGGTGAACTCCAGAAACGACTCATCGATGAGCACGGGATTTTCTGTTTCGAGAAGCCATCGCTCCAGAGCCTCGGGGCACAAAGCCTGGCCCGTGGGATTGTTAGGCTGCGTCAGGATCAGTAAGCCGGCGCGGGGCCAGAGCTGCTGGTCACCGGCCGGGACCTGCCGCGCCTCGGGGTACGCGCGATGAAACTCGGAGAAGACCGGCACGGCCAGCGTTACTTCCAAATGCCGCTTTAGGCGCGCAAAGAAGTGGAGCAGCTCGGTGGCCCCATTCCCCAACAGGATCTGCGTCTCATCCACGCTCCAGATCCGCGCTAAGGCCCGCCTCAGGCGAGCCGGTTCACGCTCCGGATAGTGCGCAATGCGGCTGATAGCGGAGCGGATTGCGTGCTCTACTCCCGGAGCCGGTCCAAGTGGATTGATGCTTGCGGAAAAATCTGCCGCTTCATGCCAGTCCCATCCCAGTTCGCGGCTGATCTCGAAAAGATTGCCGCCGTGCGTGACGGTCATCGCATTACTCCGGCAGCGAGAACCACCATCAGCGAAGCCGATCCGTAAAGCAGCACGCGCACTTTCGAATAGGTCTGAACTGTGAGTGGCTGAACCGCATCGCCAAGATATGCCTTCTTGCTGGGGGCGCCGTGGTAGTAATTCAATCCGCCAAGCCGAATCTCCAGGGCTCCCGCCACAGCCGCTTCCGGGTAGCCTGCATTGGGGCTCGGCTGCAGACGGGCGTCGCGCAATGTCACATGCACGGCGCGGCGCGCATTGTATCGGAACAGCAGCGCGCAGATCCAAACCAATACCGCCGTCAGGCGCGCCGGGATGAGGTTCGCGGCGTCATCGATGCGCGCCGAAGCCCATCCGAACTCGCGGTACCGTGCGTTGCGGTAGCCGACCATGCTATCGAGCGTATTGATCGCTTTGTAAGCCGCCATAGCGACCGGCCCGCCAACGGCCAAGTAAAAAAGTGGCGCAATCACACCGTCGCTGAGGTTTTCGGCTACGGTTTCTATCGTCGCGCGCAGAACCTCAGCTTCGTCGAGAGTCGCGGTATCCCGGCCGACAATCCGGCTTACCATCAGGCGGGCTCGATCGAGATCGTTCGCTCGAAGCGCATCGATTACCCGAGCCGCTTCCACGTCGAGATCGCGAATAGCAACCAGGGTGAAGATCCAATAAATCGAAATCCACGGACGCGGCAGCCAAACGAGCGTAAGCCAAACCAGCGCGCCGGCGATGAGGACTGCCGTCAGCCAAAAGAGGGCGCCTGCAAACTTCAGCGGCAGTCTGGCAGCGCGCCAGATCCGTTCCAGGCGGATGGCAAGCCATCCGAGGGCACGAACCGGATGTGGCAGCGATGGGGGATCGCCAATCGTGAGGTCGAGGGCCACGCCCAACAACATTTCGGCCACCGTGGCCCTCACAGGTACATCTCCGCGAAGCCGCGCTGATGCATCTCAAACCACTCGGCCAGCCGCTGGTAGTTTTCCTGCTTTGGTATGGGCGCGGAAACAGGGCAGCCGAGCAATTCGCCAAGTACTTCCGCGCACTCCAGCGCCCCGTGAAGATACGTGCCGGCGCAGCGCCCGTCGCGCACGCCATCGGATGTACCGTCGCTTAAGATGGCGAAGGGCACTGTCCCGGTCGGGCGGGGCGTGTCTCCCATGTGAATTTCGTAAGCTTCGAAACGAATTCCGGTCGGTGTGGCAGCCTCGATCGCGCGAACCGTTTTTTCGCGCTGCAGAATCGTATGCACTGGCAGTAGGCCCAAGCCGCGAGTCTCACCAGGGCGCGACTCCACGCCATACGGGTCCGCGATAGATTCGCCCATCATCTGATATCCGCCGCACACACCGATTACGCTCGCACCGGAGCGGCTCTGTGCCGCAAGCCAGTCGGCAAGGCCGGTGGTTCGCAGCCACTCCAAATCGCCGATCGTGTTCTTGGTTCCAGGCAGTATGATGCACTCGAAGCGGGCATTTACGGGGCGATCTATCCACACGGCCAGCCGCGAGAGCAGCCGGAAATCCGTAAAATTCGATATATGCGGCAGGCGGATAATCGCCACTCTCCGGTTTTTCGCGGGTTGGCGCATCGTCTCCTCAAGCGAGACGGCGTCTTCCTCGTCAAGATCGATATCCTCCACCATAGGAAAAACGCCCAGGCATGGACGGCCCGTGCGCTCTTCAAGAATTCGCACTGCGGGGGCGAATATCGACATATCACCGCGGAAGCGGTTCACCGCGAAAGAACGCAGCAGACGCTTTTCCTCGTGCTCCAGCAGGCAGTAGGTGCCGATGATCGAAGCGAAGACACCGCCGCGATCGATATCGGCCACAAGCAGCCCGGCTGCATCGACGCGCCGCGCGAATCCAAGGTTCACAAGGTCGCAGCTCTTGAGGTTCAGCTCGGCGACGCTGCCCGCGCCTTCGATCACGATGTACTCAAAGCGCCGTGAAAGGCGGTCGAATGCCGCCAATACACGCTCGAGCAGAAAATCGAAATGTTCATAGTATTCGCGGGCGCCGAGAGTACGCCACACTTTTCCTTCGAGGACCACCTGACTGCCGGCCTGCGATTCCGGCTTCAGGAGAATCGGATTCATGTCCGGCTCGGGTTTAAGGCCGCAAGCTTCGGCCTGCGCTGCTTGGGCGCGGCCGATCTCGCCCCCGCTCGGACAGGCAGCCGAGTTATTGGACATATTCTGCGCTTTGAAGGGCGCAACTCGAAGACCGCGACGCCGGAGCCACGCGCAAATCGCTGCGGTCATCCAGCTCTTCCCGGCGTGCGAGGTTGTGCCGCCCACGAAAATCGGCTTCGCGCGCATCAGCATTCACCACGCGCGCGACCAGGGAGGGCCACCATCCTTAAGGCGCCGCAGACGGGCATCCAGCCCTGCGCGCAATTCCAGCAGCCTGCCGAAAAGCCAGAGCAGATCGGAGAGCCGGTTCAGATAACGAAGTGCATTGGCCTGCAAATCAACACCCCGCCGCTCCAATTCCACAACGCGGCGTTCAGCCCTGCGGCATACTGTTCGCGCTACGTCGTACGCCGCTGAGGCCGGGTGCTCGCCGGGAATCGACCAGTCTGCGAGAATGCCTTCCGCCGCTTCGATGCGATATACGTGCGCAGTCAGGGCATCCACCATGGCATCGGTAATCTCCGGGGGATCTTTGCGGCTTCCGGGAGGAGTGGCTACGGCCGAACCGATAGCAAACAGCTCCTTCTGAATTGCTTTGGTCAGAGCTCGAATCTCTTCGTCAGCGCAGATCGAGCGCGCAAAGCCCATCGCCGAGATCAGTTCGTCGATGGTTCCGTACGCCTCAACGCGCGCGTCGTTTTTCGGAACGCGAACGCCGCCTGCAAGTCCTGTCTCGCCGCCATCACCTCGCTTCGTAGCGATAGACATTGCCTATCCTCCCTAAAACTCCAGGCTCACGCCGCCGATTCCCCAGCGGCCCGGCGCACGGTAGCCGCCTTCAAGGTATTCGGATGCAAGAAGGTTTGTCACCTTGCCATAGAATCGCACGCGCGTGCGGTCGTGGAGCGGTACGGTGTAGTTACCCACAAGGTCCACTTTGCGCGGGCCTGCAAAGAGAAATGCCCGGTTCGAGAAGATGGCGGGATGCTCGCTTGCAATCCAGACGTCACCCACCAAATCAATGCGCCGCCCCAGCCGCTGCGTGGCGGTGAAGGAAAACTGGTGCGGCGATATGAACGGCATTCGAAAAAAGTCGCGATCGCGGACAGTCGAACGGCGCACGGCGGCGTTCGTATACGTGTACGCCGCCGTTAGCTTTAAGGTCTGTGTCGCCGATGCTTCCATGCTGAGTTCAGCGCCTCGCGCGATGCCTCCGCCTGTGTTGATGTAGCCGCTCGATCGAGCGAACGGGTCTTGCGAGGGGACCAGAAATCCTGAAAAATCAAAAACAATCGTTTCCTGCAGATTCGTGTAGAACCATGTTGCACTGATCCGCACTTTTTGGGATAGCAGATATTGATCGATTCCCGTATCGAAGGCGATGGTGCGCTCGGGGCGCAGGCGCGGATCCCCTAGAGGCGTGAAGCTGCCTTCGAAAAAGGTGCTGCCGAAGCGCTCGAAAATCGAAGGAGCCCGGTACCCGTTTCCAACATGGGCCCGCAGCTTGGTCCCGGTTCCCGCTACTAAGTATGCGGCCGAGAGATCGCCGGTTTTCGCATTGCGCGGGGCGCGGAAGGCGATGCCCTGATACGGCGAAGCACCTCCTGTGAACTCTGGCGTGGGCAGCGCAAACCGTTGTA